>Ga0255055_10002034_pt1 | contig 14349 bp, 16 predicted proteins | sample JV7_2_27_MG_FD_188633 | JGI IMG/M metagenome (GOLD analysis project Ga0255055, IMG submission 188633) | Seawater microbial communities from Jervis Inlet, British Columbia, Canada - JV7_2_27 | ecosystem: Environmental > Aquatic > Marine > Inlet | place: Canada: British Columbia | collected...
CTGTTTCCGATGGTTCTTATTGACTATTTATTGGGCAATAATATAAATTGTCTGGTATTTTGGGGTCTAGAGATGACGTCCTCGAAAAGCCGCCTCCGTGCGATCTGAATCAGTATTTTAATTGGTAGACAAAAAAAGGATTCGCATCATGATCAAAAATGAAAAATCTAAATCAATCTATCTTTCGGAAGATAATTTAAAAAAAATAGCCAAAGTTTTGAGCATTTCTAAAATCCCTCATAAGGCTGTAAAACATTTAGAAAGAGCCACACAAGAATATTTAAGTGATAAACATTATACCTTTCAGACCTTACGACCAAAAGAAATTAAATCTCAATTATCGAATCTAAAAACTAGCGTGAATGATTTAATAAAGTCCATTGAACAGGTGGATATAGATAGCTTAGATAAATTATCATGTGCGGATTTTCCAAAATATTTAGACTTATTTGAATTAAAAGATAACCGGCCTTTTTTATATGAATTAAAAAGAATTTATGATGCCGCGCAAAATGCAGAAGCTGATTTAGGCCCAATCAAAGGGGGTCGCCCGATAGAACAGGCTGCGTTGCGTTCTTTCATTATAAATTTAGCATCAATCTATGAAGATTTAACCAATGAAGAGGCTGGTATTTCATACAATAATTACATTAACTTGTACCAAGGACCTTTTTATATTTTCGCTGAAAGCATTCTTGCCATAATTGACAAAGATGCTATTTACAGCAATTCTGCTTTCGGCAAACAGATAAAAATCGCTTTAAAAACGGCAAAATCACTTCCTAAGCCTAATTTCGATCGCATTTCTACGATTCCTCATGATTAAGGACAAAACCTCCCCTAAAAACCCTTAAGTTTTTTACATATTACATCTTAATAAATATTTTTTATCTTAGCGCTAAGATCTGAGATCGGTCTAAGCGCTATTTTTTTTGAATTGTGAAAAAAAGGAATTCAACAATGAATCTTTTTGAAGCCAGAGCAAAGAAACGAAAGACCCAATGGGATCTCCGAAAAGAAACCGGTATTCATCAATCAAAAATTTCGTTAATTGAGCATGGTTATGTTGAGCCTAGCGAAACTGAAAAAATAGCAATTGCTAATGCATTAGGATTCCGTGTTGACGAAATCGATTGGCCAATATTTGGACAGAGGTAGTCAATGTACTGTGAGTTTTATCATAAAACCAAAGACGGTATCTGCGCACATTATATAAAAGGTAGCCTCGGTGATGCTGGATTGTGTAAGAGACCAACCCAATTTCTTTGTCTTGAAGATTTAAAAACGGGTTTACCCAAATTGAGCCACTCGAGTAGGAAGGATTTCGCCCATTGCCGAAGGAAATATTACTACCGGAAGATTCAAGGTCTGCAGGTAAGAAAATCGATGCTATCTGATCCTGTAAAAATGGGGATAATCTGGGATAGATTCATTGAAGCAAAATACAACGGTCAAAATTTCAAATCTCGCTTTTGGGAATTGGTGGATGTGTATGATCTATCAGATGAAGGGGTGTCAAAGCTTTATGCACTGATTAAGGCCTTCACGAATATAGGTTTAAAAATCGATTTGGACGGCTTTATCGGCTGTCAACATGAATTTGACTTCATCGACGGGGATGTTGTTGTAACCGGTTTTATCGATCGCGCCTACATCGATTACTTTGTTGAAAGCAAGCTGAGCGCACGCCCGGATTTTTATCACATCATTCACAATATAACTTCCCAGGTGTCGACTTATTTTCTTTCTAACGATTGTTATAAATACTGCACCATTGAGGCCGTTCGGGTGCCTTCCCTAAGAACCGGTTACGGAAAATATTCCGATGAGGACGCTGAAAGCTACATGCATCGCAATTATCAGGACATCATATCGCGGCCATCTCACTACTTTCCAGGCTTTAACCGCGAAGAAAAAATTTATAGCAAGCGATTCTGGCGCAGTGAATTCCCACTTGAACAAATCCGTATAGACTACCGCCAGATTACAAAAGATATTCGCCGGGCCATTGATGACAACGCCTTTTATCAAAATTTCATGGCTTGCCGTTTGCCGGCACCATGCGCATATCTGCCAATCTGTAAGACAGGCGTGGTGTCTGATCTTGTTTATGAACAAAAACCAAAAAAAGGAGGTGAAGTAAATGAAAGTTTTAAGTAAAGAAGATTTTCCTCAGCAGGGAAAACTCATACTCATTTATGGCGACACAGGGGTTGGCAAGACAACTTCGATTTTGCAATCGGCGCCGGAGCCAGTTTTATACGTTGCTACGGAGCCTCGCAACCCCAAACCATCCATAGATGCTTGCGGTCGCGATATCGACATGGACATTGCACGATACAGCACTTGGTTTGATCTTATGGAATTTTTGCAGGATCCCAAAAACATCCAGCGGTATGCCACCGTTGCGATCGACTCGCTCACGTATCTGATGAACGTTTCATTGTCCGGTGAGATCGAAAACGAAGCATTTGAAGCAAAGAGTACCGAAGAAAAAAGAAGGAAGCCGATCGTATCCCAGACGAAATTGAGCCCGGAAGGCTATGGGGGCTTATCGTCGCAGATGTTCAGGCTGATGAAAACCATCGGAAGGCTATCGGAGGCTGGTAAGATTGTCATCGTGACTGCCCTGCTCCAACAAAATCCCAAATACGATCATGAGTTGGCTGCGGCGCCGGCTTTAAAAGGCAGAGAATTTCCGACTTCTATGCCTGGATTTTTCGATCTTATTGGCTTGGTGGAATCTAGGGTAGATGGCAATGGAAAGTTAATTTTTCCGCCGATGATTAACTTCGAGGTTTCTGACGGCGCGTTTCTCGCCAAGTTCACCGGTACCGGCGACAAGCGCACCGGACCACTAGACTTTATGAAAATGCTGAAGATCAATAAGGAGGTTTAACTATGAAAATTACTACTGACGAAGACAAAATGGAATTAGGTTATCAAATTGCCGAGCCCGGAAAATATTTATTCCAAGTTTCGGAGGGCATCGAACTTTTCACTAATGAAAACAGCGGCAAAACGAGCTTGAAGGTTCCCACCAAGATTGTCGAGGCAATCGATGGTGATGAGGGTTCAGTGGATCTTACCGTGATTCATTTTATCCCCATTGAAACCAACTATGGTGAGAAACAGGCGGCCTCGCTGTTAACCATCACGGATCTTGCCCCGGCATTTGAAAAAAAGTTTGCCGATGGTACTTCCTTTATGGAAGCTAAGTTTATTGATTCGATCAAGCTTAAACTACCGGGAAAGTTATTTGTCGGAGAAATCGAAGTCCGTGAGAACAACAAAGGGCAGAAAAACGCGAACTTCAAATCCTGGGAACGGCATGAAAAGAAGAAGTCGCAAGCCAAATTTGTTGAAGGCAAAACCAATGAGGCTGGGAAAGAGGAGTGGTAGTGAAAATCTCTTCTATAGCCCTAAAAACTCCCGGCAAACCGTATAGACCCAAATCGTTTGTGTTCCCGAAGGATTTTGTTCTTGTAATTGATACCCGTGAACAAAATCCGCTGTGCTCCAATGTCAAAGGTCTTACGGTTTGCCGGGATACCCTTAAAAATGGAGATTATTCGATCAGAGGGTTTGAGAATCGGTTTGCTGTAGAGCGCAAAAAGGTTTCTGATTTTTATTCATATATCGGAAAAGAGCGCAGACGGACCGTCGAGAAGCTCAGGCGTTTTAAGGATTATGACTTCTCGGGCCTTGTGATCGAAGCATCTCTGAATGATTTGCTGTCACCGCAGATGTATACTCAGGTTTCACCGGAAACAGCAAGACAGTTTTTAGTAAGTGCTAACGTTCGTTATGGCATCCATTTTTTTTGCGACCGGCAACGCAAAAACATCGAGATGTGGTTGTTGGACCGTGCAATTAAATTTTTCACCATGAACCGTGAGGTTTGGAAATGACAACAAAAAATAAACAAAATCACTTTGATTTTGAGGAAGAAAAGTTTTGGCTAGATATCGGAGATTATCTTCGCTACGGTATTCCGGCTCATGACAAGCGAGGCCATTCTTCTGAAATACGATTTCGGGTCAGGCCCCTTCAACTGGATATCATTGGCAATATCAAGGAGAAACTGCCCGAAGGCTGGTACAAAAACCGAGCATCGCTTGTGCGCAATATATTAGCAGTTGGGTGCAAGGTAACTCTGGAATATTTAAAACGCCATGAGGAAGTGGCTATGACCGATCACTTCGATAAAATTGATCAACTGCTTAAAGATATGAACCGGATTGCCAAATATGACCGTCTGGATGAATTTAAGCGCGATATCTTCATGTTGCAACAGAATATTTTACAGGGTGGTCAAAAAAACAAAGCTGAGATTATCAGCCTGTTAGATAAATTAAAGGAAGAAGTTATCAAGGAAAAAAGCTCAGTATAATTATGGATAGCGTGGAACTGTGGATCTGTGGCTTTGTGGATTGAGGGAATCGTGGCATGAGGGATACGTGGAAACAGTGGAAGTGTGGCATTGTGGCATTGTGGCACAGTGGCGTGGCATTGTGGATAGAGTGGCAGTGGCATGCTCAAAGTGAGCATCCCTATTACCAAATATATATGTACATATATAATAAGTACTAGATCTATAAGGAGGAATCATGTCAGAGAATATATCGATCTACGAAATTAGTTCCGATGATCTGAAATGGATTGTTGAAAATTCCAACATGCTGGCCGAGTTTAGAAAAGCGGCCGAACATGAATATGAAAGGCGAACCAGCCTCGGAGAGGTATTAAACGATGTTTGCAAATATAAAAGATAAATTTAAAAACTTTCACGATAAACCCTTTCGGCAGTTTCAAGAAGAAGCCGTCAGCTTTATTCAGGAATCGACAAAACCAATCGTTGTTATCCAGGCACCAACTGGATCAGGAAAGTCACTTATTGGGATGGTTGCTGGTGCTGCGGTCGGTGAGTTTACTTATTTGGTATCCTCTAAACAACTTCAATCACAGTTGCACCACGATTATCCGGAAGTTGAGGTGATGAAAGGCAGAAACAATTTTAATTGCCTGTGGCGTCCTGGCCATACCTGTGATGACTGCATAAACAGCCAAATAACACGATGTCCGCATAAAGCCATGGTCCTTATGAGGTGCAGAAAAAACGTGTGATACAGGCCAAATGGCGGCTTTTAAACTATCATTACTACCTTTATGAGAGCAACTACGTGGGAAGATTTTCGGGCTCTCCGATTTTAATCTGCGACGAAGGCGATCTTCTTGAAGGACTGCTGGCAAATTTTGTGTCGCTCAGGGTTCCTGGGCGACTAATAGAAAAATTGCAGATTGCACCACCACGATTCAAAACAGCGGAAGCCAAACATGGTGTTGATTCATGGCGTGATTGGGCAGAAAACGAAGCCGGTTCAAAAGTCTATCAGCGTTTATCAGTTGTTCAACAGACACTGGAATCTATCGACAACCCATCTGATTCTAACATCAGTAGGTTAAAACAAGAAGAAAAGCAGCTGGAAACAATTGATAACCGGCTCAAGATATTTACCCATAATGTTAATGAAGACTGGTTTTTTGAGGAAAACTCAGGTTCATACCTGTTTAGGCCGACCTGGATACCCGAAGAATTAGCTCAGCAATTTTTCTTTCAGCACGCGGAGCGGTTTGTTTTAATGTCAGCGACATTCCCGCCGGTTAACATTTTAGGAAAACTGCTTGGCCGACCGCCAGGCGATTTTGACTATTTTGAGGTTCCGTCTTCTTTCCCAGTTGAAAACCGCCGGGTATGGCTTAACCCAGTTGCCAACCTGACGCACAAAACATTTGAGGGGGAAGTGGAAAAGACATTAGATGGAATTCTTGAAGTGGCATCGGATCATTTAGATGAAAAAGGCATAATTCATAGTGTTTCATACAAATTAGCCAATACTATTATGGACCAAGGGTTGGACCGGTTTATTACCCACAACGGGGATAATCGCGAAGAAATCATCGAACAGTTCAAAAAATCCGATCAACCACTTATTCTCGTTTCGCCGTCTGCTGAACGTGGCCTTGATCTGCCCGATGACCTGTGCGGGTTTATCATCTGGGCTAAAGCACCTTTCTTATATTTGGGTGATAAGCTGGTCAGCCGGCGGGTGTATGGCTCTCAGACTGGAAAATTATGGTATCGCTCTCATTGCGCACAGACTATTGTCCAGGGATGTGGCAGAGGGGTGCGGCATCAAGGCGATAAATGCGTGGTTTACATATTGGATCAGCAAATACATCGGCTCATTTTAGATAATCGTTTCTTATTTCCGGACTATTTTATGGAGGCCGTGGACATTTTATAACGGCAGCGGTTAGCGATATGAGGGAGATTCAACCAAGGCTTTTAAGCGTCGAGCAGACAGCACGGTTTCTCGGAATCGCTCCAAAGACGCTGAGAAACCGGATTGGGCCGCGGGCGAAACACCCGTTTCCGGTGAGGCCCAAAAAGATCGGCAAGCGGGTGTTGTTCGACCGACGTGATCTTGACAATTTTGTGAATTCACTGCCCCATGAATAGCCAATGCGTAGGTCGTATTTTTTAATATGTTATTTCAATAGGTTAAACATGGTTGGTCAACGGTTGGTCAACAGATTGAATTAAAAATTACAGATAAAATTGAAAGTGAAGAATATGATCAACGGCATATAAGCAACAAGAAGGGAAATATGGAAATAGAAATCATGACGCCAAAGCATGAGCTATGGGATTTCTTCGTAGACAGATTGTGTGGGCCTTAAGGATGTAATTGGAGTGAAGATGGTTGGACATGCCACGGTGCCGGCAACAGGAGTGTTCACGGCACGCCGGCAGCACTTCCATTTACAGCAAGGATACTAAGGTCAATACCGAATATCGATGTAGAAGGGCCTATTCAGTATTTCATAAACAATGGTGGCCACTGTTATTGTGAGGTTGTGCTTAATATAGATCCAGTCGACTAGTATAAAACTGAAACACAATGCCTCAATGGCATACGGGTTCAGTAAAAAAAACCTTCTAGTTAAAGGGTTGCCGTTTTTACTCTTAATCCGTGAGGTTGTAATATTTCTCATATTATCCATAGGTTATCAACGATCGGGAAGCGCGTTGAAACAAGAGTTTAGTAAAGTTTAGTAAAGTTTAACTGAGTTTAGCAAAAAGTTTAGCAAATTTAGTAAACAGTTTAGCAAAATTTAGTAAATAACAGCGGAAGTTTAGCAAATGAGCAAGCCAAAGATCGATATTCGCAAATTAGACCAGATGCTTAGGGCAGGCAAATCCCAAATAGAGATTGCTAAATATTTTAGCGTCACCCCAGGGGCAGTGTCACAGGCAAAAAGACAGCTGAAAAACAATATTGTCCGAACGGTCGCGTTGGAAAAAGCCAATGAAGTCGTTGAATCTCATCTGGACATGATGAGTCAACTTCGAAAGATAAATAGTGCGATCAACGATGAATTGGACAAGGCAAGAGAAACTGCGGTGGCTGCTGAGGGCAAAGATAAACTGGCCTTGCAGCAGATCATCATAAAGCTATCAGCAGAGATCAGGCGCCAGCTTGAGGCGCAATTAAAAATCATCGAAATTTGGCATGACATGAAGGTTATTTCAGAATTTCAAACAGAGGTGTTGGCAATCTTAGATGAAATGCAGCCAGGAGCGCGAGATGAAGTCATCCAAAGACTTAAAGAAAGACGAGCTTTACGGGGAACTGTTTCAATCTCTTGAGCGGCGGTACAAGGCTGCGCGGGATATTGACACCGGATACCGGCCGCAGCCGAAGCAACAGTTACTTCATGACTGCAAAGGCAATGAAATACTTTACGGAGGTGCTGCGGGGCCAGGCAAATCTCATGCGTTGCGCCATGAAGGGTTGAACTGGTGCTTGAGGATACCTGGCCTTCAAGTTTATCTTTTCCGTCGCACTTTTCCCGAATTAGAAAAAAATCATATCCTTCCATCTCTGAATGAGTTTCCCCAGGGTATTGGAAAATACAAGGACCAGAAACGCCGATGGGAATTTTATAACGGCTCAATGTTGCACTTTTGCCACTGCCAATACGAACAGGATGTATTCAATTATCAGGGCGCAGAGATCCATCTGTTACTGATCGATGAGTTAACGACATTCACCGAGTTTATCTATGACTATCTCCGTGCGCGGGTGCGCTGTGCGCTTGACATCCCAGAAGGATATCGCAGCAAGATCCCAGGCATTGTGTGTGCATCGAATCCTGGTGGGGTGGGCCATGAGTTTGTCAAACGAAGATGGGTAGATTTCGCAAAACCATTGGAGTTAAAAAGAGCATCCGAACGAGAAGGTAAGATGTTGAGGTGCTATATCCCAGGTAAATTGGAGGACAACCCGATTCTCACCGAGCGCGACCCGCAATACATTCATCGTTTGGATGCTTTGCCCGAACCTTACCGTACCGCTTATAAAGATGGTGACTGGGACATTTTCCTCGGACAGGCTTTCAGATTCAGCAGACAACATCATGTGATCGAACCGCGTCCTGTTCCGGATTATGCACCGATCTATATGACATTTGACTGGGGATATGGCGCCCCATTCTCAGTTGGTTGGTGGTGGGTTGATGCGGATAATCGGATTTACCGATTTTCAGAGTGGTACGGTTGGAACGGCACCCCCAATCAAGGCTTACGATTGACCGATAGCGAGATCGCTGAGGGCATAATCGAGCGGGAAATCAAGCTCGGTCTGCGTGATACAAACAGAAATGAAAGAAGAAATATCTTTCACTTGGCTGGTCCGGATTGCTTTAACAAAAAACCAGATTACAGGGGTGGTGGTCAAGGCCCTTCAACTTATGAAGTTTTTTCTGATCACGGTATCTATTTATCTCCAGGAGATGCAGACCGTAAGCTTAAAATCAGGCAGTTCCACGATCGTTTGCGATTACGCGATGATGAACCACCGATGATGTTAATCTACGATACCTGTGAGCATTTTATCCGAACCATACCTTTGCTTCAATCTGATCTGCATAACGTCGAAGATATCGACACCACCATGGAGGATCATGTTTATGACGAGGCTGCTTTGGTCTGCATGGGCCGGCCGATCTCCATGGAATTGCCCAAGAAAAGAAAGTCAAGCTATGATCGCAGGATTGATCGACTAATCCGAGGTAATCGGGATAGCTATGAATACTATGCTGCGATGGATCAGGAAAAGACGTTCAACGATCTGAGCATTGGCGGAGTCGACTGTAATGATGATTACGAGGAACTAAATCCGTATGACGATGGGAAGCTTCTTGATACTATCATCGACAAAAAATAACTCAGGTCAGATTGTGGATTTCGAAGCAAAATCAAAACCATTTGGCATTTTTTTCATTATGGAGATTCATAGCCGGAATCTACAATTCAGCCAAAATGTGGATTGCGCAGTCTAATACATAATCTTGGAGAAGCTGAATTAGCGATTATTACACTTGTGATATAAAATGAGTATCAAAAGTATTTTGAGGATTCAAAAGTACCGATATGTTGGAGGTATCACAAAAATGAGAAGGCAGAGCCGTGACCCTGCCTTGAATGTCTGTTGCTGATTAGTTTTTCATATTTTAGAAATACCATTCAAATCATTAATTACCGCCGAGCACCGGCCATATGCAATAGTCGAAGAGCTTAAGTTCGTCGCTCACTCTGGGTTGACAATCTCTGCTGTGTCAACAGCCTGAAAGAAATGTGTCGCCTTCTCATCTTTTACTGTCCACACATGGGTTGCATTCGCCTTAAATTCCTTACCGGTTGCTTTCCAAACGCCCTTGTAATATCCAACCATAACAACTTTATCTCCGTTTCCGAAAAGCTCTTGGATATCGATGTGGAAGCCCTCATAATGCTCAGGAATCTGAGCAAGGACGTTTTGAACAATCGCATTCGGTCCAATGAATAGCCCATCCCCAGATACATGTGGGAACCCTTTACATTCATTCCATTCAATCTCTGGGTGAAAGACGGCGAGGACTGCTTCGACATTCCCTTCAGCAAAGTTCTGATACCCTTGCTTTATCAATTCCACATTATTCATGGCATGCTCTCCTTATTTAATTAAAAGTGGTTAGTATACCAGCTACCTGGTCTTGCTTAATGGGACTCCCAACAGGACATAAAATCCCCGTCAGGAGCGTGGTAGACACAATTTAAGAGGATTCTCCATATTCCTTTACCTAAGCTTAGGGTCAAATTTTCAGGGAGGGTGTATCTTTTACTTGGAAAGCAAATTAGAATTTCAGATTTCGCTCGACAGGAGATTCCGAATAGCAGAGAGAATTGATAATCAGGTTAATGTTCGTTTGAGATTGATCTTCAGCAGGCACACAGTTGGTAGGTTTATAACTAAAAGCAGATTAAGATGTCAATGAAAATAAATGTATTTGGTTTAAATTCAAGTGCTACGGCAAGTGGTGATATATTGAGAATATTAACAGGTTAACCCTACTGCAGATATCATAAATTAATGGTTAAAAGGCACCTGACCTATCGATTTCTTCTTCATGAGTATCACATCCAAGTCGCGAGTTCGATAACTTCTGAAACGGTTACAAAGAAAATCAGGGGCTTCCGACGTCTTTATTTCATCGAAACCTTTAGCTGCATAGAAATGTCGTAAGTTGCGAAATGGCATGCAATAGCAATCGCAGCTGTCCCCTTCGCTGACGAGAGAGTCCAAGATCGCATTACCTACTCCACGGCCACGATGTTCTTTCAGAACTCTCATCCCACGCAAGACGTGGACACCTTCCTCCTCAGAGAGGCGACCGGCACCAATAATTCTTTCCTCTTCGGTTACATATACAACTCGATCTTCAGGGGATACTGATCCGCCATATTTGGTAATGCGATAAAAGTTCGCAAGCTCATCTATTTCTGACGCCTTTGCACAATGAATATCCATCGCTCTAAGTAGCATCTTCTACCAATGATTATACAGCATGTCTAAAGCTGGTCACTTAAAGGTATCGTTTCAGAAAGTCAAATAACACTTAAGTACCGATATATTGAGAGTATCAAAGTTTTGCCAATTTTGCAGATATGATCTGGATATATGAAACCCACCACGCAATCAACTGTCTTCTCTATTTTTTGTCATCTGTGATAAAAAACGAATATCGCAGGAATTTTCAGATTTGATATCTACCGATATGTTGGAGATATCAACGATTGCGTTGATCGGCACAGCTTTCCCCAGCCCTATCTCCCACGACTTTTTATAAGCCGATTTTATCTTTTAATTAAGAGCCAAACAGATGCAAAATAATCTATTATGGAATCACCTTCCGGAGTCTTATCACATCGCCTTAATATGTTTATGATATCCTGTTTATCACTATCGTTCCAATTAGCATATGGTTTAGTTTTAATATTATTCTGATAAAGATCATCAAATCCTTTACATGAGTACTCAACTTGAATTTCCTTTTTTATGGCTATTTTGAACCCAGTGTTAGCGGAGTTTTCAATTGCTTGTATGGCACTTAGTCTTGATTCCCTCTCATCGTTGTAAAACTTCAAAATCTCTTCAAAAGAGCCTTTACCATAAATAGACTCAGTGATTAGCAACTTGCCCTTCGCTTCCAATACCCTGCATGACTCATTAATCGCTTCTATCTGTTTTTCAACAGGTATGTGGTGAAAAGATTCGTTAAATAGCACTGAGTCAAATGAGGAAGATGGGAAATTCATTGATTCCGCTTGGCCGACTTGAAAATCAAGATTCTTGCGAACAAAATTAGTTTGAGCCGCAATTATCATATTTTTATCGGGATCTATGCCAACCACACGCTTAACATGCTGTGAAATATAAAAAGTTTTCTCACCATTTCCACAGCCAACATCAAGAACAGAATTCGCATCCTTTATTCCAAGACTTAAAATTATATCTCGTTGACTTCCTGTTCGGTCGGCTATCATAATTTTAGCCCATTATTTATGCTTATAAAATGCATTAGGTGGAACCTATGATATTTAATTTCGCTGAGTACCGATATATTGAGAGTATTATAAGTTCACCAATATTGCAGATATGAAACGGATATCACAAGAATTTTTAGTGGGCTGATCAATATGGAATTGTTGGAGATACATGCAAATTTGAGCGAACTTATCTATTGAAAAAATATCGCAGGTATCCATGATATTTTCACTCTGGTGTTGCATTAAGTTTGACCATTGCATCGAATATGGGTAGCCTTTTTCGGGTAAATTTGCCAATCCATTTGTCGTAAATTTCAAGTATCTTTCTTGATCGGTAAAGTTCAGATATCACCCGATCTGCAACAAGACGAAAATCTGCATCGTTTCGCCTCACGGCAAGTGCAAATGGCTCAAAGGAGAACACGTCGGACCTAACCACAAAGCTCATTGGGTCATGCTCTTTTAGAGCTAAACCAATAAGTACGATCTGGTCTGAAGAAAAGGCATCGATTTTTTTCTTTCGTAACGCTTCAATGCTTTCTTTTGCTGAATTGAATAAGACAACTTCCGCATTTGTTGAAGTTTCTTGAATGAGTTTTTCCAATGCGACTGCGGTCGTTGTGGCTTTCACTACTCCAATTTTTGTTCCATCAAAACCGGCAGAATCAAGAGTCTTATTATCTTTTAAAGTCATTAGTGAAGCGCCGGTGACAAATGTTAGTTGCGTAAAGTCAACAAGTTCACTTCGGGAAAGCGTTTTAGTAGTTGAGCCACATAATATGTCAATTTTGTTTTCGCCCAGGGCTTTAAATCGCCCATCAGCTGTTACTGGAATATAATCTATATTTACGTCCATACCTATTTTGTTTTCAACTTCAGTTACAATTCCCTTACAGATATCAATAGAATAACCAGTCGGGTTGCCTTCTTTGTCCAAAAAGGACATGGGTGGTTCAGACTCACGATAACCGATTTTAATTTGACCTGATTTTTTAATCTGTTGAAGGGTTCCTGTTAGTTCTTGAGCTGATAGTGGGCTTATGAAAAAAACGATCAATAAAATAATTCCCAGTTTACCTCTCATAATGGTTTTCTCCCTTGTGATAGTCAGTGAAGTGGAGTGATAGGGCCTGCTTTGCTGGGGAAAAACCATAGATGAATTCCCCTTGAGAGTCAATGTGTAAGTAAGAGTCTGAGCCTACAGAGAGGCTGATACTTTCTGCAGATTACATAATGACAAATATACAAAATTTCAGCCTTGCGAAAACTGTGAACTTCGTGCCTACATCGAACATCTCGGAAAAAAGTATATTTGATTTGCCAATCACAATCTCAGCAAATCAATTCATATTATTGAGCCCAATATTCTTGCCAAAGCACACTTATTTCATTGCCAATAAAAAGGTGCAATATTCAACTGGTTGATCTCATCTGGAAAAAATAAGGCGGGCACTATATATTGTGGTTCGTTTTTTGCTTCAAAATTAAAGATATATTGAGAGTATCAAAGTTTTCCCAATTTTACAGATACGAAACGGATATCACAACATTTTCAGTGATTCAAAAGTACCGATACGTTGGAGGTATCTGCATCTTATTCATTCCTAGCAAAAAACCCATTTTATCTTTGTAGACGACTATTTTTTAACGTTATCTTTCCATAAAGATCTATGCATTGAATGAAACTCATGATTTCTCAACCATGTCTCTACACTTGTTCATTTCGATTGCCGATTGAAGACCTCCGGGCTAGTTTTCCAGTATATCAACCCTGTTGCCGCCGAAGTTAGCCACAGCGAGGTCCAGATCACCATCGCCATCCCAATCACCCGCAGCCAATGCTGCGGCATTCGTCTGACCCAGAATCGTACCGACAACCGTGAAGTCCCCTGTGCCGTCATTTATCAGTATATCAACCCTGTTGTTCCCACTGTTGGCTGAAGCAAGGTCCAGATCACCATCGCCATCCCAATCACCCGCGGCCAATGCTGCGGCATTCGTCTGACCCAGAATCGTACCGACAACCGTGAAGTCGCCTGTGCCGTCATTTATCAGTATATCAACCCTGTTGTTCCCACTGTTGGCTGAAGCAAGGTCCAGATCACCATCGCCATCCCAATCACCCGCAGCCAATGCTGCGGCATTCGTCTGACCCAGAATCGTACCGACAACCGTGAAGTCGCCTGTGCCATCATTTATCAGTATATCAACCCTGTTGCCGCCGAAGTTAGCCACAGCGAGGTCCAGATCACCATCGCCATCCCAATCACCCGCAGCCAATGCTGCGGCATTCGTCTGACCCAGAATCGTACCGACAACCGTGAAGTCGCCTGTGCCGTCATTTATCAGTATATCAACCCTGTTGTTCCCACTGTTGGCTGAAGCGAGGTCCAGATCACCATCACCATCCCAAT
>Ga0255055_10002035_pt1 | contig 14348 bp, 21 predicted proteins | sample JV7_2_27_MG_FD_188633 | JGI IMG/M metagenome (GOLD analysis project Ga0255055, IMG submission 188633) | Seawater microbial communities from Jervis Inlet, British Columbia, Canada - JV7_2_27 | ecosystem: Environmental > Aquatic > Marine > Inlet | place: Canada: British Columbia | collected...
ATGTTTACTCATAGAGAGTTTATAGAAAAGAGGCATAGCAGTAATCACCTTGGAGCGCAGCGTTAAAATGGCATTTACACAGGCACAAAGGGAAACGTTAAAGGTGATTCTGGATTCAAACGCCTTGTTTGTTCCGCTCCAGTTTAAAATTGACATTTTCAGTGACTTAAGTCGGTTGTTGAATAGGAGCTTTGAGTTGATTTTGCTTTCTCCAGTCAAAAGGGAACTCAAAGCACTCGCTAAAAAAGGCTCACCTAAAATGCGTAAAAATGCTTTTTACGCGTTGGAACTTGCTGAGAAATGCAAGTATGTTGAAGTTGATGTCCCAGCCTCAACGCTCACCGATGACATCATAGTTAAAATAGCCAAAGAGTGGAGTTACCCTGTGTTTACCAACGATAGACAACTTAAGAAGAGGCTAAGAAATATAAGTGTGCCAGTGATTTATGTGAGGCAAAAATCGCGTCTAGAGATTGACGGGATGATATAATTCAATGTTTAAACTTATGACATTGCAGGATACTATCCGCATTCCGCCCGAAACCTTTGGCAACCCTCTTGAAAAAGTAGGTCACGACCAAGTCAAGGCGAAATACGAGGGAATCGTAGACGAGGAATTAGGCTACGTCATAGCAGTGATCAGCGTTGAAGTAAGCCCCACAGGAAAGATAATTCCTGGTGACGGAGCCACTTACCACAAAGTAACGTTTTCTCTGCTAACTTTCTTTCCTGTCATTCAGGAAATAGTGGAGGGAGACGTGGTAGAAATCGCGGATTTTGGGGCGTTCGTGCGCATAGGCCCAATAGACGCGTTGCTGCATGTTTCGCAGCTCATTAATGATTACATGTCTTATGATGAAAAACAAGGAGTCTTACTGGGAAAGGAAACCAAAAGAAAACTGACGAGTGGAGACCAAGTGCGCGTCAGGATAACAGCGGTTTCTCTCGGCAGGGCGGGAAGCTCGGGGAAAATTGGCGTAACGGCCAGACAGCCGTCTCTGGGCAAGTTAGAATGGCTCAAGTTTGACGCTTCCAAAACAAAAGAAGAAACAGCGAAGAAAGCAACGAAAACAAAAGAAGAAACAGCGAAGAAAGCAACGAAAACAAAGAAAAAAGTAGCGCAGAACAGGAGTGACTGAAATGAACGAAAAAGCGTGTACAAACTGCCATTTCATCACCAAAGATAACGTATGCCCGAAATGCAAGTCAACAAGTCTTAGCGAAGACTTCAGCGGCATAGTCGTGATGTTTGATCCAGAAAACTCGGCTATCGCAAAAGCTATGAAAACCAAAGAGAAAGGGCGTTATGCGTTAAAGGTTAGATGAGGCTTAACTCCAACCTTAACAATGCTGGCGCATAATGAGAAAAGTAGGGTAAGAACAGTTCCTGTTCAAGGTTGAAAAGAATGGTTATTGCCCATAGGGTTACTTCAGAACTGCGTGCGAAACTTAAAGACCCTTTTGGCAAGTTAATCCGAGGCTCATTTGCCGAAACCATGAACAAAATGGAAAACATTGTTAAACGAGAAAAACCGCCTAGAATAGTGTCTGTCGGAGACACGGTTTCACGAAACCTTCATAAACATCAGATGACCCCTCAACTTTCGATTACCGACAACAAACGTAATAGAAAGAGAATAAAACCAATAATATTCACAGGTAAGAACGCTGTTAACGTTAAAAATCCTCGAGGAACAATAACGGAAGAAGCAATCACGGTAATAAAAGAGGCTTTGGAAAGTGACGAACGCGTTCATATAATCGTGGACGGAGAGGAAGACTTGCTGACGCTTATTGCCGTTTTGTACGCGCCAGAAAAATCTTTGGTTGTGTATGGACAACCCTACAAGGGCATCGTGGTAGTCAAAGTCACACCTGAGAAAAAGGCTGAAGCTAAGGAAATTCTAAAAGCGATGAAACAGTTCGAAAAGCTAAATAAGAAGAAGATTGTATGAACTCAACACCCAAACAAGTGAAAGCGCTATGGAAGTTAAAATAATATCAACGAAGGAGAACCCCCTTCTAAAACGGAAGGAAGTAGACTTCAGGGTAGAGCACGGTCCAAAAGGAAAAACACCGGCAAGGCTAGAAGTTAAGAAAGCTATAGCCGCCGAACTGAAGATAAACGAAGAAATGGTTTTTGTTAAGAAAATGCGAACCATGACGGGAACAAGCACTGCCGTCGGAGTTGCTAACGCTTATGAAACGGTGGAGCAAGCGAAACTCATCGAGCCCGAGCACATAAGAAAACGCAACAGTCCTCCAGAAGAACTGAAGGAAGAGGAGAAGAAATAAAATGGCCGAAAAAACGACTGAAAAGGAAGAAACAGCAGAAGAATCGAAAACGGAAAAGAAAAGAGAAGAGGCAAAACCTCAAAAAGTCGAAAAGGTCGCGCCCAAGGCAGAGAAGAAGAAAAAAGAGGAACTAGGCGTTCACGTCTTGTACAAGATAGAAGGCGAGAAGGTTACAAGGTTGCGCCCAACCTGTGAGAGGTGCGGTCCGGGGTATTTCATGGCTGGTCACCAAGACAGATACACTTGTGGGCATTGCGGTTTTACGCGATACAAGCAGGTTGAAAAATAAGCAGTTTTAAATTCTAAACGCGCCTATATTTTTGATGATCCAGATGATTCGAGTTAACGTAGCCGTAACAAATATTTCAGCAGAACGCTTCTGGGACATCAGAAAGCCTATTCCACCCATCCAAATAGGCACAAACATCAACATCGTGGGCATGGAAAAGAAAAGTGAGGGATCGTTGGAGGTTCCGTTTGTTTTGGCGATAAACTATAACCCTTCAATAGCGCAGATAAGCCTGAAAGGAAACGCTTATGTTTCTGGCGACAAAAGCGAAATCGAGAAAGTCCTCAAGGATCATGAAGAGAAGAAGCCGCCACCACCCCTGATCATACAGTCAATATCCAACGTTGTCTTCATTGAATCTGTTCTCATATCAAGGACGCTGAACATTCCCCCGCCAATACCCTTGCCGCAAATACCACAAGCAAAAGCGCCGAGTTCAAAACCGAAGGGAAGAGACTACAGCGCTTAGCCCTAATGGCAAATTCGCTATTTCTAAATGTCAATTGACTTGGTGCCGCAGTCAAGTTCAGGACATAATTGGGATCAATTATGCTCTCGCTTTTCTGTAAATAATCAGTAATTCACTGCAAGTTTCAGTCGGTGTATAAGGGGTTCTAGTCTTGTGAGAGCGCAAGAGACCCAAGTGATCCTCAGTTATTGAAAGATATGTGAGAACATATAATTAGCCACGTGTTGCATCAGCAGCAAAAATAGTGGGAACTACTTGAAAAACATCGCAACAATAAACAAAAGGTGGAAAGTCGAAAAGAAATGCTTATTTCAGTGGCACGTACATCGAAGATCGCGACGCACCGATTCCAGGAGTTCCATGTCTAACTGGCTTGTTTGTTATTGCAAACTCGCCCAGATAGTGTCCAATCATCTCTGGCTTCATCTCCACAGGTAGAAATTCCTGACCGTTGTAAATCAGAATCTTCATTCCGACCATTTCTGGCAGAATAATCATGTCTCGCACATGAGTTTTTATGGTGGAATCTTGACCCTTCTTGACGGCTTCTTGAGCTTCACGCATCTTCTCCAGCAGTATTCGTTGCTCAGGCGTCAAGCCCCGCTGAAGGCTCCGTCTCTGCCTTGAAGGCAGCAAATCAATGAACTCATCCATAGACATGCCTTGCAAAGTATTGAGAGTGTGGCCACGATACATGAATTCTTTCGGCATTTTTTCTTCACCTTAATTTTAAGTTTTTCAGATGCTATAAACGTTCTGTCATCTTTTTCTTCGCTTCTTCTTCTGCCCAGCACCTCTAGCCGCGATCAAACCGACCTTTTGTCCTGGTGGCGCACCATGAGAAACCGTGGTGCATTTGCGAGCACTTTTCCCGCTGCTACCGTATGGGTGAACAGCAGCCACCATCGCTCTTCCGCGGGTCCTCGGATACTTGTGCCCCTTTGCTTTCATCCAATGGAATTTTTCGCCTGCCTTAAGGAAAGGCTTCTCGGTTCTGCCAGCGCCTGAAACCACACCTATGGTCGCCCTGCAATGATCATTAATGTATCGTGTACGTCCAGACGGTAACCTAACCATCGTGCCTTGCGGCGTATGACCAACGACCGTGGCGTAGGCGCCTGAAGATTTTGCCATCTTACCTCCATCGCCTGGTTGAAGTTCAAGATCGCAGATTATGGTGCCCTCTGGAACTTTTCCCAACGGAAGAATATTGCCCACTTCCGCGGGAGCTTTCCCGCCTAGGCTGATTTGTTGCCCCTTGAAAACACCCTCAGGGACCACAGTATAACATGTTTCGCCGTTTTCGAAACGCACAAACGCCAAAGGCGCTCCACGGCCAGGATCATGGACAAGAGCCTCTACGAGACCTTTAAATGAAGCTTCAAAAGATTCCTTGGGAGTTATTGCTGGTGGATACTTAGCAGGAGCCACTCTCTTGTGGGTTGATGCCCTGTAAGTTGAGCCGCCGCGTCCGCGTCTTTGAACCCGAATTCTTTTACCCATTAACCATACCTTCATACAATTTTACAAAATGCCAAGTTTAATGGCTACGTCCGACGCCTTATACTCGGAGTTAAGTTTAACAAAGGCTTTTTTCTCGCCTTGCGGAGTTATGAGCACATTGACTCGGTCCACTTTCACTTCGTACAGCTGCTCAACCGCCCTTTTCACAGCACTTTTGCCTGCTTTAAGATTGACCATAAAAATGAGTTTGTTATCCTTTTCCACCATGAGACTGGCGGATTCCGTCATCAAAGGACAATATATGACATCAGTGGGATCCATTACACATCTTCTCCTCCGCCGTAAAGTTTGTCCAGCTGCTCAATAGCACCGTTCGTCCACAAGGTCAGTCTGCCTGGATGTGCACCTGGCGCCAACATTTCTGCGTTAAGATTATTTACTGTGGCGACATCTACGCCTGGAATGTTTCCTGCCGCGTCGAATATGCCTTTGTTTTCAGTCACTACGATGAGTGGTCCTACAGCTTGTTTCATTTTTCTGCCTCTGCGTTTGCCTTTGCCGGCGCGGATTTTTCTGCTGGCTTTTACGCGGTAAGTGTCAGCTAGGATACCCAAGATCTTGAGGACTTCTTCCACTTCTTTGGTTTTCGTTAGCTCCTCAATTGAGCCTGTGACTATGAGGGGAATTTGCGGAACATCTTCGATTGCGTGTCCTCGAGAGGCTACGACGTCTTTTGAGGCTGTAGCGGCTATGGCTGAGAGCAGGGCGAGGCGCGCCTCTTTTTTTGGGATTCGTTTTATTATTTTCTTTTCGGAGGTTGGTGGGTGGGGTTGCCTTCCGCCGACTGTTCCGGGAGCAAAAGCGGCTCTTCCTCCTCCGCCTTTTACTCGTGGCATCCGCGATATACCCAAGCCTGTGCCTTGGGATTCTGCGCTGGTTCTTTTGCCTGCCATTGGGTCTCTGCCCTGCGGTTGAAGCCTGGTGGATTGGACGGCGAGGACGGCGCGTTTTATAACATCGGGTCTTAGTGGTGTTGAGAAAACAGCCGGGAGTGTTGCTTTGCCTGTGGGTTTTCCTTGGAGATCATAGATTTTTACGGTTTTTTTGGCTGGCATTATCTTGTCTCCGTTATTTTCCTTGGGGTGATTCCAGTGATGTGTATGTGATTTGTGGAGGGGTTTCAGGGGTTTCTTTTGGTGGTCGTGCTGGGTGGCGTATGCGTATTAGACGTTTTTCTGTGCCTGATATGCTGCCGTCTATGAGTATATATGGTCCTTTTAGTGTGCCGTATCTTATGTAGCCGCCTTTTACTGTGATTTCTTTGCCGTCTTTGCCGATTTTGAGGATGCGTTTGTTGTATTCTGTGCGTTGGTGGTAGCCCATTTGGCCTGCGCGTGCGACTGAGTACCTGACGTGACGAGGGTTCCAAGGACCGAGAGTGGCGACGCCACGTTTGGTTTTTCTGCTTTTGTGTTGGAGTATGGCGACGCCCCAGCGTTTGACTGGACCTTGGAAGCCTTTGCCTGTGGTAATAGCGGCTATGTCGGTGTATTGTCCTTCTTTGAAGACTTCTTCAGCGGTTACTGTTTTGCCGAGTATCGTTTTTGCGTATTCGAGTTGTTGAGGGATGATTGCGCCGCCGATTTCGCTTTCGGTTATGTCGGGTTTCTTTTTGGCTAAGCTGGTTTGTTTGGGTTGTGTTGCTGTGATTACGCGAATAGTGGTTGTTTGAGGCAAGCTTTGCTCAAGGGTTTGCAGCATTGTTTCGGTATCGAAGTTTCCTGGGAGGACTAGTGTACGGTCGAGTTCTGCTGGGGGGTCTTTCATCCAAGCTTCAGTTAAGTGTTTTAAGCCGTAGGGGGTTTTTGTGTAGGTGCGTATACCAATTATGAGAATTGGGGGGGTTTCTATTACTGTGGCTGGGCGCACAACCTCTTTGCCGAAGTTCGGGCTGCGTTTTCTGTCTTCTATGGCGAAGACGTAGGTCATGCCCGCCTTGTAACCTGCAAAGCCTAATAGCCGAGGAGTATCCGCGTCGAGTTTTGGCCAGTAGCGGATTCGCGCGACTGGTTTTTTGGCGCGTCCCCTGGGCAAGTAGGCGAGTGAACCGTGTCTTGGGGAGTGTTTTTTTCGGTGACCCATTGTGTTTCCGCTTCGCGGCTTTTAGCAATGACAAACTAAAGTAATAAACATTACCGTCAGTTTTGGCTGTATAATCTTTTTCTATGCGTCTCTACGAGACTATAGCCCCCTTATGTAAGGACTGAACTTCACTGAAGACTCAATGGTTGACTGCTGCGAGTTCGGAGTTGACAGCTCTGAGGCCCCCCCTTATAAAGGGATTGATTTAGCTTGTGATTTGCAGGTTCAGCTTGGAAAATTCTGAGACTATTTTTATCTCTGCTGAATTCATAAATTCGTGAACTATAAAATAGGCGTAACCGATTTTGATGAGAAAATAAAAAGATGTGGAAAATGAAGTAAAGACGTTTAGCTTGTGAGCTTAATATCTTCGCGGAGGTCTTCTTTTAGCGTAACATTCTCGGCAGTACACTGGCCTACTTCCATCTGGTTTGAATGGAACTTCACATTCGTTTCCGCAGTCGGCGCAGGTTGCCTTGTGTGTCTCTCTTTTATACATATGCTATTTCAACTCCTCTACTATTTCGCAGCAAAATTGCTTTTGCCCATTCACCCCCTAATTGAAAACATTGTATTAAACCTATGCCTCATCACATAAGAGTTGTAACTTGAATAGACGACCTGAGAAAGGAGCATTACAGAGAAAGAAGTAGCTGAAACGGCGCTTTTACTTTTATGAAATCATCAAAGATCACATTTTGTCTCTGCAAAACATTCGTACATTGTTCTAATCGAGAGTAACGTTATAAATCCATAGACAACGACGCTATTTTAGTCCTGGTATGTTTGTTTCTACTAGGTTTATGTCTAAGTCTAAACTTAAGTCGTCCTCGCCGGTCATGCCTACATTCATTTTCAGCGGCCAACCAATTTGCTTGTCAACGTAGATCGCCAGTGTTGGACCGTCGGTTGCGTATTCGTAGACGATGCAGTCCCTGTTTCCGAAGCCTTCGAAGGGAAGGTTGGCTTCATAACTGTCAACAAGAGTGCTTTCTTCGATTAAATATTGGTTTTCTGAAAGGTCAACCCACAAAGTGGCTTCTTCCTCCACGGGCTCACTCAACGAAGAGTCCATGCTTATGCTGGTAAGAAGTTCCGCGTGTGTGCTGTTGAAGTCAACAACTTCCTGTCGTAACGTAAAACTAAAGGAAATGGACATAGAAAGGATGTCAATCGACGTTGCCCCCTCATACGTCGCGTACGCACCCTTAAACAGCCATGCATTTTGACCCTGAGGGCTTAAAAGAAAAGCGCTAACAAGGAAAGCGCCAACCACAACGGAAATAGCCACCACAGCTACCACCGCAATCAGCTTAATGCGACTTCTGGGATGTGCTATATCCGTTGAAGAAGAAATACTTGCGGATTCAGATTCCAACTTCTAACACCGAAGGGGATTACAAAAAACCGCTAATAATAGCTTGTGCACGACAAATATGAATTGCTAAACAAGCATCAAATCTTGGCTTCTATGAGCATTAATGTTTCGAAGAATGGAAAGGCACGCTCCGCCACAACTCTTGCATTCAAGTGGCACTCCGCGAATCTGCGCACGGTCTCATCCACATTCGCTAAAGTAGACTGCATCAAAAGAACTCGACCCGACAGCTTCAAGTGCTTCGAAACCCCGAAAATAAAACGGTCTATTACTTGCCTGCCAGTAGAGCCTCCTGTCCACGCCCATCCAATCCAAGAAACCGCCTCGTTCTCGTCTTCGGGCAAGTAAGGTGCATTAAAAAGTATCACGTCAAACTTTTCCCCCTTGCGTAAAGGCGTGAACAAATCGCCCTGAATGAAAGCCATCTTACTGTACACATTGTTGAACGTCGCGTTTTCCCTTGCCCAGCGAACAGCGTAAGGGTTCACATCAACCACCACCACGGCGCTTGCCTTCTTCGCGGTAAGTATGCCCAGTATGCCGCAACCAGTGCCCATGTCCAGCACTCTCGCGCCTGCTTTCACCTCAAGGTTTTCGGCAAAGAGAAACGAATCCTCGGCAGGCTCGTATGTATTTTCATCAACAAGAAACACATAATCGCCGAAGTAGACTCGTTTAGCTGGCGAAGGCATCTGCCAACTCTCCAAAAGCTTTAGGTGACAATTCCCTCACGCGTTTTTCACGAAACGGAAGAGTATAAACCAGTTTTTCCGTGTCTTCCTTGGCCAGTTTAAGCGTGCTCTTAATGAACGGCACAAGCGCATTGCTGAGCTTCTTGTTGCGCTGAGTGAAGAGCCACCGAACCAACCGCCTAAAAAACGCTTCGTCCTTGACTTCGAAGGGCACCGCCCTCCAAGGCGTCAACCGCACTATGACCGAATCTACTTCTGGCTGAGGATAAAACGTCGACTTGGGAACCGCGTCTAAAAGCTCAACCTCTACACTGCGACAAGTGACAACCGTGAGCCACCCGTAGTCCTCACTGCCCACAGTAGCCACAAGCTTGTCGGCAAATTCCCTCTGCAAAATCAAGACGGCACACATAATTTTTTGCTCAAGTAGCCACGTTACCAAACGCGAAGACAAGTAGTAAGGTGGAATTGAAACAATTTTGCTGAAGTATGGAACCGCCACCTTTAACACGTCACCCTCAATCACCGTCACGTTAGTAACGCCTCTGAGCTGTTCACGCAGCACTTCGGCGACGGCCGGGTCTTTCTCAACCGCCACCACTGCTTTGCATCTACCCGCTAGAAAGCTTGTTAGAAACCCGAAGCCTGCGCCAGCGTCCAACACCACATCCGCTTTGCCCAGTGAAGCGTAATCGGTTAGTTTGGGAAAAAACGAAGGCTCAACCATGAAGTTCTGCCCAAGAAGCCTGTTCGGAACAATTCGATGCTCTCGAAGCTGACGCTTCGTTTCCGAAACACTCATCTCTTACGCCTTAAACTCCCATCGCGCCTCAATGAACCCGCGTGAATAGACGGTACTTGCTGTCGCCCTCAAGCTCCTCCATAACCCGCTTTGTAATCAACTTCACAGGATTAGGCAGCTCAGTTCGCTTCTGCAAATCCGCATAACTTTCAAACGGTTTACGTTCACGATGGTTAATAACCTGCCACATGTACTTCTTCCCAATTCCAGGAATCAACTCCAACGCGTGCATACGCGGCGTAACCGCCCGAGCAGTGTTAAAAAAGTTCAAAAACCACTTCTCACGATTCAATACTATACGGCTTATGACGCTCGGAAGCTCCGATTTCGCTGCTGCGGTCAACTCGTCAAAGCCTATCCGGCCAATAATGTACGTAACCTCTTCCCGCGAGTCCTTTCCCACGTACACACGGTCGTTAGGCTTAAGCATCAAACCCTCCTTCACAAGCGCTTCCAACATCGTGAAAAACTCCTCACCCACGCACTGAATAAGCGCTCCCGCTCGGTAACCCGCTCGCCCAGTCGCACGAAACCCGGGTCTGCCATGCAACAAGAAATCTACCACGTAAGCGTACGCCTCATATCGCTTCTCCATAATATTCCCTAAGTCCCTTACTTCTATTTGCGCTTACTGCTTAAAAATTCTTAGCCGACTTTTGCTGTTTCACAGCCCTACTATCATCCAAAAGTGAGACAATGGCTTCCAACTTTGCGGTTTCAATGATCTTGCGACCGCCAGCCAAGAAAATCCGCAGCTCATTCACAGTCTCAGGCATGCAATTCACAACCTGAACTGCCTCCGCCTCTTCAAGCCCAAACTCCTTCACAAGCTTCGCCAAAAGCCTCTTCGCCGCCGTAGCATCCACTTTGGAGAACTTGTTCACGTAATCTAAAGTGCGCCGCTGAAACTGGTCCAAGTTCTCCTCGCCGATCGCCTCCAGTACCTTCTTAACCTGCGGCAACGCGAGCCTTTTTTCGGTCAACTCTCTCTTTCCCATGCTCAACTACCCTTTTGCGGCTCTAAATGTTCAGGCCGAACAATTATCTGCTTAATAGCATGACCCTGGGTTACGCTTACGACGTATCCACGCCCCCGCTTCTCCATCACCGTGCCGACCTTGCCGTGAAAACGCTTATGAGGCAAACTCTTCTGAACACTCGAATCCATCTTGATAATCACCCGAGAACCAAGCGCATACTCAATCAACAGCTTACCGAGCTTCGGCTTACCCTTCTCCCGGGGCGCCTTCGTCAGAAGCCGACGAGCACGAGTATAATAGCCTTTTGAACCTGTCATCCACACTTCACCTTTCCGGGTCATTCCATAATAACGTTCAAAACATCAAGCTTGAGGGGTGTCGCTCTGTTTTCAAGCAATTTCGAGACGTTGGGTATTGTTCTTCCTTCATTCCCAGACACCAATTCCTTAATATAAAGACCGCCTTGGCAACGAACATCCATCTCAGCCCTCTTAAGCGACACCCTCTTAACTTTAACCTCATATATGTACCTTTCTCGAGTCAAATCCGCCCTCCGATGCAAAACACGCAGAGGCGTCTGCTGCTTGATCAACGTGCCACTCAGCTTCTCCTCCAAAAGGAGCAAATCCTCCTCAGAAACGGCATTTTCAAACTCGATTAGCACGCGATATTCCTTCTGCGCTGACTCCGCCTTTTTCAACCGTCTAACAACATCCTTATTGGCGAAGTGCAAACCAGAAACCTCGACCTTACCCTCACCATTTGCGTTAACAGCGACTTCAAGCTTCTCCAAATTCAGAAACCTCTTCTTAGGCTTCGAAATTTCAATCACAAAGGGGCGACCACTGCCCAGCATTCGAGCGTCAATGTCCTCTCTTCCCGAAGCATGAAACGAGGATTTCTCGCCTTCCGCAGCCTCCAACAGCGGCTTCGAAGCCAACTCTTCCACCGATTCAGGATAGAGCTTACCAGTCCCACCGCACTTCTCGCAGCCTTTTCCGCGGCAGTTGGAACAGAACCATTTAGACTGTGGTATGTCCCTGACGAGTTTCCTGTACCGACCAGCAACAAAGAGAGGATTAACCTGAAGTCTAACTTGCTCCGTGAACGGATTGAAGATTACAGCGATGTTGGGCTTCTTGTACTCCGCAGTCTTGCCCGTCAACTCGGCGATTCGCTTGCCCAGCAATCGTCCAAACTCATGCCTGATGCTCTCGCCGTAGCTCACGTTGAATGCGGCTTTAAACTCGTCTTCGCGTTCCTCAACTGCAACTGGCAATTCTACGCCCACCAGAAAAGTGGTATACTCGTAGTTCGCGATCGCGTTCAAAGCTTTCTGGGTCAAACCGGCAAGAACCTGAAACCTTCCTTCACATAAAAAACACGTTTTTGAGGGTTTTTTCTTTGGAATGCGTTTTTTCAAGTGGTGAAGAGTGTCTTGTGCTTCACGGGAAAAGCCATGGACTGCAAGAACTTTAAGCCTTTTAACTCCCTCAGCGTTTTTTGACGAGGTGAGGGCCCCGGCTTGCAGCGTTAAGCTGAGTTTTAACGCTTTGCCTCTGTCCTTGTTTTCCATGTTGTAGCCGAGCAACGCGAACTGCCTTCCGACGCAGTTATCACAGAGGGGATATTTGCTAAGTATGGTAAGTGTTTTTTCTAAAATGTCCATGAGTAGAGCCTACTTGAACCCTGTTGGAAAACCTTTGCCCATGAAGGGCAGCTTCTTTTTCCTTTTGAACATCTTTAGCATTTTGCGCATCATCGCGTACTGTTTTAGGAGGTCTTTAACGTCTCTCTCGCTTGTCCCCGAACCGCGCGCAACGCGCCTTACTCGTGAGGAATTTAAAATTTTGGGTTTATCTTTCTCTTCAGGGCGCATGGACTGGATGATTACGCGCCACTTTTCAAGGCGGTCTTCAGCCATATTCAGCATGTCCTCGGGCACATCATAAGACATGCCTGGAAGCATCTTTAAGATTTTCCTGAATGGTCCCATGCCTTTAACAGCTTCAAATTGCTCGTACATGTCCGTTAAAGTAAATTTGCCGCTGAGTATCGCCTTTGCTTTCTTCCCGGGAACCTTGATTTCGGCTTCACGAACTTTCTCAATAAGAGTTTCCAGATCACCCATTCCCAAGAGGCGCCCGACGAAACGAGAAGGGATGAAAGGTTCGATGTCTTCGGTTTTCTCGCCTGTGCCGATGAATTTTATGGGCGCGCCGGTGGCTGCAACCGCGGAAAGCGCTCCGCCGCCTCTGGCAGACCCGTCTAATTTTGTAACCAGAATCGAGCCTATTGGAGTTGTTTCATGGAAGGCTTTCGCTTGGACCAGCGCTTGCTGCCCGATTGTGCCATCGATAACTATCATGACCTCGTCAGGTTTGATTTTTTTCTCAAGAGTTTTCATTTCTTTAATTAGCTCTTGCTCCTCTTTGTGGCGTCCAGCGGTGTCAACGATTATTAGTTCCTTGTCGCTAAACTGCTTTAATCCTTGACGAACTACTTTAACCGGGTCTTTTGTCTTCAAGTCGCCATATACGGAAACGTTTATTCGGTTTGCCAACTGCTGGAGTTGCGCGTACGCGCCAGGGCGATAAGTGTCAGCGCAGATCAAGGCAGTCTTTAGTCCCCTTTTCTGGAAGTATCGGGCGAGTTTGGAGGCCGCTGTGGTTTTTCCAGAGCCCTGAATCCCGACTAGCATTATTATCTTCTTTTTTCCAGGCTCCATTTTGATTGGAACAGGTTTTTCGCCCACAAAGCGGGTTAATTCTTCGTAGACTACCTTTATCACGTGTTCGCGTCTTGATATGCCTGGCGGAACTTTTTCTTTTAGGGCTCTTTCCTCTATTTGCTTGGATATGCCGAGAACAAGTTTAACGTTAACATCTGCTTGTAGCAGGGCTCTTTGTATGTCCCGAGCGAGTTCCTTGACTGTAGCCTCGTCCACTACGGTAGCTCTGAAAACTTTCTTTAGGGCACCGTAAAGAGAGGCCCCCAAGCGATCTAGTGCCATTTGCGTCTCCAGCCTTAGAACATCTTGAGCGCATTTAAATATATATTATAGCTTAAACGTGAAGCCTCAGCCCCATTAGACATCGTCACAATTCAGACGGCTCTTCATGCATCATTGGCTTCATAAACAACTGTGCCAAATCTGGGAAATAAACTTTGATGTAAAGATAATAGCCAGATGGAGTCCAGGATTATTTTGCTCTGACGATTTTGATTCTACCTAAAATCTGCCAGTACTCGATCTCGGCGCCTATAGTAAGCTTGGCTTTCAGGTCTTTCTCCTCGGGGAAAGGAGCATCAACATATTCGTATGTTTCTAAGTCCATTATTTGGACGCCGTTTGGGTTAACAGAGAATACTTGTCCTGGTCTCTTGTTGATCATAGGGATTTCTGCGTTGGCGTCGACGGGTTTGACTATGCTTTTTTTGACGCCGTCAAAGACGCCTATGGCCACTATTCTCGCTTTTGTGGCACCGTGTTTTCCAGGTTTTGATTTGGTGATGCCCACTATGCGGCATGGCTCATTATCGACAATCATGTATCCTCCAACGCGTAGACTTCCAACACTAATTGGCTTGCTCATACACTCACCAAAGGTCTAATCTATTCACAGCAATTTTAAACAACACCCATATATAGATTTACGCACGACTTTTCGACACCTTTTCTGCTGTCAGCAGCTCATAATGGCTTTTGGTACGCGCGCGAGAGATTAACGTATGAAGTTTTATTCGTAGAATATGAGGTTTTGCTCCTCCAATATTCCGTGAAGCTTATGCACAGCGTCATAAACATCCTGTTCTTTCTTCGCTCCTGTCACAACA
>Ga0255055_10002036_pt1 | contig 14345 bp, 16 predicted proteins | sample JV7_2_27_MG_FD_188633 | JGI IMG/M metagenome (GOLD analysis project Ga0255055, IMG submission 188633) | Seawater microbial communities from Jervis Inlet, British Columbia, Canada - JV7_2_27 | ecosystem: Environmental > Aquatic > Marine > Inlet | place: Canada: British Columbia | collected...
GACCCGGCTTGAACAGGACCGTCTTGCCGAGGATGGTGCCGTCGAGCAGCTGCTGTCCCATGAACGTCTTGTTCTGAGTCAGGGGATTGATGGTCTTGACCCACGACGTCGACAGAGCTTTCTGGTCACCCTGCATAGGCATCTGCGGGGTGTTGCTCTTGACCGGGAAGAACCGCGACCGCATCAGGCCCACCAGATCCTCGGGGAGGAGGTGGAGGTGATCCTTGATTGCCGGGACCAGAGCCTTGGACTTTTCCTTGGCGGTGTCACCGATGATAGCGGGGAGCTTCAGCTCTTCGGGTTGTGCAGGTTTCTTTGCCACTTGTTCAGTCTCCTTCGTGTTGTTTTGCAGGTTTTCTTGGGTTGGTTGGGTCGAGCAGGGAAAAGCCCTATATGTTAGCAAACGGGCCTTAGGAGGTCAATCCACTGCATCTAGTGGTCTCTGAGCTGGGTGTACTCCCTCTTGTGGTCGGGTCGTCACTTCGGACCGATGCAAGATACTCATGTGGCAGAGCGACACCTCGTGGCCGGTAGTCCCAACCAAGTCACAGGTCCCTGCGATGTGGTCGAAATACCGGGAACAGGCGAAGCACGGAGAGTCATAGAGCTCCCCTCCTACCTTCAGCTTCGCACTCTTGATCACCTCCATCAGCAGAGAGGCGGGGTGATGAGGCAGAAGGAACTGTGGCTCCTCAGGGGCGCCGAAGAGCTTGTTGTACACCTGCTTCACACGCGGAAGCCGGCCCAGGTCGTTGACCTGAATCTTGTTCCCGTTGGGTGTGGGAACCGTTGTGAATGGGATCAAGGTATACGGGTAGATCTCCTGGAAGAAGGTGGACCAGGTCACAGGTGAAGTCTGGACCTCGGTGTTGAGTTGGGGGAACCGCTCCACGTCATGGAGCTGCTTCAGCATGTCCCACCGGACGCCCTTCAGGATGAAGGCGTTTTCGAGAAAGCGCTCTACCGTGGCCAAGTCCTGGGCCAAGTAAACTGACCGAGGAAACTCAGGGTGAGCGAGTTGGATAGCGATGATGCGTGCCATCAGGTGCGTATAACCTCCCCGCTCGAGATGCGGATGACAGTGCCGTAGGAGATTGGGGTGTTGTAATCCCCCTCCGAATAGGGAATCCGACCACGAGCGGTCAGGAACCAGGTGATGGGTACTGAGGGTGCTTCTTTCGGGGCGGGGCCGTACCCGTCTGTGGCGTACTTGATGATGTCGGGGCGGAGGTTCTCGATCACCCACTCGAGCGGGGGCCGGAAGTCCGTGCCCCCTCGCCCGGCGAAGTGACGAGGGATGTCAGAGGCACGCTTGATCTCGAAGACCGCGCGCTTTCCTCCATCAAGAGCCAAGTCGGTGTCTGCGTGAATGATCCAAAACTTGCCTCCCTCAGCTTGCCTGATGTAGGACAGGATAAGCTGGAAGGCTTCCTGAAGCTCCTTGTCAATCAGCATCGAAGCACTGGTGTCGATGATGAAAGCAACCCGCGCGCCCAGCTGTTGCTCGTACCGCGGGTAGGGGAAGATCCCCTCTGGCTCAAGAAGCGCCAGTCGCCTGTTGGGGCGGCTGAACACTTCCACCTCGTGTGACTTGGTTACCCCCCGGAGGGAGTGCTTTTCAAGAGCCTGCCAGGGGATTTTAGGCTCCTCCGCCACCAGTGGTGTGAAGAGTTCCCTGACCCCACCAGGGACAGTCCCCCGCCCATGGATCCGCTCAAACTTTTCGACGGCCTCCCGGACGACTCTTTCGGTCCTCTTGGTCAGTGAGTCGAGGAACGTCTCAGAGAGCTCTTCACCCTCACCCTCTTCCATCCAGGTGTGGGAGGGCTGGTCGATCTTGTCCTCTGCTGGCTCGCCCGCCTCGCCCGCCTGTTGCTGCTGCTGCTGCTGCTGCTGCTGCTGTTGCTTGTGCTCGAGGAGAAGATCGAAGTACTGTTCCATCGACAGCCCCCATTCGAAGCCCCAGTGGTGAGGCCAGCAGGCCTTGGGGAGAAGCTCGAACATGATCTTCTTCCGCAGCCTCTCAGTCTCGGGGCACCAGGTCGAGAACCGCGCCTTGGGGGAGACAATGGCCTGGTTGAGGCACGCGCAGTTGGTTGCGAGGTCAGCAGCCTGGTTGGCGAGGGCGAGGACCTCAGCGGGGATGTCCTTGTATTCCCGCTTCAGGCGCTTTACAAGGTAAAGAATCCAGCGAGGGATGTGCCTCTGGACGATGTGGACCCCCTCATGGGCCAGGAAGAAGTCCATCAGCGAGATCTCGTGGTCCTCATGGTAGCTGCTGACCAAGAAGTCAGGGTTCAGGGCCAGACACATCCCGGTCATGGATTCTGGATCCAGCCGAATTTCGAGGGTGGGGATCGTATAATCGATCACCTTGTCAAATCCGCTCAGCAGCTGAGCCCAGAATCTTTTCTTTCGAATGCGCCGAATGAACACAAGAGCGAGCTCATCGGTGCTTGGAGGGGTTTTTGCCATGCGGTATACTCCAGGGAACTGAAGGAGAAGCTATGGATCAACATCACGACTCGATGCTCGTTCTGGCCCACAGCCTTCTCGCGCAGGGTGTCCTGCCTGAGATGGTCAAGTCGGCTCAGATTCTCGACAGGGAAACAGAACTTCCGCAGCTGCCGGCGACTTGCTTCGCCGACCCATCGCAGCGGCTGTTTCCGATCTACAACCCGGAACAGACGCTTCTGTCCGCAGGGTACTTCTTCAAGCAGGGGTGTCACGAGACGGCTCCCCCGCAGGTGATGGAGAATCTGACCAAGGCTGCCTTCGCTCACGGTGTCCAGGACGAGTTCAAGGACATCGTCCAAGCGATCATCGCACCAATGCAGAAGGCCGCTGCGGAACAGGACCCCACGAACTACGCACTGTTGGTACAGAACCCCAACGGTGAAGTCCGTGGTCGGTACTTCATCCCGTCGCCCCCCATGGTCAAGCAGGCCGACGAGCACTTCGTCGCCAACCATGAGAAATACCCCATGGGCTGGCGTGTCACGATCGGCCAGGCCCTCGTCAAGAAGGCACAGCAGTTTGGGATTCCGGTGCAGAACCTTCACCCGGTCACCCGAGCGTATGGCGGAGACAACGCCTGTCACTCGACCCGGGCAGCAACCGAGATCGCCAAGCGGGCCTACGCCTGTACCGACTACGAGAGCCGGAAGGCTTACACCCTCCTGGCCCAGATCGTCCCCGGACAGATGAGCGACGTGGACTCGCTCGAGAAGGTGGCCTACACCCTCGACCTGCTGGACCGCCACACTGGTCTGGATCGTCACTATGGGCAGATGTTCCTCGACCCGTACAAGACGGTCTTCAACATGACCAAGGAGGCTGCTGAGGAGGTGATCTCGATCATCGACCTGCTGGGCAACCAGTTCACGCGAGACGACCTGATGAGCGTTGGACCGGGCGCCTACGAAAAGGTCCTCGGCCCGGAGTTCGTGAAGGCCGCGTCGGACGACGATGGGAACCTGTCGTTCGAGAAGCTGTCGACCATCCTCACCACTCTGCCGCGCGATGAGAAGGCGTTGCTTGGCCAATACCTCCAGTCGGTACTTGATACCCGTGAGCACGACAGCGAACTTCTCCAGGCTGTTCCAGCAGCCTGATCCGTTCGCGCTGACTCTGCTCAGCGCGTTCCTCGAGGTGAATGGTCTTGAGGCTCTTGAATGGGAGCCCGAGACCATTCGTCTTGAGATCAGCGAGGACTTTGACGTGGTCGCGTCACAGCTCGTCATGGACAAGCTCCAGGCTGGGATGGCGCTGCTGACCACCGACCAGTTCTACTCCTACTTCGAGGCGTTCGAGGAGACGGTCCACGCCCTCAACGACACGACCTCGGACTTCACCATCCTCCGCCCACCGACCCCCGAAGAGATCGCCTGGGCGGTGGTGGAAGCCCATCTGATGGATGAACCTGACCAACCCCTCTCGGTCGAGTTCAGCAATGAGATCAAGCAGTACGTTGGACAGGTTCTCCACGACGCTGGCTTCTATCGGCCGGGAGAGTACCTGCCCTTCGTGAGCAGCTTGTGTCTGCACGACCCTGAGTCGGAGCACAAGCGCCTCCGGTCCGAGATCAAGACCCTGCATGAGGTCAAGCACCAGCGGGTGCGGATCTATGTCACCCAACGCTTCGAGCAGCTGCGCAACCAGGTCAAGAAGTACTTCCCTGGTCGGCCGCTCCCGGACCTCGAGCAGCTCATCCGCTCTGATACGTTCCGGTAGTAGCGTGGAAGCGTGCCAGTCGATCGGTACACTCCTTGTCCCGCATCAGGTGGCTGATAATCCGGAGACGCGTCTTAGCGTTGATCTCCGTCTTTCTATCCCCTGGGACCTTCTCGGACGCAAACTCCATCGCCACGTTCTGGGCGGTGTCGAGAGGCAGATCCTTGAAGAAGGAGATGAAGCACTCAACCATCCCATCCAGCTCCGACAGGTTGGGGTCCTGACGTAGCAGGAAGCGGACACAAGAGAGTGCAGCAGCCGAGACACGATCAGCTCCACGACCCCGGTGAATGAGCTCCAGGATCCTCTCACGAACCGTGGGGTAGTCCGTCAGGATCTTGGTGGGGCTGAGCTCCACCCCCTTCTGGACGTAAGCCACGAAGTCGTCAGACTTGCCCTTGCCGATCCGCCCAGCGATAAGCGGAGCAATATCCATGACGGTGAGCCCAGCCTTGAGCCAGACGTCCAGGTTCTGCTGGATCTTCGTCCAGACAGCGGGGCAAGCGTAGGGCTTGCAGGACTGACGCCGCTGGTCATCGTCGAAGGAGTCAGGGTTCTCGAGGACGTAGCAGCGTACCAGGTCGGAGGCGTAGTTCTCCTCCATCCAGGCCAGCCACTCTTCGAGCGAGTTGTTCACCCAGACCCAGGACACTCTACGGATGAAGAAGGGGTCCTTGATGTCCTCGACGTCGTAGATCTCACCTTCGTTCACGTCAGCGACGATGGAGATCCCTGGGGGTAGCACGTGCTGACCCACCACCCTGCGCTGGAACGCATTGAGCAGGGGCTTCAGGGTACGGCGTCCAGCAGGTCGGTTCATCTCGGTGATCTGCCAGATCCCCAGAGCGTGGTTGTTGTGGGGGAGTAGCTCTGGGCGGTAGTAAAACTGACGCTTGGTTTCCTTGTCCACGCCCGGAACGCCGGCCAGGTCGAAGGCGTCTATGGCTGAGGGCTCGATGACCGTGTGCTCGAACGAGGTGTTGCTCGAGACCATACCCTTGTCCAGCCACTCCTTGTGGATCTCTCGGTATAGCTGCTCGACCGCAGGGTCGTCAGTCGCCTTAGCGGCATCCCAGGCCTCCTCAGTCTGGGGTACGATGTGAAGTAGATCGTTGGCACAATCCACGGCCAGCTCTCTGGCCGCTTGCCGAATGATCGCGGTCTTTCCTGCTCCGGTGGGGCCCATAAAAACGACGGGCTCCCTAGCCAGGAAACCCGCCTTGACGAGACCCTTCGCCACCCGGGGGGACACCTCCTCGATGTCCCACTTCTCGGCGAAGGATAGCTGAGATTTGTCTGTCACTCAGAAGGTCTCCATACACGTGTGCCAGAACGGGCACTGGGATTCGCTGCATCGCCAGTGGCCGTAGTTCGGGAAGAACGCCTTGTTCATGATTCCCTCGTAGACGATACGAGCCGTGCGGACTCGATTCTCCATCTCCTTGGGAGTGATGATTGTGGTGGACTTGACCATCTTGGCGTACTTGGTCTTGACGATGGTCCGGATCTCGACCGGGACCTCGTGCTCTCCGCCTGACATGATCCAGGCGTAGTAGGTCAGCTGAAGGCGGTGGATGTTGGTGATCTTGAATTCGCCTGTGACCTTGTCCTTCGAGGGGGAGCGAGCTGCGGTTTTGAAGTCACAGATCGTCCCGTCCACGTGGGTCAGGTCAATGTAGCCGTGGATGTCGAGGAGCTCCCCTGGGACCTCGCGGGTCACGTGAGACTCGACTGCCGCAGGCTCAATGCCTATGAGGCTCTCGTAGGCCACTGGGACCAACTGGTTCTGGAGGTGGAGCCAGTGCTGCTCGTGCGGCTTCCCTGGGTCTGGGGGGATGCCGACGACCTTCTCCTGCCAGATACCCCGCGCATAGTCGAGGCACTCGGTGATTGGGGGAAGGACGCCTTCCTTCATCACCGTCTTCAAGGCGTACTCGAGAGCAGCGTGGACAGCAGAGCCAATCGACATGTTCAGGTTCGCGGGCTGCGGCATACGCATTACGCGTGAGAAGTAATACATCGCCGGGTCCTGAAGGTAGGCGGCGATAGAGGTGGGGGAAAGGCGGAAGCGGTCCCCGTCGGGGTCCACGTCGCCGGTGATGTCGGGCAGGGTGGGGGTCAAGCCTTGGGTCATCAGAGGGTCTCCACAAGTTGGGCGTGCTTTTCGAGGTACTCCTGAGCCCCCTCCTTGAATTGCTCCAGAGTGAACTCTTGCTGGGAGCGGTGCTGGGGAATCAGCGTCGTCGAGTGTGCTATTTTATCAACGAATTCGTTGTAGGGGTCTCCCGCATGTCCTCTAACCCAGACCAACTTCACGTCCATCAGGTCCTCCATCAACCGACGACACTGGTCGATGAAATCGCGGTTCTTCGTGGACTTGTACACTCCGTTGATTGAGTGGACAGACCATTCCGAATCGGAATGAATTATTGCAGGAAGGACTACCCGGCTCTTCTGAAGCTCCTTTAGCCGATAAAGAGCATCGTAGATACCCATCAGTTCGGCCTGGTTGTTGGTGATCCGGTTCCCCAGCCAGCGGGTCCCCAGCCAGACCTTCTCGCCCACGATGATGTAGGCGCTTGACCCGTACCCTGGGTTGCGGGGCCGGGTACTCCCGTCAGTCCACGCGTGGACCGTTGCGTCGGCAGGCATCGATGAACTCCTTGATCTGAGTGCGGAGCTTGTCCGCGGAGCGCACCTGGAGGTCGAGGATGACCTTCTCCTCTGGGGCGTTCCACGGGATCAGCGTGAAGGTCTTCTTGTCAACTCCGCCCTCGAGGACACCTGCTGTGGCACCAGCGGTTGAGAGAAGGGTGAGAACTACTTCCTGCTTTGGGGAAGGCTTCTGCCCAAGACGCTTGGCCTCCAGGAACAGCACCTCTCCCTCGATCACGAAGATGAGGTCAGGGAAGCCACTGCCTGCGACGTTGTCCTGGTGGATCTTCTGATCGAAGGAGTCAGGGTACAGAGACAGGATCAGAGCCCGGAAGGACTTGACCACGTCCTTCTCGAGTAGGGAAATCATGGTGGTCTCCTAGTTGTATTCCAGGCTCATAAGATCCCGGAGCATCTCCTCTTGGGTCTGGTACTTGCCGTTCAACCGGTTCAGCATCATCTGGTCGATTGTTGGCACGTTGTCCAGTGAGTAGCCCAGGAGGTAGTAGTAATGCACCGGCATCACCTGCCCGTGTCGATAGACTCGCTTGTTGGCCTGGTAGAGCGAGTCGAGACTCCAGCCCAGGCTGTACCACACGACGCGGTGACACTTGATCCAGGTGAACCCGTACTTGTAACTCTCGGGCTGGGCGATCAGCAGCTTGAGATCTCCTGCCTTGAACGCAGCTGCATTTTCCGCCCGCTTCTTCTTGGGGACCAGACTGTACGCCATCCCTGCATCGGGGAAGGCCTCGGAGAGCATCTTGAACTCTTCCTGGAACTGGGCCCAGACCACAATCTGCTCGCCGTCGGGGATCCTCTCGACGAGGGCCTTGAGTGCCAGGACCTTCTCATCATGGATCCGTCGGATCTCCTCTTCCTGGACCAGCTTGCCCTTTTCCTCACTGTAGACCTCTCGTCGCTTCATGATGAAGCCGCCGGCGATCTCCCGAAGATGAATCAGCTTAGTGAGCATGTTGCGTGAGCTCCAAATCTCACTCTTCCCATCCTCGGTCTTCAGCTTCATCATCTGCTTGGAGTGGTACTCCAGGTACTTCGCCATGACCTTCGGCGGGAGGAGAACCTTCATTGGGTGGTGGAGCTCGTCAGGAAGGTCCAGGCACTCGCTTGCCCGGAAGACGACACTGTACTGCGCCATCTTCTCCTTGCGCTCTCGGTTGAGCCGAGGGTTTGGGGTAAACGTGTGCCCTCCGTAACCCTGAGGGATGAAGTAGGTTGAACGGAAGGCCGAGAACGAAACCCCGAACACGCGCTGACTAAGGAAGCGGAGCTGGGACCAGTACTCGGTGTCCGAGTTGGGAGCTGGGATGGCCGACGCTACTGCCTTGTGCCGGATCGTATCCCCCAAGGCGATACATGCCTTGGTCCGCTGGGACTTGTAGTTGGCGATCATCTTCGACTCGTCGATGATCATCGCTCCGAAGTTCTGCTCAAGCAGGACATCCTTCAGCTTGGACATCTTCTCGAAGTTGACCAGGACCAGATCAGCGTCTGGGTTGCTCTCGAGCTTCTGGATCGACTTCTTGGTTCCGTCGCACAGGACGCAGTGCTCCAGGTCGAGACCGAACTTCTCCTTGTCGTCGACCCAGGCATCGTACAGGATCCCGAGGGGCGCCACGACCAGAGCTCGGAGGCCCGGGTCGACGTGCTCCTGGAGGTATTTGATCCAGTGCAGCAGGACGTAGGTCTTGCCTAGCCCACAGTCTGCGAACAGCGCCATCACCCTCGTGTGCTTGAACAGGCTGAGGGCTAATCGCTGGTGGGCCCCCATCGGGGGCATATGGAACTGATATCCGTCCAAGTCCTCGAGCTTCGCTGTCTTATGCCTAACGAAGGTGGCTCGGGCTTTTATTCTTTGCCTGTCAGCTCGCAGCAGGCGTTCACATAGGAGTTTGGTTTCGTCGTCGGTCTTGAAGGCTTCGAGTCCGAAGTGCTCGAGGAGGTGGAGCAGGGTGCCAGGTGTGTACTTCGCTTCCCACGCGGGTTTGCCCCGCGGCTTGCGCATGATGTACTGCGACTTCAGGTCATCCTTTCGTCCTTGATCCATGGGATCGTTGAACATGTCGAACGCAACGTATATCGCATCGTTCTCTACACGGAGTATCACCAGGGGATCTCCAGTTCTGGGGGCATTGGAAGGGGCTCTCGGCTTACACCAAGAGCAATTTTGAGTGTCAGTTGCCTGACATCGTAATTGTTATACCCGGATGGCCCCTCGAACTTTAGCCCGGTCGGACTCCGTCCGTGGTGATGTCCTGCTTGATGATGAATGCCGAGCGGATCACCGTGCGCCGGAACAGCGGAACGGGAGTCGCAGCCTCGGGATCAGCAGGAATGTACAGCTGGAGATCCCACCAGTAGGTCTGCCCCGGGAAGAGCTCCGAAACCTCTGGGGGCATGATCCAGTGGACCACTCCCTTCTCTGCATTGAAGAAGTAGATGAAGGGTGCGTCCTCGGTGACAGCTGTGTCCACCTGGTAGAGGATCAGCTCGTCCCAGCAGAGGCGCTTGACGGTGAGGATGGCCTCGTAGGACGTGATGTCGACCGGCATATCCTTGCGGTTGAACACCTGGACCTCGATCGGCCCGATGGTATCCCCTCGGAAGAACTCGAGCGACACCCGACGGTCCCTCTGGTCGGGGACTTCGAAGCGGCCCTTGACGTATTCCTTGTGCTGAAGGTGGCCCTTGAGTCGGATGTCGCTGTCCATGATGGCTCCTAGAGTCGTCGGCTAACCGTGAAGGCTCCCGGGTCGAGCCGCTCCAGAAGATCATAGGTGACGCCCTGACCACTGACCACACCACCCTGCCGTAGATCTTCCTTCTGCTCGTCCGTGAGCTTGAAGTCCAAGGTATGGATCCCCTCGGAGTCCGTCGTTCGGTAGAGGACAAACTCTTCGTGCTCCACAGCCTCGAGCGCGCAGTCGATGTTGGCATCAACCAGGCGGGTAAGAAGGAGGGAGAGCTCGTGGAAAACCGTCCAGAGCTTCTGGTTGACGCTGGGCTGCCACTCAGCAGTGATCAGGTGTCCCAGCTTCGGAAGGCCTTTCTCTAGGCCTATGTCAATTGGGAAGTCCTTGTAGATCCCCCCATCCCGATACATGGTGTCGTCCCCGTCCCGGACGTGTGGTTTGAACAACGCAGGGACCGAGGCCGACATGTAGACCGCATCGGCCACAGACATTTCTGGGTGGGTGTCCCTGGAGATAACGACCAGGTGACCATTGGTCATGTTCGAGACCATGATGTTGACGGGGATCGGGAGATCCTTCATCTTCATCTCACCGACGTGCGTGTGAAGCGTCTGCCGGAGCTTCTTGCTCCCACCCTTGGCCATATAGCCCCAGAGGATCCCGCGCACGTAGTCACGCCAGCCCAGGGCTCCGTACTCCTCGAGCTTGGCCGCAGCTAACCTGTCAGAGATCTCCTGGAGCGGGATGCCACAAGAGTAGAGAACGGCGATCAGAGCACCTCCTGAGCACGCGTCGATCTCGGCAATGTTCACGCTCATTCCCTCGAGTCCCTGAAGGAACCCAAGGTGAGCGTGGACCTTCGAAGAACTGCCACTGAGGGCAAGACTCACGTCGATGCTCATATGCTCTCCTGCTATCCCAGGTCGCCTCGCGCCTGTAGGTCTGCGATCACTGTCCCGAGGACGTCCGCGACTTCATCGAGGGTGGTCGCGTCCGCGTCAAAGGTCCGTGTAGTCGAGACGTTGGTCGGCGTGTAGGCGGGGGACAGGGGAGCAGAGCTGACCAACCACACCGCGGCGCCCGTAGAGGCATCGTGCAAGGTGTAGATGATGCTCGCTGCCGTGTCCAACCAGCGGTCGCCTTCCCGGAACCCGGCGGTATCGTCGTCCCCTACTGCGGGAGGGACGCCGTCGATGTTCATCTGGAAGAGACGGGAGTCGCTAGCCTGAACCACCAGACCCGCAGTTGTATCCCCGTCTGGGGCGAGAACCACTTTACCGGCTAACGACGTCGTCGCCAGCGGCATGTCGCCTGCTACCTGATCCGAGGGGATCGTCCGGCGGCCAGAGACCACCGGGATGTTGGACAGGTTGTACACCTTGAGTGTGAACCACTGAATCGTTTCGGTGCCTGCCCACCCTGCGTAGAGGGTTTCGACTCCTGCAACGTTGGAGTAGAACGTGAGTTCCCAACGGCGGCGGGTTCCTGCTCCCGCCCCACCTGCGCCTCCGTACCCCGCAGCCAGGATGATGTTGAAATCATCGGTGACCGTAGCGACCTCAGCATAGACCCCATCCGCATCGAGCTGGATCAGGTCCCCAACAGCCACCTCAGTCGTGAAGAGCGTTCCTACGCCCGTCACAGCCATCAGGCTGTTGGTGAAGGTCAAGGTGCCTGTGAGAGCCACCTCGGCCACCGTGAGGCGACCATAGACCTTGTTGTCGGTACCATCGAGGAACTCGTCGTTCTTGTCGTCCATCATCAGGACGACGTTGTCCGGTGGGTCGGTGATGATCCCTTCCACACCAGCGCCGCCGCTGTGGTCCTGACCCAGCATCTCGGGACCTACGCTGAGTACAGACGCCGCAGCAGGGGCAGTCACATCTGTTGGTTGGTGCTCATCAGCCCGGAACCCCGTTGCCAGGATGGCTGCGGTGTCCAGGGCATCGACGTCAATCTTCCCAGACCGGTTCAGCTTGACCAGGAAGCCCTCCTGAGCAGCCGTGCCGTCAGGATCCTTGGTGGCACCGGTATGTCCAATGCGTGCATGTTGGAGGGCTTCGCTAACCATTAGCCTGCCAGCCTTGTTTTGGAGACTCGGCCCTGGATCTTCTCGACAATCTCGAGGACGCCAAAATCCAGGTATTTCCGAAGTCGTTCGGAGAGAGTGGTGTCTTGCTTGAGTAGCACAACCACCGCGTCGTAAGCGGGCTTAGAGGGGCGGCAGCGAGTACAGCTACCACGGCCTCGAGACCCATAGTCGTCGTGGAACGAGAACGCCTGGGTGAACTCCGGGAAGGCCTCTCGGAAGGGCTCCTCGGAGAGTCGCTTGGATACGATACGTTTGGTCAGGACAGCCATGGCTACTCTCCCAGGTAGGTTTCCGAGAAGGGATTGCCTGGGAGACAGGAGATGACCTGCCAGTCCTTGGCCAGCTGGTTTGCATCCATGGCGAGGAGGTCCTTGACGGTCTGGGCTTCCTGCGCCGTAGCAAACTCGAGCTCAACCACCTTGTTCCGGAAGAAGGGGTTACCCGCTGCCGGGATATACGCTGGATGCGTGCCCATGTCCGCGGTGGAGGCCACGGCACAGAACTCGTCCGTATCCTCACACCCAGCCTTGACCACCCGCTGGTACAGGTAGATCTCAGGCGGGATGAAGGACGAGGCGATGACCTCGGCCTTGAGCGTGAAGGGCTTCTCAGGGTTGGGCCCCGCCTCACCGAATGTGTACTCAACGGTGATCTCGACAATCTGTGAGATGGCCATCAGATCTTGTGCAGGTGGTTGCGTTCGAAGGAGATCAGCGACACCCGGAACTTGGCTGCCGTGATGGCGTCGTTCGTGACCTTGACCCGGATCTCAGTCGCACAGAAGATCCCCGGCGCCGCGAGGGGGTCGATGTAGAACGCCTTCTGGAACGGGACTGACGCGACGTGCGCAGTCGGGGCCATCAGGATCCAGGTCACAACCGCTGCCGCCGGAGACACGTAGGCAGGGTCTGGATCTGCGACCGGGTCCACCGGGGTGTACTCCACCTGGGTATCAACATCGATCCCAACGGTGAAGTCCGTGATGATCGGCGAGGCGATGACCGCCAGGGCCGCCAGGGCCATCGGAGAGAACCGGGCCTTGCGATCCCCCATGCGGAGATAGACCGTCCCGGTAGCGCCAGCAGCGAGCTCGAGGTGAACGTACTCAGGGGAGTCCTGCCCCTGGGGACTATAGATGGGATCCTTTCCGACCTGGCGGGGGATGTCCTCTCCAGGAGGAAGGGCCAAGATCGGTGAGTCGGTCTTGTATACGGTGGTCAGAGACATCTAGCCCTCCCAGGGCTTCTTAGCTGGTATTCCGGCCCGTGAGGTTCCGTACCGCTCAACAAGGAACTGGGGGTTCATCCGCTGCACCTCTTCGAATGCGAACATCCCATGACGGTAGCCCATCTGGGTGTGCTTGCAGTAGTCCGGGTGCTTACGATCGATTCGTCCCCAATGACCAAAATTGACGGCTGGGCAGCCACCGGAGCAAGCGAAGTAAGCCTCGCATTTCCGGCACTCTGGCCAGTCGTGTTTGGTTGAGTCAAACTCCTTGAACGGGAGCAGAACCTCAAGATCTAGTTCTTCCCCAAGTTTACCAACCTTGAAGTCGCTTTTCATCGTTCCACTGAAGCGATGACAGGGAGAGAGCTGACCATCAACACCTACGGACAGGAGCTCTCGCCCAGCGGCACAGGGCTGGCGCTTCTTGACGGGGTGGATGATGGCATGAAATGCGTCATCCAGAAACTTCAATCGGAAGAACTCCCCAGACTTGAAGAGCTTCAGCCACCAGCGGGTGACCCTTCCCATTTGGTCGTCGAGGATGCTCCAGTAGTTGTCCCAGTTGTCCTCGAAGGCAGGAACACAGGCGGCGCTGTGGAAGCCCAGGGAGCGGAGGTACTCGACGCTCTCGAGGAGATACTGAGCGTTCTTGGCAGGGATGGTCATCCGGGCACTGTCACCTGGAGTGATTCTCAGGGCCAAGACACTTTTCGTGGCCACGATACCGCTCGAGCCTTGGCCGGCATGGTTGACCCGGATGCGGTCGTGTGCGCGCGGGCTGCCATCAATCGAGCAGTGGATGTTCCCGTGGTGGGCCAGGAAGAACTCAACCATCTCCTCAGTGAGTAAGGTGATGTTCGAGGTCAGGCCCCAGTTGAAAAGGTGACCGGACTTCTCGGAGAGCTCTTCGGCGTAGAAGACGATGGTCTTCATCAACTCGAACGATAATAGTGTCTCCCCACCAAAGCCGTGGATCATCCGCCGGCCTGGGGCGGGGTTGTCGAGGAAGATGGCCTCGAGTGCAGCTCTAGCAACGTCGGGGAGCATCCTGCGGCCTAGCTTCTTCCCGAAGTAGCAATAGGAACAGGCCAGGTTGCAGATCTCATTCAGGTCGAAATCCAGCAGCTTGACCGGAAAAGGCGTGGTCGTCGCTGCCCGTGCATCCTTCATCACCAGAGCTGTCATCTCAACTCCTAGTCGTTCTTTTTGGGGTCCCCTGGAGGCTGTGGGTCTTCCCCATTTCCGATGCCGTTGTTGCCCTTCTCAGGCTTCTTCGGCTTGCCCGGTAAAGCGTCCCGGCTAGCAGTCGCAGGGGTCTTCGTCGAGAGGCGTCATCGCTGCCTCCCAGTCCGACCCCATGGTCTCTAAGGGTACCTCCGTGATGGGGATACCTTCACCCGGAATCTGAGTTACAGACCCTCCGC
>Ga0255055_10002040_pt1 | contig 14336 bp, 11 predicted proteins | sample JV7_2_27_MG_FD_188633 | JGI IMG/M metagenome (GOLD analysis project Ga0255055, IMG submission 188633) | Seawater microbial communities from Jervis Inlet, British Columbia, Canada - JV7_2_27 | ecosystem: Environmental > Aquatic > Marine > Inlet | place: Canada: British Columbia | collected...
GATTGACTATTGAATATTGGTGGAAGTCGCTTTGCTCCGTCTATTTTAAAATTACAATCAGAAGAATTCCTTCAATATTCAATATTCAATCGAAAATAGTCAATTTAGGAGTAAACTTAGACAGGTTATCCCTTTGAGACACCGAATTATCACTAAGTAAATATAAGTATACAAAGGACAAACAGCTATGCCGGAAGGAAAACTTTGCAATACAAAAAACGTTGACACCAAAGAGCAGTTGCAGGCGCTTTTGGCGGATAAAAGCGGTAAGCAGTATTATGAAGAGATGAACCACATCGACGTGGATCGTCAAAAGTTGTGGGGTACGATCCAAAAAACCTTCAAATCGAGGCTGAAAACCTGGCTTGAAATCTGTTCCCACTGCGGCCTGTGTGCCGAAAGCTGCTTTTACTATCTTGCCAATAATAAAGATCCCAAACAGGTGCCTTCGTATAAAATTCAAACCACCCTCGGTCAGATCATAAAACGCAAAGGGGATGTGGACAACGAATTTTTGCAAATGTGCATGGATACGGCCTATGCCAAATGCACCTGCTGTACGCGTTGCGGCCTGTACTGTCCTTTCGGTATCGATACCGGGATCATGTTCAGTTATCTGCGCGGATTGCTGTTCGGCCAGGGCTTTGTGCCCTGGGAAATGAAGATCGGCTCGGGTATGCACCGGATTTACAGGGCCCAAATGGACATCACCACCGAGGACTGGGTGGACACCTGTGAATGGATGGCCGAAGAATACGAAGACGACTGGCCGGGTTTGACCATCCCGGTTGATAAAGAGAACGCCGATATTATGTACACCGTCAATGCCAGGGAGCCCAAGCATTATCCCGAAGATATCGCCGAGGCCGCCATACTGTTTCATGTGGCCGGTGAAAACTGGACGGTTCCCAGTGAAGGTTGGGAGGAAACCAGCCTGGCCATGTTCGGCGGCGACTGGGAAGCTTGCAAGATGCAGGTCGAATCGGTGTATGCTGCCATGGAGAGGCTAAAGGCCAAACGAATGGTGGTGACCGAATGCGGGCACGCCTACCGGGCAACGGTTATTGAAGGGCCATACTGGGCCGGACTTGAATCCGGAAAAACGCCTATTGAAAGTTTCCATTATGTGGAATGGTTAGCCGAAGCCCTGCGCACCGGTAAATTGAAAATCGATCCTTCCAAAAAGATCAAGGAACCGGTAACTTACCAGGATTCCTGCAATTATGTCCGCAATGCCGGTCTGGCCGATATCGGCCAGGAAATCATGAGCTATATCGCCGAGGATTTCAGGCCCATGACGCCCAACCGGGAGCATAACTTCTGTTGCGGCGGTGGTGGGGGATTAAATGGAATCGGGCGTTATCGGCAGCAGCGCAATATCGGTTTGAAAGTTAAACGGGACCAGATCCTGGCCACAGGCGCCAAACTCGTTATTTCACCCTGCCACAATTGCTGGGATGCCATCCGAGACCTGGAAGAGGTTTATAAAATCGGAATCCGGTGGTCCTTCTTAAAACCGCTGCTGATCAATATGATTGTAGTGCCGGAGCATTTGAAGCCCAAGGAGGAGGAAGAAGTCGTGTAGGGATTTGGTGCCCATCTCAAAAATGCAGTTTTAGCGCCAAATCTATTCAACTCCCCGTCAAATTGCCGAATTGACACAGGTTAGGCCCGATGACCGTTAGCCCGTTTGCCGGTCAAATATTTGGAATTCGATAGAATTCTTTTTCTAACGGGCTCACGGGCTCAACCGGAGAACCGGCAAACCTCACCTTTCAAAATCCCTTGACACTTTTTATGTTGGTTGGTAAATTAGATACCTTTTGCTAAAGATACACCAGGGTCCGGGGAGAGTTGGTTGATGGCTGATTTTAAATACCAGGATATGTTCCCTTTAACAGAGGATACCACCGAATACCGCCTGTTGACGGAAGACTATGTTTCGACGTCAACATTCAATGGTGCCGAAGTCCTGACGGTTTCCGCGAAAGGCCTGACGTTTTTGGCCGAACAGGCCTTTAAGGACATTTCTCATCTGCTGCGACCTTCTCACCTGAAGCTGCTTGCCGGTGTACTGGATGACCCGGAAAGTTCCGCCAACGACCGTTATGTGGCCCTTGAATTGCTTAAAAATGCCGTCATATCAGCGGAAGGTATTTTTCCGATGTGCCAGGATACCGGCACGGCGATCATCATGGGGAAAAAGGGGCAGCAGGTCTGGACCGACGGTGTGGATGAAGAGGCGCTCTCAAAAGGCGTTTATAATGCTTACACCCGTGGCAATCTCAGGTATTCCCAGAATGCGCCCCTGAACCTGTACGAGGAAAAAAATACCGGGAGCAATCTGCCCGCCCAGGTCGAATTATACGCCACCGGGGGCGACGCCTACCGGTTTTTGTTTATTGCCAAAGGCGGAGGCTCTGCCAATAAGACTTATTTGTATCAGGAAACCAAAGCCGTTTTGACCCCTGGAGCCTTAGCGGCATTTATGAAGGAAAAGATGAAATCGTTAGGCACAGCGGCCTGTCCGCCCTATCATCTGGCGTTTGTAATCGGCGGAACCTCTGCTGAATTCAACCTGAAAACCGTAAAACTGGCAACCGCCAAATACCTGGATGATCTGCCCACCCGGGGCAGTGAATCCGGCCATGCATTTCGTGATCTGCAGCTTGAAGATGAAATCCTTCAGATATCACGAGAACTGGGAATTGGTGCTCAATTCGGCGGAAAATATTTTTGCCTGGACACCCGTGTGATTCGTCTGCCACGACATGGTGCATCCTGCCCCATTGGCCTGGGGGTCAGCTGTAGTGCCGATCGTAATATAAAAGCCAAAATTACACAGGATGGAATTTTTTTAGAAAAGCTTGAAACCGATCCGGCGCGATATTTGCCGGAAATAGAAGTGTCTTCTGAAAAAGCAGTGCCTGTGGATTTAAACCGACCGATGGATGAAATACGACAGCAGCTGAGTCAATATCCGGTGGCCACCCCGCTGTTGCTGTCCGGAAAAATTGTGGTTGCCCGAGATATTGCCCATGCCAAAATAAAGGAAAGTCTCGACAGCGGACACACATTACCGGATTATTTCAAAAACCATATCATTTACTATGCCGGTCCGGCCAAAACCCCGGCCGGCTATCCGTCAGGTTCTTTCGGTCCCACAACCGCGGGGCGAATGGATCCTTATGTGCCCGTCTTCCAGGCCCGTGGCGGTTCGTTGATTATGCTGGCCAAAGGGAATCGGTCAAAACTGGTGACCAATTCCTGTAGGACTTACGGCGGTTTTTATCTGGGTTCCATCGGCGGTCCGGCTGCCAGGCTCGGCAAGGAATGCATTACCCGTGTTGAACTGATCGAGTATCCGGAGCTGGGTATGGAGGCGATTTACAAAATTACCGTCGAAGATTTTCCGGCCTTTATTATTGTGGATGACAAGGGCCATGATTTCTTTGACAATTTGTTAAATTAACCTATAAGGAGCATTTTTATGGCAACAAAATTTAAAACCATGGATGGAAACACCGCAGCGGCGCATGTTGGTTATGCCATGAGTGATATGTGTACCCTCTATCCGATTACCCCTTCTTCATCCATGGGGGAGATTGCGGATGAGTGGGCAGCCGAGGGACGTAAAAACATATTTGGACAGACACTGACGGTACGCCAGCTTCAATCGGAGGCAGGGGCCGCCGCCGCTGTTCACGGTTCCCTGGCCGCCGGCGCCTTGACGTCCACCTTCACAGCGTCCCAGGGTTTGCTGCTGATGATCCCCAATATGTATAAAATGTCCGGAGAGCTTCTTCCCGGCGTGCTGCATGTCTCGGCCCGGGCAATCGCCGCCCATGCGTTGTCTATTTTCGGCGATCATCAAGATGTTATGGCAGTGCGACAGACGGGATTTGGCCAGCTGGCGGCATCCTCTGTGCAGGAAGTCATGGACATTGGTCTGGTGGCCCATCTGTCCGCCATTAAATCCAGCATTCCCTTTATCAGTTTTTTTGATGGATTTCGTACATCCCATGAAATTCAGAAGATTGCCGTCACCGATTATGAGGACATGGCCAAACTGGCAGACTGGGATGCCATCGCCAAATTCCGCGCCCGGGGGGCAAATCCGGAAAGACCCGAGCTGCGGGGAACGGCGCAGAACCCGGATATCTATTTCCAGGGCCGGGAAGCCGCCAACCCCTATTATCTCAAGGTGCCGGGTATCGTCGACGAGTACATGAAAAAGGTGGGTGATCTGACGGGGCGCAGCTACCGGCTCTTTGACTATGTGGGAGATCCGGAAGCCGAGAACATCGTCATAGCCATGGGGTCCTCCTGTGAAACTATTGATGAGGTCATTGGTTACCTCAGCGGCCAGGGCGAAAAGGTGGGGTTGGTCAAGGTGCGCCTGTATCGACCGTTTTCAGCCCAACACCTTTTCGAAGCGATTCCCCGGACAGCCAAAACCATCACGGTGCTTGACCGTACCAAGGAACCGGGGGCACCGGGTGAGCCGCTTTATCTGGATGTGTGTACGGCCTATATGGAAAAAGGTGAAACCCCGCAGCTGCTTAACGGACGGTATGGACTGGGCTCCAAGGAGTTCAATCCGGCCATGGCCGTGGCGGTCTTCGACAACATGAAAGCTGACAGCCCTAAAAACCATTTTACGGTGGGCATTGTCGACGACGTCACCGACACCTCTCTGGCCGTCGGCCAGAGCCTTGACGTAACTCCTGAGGGCACCGTGCAGTGCAAGTTTTGGGGCCTCGGGGCCGATGGAACCGTAGGAGCCAATAAAAGCGCGATTAAAATTATCGGCGATAACACCGACATGTATGCCCAGGCCTATTTTGCCTATGATTCCAAAAAATCCGGCGGCATTACCATCTCCCACCTGAGGTTCGGTCATAAACCGATTCAGTCCACCTATCTGATCGACACCGCCGACTATATTGCCTGTCACAAAGAAAACTATGTGGAAGTCTACGACGTCCTGGAAGGCATCAAGGACGGCGGGATTTTTGTCCTCAATTCGGCCTGGACAGGGGACGAGATGGAAGAAAAGATCCCGGCCGCCATGCGCCGCACCATTGCCCGCAAGAATCTCAAATTCTACAACATCGATGCGGTCAAAATCGCCGGCGAAGTGGGTCTGGGCGGTCGGGTTAACATGATCATGCAGACGGCCTTCTTCAAACTGGCCAATGTGCTTCCGGTGGACGAGGCGCTCGGGTACTTAAAGGATCAAATCCAGCAATTGTTCGCTAAAAAGAGCCAGAAGATTGTGGACATGAACTTTGCCGCGGTGGATAAGACCCTTGAAAATCTGATTGAAATTGACTATCCCCAATCCTGGGCCGAAGCAACCGAACAGCCGAAGACCGGCAAAGAGGAACCGGATTTTGTCAAAAACGTCATGCGTCCCATGCTGGCGCAACAGGGCGATAAGCTGCCGGTCTCCGCTTTTACCCCGGACGGCATCTTCCCGGTGGCCACCACCAAGTATGAAAAACGCGGTATTGCCATCACTGTGCCGGAATGGATCATGGAAAACTGTATTCAGTGCAACCAGTGTGCCATGGTATGTCCCCATGCCACCATTCGTCCCGTGCTGCTGACCGAGGAAGAATTGCAAAATGCGCCCGAGGGCCTGGAAGCCAAAAAGGCGGTCGGCAAGGATCTGAAAGAATACCTCTTTCGTATTCAGGTTGACACGCTTGACTGTTACGGGTGCGGCAACTGTGCCGATATTTGCCCGTCCAAAAAGAAAGCCCTGGTCATGAAACCGCTTGAAACCCAGACGCCTCTGCAGGTTCCGCTGTGGGAATTTGTCGAGGATTTGCCGGTGCGAGACAATATCGTCAGCCGCACCACGGTCAAGGGCAGCCAGTTCTGCCAGCCGCTGCTGGAGTTTTCCGGTGCCTGTGCCGGTTGCGGGGAGACACCCTATGCCAAACTGATCACCCAGCTTTTCGGTGAGCGTATGCTCATCGGAAATGCCACGGGATGCACTTCTATCTGGGGCGGTTCGGCACCGGCCATTCCCTACTGTGTCAACAAAGACGGATTCGGCCCCACCTGGGGCAACTCGCTGTTTGAGGATCCGGCCGAATTCACTTACGGCATGCTGCTGGGGATCTTTCAGCAGCGCAACAAGCTGGCTGATTTGATGCGCGAGGCTGTGGGAACCGATATCGCCGGAGATATCAAAGAGGCTATGTCCGGCTGGCTGGATAACATGAAAGATCCCGCAGGTTCCCGTAAATACGGTGATCAGTTAAAGGCGCTCTTACCCGCTCAAAAGGACAATGCTCTGCTGGCCAAAATTGCCGGCAAGTCCAAACTGTTCACCAAAAAGTCTTTCTGGATTTTTGCCGGCGACGGGGCCGCCTATGACATCGGGTACGGCGGGGTCGATCACGTGCTGGCCACCGGCGAGGACATCAACATGTTCATCTTCGACACCGAGGTTTATTCCAACACCGGCGGTCAGTCTTCAAAAGCAACGCCGACCGGTTCGGTGGCCCGCTTTGCTGCTTCCGGAAAGAAGACTCCCAAAAAGGACATGGGCCGCATTTCGATGAGCTACGGTTATATTTACGTGGCCAGTGTCTCCATGGGTGCCAGTAAACAACAACTCATGAAAGCGCTGCTCGAAGCCGAAAGCTATGACGGACCTTCATTGATCATTGCTTATTCCCCCTGTATCAACCAGGGCATTATGGCCGGCATGGGCAAAGCCCAGGAGGAAGCCAAACTGGCCGTAGATTCCGGCTACTGGCCCCTGTACCGCTATGATCCGAGGTTGAAGGACGAGGGCAAGAATCCTTTTATTCTGGATTCCAAGAAGCCGGACGGAAGCCTGAAGAAATTTATGGACGGCGAGATCCGCTATGCCTCATTGAAGCGAACCTACCCCGAGGAAGCCAAAAGACTGCATGCTTTGCTTATCGAGCAGTTTAACAAACGATACGAGGAGCTGGCCCTGATGGCGGATCCGACGCTGGTATGCAAGGCGGAGGAAGTCGGCCAATCGGAGGAAACCGGCGAGTAGCTCATAACTATAAATCTAAAACAAACCGAAAAGGCCGTTTGGGGAAACCTGGCGGCCTTTCGATTTCGGATTTTGGATTTGGAATTGCGGATTTTAATAAGGAAATATGTCTTATTTTATCTTTCAGCCTGCTTGACTTGATAGATAGCCACAGAAACACTATCTTATTAAAATATTCAACCGGATACCTCGGAAAAATTATTTCGGACCATAGCCTGATAATGCGGAAAACTGCGTACATCTTTCTTTTTTTCATATTTGCAGCACCCTCGCTGTCATTCGGAGAACAGCCGCTGGAAGCGCTGCGGCGGGGCGTTGATAAAGGTATCCGGATCCTGGAAGATCCCGGATATGATGATATCTCTCAAAAGCAAAATCAGCAGCAGAAACTCTGGGAAGCCACCCTTCAAATTTTTGATTTCAGGGAGTTCTCCAGGCGGGTGTTGGCTTCGCACTGGAAAAAATTTACCCCGCAGCAACGCAACGAATTCAGCCAAACATTTGCCGTATTCCTGGGCAAGTTTTATTTACGCAGATTGCAAGCGAGATACAATGGAGAAAAGATTTATTACGTTGACCAGAAGTACATCAGCAAATCGAGGGCGCTGGTTGAGATTAAGGTCCTGTGGAAGAATGTGGAAGTTCCTGTCAAGCTGCGCATGAAAAAAAAACACGGCACCTGGAAGGTTTATGACCTTTCGGTCCTGGGTATCAGTGCCGCGGGCAATTACCGGGCTCAATTTCACTTGATTTTGCAGAATAAAACGCCTGATCAGGTAATAGAGACAATAAAAGAAAAAATACGTAATATTGAAAAGGATATTTGACCCTAAGGAAATTGCTTGCGTTCATAAAAAATGTTTGTATATTGGAATTTGAGATTTACCTTTCGATTTGGCTCAGGGTGGTGAGCTTGTCGAACCATTTGTGTTTTGGTGCTTGAAAATTGGGATTTAAACGACTTCCTCTTAAAGGTTTGAAGGGAGTGAGGCTTGAAATATTCATCACGGAAGGACACGGAAAATCACGGGAAAAGAAATATAAGTAAAAGTAATTTTTAGATTTCCGCCGGAGGCGGTTTAATATCTCTGTGTAACTCTGTGAAAAATCCGTGGTTAAAAAAATAAAAATAAGAATCCATTTAGAAAATGACTATCTTTAGAATCAACCTGTGCTTTGTAAATGGCATTCCTTACACCACTCTAAGGTGAGGGCTTATCCAGCCATGGTTAAAAGAACATTTGATACCTATCTCCAGACATTTTTTCAAAGACGGTTTCTAATTCTGCTGGTTTTGATTCTATCTCTGCTTGTCCTGACGCCCTTTTTGGATGACTTTGTCGAGACCAGAATTTTGATGGACGCCTTTTTAACCGCCATCTTTTTCGCCATAATATTCGCGGTCAAATCAAAACGCTCCCATGTAATCATTGCCTCATTTTTAGCGCTGCCGCTGATCATTTCTACCTGGTCGTTCTATTTTGTTGAATTAACGTCAATCAGTTTGCTAACGAGGATTTTCGGCGCTCTGTTTTTGGGTTATGCCGTTATTAATATCCTGCGTATCGTTTCCCAATCAGAAGAAGTCACTAAAGAGACAATTTATGCCGCCATCGTTGCCTATATGCTCATGGCCCTGATGTGGGCCTTTCTCTATATGATTTTGGAATTGCTGGTACCCGGGTCTTTTTCTTTCCCGGAGAGGGGCTTCAGAGCTGAGACATTGCGTTTTAAATATTTCAGTTTCGTCACCATCACCACTCTGGGATACGGTGATATCACACCCTTAACGAACAAAGCCAGTTCCCTGGTGCTGGTTGAAGCGCTCGTCGGTCAGATTTACCTGGTGGTGCTGGTTGCCTGGCTGGTGGGTATGCATGTATCTCGCAGATCAAAATAGAAAGGTAGCAAAATGAAAAAAACTTTTATTCTTATCCTGATGATCATTTTTTTTACGCCCTTGGTTTCCTTTGGCGATGAATGTGTCGATGGAGACTGTGTTAATGGCAAGGGGACCATGGTTTTTTCCACCGGCCATAAATATACCGGGGGATTTAAAGACGGTGTCCGGCACGGGGAAGGGGTTCTATTGATGCCGGGGGGTCGAAAAATAGTCGGGGTCTGGGTGGACAACACCATTCGCGAAGGGACATTTACGGCTCATGATGGGACGACTTATGAGGGGCAATGGGAATTTCGCGAAAGAAACGGCCAGGGTACTTTAACCTTCCCGGACGGCAGAAAATATGTTGGGGAGTTTAAAAGCGACCAGCGCCACGGCAAAGGAAGGATGACATGGCCGGATGGCCGCACCTATGCCGGAGATTTCAAATACGGAGCACGAACCGGTCAAGGCATCATGACCTATCCCGATGGGCAAAAATATACCGGTGAATTTAAAGACGGTGAAAAGCACGGCCATGGAACCCTGATCTATGCCGACGGAAAAACGGCGGAGGGCGAATTTAAGAACGGGGAGTTTATAAAAAAATGAAGTTTGTATTTATTTACCGTCATATACAATATTTCCAGGCTTCCTCTTCGCGTATATCACGAACAAATACCAAGGCGGCAAGTGATCTTCCATACGGTACAACGCAAACATTAAGTTCGACATCAATTGTAGATCCGTCTGAATGAATAACCTTAGATTTATATATACGCGGTAAATTTAGGCCTGCGATCCTGTCGGAATAGCGTGTGGTATTTTTGATAAATTCTTCTTCGGAAATGAATTTCTTAAGGTGCGCGCCTATAAGTTCTTTCTCAGAAAAACCGATCATCTTGCTAAACGCGGGATTTGCATATCTGACTTTAAAATCGTGGATGATTGCAATTCCGTCCCTCGCGTGCTCAACAAGAGCACGATAGGTATCTTCAACATCTCTGCGTTCCTGAATTTCCTCATGTAGCTCGCTCACCCGCTTTTTTACTCTATTTTCAAGATTGTCCCGATAACGCTTCAGCTCTAAGTGGGTCCGAATCCTGGCACGGACCACGGATCTCTTAAAAGGCTTCGTTATGTAATCCGCGGCGCCTAGTTCAAATCCCTTTGCTTCCGTGTCTTCCGTGGTCGGCTCCGAAAGGAGGATAATCGGGATATCCTTAGTGGTTTTGTCGGCTTTTAGCTCTCTGCAAACCGCGTACATATCTGCAGCCGGCATCATGTTGTTTAACAGGATTAATCCGGGGGTATCCGGAGATGAGGCGAGCCTGATCGCTTCCTCTCCGTCAGCGGCGACTTTGATGTCATAATCAGGAGCCAGCATCGTCTTCAGGACGTTAACGTTTTCCGGATTAGCGTCTGCAATTAACAGTAATTGTTTTGATTGCGAGCGATCCATAATGTAAGATGGGAGTTGGCTTACCTTTCAGCAGGTTGATGGATAAAAGCATGTTGAACCGAACCGCTAAGTAGGAGCTATATCAATATCCATGAGGATTGTAAACAATAGTTGTTTTTCTGCATTTTTTCAGATTGGTACAACTTTTGTGAAAGTTGGCGAATTCAAGATTGCCCAGTCTAATACACAAAATCTCGGAATATTTCCCAAGGTTTGATGACATCCACAATTTTCTAATTTTGTAGATGTTCATCTAACCTTTTGGGAAAATATATATTTCGGCTACTAATCCTAAATTTTTAGAACGCCTCAAAAGGTTCGATTTAGGCACGATATGTGCCCAGTTTAGATATGTCGAGACAATTTAATTCACTTCTTTTAGTTTTTTATATGATTCCCGGAAAAAATAAAAACTCCATCTAATTCTTCTAATTTTTTTCATCTCCTTCATCACCGATATTCTTCCCAGCTTTTAAACTATCTGGTTACGGCAATTATTAATAAGATGGTTTTCTCAAATCCGCTAACAGGAGAGAAAACGATGAGCAGGAGTCCCACTCGCAAACGTCCGTGCCGGGTATGCAAACGGTGGTTTATTCCCAATGCACGGCTGAAGGATCGACAGAAGACCTGCGGAGATGCACCATGTCAGCGGGAATGGCACCGTAGAAAGTGTGAGCAATGGAATCACAACAATGTTGATTACTTCAAGGACAATTATCTGGATAAAAAACTTGAGCAAACCGGCACGCCGCGAAGCCGGCTGAAGACGGGATTGCCCCTTTGTTATGTCCAGCATCTCATCGGCACACCACAGCTGATCATCATCGAGTACCTTAGTCAGCTGCTCATCGGCCGCTGTCAGCATCTGATTAGTCAGCATGCCATGGTCAATGGGCCATCAATTGGTCAACAACCGGCATCGGAGTTTTTAAGAGGTGATCAACATTCAAGCTGTTGTAATCACTAAGCATTCTGACAGACTATGCCAAAAACGTTTTTAAGAGGTGATAGGTACGTAAGCTTTTGTAAAAACACATGATTTGAACCGACTATAGGTATTGGTGTTTTTAAGAGGCGATCGACTTTCCTCAATGACCCGGTGTATAGCACAGGACAATATGAAAGGAGTCGATCATGATCACCAAAAAGGTTCTGGCGGCCGATCGCATCCGACGCATCGATGGGGGCTTTAGCTTTATCCCCCATCGGTTTTTAACCGATGGATTTTTAAAGGTCTTAAGCCAACAGGAGTTGCTGTTGTATATTTTCCTGGTTTTGGCTGCTGACCGGTATGGACTCTCATTTTACAGCTATGATCGCATCTGCTCATTTTTGCACATGACCCTTGAGCAATATACCGCTGCCAGAGACGGGCTGATTGAAAAAGACCTGATCGCCTTTGACGGTACCCTTTTCCAGGTACTCTCTTTGCCCTCCAGACCCACTGAACTTTCAATGAATAAACCCAAAGGGCAATTGGCGGGCTGCCAGGCACCGGCGTCCATCGGACCCATCATTGCTCAACTATTTAAAGGAACTTAGCAAAAATGGCCGATTCTTACCCACAGCAATCTATTGAGTGGCTGGATTGGTACAACCAACAATACGGAGCGCCACAAAATGACCCTGCAGCAGTTCCCCGACTGATCCGCGCGATCGCCGATTATCTTCGGTGGATTAAATCTGTCAACTATAGCTCTGCCAGCCAACACCTGCACCAGGTACAGTTAGAGCAGTTTTTGGATTTTGTTAAAAGTAGGCGTCTTGACTGGCAGCAACTTTTTAGCGTCAACACCCGTGGGCATTTTAAAAATACCAGCGGACTTCGCACCACGGCTGCTGTCAATGCACTGTCGCGGTATCTGGTTGAAAAGGGCCAAATAAAGATGCCACTGCCACAGCATCCATCGCCAAGAAAACTTGCCGGCATCTTTGAAGAGTATCTGCACTTTAGACAAGACAGCCGTCAGACAAACATGCGCCAACTAAACGCTATCCGAAGGGTGCTATCAGCGCTTTGCGATTACTTTAACCAGCACGGTATCACACCAGCCCGGCTTCGTATCGAAGATCTTGATGCCTTTATGGCAGGGTTTTGCAAGCCCTTTTTGCCGGGCACCTGCCGCAACTATCGCACCATTGTGCGTGGCTTTTTGACTTATCTATACCAGCAACGCGGCATCTTAAAAAAAGACCTGGCGCCGCTTCTCATCGGAGCCGTTCAATTTGCCAAAGCCAAGCCACCCAAATTTTTGCGGCTCCATGAAGTACAGCAGTTGTTTGAGAGCCTGCCGGTTACTTGCCCCAAAGATCTTCGCACCTACGTCATGGTTCACCTGGCTTATACCCTGGGACTGCGACCCTGTGAGATCTGCCGTATCACCCTTGATAATATCGCCTTTAAAAAAGCAAAACTTAGTGTCGAGGATCGCAAAAACAAACAACCGCTAACGCTTCCCATCCCCGAACAAACCCTGAAAGCCATTGTCGCATACATGGTCGGCGGCCGGCCCGACAGCCAAGACCGTCATCTTATTTTAAGCCTGTCGGCCCCCCATGGACCGATTGTCGCCGGCCTGGTGGGCCGCTATATTCAAGAGGCGATGCACACCGCTGGACTGACCTCAACGCCTTATTGGCTGCGCCATTCCTATGCCCAGCACCTGCTTAGCTCCGGGGCCTCGATCTATGAGATCAAAGAAATGCTGGGACATCGTCATATTGAGTCCAGCCGCAAATATCTTCACATCCATACCGACTTGATGCGCGAGGTAATCTTAGATGAACCGCTTTGAAAGTTTTTTGGCACAACAGTTTGAAGATTACATGACCTACCGGCGCCAGCTGGGCTATGATACCGACAACTTGCGCTGGGCGCTAAAAACCGTTGACCGCTATCTGGTCACCCAAAACGCCGGGCCAGAGGATCTGACACCTGCATTTTTCCTCAGTCTGCAAGCCGATTTGCACACGCAAAATAAGTCTATCAATCGCCTGCTGTGCTGCACAAGGAAGTTATTTGAATACCTGGTACGCATAGAATACTGCCGGGATAATCCCTTAAGGGATATCCCCTGGCTGCCCGAAGAACACTTTATTCCGTTTATCTTCTCGCCGCCCCAAATCGATGAACTGCTTGCCGCCGTCTGCCACCGGCTGCGTAAAAACTCCAACGATTTTGTCAAAGATTTGGGCAGCTATCTGGCCATTTTACTTTTGGCACGCTGCGGTATGCGTATCTCAGAACCGTTGCGGCTTTTGCGCGATCACTTCCGCACCGACGACAACACGCTTTATATTGAAAAGACCAAGTTCAAAAAAGACCGTCTCATTCCCATACCCAAAGCAGTGGCGGCTGAGATCACCAATTACTTGGCAGTACGTCGCATCCTTTGGGGCACTGATGCCAATGCCTATCTGCTGGCAATAAGCAAAGAAAAACCCTTCTACGACGAGATCATCCGCCGGCGTTTTCACCAGGCCGTCAGCGATATCGGCCTCAAGTGTTGCCGAAAAACCATCGGCAACACCAATATCGGTGCCCCCACGCCCCACTGCCTGAGACATAGCTTCGCAGTCAATACCTTAAAGCGCATCAAAGCACAGGGCAAATCCGCCCAACATGCCCTGCCGGTGCTGGCCGCTTACCTGGGTCACAGCGAGTATAAGCACACGGCTAAATATCTCAAATTGCTTGATGCCGATCATCGACATCAGCTGGTCAACTTTATCTCTACAAAAAAGCACAACCCATGAAACTGTCAACCTGCCTCAATCAATTTTTTGTCCAATATCTGCCCCGCATCAAAGGCAGCAGTGAAAAAACCATCCATTCCTATCGCGATGCCTATCGGCTGTTTTTACCCTTTGCCGCCGACTATCATCACATAAAGATCGCCTCATTGCGCATCGAACACCTCACAGTCGAGCTGATCTTATCC
>Ga0255055_10002041_pt1 | contig 14332 bp, 18 predicted proteins | sample JV7_2_27_MG_FD_188633 | JGI IMG/M metagenome (GOLD analysis project Ga0255055, IMG submission 188633) | Seawater microbial communities from Jervis Inlet, British Columbia, Canada - JV7_2_27 | ecosystem: Environmental > Aquatic > Marine > Inlet | place: Canada: British Columbia | collected...
AGAAACTAAATTTAAAATATATAAATTGAATGGTATGATAATACTTATTAATGACGTATTAAATCTAAAAAAAGAAAAAAATAAATGATTACTGCACATATAAAATTTAAATGCACAATGCCTATGTGTAAAAATACAAAGTCTTTTTATATTATGCCTCTTGATGAAAAAGTAGGTAATAGTTACGTGCATAGTCTTACTAATTATAGAATAACTTGTAGAATATGTGGACAAGACTATATTTTGTCTTTTAAAATAAAATCTTTAAAGAGAAAAAATAATGGCAAGTGATAGAAATACTGCTATAAAATCGGAACAAATATTAAAACATACATTACAACAAGATGATTTGTCTCCAGATGCTCTTGTATGGCAAGAACCAGTTGAGGATAAAGATTTAACTACTCCTCCTGGTGGAGAAAGTGAAGGAGATAGATACTTAGTTATTTCTGGAGGTTCAGGAACAGATTGGGCTGGAGAGGATAATAAAATAGCTCAATATGTTAATTCTTCTTGGAATTTTTATACTCCTCAAGAAGGTTGGTTTGTTTGGATAAATGACGAAAACAAACTTTATAGATTTAATGGAAGTTCTTGGGGAGAATTTATAGGTAGTGCTACTCCAGGAGGCAGTGATACTCAAGTTCAATATAATGATAATGATTCGTTTGGTGGAGATTCTGCTTTTGTTTTTGATGATACCTTTGGAAATATAAAATTAACTCTTAATGGAAAAATTTTAACTAGAGGTATTTTTGATGCTGATATGGATACAGGTGTAGAAGTATCTCAAGGATGGGTAGATGGAGATAAAATTAGATTTAAAACAGCAGGAACAGAAAGATGGCAGATAGATGATAATGGTAATTTACTTCCAGGTATTAACAATACTTTTGAGATAGGTTCAGACGCTTTACCTGTAAAAGAAGCATTTATAGAAAAAATAAAATTATCAGACAATATAGAAATTGCAGGAATAGACAATTTCACTATAAAAGTAGATGCAAATAATTATTTAAAAATAGCAGACAGAATAGAATTAAATACAATGCTTAATGCATTTAGAATAGCAATTAATGGGTCTCTTTCTCAATTCGGTATGACAGATGGTCTTGCAGATGAATTTGAGGATGAAAGTGGTGTAGACACAGGAGCTTCTACTAATGAAGATTATGATTCTTCTAATGATTTATATAAACCAACACAAGCTGCAGTAATAGAATTAGACTATTTTGAATATGCTAATGACGGTGTTGCTCAGGCAGCTTATGTAAGTAGTGATACTAATGAGACTCTTCTAATTGAACAAGCAGGAGAAGATGAATATTCTATTCAAGGTGATGATGGTGGTTCAGAATGGAGAAGGGCACAATCTTTTACTTTGACAGAGACTACATTGATGACTTCGGTTGCTATTGCTTTTGGAGCTACTACTGGTTCACCAACAGGAAATGTAACTTATAGAATAGAAACAACTGTATCGGAAGTTCCTACAGGAACTCTTGCTGATGTAAATGGAACTGTAGCATTTGTTCCAAGTGCAAGTGGGTGGAATAAACAAAGTTTTGCAACTCCATTCACTTTGACTGCTGGGGTTTATGCGATAGCTCTTGCGAATGATAATCAATCAAATGGTGATTACTGGACAGTAGGTCAAGCAAATTCTGATATATACGCAGGTGGAAAAAGATGCTATTCGTTAGATGGTGGGGCTTGGGTAGGACATACCAAAGACATGACTTTTCGTGTATATGGCAATACTCATCTCCAATGTTACTCCGAAGATACTATTAAAGAGCAAGGTTCTTATTCATTAAAAGTAGTAGCACTCCAAACAGATTCTTTAAATGATACATTAACTCAATCTGGATTATCAATAGATTTAACAGACAAAGACGAATTAAAAATAGATTTTTATGCTTCAAGAACAGGAACAAATCTTCAAATACAAATACATGATAGTGGTGGAACAACTTCTACTAAAGATATTGTTATTTCTTCCGCAGATACTTGGGAAACTACGACTTGGGATATAAGTGGAATTTCTAATGCAAATAAAGATGATATAGATAGTATAATTATAAAAATAATAAATGCAGATGCTGACAATACTTTTTATGTAGATAATTTTTTCGCTCCAGGTTTAATTAATAATATGACATTAATATCTGACTCATTTACTGCTGAATCAGCTCCAGAAGATGCTAGAATAGTCTTATTTGAAGAAGATGTAGATTCTATTACTGAAAACACTGATATTAAAGCTTATGTTAGTAGAGATGGAGGAACTACTTTTTCTCAAGTAACTTTATCAGATGAAGGAGATTATGAAACAGGAAAAAGAATTTTGACAGGTGTTGTTGATATATCTGGACAACCATCAGGAACTTCTGTTGAATGGAAAGTAGAAACTTTAAACAATAAAGACCTTAAACTTCATGGTGTAGGATTACATTGGGATTAATAGGAGATAATAAAATGCCACCTAAAAGAGTAAGTCAAAAACAAAGAGAAGAATTAAAAAAGAAGAAAGAAGATAGAAATAAGTTAGGGAAATTAATAGAAGTTCTTATTAGTAAAGGAATTATTTCTCAGGAAGATTTAGAATAATGTTCCAGAAAAAGAATTACAAACTATATTTTGATAATAAAGTGTGCGATATATGTGGTAAGAAAGCAATACTGTTTAGATTAATTAAAGACAAAACTTATATGCTTTGTGATAGTAAGGAATGTGATTTTTTAACAAGAATTAGAAATGGTTGGCATGAACCAATTATAGGAAAAAAAAATGAAAGAATTATTTAAAGAAAAATCAAGAACTATTAAAATATATTTAGGAACAGAAGTAGAGACAGACCCTTACGAACATACAACAGAAACTACTATGCTTAACCCATTACCAATCAAAGCAATTGTAACTGATTTGATTGCTTCACAATCTCAATGGAAAATGCCAGGAATTACTACTGAGAAAGCAAAAGAAATAATTATAGAAAAGAAATATGAATCTCTTTTATTAAAATCTCAAAAGATTCAAATAGATAATGATTATTATGTTGGTTGGAAGGAAAATGGAAGATTACAATATAGAATTGAAGAAAACTATCTTCGGGCATATATTTATATAGAAAAGAATTGAAAATGGCAAAAGACAGAATTAATAGTAAAATAGTAAAAATTTTGGATGAATGGACTGATTTTTTTACAAATAAACATTATTTGTTTATTGAAATTAAAGATAACTATGTATTAGTAGAATTAGAATTAAATTGGAAGAAATAAAATGATAACAAAAGTAACTATAACTCCAAAATTTAATGTTCATCAATGGGCTAGAATTAAAATTCAAAGGGATTGGGCAGGTTTTCAAAATAGAGCTTTTCAATTAGGATTAAAAATGCAGTCTTATATGATAGGATATATTGCATCTCATAAAAAGAGAGCAAAATCTCCTCATTTAGACGGAACTTTGCCATTAGAAAAATCTATTAAATTTTATTCACTTTCTACAGGTTCTGCTAGAGTAGAATGGGGTATTGGTCATATTGCTACAATACAAACACAATCTCCTCATTGGTATGTTATTAATTATGGTAAAACTGTTAGTGGTAATAGATTTATTCCAGGCGGAGGAAAAGGAGTTCCTGGATATTTTCGACCAAGTGGCAGACCAGATGCAACGAAAAGAAATGGAAGAGAACCTTTTATCTATTCTCGAAATACTTTTTTAATGTTTCCAAAAAATCCAATTAGACCAATTAACTATATACAAGCAACTCAATTTAAATTAGGAAATGAATTTAGAAAACTTTTACCCACATCTTTAACTCCTGGACAATTAATAGGAACTAGAGGAATAGGAGTTATGGGTGGAGGAGTCTGGAGAAAATAAATGAAAGAAATAGATTATTTTGAATATTCTTCTAATGCACTTGTTCAAACTGCTTATGTGAGCAGTAATCCTATAGATTATACTGATGATTTTTTGGTTGGAGGCACAGCAACAGCTGATAGTTCTTTCAGTTTACCAATGTATAGTCCTGAGAAAGCAGTTGATGATAATACAAGCACTGCTTGGGATACCAACCCTGCTGACCCTCTTCCTCATTGGTGGAAATATGATTTAGGAAGTGGAGTAACAAAAATAGCTAAAAAGTTAAGAATAAATAGACATTCTTTTACTTGGACAGTTAAAGATTTTATATTGCAAGGGTCTAACAATGATTCTGATTGGACTGAACTTATGTCTGGAACTATAGGAGCTACTGCTGGTTGGTATGAATGGACATTTTCCAATAATACTGCATATAGATATTACAGACTTTGGATTACTTCTGGATATGGTTCTGAAATGGCAATTAACGAAATAGAACTTATGGAAGAGATAGATTCTCTTCAATGTTACTCAGAATCAACTATTAAAGAGCAAGGCTCTTATTCAATGAAAATATTTGCACAACAGACAAATTCTTTAAATGAGTCATTGGTAAGAACATTAATTTCTCCCATAGATAAATCTTATACAACTCTTTTAAAAATAAAAGTAAGAGCTTCAAGAACTGGCACTAATTTACGAATAAGAATTCATGATTCTGGAGGGACTTGGACTACTAAGGATGTAAATATTACTTCAGCAGATACTTGGCAAGAAGTTGTTTGGAACATAGGTGGAGTTGCAAATACAGACAAAGACGAAATAGACCAAATAGAATTTAAGATTTTGAACGCTGATAGTGATACTATTTACTATGTTGACGATTTTATTGGGACACTTGGTTATCGTATAAGTAGAAATATAGAAGCAAGTATTATAGATTTTTTAAGAGAAAAATTTAGTGTAGATTGGTCAAGTATTAAATGCGAAAAAACATTTGCTAAAATATATTCTTTAGAATTACCTTCTGTTTGTGTTAGAGTAGGGACAAGCGACCATTCTAAAGTTCAAATAGGAAGTAATGCTACTGTTAGAGATATTCAAGTTTTGATAGATATATTTGCGACTTCTGATGGTATTCGATTAGACCTTAAAGATTATATAATAGAAAAAATAAAAAATGGAATGATATATTATGAGACTGAAATAAATGAGGGGCAAATTAATAATCAATTTGTTAATGGTAGAATTAGAGTTACAAATATAGAAGAGACTCCAATCAATTTTGGAGAAAATAAAGACCTTTTAGATATTCATGATAGATATAGACACCTTTTGACATTTACAGTTTCACTTGGGAGGGTAGAATGATGAACGATTGGAAACTTTGGTTATTAATATTACAAGGTTTAATTATACTTGGAAATATAGGAATTTTTAGTATTATTAAGTTTAATGATTTGAAACACATGGGCGAAGCGATGAAAGAAACTTCAAACCAATTAAAAAGTATTTTTCGTAGACTTGGCAAAATAGAAAAAAATCAAGCAGCTAGAAATGCTGTTTGTGATGAAAGACATTCAAAAAAATAAGTATGGTTTGTTAAAGATAAAATGTAAGTTAGATAATTTTAGTATTTCTCTAATGAAGAGAGAAAACTAATAGAATTATAAAATCTCAAAGGAGGAGAAAAAAAATGATTCATTCAAGTTATTTCAGACCGAGAATTTTCCCTTTTAATGGAGACTGTGCTCCTGCCGAAATAGACAGAGCTCAAGCAATTGACCCTACAGTTTCATTAAATAGAGAGAAGGTTGAAGAAATTGGTAATCCTAATATTGTAGGATATATTAAAAAGACCCCTACAGTTGGATACAGATTAACCCAGTTAGAATATGGTAATATAGAATTCTGGAGGAAATTGACTAATAAAGCTGATTCAGTTTTAACAATAGATTTAGATGATTTCAAAACCCCAACATTTGATATTTGTGCATATTTAACTGATGATGATGCTACTTTTAAAGGCACAATTTGGTATCCAAAGTTAAGAACTTCTGGTTTTTCAGTTACGATTGGAGACCCAGACGCTATAGTTGAAAGAGGTTTTGATTTCGTAGGAGAAAAAGCTGTTATTTGGCAAGGAGATAATAAATATTTCATCTATAAAGAACATGTAGCTGGTTCTGGTAGTGATGATGATATTGATTTAACTGCAAAAGCACCTATTGAAGACCCAGATAATGCTGGTGAATATATGATTAGAGTTTTAAGAGTTAGAGCAAGTGTTACTACCGAATTAGAAGAAACAGATGATTGGACATATACAGATGGCACTAAAATTCTACATATTGTTAGTATTCAAACAGATGATATAATTAAAGCTTATTACACTTCTACAACTGCTCCAGATGTTCAATTTACACCTAATACTGCTGACCCTGCTGGTATATTAGCAGATAGTTGTGATATTTATGTGTATATTCCTGGTAGTGGTAAACCTAGTAGTGATGATTATATGTATAGAGTTCAGAGTGCTACGATTGATGTTTCTTTTGATAGAGAAGATACCAAAGAAATTGGTAATAGAGAAGTTGTAAAACGTGGTATTAGAGATAAAACTGTAGCGGTTACTTTAGGAAGATTACTAGAAGAATTTACTATGGAAGAAGTTCTTCGTGGAGTGGCTCCTGGTTATGGTAAAATTGATGTTGAAGAGTTTTCCGACCAAGTTACAGTAATTATAAAGGTTTATGAAGATAACACCAAAACTACGTTTAAATATGGTTTAAAAGCAACAGGATTAACTGGTTCAGAACTTCGTGGCGGTGCAGGTATAAATGCTTATGTTAATACAGAGAACGCCTTAGAGGGCGAAGCTCTTGTGATTACTTCGGATGCTGGCGAGTTAGGAATCTAAATATTGATTTAATGAGAAGGGATTGCTCTGTTTCTGCGGAGCGGTGGCAGAGCTTCCCTGTCTCTTATTAAGTAAGGAAGGTATGAAAATGGAAGAAATGAAAGAAATTAACGGATTAATAGACTATCAATCACGTGTTTTAGTAGGGACTTTACTAAAAAGATTAGAAGTATTATCTAAAGAGAAAGCCTTTACGCCTGGACTATATAAAGCATTAGTAAAAGAACAAATTTATGAATCTTCACGCAATCTTAAAAAATTAATTGAAGTTCGATTGACAATTGGAAAAGTAGAATTTAAGAACAGAGGATAAACCTCTGTCTTTTTTATTAACCGTAAGGAGGAAAGTAAGATGAAACAGAAACTAGAAAAATTGGTAATGGCAAAAGAAGCACTTAAAGCAATGCAAGAATTAGAAGATTCTGTAAGATTAGAAGATATTGTTAAAGACAATAAGATAGAGTTTAAATCTGGAGAAAATACTTTTAGAGTAAGAAAACCTGTTCTTGAAGAACAACAAGAGATTGATAATGCAAGGAGAAAAAAATATTTAGAATTAGTTAGAGATAATTCTTATCTTTTCAAGAAACAATGGGTGGAAACTTATAAGAAAAAAGGTATTGATATAAATAAAATAGAAACAGATATAAAAAGAATTGAAGACGAAATTAGAAGATTATTGATTAGATTGGCTAAAACAACAGATAAAAAAGGAATAGGAGAATTAAAAAACCAAATTCTAAAGTCAAGAGATGAACAATATGCATTATCTATAGAGCAAACAGATTTATTAAGTTATTCTATAGAAGACCAAACTTTTATATATGCTAAATCTTATACAGCTTATTTGATTTTAGAAAGATTGGATAAGAAAAAGACAACAGACGAACATGTGGTAGTGAACGATAATAAATGGGTAAAACATTTTAAAGATTTTGAAGAATTTCAAAAATCAGAAGATTCTGATTTAGTAAGTAAATTATTTTATTATTTTGATGTCCTTATTTATAGTGAGCCAAAATGAACTATAAATTATTAAAAAAATTAACTCGTTCAAATAAATGGCAGGTTTTATATAATCGAGCTAAAGAATTGGGAACTTTAAGATTATTTAAAAATGATATTGATTTAACTAAAATACAGATTTGGATGCTCTATTTTTTAGAGATGTATAGTTCATTATATACAGATTTAGCTATGAATGAAGAGTATATTAGTGAAGATGTTATAGAAGATGATTTAAGAACAGAGGCTTATCTTTTATATAGAAAACAAAAAGGCAAGAAAGAAAACAAAAGAAAATTTACAGATAAAGATGAAAAAATTACTCCTCATGATATTCCTGGAGTGTGTTTCCTAAAAAAATGAAAAAATACGATTCTATAACTAAACAATTTCTAATTAAAGAATATATACAAAATAAGAAATCTCTTCACCAAATAGCTGATTTATTTGATGGTTGTAAATCTACCATTTATAATAAAATGAAAAGATTTAATATTTTAAGAAGAACTAAAAAAGACTCTACTAAATTAACAACACAAGGTAAAGACAACTCTATGTTTGGCAGAAAAGGAATTCTTTGTCCAAGTTATATAGATGGAAGAAGTAAAGATTTATATCCATTAGAATTTAATTTCAGTTTGAGAGAAACAATTAGAAAAAGAGATAATTATACTTGCCAAAAATGTGGAATTATTGAAGAAGAATATTTGGTAATCTATGGCAGGATTTTAGGAGTTCATCATATTGATTATAATAAAGAAAATTGTGATAAAAATAATTTAATAACTCTTTGTAATCAATGTAATTGTAGAGCTAATTATAATAGAGATTATTGGTATTCCTATTTCAAATATATAATAACGGAAGTGATACAAAATGGCTGATATGAAACAATATATAATTTCTTTTAAAGCAACCTTACAAGGTCATAAGATGGTTTTAACACAGTTAAAAGGAATGGAAAGACAAGTTAAAGGGGTTGGAAAAGTAACAGAAAAAGCTGGTAAACAAACACAGTCTTACGGACAACAAATGGGCAAATTAGCTAAAAGAGCTTTAATGGTTATTCCTGTGTGGTTGCTTTTAAGGTCAGTTATGATGACTGTAATGAGGACTTTTGGAGATATGGTTAGAGCTTTTATAGATTTGGATGACCAATTAGCTAGAATTAGGACAGTTATGCATGGAAATGCGGAAGAAATAGATGCAGAAATGATAGCAATTAAAAGACAAATTATAGATACAAGTTTAAAAAGTAGAATTGCTATTAAAAGTTTGGCAGAAGGGTTTTATTTTCTTAAAACTGCTAATTTAGATGCAACAGAAGCTATGGCAGCTTTTGCCCCTACAGTTGATTTGGCAATTGGAACAATGAACAGTATGGGAGAATCTGCTAGGGCGGTTGCTGGTATATACAATACTATGGGTCAATATTTGGATGAAAATTTAACAGTTCATGAAAAATTTCAACATATAGCTGATGTATTAGCATATACTTATTCAACTCAAGATGTCCAATTAAGTGAATTAATTCAATCTTATACTAAATTGGCTCCTTATATTACTGGTTTATCTGATAGTTTTCTAGAATTAACTACTATGTTGGGTTTCTTAAATACACGATTATTAAGGAGTGGCAGAACAGGTAGATTAACTGGTAGAGCTATTTTACAATTAACAAAAAATGCGAAAAAATTATCAGGAATATTTGACATTACTTTTGACCCTGATGCACCTATAGCTTTCTTAGAAACTATTGGGAAGATTAGAAATGCTATGAAAGTAACTGGTAAACTTACAGCAGAACAAGGAGATATTATTCAACAAGTATTCGCTACTAGAGCTGGTGTAGTTATTAGGTTATTAATTGAACATTGGGATGATTTAAGCGAACAAATTAAAGATGCTATAGAAAATGTAGATGGTTTTGCTAACAAGATGAAAGAAATAAGAATGGATACAATAGCTGGACAGATGGAAAGAATGAAAAACGTTTTAGCAGTTTTAATGGATGATTTTTTAGCTACTGCTTATGGAGCTAAAAATTTAGCTGATGCTGTTAAATTATTTAATTCTGCTTTAGAAGCAACTCGCCCAGTAGCTAGAGGAACAGGTCATGTTATTGCTGTTTTAGGAGCAGGTTTTAGAGAAAATTATTATTGGGTTAGGGCATTTACAGAAGCAATGAAAGAAATGCCAACAGGCGGGATGCCAGTTAGTTTTGGTATTGGAGTTTCTATTCCTCAACTTCGTAGAGCAGGAGAATTACTTAGACAATATCGTGAACAAGATATTAAAGGAATTGAAGAAACTCAAAAAGCGAGAGAAGGATATTTAAAAAATGAAGAAAAGATAAAAACTTTAACATTAGAACAAAGCGAATTGTATGGAGAAATTACAAAGATAGCAAGTTCGGATAAACCTGCAAAACAAAAAGAAGAAGAGGTAAAAAAGATACAAAACGAAATAGATTTAAAACAAAAATTAATAAACGAGATATTACCAGCTGAACAAAAAGAAATACTTGCAAAAAAGAAAGCTACAGAAGATGTTAGCGAAGTAGAAAACGAAATTTTAGGTAGACGAAATTTACAAATACAAAATGAAAAACATCAAATCAAATTGATGAAAATTCTCGGAGCATCTGCACTAGATATTAGTAGAAAAGAATTAGAAATACTTGAAACTTATTTAGGTCAAACTACAGGTCTCGAAGATGAACTAGAATTAGCAAAAAAAAGAAATAAAGTAACCGAAGAAGAAGTAAAATATAGACAACAAATAACAGATGTTTTTATGCGAACAGAAATTAATTTACTAAAAGTTATTGGTGGTTCTGAAATTCAAATACTAGAACTTAGAGAAAAACAGATTAGAGCTAAAGCAAAATCAAGAGGTATAGATGTAGACCAATTAAAAATATTAAATATAAGAATAGAACAACAGCAAGTATTGCTTAAAGAAAAAATTAGAGAAGTAAATGTTGCAAGAAACCTTGCGTTATCTTATGAAAAAGCTGATATGTTTCAAAAAGGAAGAATTAGAAGGGCTATGGAATTAACAGCATTAGAAACTGATGAAATAGTTGCAAGATATAAAAATGATGTTTTTGACCGAGGTGTTATATTGGATTATTGGAGTTCATTTAGAAAAGAAGCTCAAAATGCAATTCTGGAAGCTGTTCATCAATGGAGAAATTTACCTGGAGATGCTCCTAAATTAGAAGCAGAAGATTTATTACCAGAAGATTCAATACTAAAATATGCTCAAAAATATAAAGAAGAAATGTTTAAATCAGTTGATGCTATTAATGAACGTTTTAGAGCAGGTATGCCTACTTTTGGAGCGACAATAACAACTCCTCCAGTTGGTGCAGGACAACTTTCGCCTCCAGAACCTGAAGTGCCTCGTATAGATTTGAGGCAACAATTGAAAAATATGGAAATCCAATTGGAACGAGGTAAAAAAGAAGAAAAAAGAAGTAAGGAACTGAAAGAATATAACGAAAAACAAACAGAAACAAATCTAAAATTAGATAGATTAATAGAAGTTACTGAAAATGCTAGAGAAGATACTGTTGAAGGATTGGATAAAGTAGAAGAAGCAAATAAAGAAACAGGAAGAAAAGTAGGAGAAATTTAATTTGGAGGTATATTTAAATGGCTACTGTAAGATTATATTTTGATGATGGAACAAATCAATATACATTTCCTTTAGTTTTTCATGTTACAGACTCTAAAGAAGGTATGAAATCTACAGTTATAAAAGGAACTAGAGGAGATGGTTCTATAGTAATACCTGGAGGAAAACAAAGCCAAGAAATAAGAATCAGAGGTAAAATAATAGATGAAGATGGCTATGATGCTATTACTACAGAAATGAATTTAATGAGAACTAAAGTTACAACCGATTCAGCTACATTAAAAATGCAACATTATAATGGTAGTTGGGTGGATGATTGGTCTTATACTGTAAGAAGAATTTCAGAGATAAGATTTCCACAATCTTTAAGAACCGACATACAAGAATATGAGTGTTCGTTTCTTGTAATAAGTTATTAATAAGGGGGTGAAACAATGACTACAAATTTGACCGTAAGAACAAATTATGTTGATGCTGATGTTAATTTTGAAACTACTCCAGCTGATTACATTGCTTTGGATTTGGATAATGATTATTTGATTTGGACTGAAGGAGATGCTACAGTTAAAGATTTGATGGCTTCTACACCTACAGAGGGAGAATTAAATACAGCTGCTACTAGGATTGACCCAGATAATCCTAAAACAGTTAATTTATGTTTATTATACGATTATTCTCATGATGTTGGTGGTTCTTATTATACTCATTTAGTTAAAGGAATGGGCGAAAATAAGAGATATGTATTTGCTTTTAGTTTCGATGGAGAAACTGCTTCAGAACCTCAGTTAGAAGCTTGGGATAATTCATCTCATAATTCTTCTGATGTTCATGCTTTGGGTGATGGAACTCCAGCAAATTCTATGGTAAAGGCAGTTTGCACTACAGCTTCTCTTCCAGGAGCAAGCTGGGCAGGAGCAGCTTTAGCAGGGGCTAATATATTACAGCTTAATAACGGTAATGGAGCATTAGGAGCAGTTCCTAGTGGTTTATCTACTCAAGAGTTATATGCTAATTTGAAAATAGTAATTCCTACTGCTTATGCAACACCAGCTGCAGAAACATTTGTTTTAACTGTAAGATACACATGGGCATAAGTCATTAAAAACAATAGACTATATAAAAGTAAGGAGGAACAAAATGAGCGATAAATTAAATCAAGCTCAATTTCCTCTCTTCACAGTAATATTTGAAGATGGGAGTCAATTTGTAGGAGGAACATCATATTTTGAAACTAAATGGATGGAAATTCCATTAAAGAAAATAAAAAGAATTTTTTATAAATTACCTACAAATGATTATATTTGTTTAGATGGTTATGAAAATTATTATCATATGGTAGAAGCAACTAAAGATTGGATGAGAATAGGCGGTAAAAAGGGTATTGAAAAATTAAGTAATGCACCTAAAATAGAATATGCTTATATAATGGGAAAGTTGGAAGATAAAGTTATTAGTTATCGTATAATTTTATCTACTAAATTTGTTAAATCAATAGTATTATCTTTAAAAAATGACAAAGAAGAAAAAACTATTACTTGCAGTTTAAGAGCTAAATTTAATAATAAGAACAAATCAGTTGGTGTTAAAGAGTTAAAGACTGGAGATGAAATCTCTTTATATAATTATAGTATAAGAAAACTAGAAACTTTTAAGATAATGGAAAAAAAACAAGTAACACAAAGTGGTCGTTATAAAACAGGAGACGTTACTATGAGGATTTTTGATATAAATGACCCACAAATTACAAAATTAAATCCTGATATTTGGAGATAATAAATGGCTGAAATATTAGACCAACAACAAACATTATATCCTCAAGAAATTGATATAAACATTGCTTTAACTTATTATGGTGCTCAAACTTTTAAGGCTGGATTATCTGGAAATTTATCTACTGTTAAATTATGGTTAGATAAAGTCGGTTCTCCTAATAATTTAATAGTTGAAATACAGGGAGTAAGTGCAACTAAACCTGATGGAAATGTTCTAGCTTCCGAGGAGATTTTGGCTTCTTCTATACCTTCTAATCCAGCAACAGGGAGCGAAATAACAATAAGTTTCTCTAACCCTGCAAATATAACTTCGGGAACTGATTATTCGATAGTTCTTCATCAAAAATCAGATGGAGGAACACGACCAGGAAATCATTATGAGATTTTCGGTTATCGAAATGCAGGATATGCCAATGGCGAAAGTTTGTCAAGCAATAATAGTGGTTCTACTTGGTATTTTACAGGTATAACTTGGGATGATTTTTATTTTAAAACTTATGTAGATTCTGAAACAGAAGTATTAGAAGATACTGATAACGATTTTAGAACTAGAGAATATTGGACTTTAAATGATATAACTAATGACTTTAGAATGGTCGGAACTACTGGTTTATTAGATATTAATAATGATTTTCGTTTTGTAGATTATATTAATAATAACCTTACTAATGACTTTAGAATGGTTGGAAATATAGTAAAAAAAGATGCCAATAATGATTTTAGGTCTAAAAAAGAAGTATTATCTTATATAAATAATAAAATGACAACAGTAAAACTTGAACTTAAAAATATAAATAATAAATTTAATAATTGTATTGAAGTAGTAAAAGATATTACAAATGTTGTTAGTTTTTATAAACAACCTATATCGGATGTCTCGAATGATATTAGATTCCTAAAGAAAGATACTTATAATATAAATAATGATTTTAGAATGGTCTTGGATTGGCAAATGCCTGCAGCTGAGGAGGTTGGATTTCAATCTAGCGGAAAAAAAGAAGTAAAAGTTTATATATCTTCTTCGGAACAGACAGATGTAGATGTTAATAGTATAACTATTAATCAAATCTTGAATAGTGCAGCTACTGCTTCTTTTATATTAGGAAGAGCTTATGAT
>Ga0255055_10002043_pt1 | contig 14327 bp, 8 predicted proteins | sample JV7_2_27_MG_FD_188633 | JGI IMG/M metagenome (GOLD analysis project Ga0255055, IMG submission 188633) | Seawater microbial communities from Jervis Inlet, British Columbia, Canada - JV7_2_27 | ecosystem: Environmental > Aquatic > Marine > Inlet | place: Canada: British Columbia | collected...
CGTCTTCGAGATGCTGGGCTGTGCGGGTCCTTCATGGCTCACCAAAGAAGGCATCATCATCCCCTTCCACAGCGACCGCAGGTTAGTGCAGCTGGCGGAAGGGATAGCGGAAGCGCATCCACACCTGGGGGCTTACCCTTCGCAGATTAAGGGTGGCAACACAGAGATGGCGGACGCCCTGCGAGTGGGGATTCAAGCGATCACGCTGGATGGGATGGGCCCAAACGGCGAGATGCCGTATTGGCATCAAGTGGAGGATACGTACGACAAGATGGATCCAGAGGTGATGGCGCGGGCGTACGAATTCACGTGGGAATACATCGCGGCCATCGACTCGATGCACCCGTAAGAGGGCGCAACCTGAATCGGCAGCTACCTGTTCACGACACATGCCGAACCAGCGACGGATGCATGATATGAAGATGGCGGCGATGAAGGAGTCTCGGGTTTGGTTATGTTCAAACTCGGATTCTCGAAGAATTTTGGAGTCGATTACACATGTAATCGGACACAGATGAAAAATTGGATCCGATTATTTGTGTTATCGGATTCTTGCTGATATTTGGATCCGATTTTCTTGGGTATCGGAAGCATACATTAGCATCCGCTTCTGAGAATATCCTAATCCATGCTACTGAACATAACAAGAATGTATGTGGCCTTTGGAGCGAAAAGACAAGGGTGCGGGCTTGTCCTGGCTTAGAATAAATATTGAATCTCGTACAGCAGGTCTAACAGCCACTCGAGCAGGCCACTACCAACCGTAGATACGCAGCAAGCGGTGACGATCCCCAGGAGCAGGAGCACGCCGCATCCGATCAGCAAACCCCGGCGTGGAAGCTTGAACCTGGGCGGTGGCATTTCCTCCAGGTCTTCTTGCGACGCTTCAGCTGATACCGGCGTGTCCTGCACGGGTGGAGCTGGTGCGGATTCAGGCACCACTGGTGATGGCTGTACCGCTGCCGACGCCACCGACAGCGGTTGACCACAGGAACCGCAAAAGGTCATCTCCTCGCTGATGTCGGTACCACAGGAGGGGCAGGCCGACATAGTCGGCTCGCCGTCGGTCACCGAGACTTTGAAAATCGTACTCCCGATGCGGATGGTATCGTCGCCTTTAAGAACCACACTCCCCGCTGAGCGTTCTTCATTGACAAAGGTGCCGTTTGTGCTGCCCTGGTCGGAGAGCGTGTAGCCTTCCCCCACTTTTTCAAGAACTGCGTGCTCGCGGGAGGCTTCGGTATCCTCCAGTTTGATATCGCAGTCCGAACTGCGACCGAGCAGGGCCCTCTCACCGAGTAGAAAGGGGTCTTCACCCTCACGCCTTAAAGTCCACTCAATAACCGATAACGAGGGCTCAGGTACAACTTCTGTGGGCATGTCATCGAGGGTTGGAGGGGCGACTTCGGTCGCGGGATCATCGGGGACCACCGCTCCACATGATCCACAAAACTTTGCTCCGGGCTCAAGCGGGCTACCGCATTGGCTGCAATTCATCGTACATATCTCCTCTTGATAATCACCGTTTCACACCGCAATCCGTGCAAAAATTCTGACCTTCCTTTAACGACGCACCACAGGCAGTGCAGAACTGGGGGGCCGCGGTGGCAGAAACTGCGGCCGGGACCTCCCCGGCGGTCAGCTCAGCCTGGCAAACCAGGCAGTGGGTCTGGACCCCGTGGTTGTATGCGCCGCAAGCCGGGCATCGTGTCTTCTTCTCTTCCTGCATACTTCCTCCACACAATCATCTGATGTACCAAGTTAATGTATCCCGATAGGATTCCGGGAATGCCAGGGAATTCAATCATTTTGAACCAGGACGATCAGCGCATCTCCCACCAGCCGAAGTAGAAGCTGGAGATAGTTGCACCAAGACCCCAGCCGCCCCCCCAGGGCATGTAGCAGCGCGCTTTGGCGCTATAAAAGAACAGGTGCATCCCTGCGTTGAAGCCATAACCAATTGCAGCACCCGGCAAAGCCCAGATCGCTCCCCCTCCTTCGAAATCCTCCAGGCAAGCCGCTTGCAGCGAGGTGAAATTCACCCATCCCGAAGGCCCTGTAGCGCCGGCTGCGCCTCCGGCTGTCACGCCTCCGCCTGCGAAGGTGAAGTACTTGCGGCGGCCGTATCGGCCGCCCGGAATCTCCTGAATCTCGACGGTGAAGATCCCCCCACCGAGGCCCGCCCCGCCATCGCCGCCGCTGACCATGCGGACGCGGAAGGTTTTCATCTTCTTCCGCTTTGGCTGCTTGGGCGGCTTCTGTGGCTGCGGTTGTGGCGGTGGTGGTGGCGGCTCCGGCTCCTTGGGTGGTACTCTGGGACCGACCGGCTCGGGGTCTGGCCCCGGGCCGGTTTCGGCTGGCGGGATCGTGATCGGATCCGGCGGCTGCGGTTGTGGAGGCCAGTGCTCAATGATCACCGGCGTGTCGGGACGGATGATTACGACCTCCTCGCCGGTGTTCGGATCGACAACCGTATCCGAACCATGTCCGATCCCAGCCACGTTATCCGGGAGATTCTCTGGAGAGACCACGAAAGTTTCACCGTTAATAGTAACCTCACCCGGGGGTGGGAAACCACTCGCGATGATGCGGTCCTTGATGTTCTCACCCGGTTTGATCGTCGTTGTCGTCGTCGGGCCAGCGGGGTGCGGCCAATCGACGGTGATGGCCGTACCGCTGGGATCCAGGCAGCGTTTATTCGGATCGGTGGGATGGGGCCGGGTTTTGGTGTAGCCCACGCCCCTGATATTCGACGGTGTGGAGGCCCAATGATCGGGCACGGGCACGCAGTCGCCGTCGTGCAAACCCTCGTCGATAAGCCGCTGGATCGCCTCGTCGCCGGATACGACTTTTTGATCCGTTACCATTGGAGGGCCAGGCGGCGCAGATGCGGGAGCCGACGTCGCCCCTGGTCCACTGCCTCCAGCACCCCCGCCTGTCATACTGCTCACCGCACCACCTGCTCCTCCGGCGATTGCGGTTGGTGTGATTCCGCGCGTCAGGTTACCCACAGCGAGGTTGTAGCAGGAAATATCCGGATTGGCGCGCAGCATAAAGGCAGGAATTTCAAGTGGTATGGCAGCGGCACCTGCCAGACCCCCACCAAGCAAACCTCCAACGACGCCAGCAGCAGCCTCCATGACACGACTATCTGCTGTGAAGGCGACAAAACCGAGGGCACCCGGGGGCGGGCTGGTCTGATTGCCGAACAACTTGCGCGCTGCCAAGCGGAAGGCGCGTGACATAACGCCAGGCAGCATTCCGGTGAAGATCACGGCCGAGTAAGAAATGATGTAGCCGATGCGAGCGCCCAGGTAATCAATGATGTTGGCTGAACTTGCGTAATAGATCTGGTTGGTGACCAGCTTCTCGGCAAAGTCGCCGATGCCAAAGATTACACCGGAGACCATGCCAAGCGCGGGGTTGATGCTGGAGATCAGGGCCATGATGGGGTATAGGAACGGGGTAGTATCGATATGCCCCAGGCGTGAAGGATATAAACCAAGAAAACCTGTGATAGCAAGCACGCCGAGTATGAGCACAGGTCGCATAGATGACAGCTCATTCAATCCGAGAAAAGGCGCCAGACGCGAGTAGAACGGGATACGGGGAATCCATCGCAGCGCTAAATTGAGGATGCGCGGGATGAAACCTAGCGCCAAAGCGAGGATGCGGGACAAACCCTTTGCAGGGTCTCCGGGCGCTTGAATCCCCTTCTGTGCTCCACGACTTAGAGATTGAGAAGGTGTCGCCTTAGGGGGTGTTTCGGCTGCATGCACTTGAACCGCTGTCCCGCATTTCGTGCAAAAATGCTGACCGGCAGCATTCTCGTTCCCACACCGTTGGCATCGAAGAGTTTCACTCAAGACGGCAGGCCTCTAGTTTTATGTGGATCTGGCGAGCAGGCGATGGATAAGGACATGCCGGCAAAAGTAGTCCAACCTGCGTAGAATGTCAAGCGACGAGAGATTACCAATCCACACCACAATCGACACCAATATCCTCGGTTAACCGAGTCAAGCCCGAGCCATCCGGTCTCATGCGGTACACCTCACGATTGCCATCGCGTTCAGAGATGAAAAGGATCCATTCCCCGTCCGGCGACCAGACCGAGCGCCAATCCATCTCGGGATGATCGGTGATTCGCCGGGGGTTGGAGCCATCCGCGTTCATCGTATAAATTTCCCAGTTGCCATCACGCATCGATGAGAAGGTAAGCTTCCTTCCATCCGGCGACCAACCCGGGCGCCAGTCATCGGTTGGGGTATTGGTAAGCTGGCGAAGATCACCTCCATCGATATTCATGCTGTAGATATCCCACGCCTGGCCCCTATCGGAGGTGAAAACGATGGAGGTCCCGTCCGGCGACCAAGCGGGCGAAGTGTCATCGGAGTCATGGTATGTGAGGCGCTGGATGTCACGATCCTTTAGATCCATGACATAGATTTCATAATTTGCATCCCGGTCGGTGGAGAAAGCCATCCTGGATCCATCGGGCGACCAGGAAGGTCCCAGGTCCTCCCCGGGATGGTCCGTGAGGTTGGCCAGATCACCGCTCTCCACGTCGAGCAGGTAGATCTCCCAGTTCCCATCGCGGCGAGTGGTGAAGACCAGGTGGTCGCGGTCCGGCGACAAAGCTGGCGTTCCATCATAGCCACCGTCGAAAGTGACCTGGCGCACGTTGGTGCCATCCGGCTCCATGAGGTAGACCTCCCAATTGCCGGTGCGGTCCGAGCAGAAGGCGATGTCCTGCTCCGGCATCAGATCATTCAATGAGAAAGGTGCCTCAAGTGGATTTTCCGCTTGACGTGAACGAAGCAAGGGCGCCAGCACGGGCTTCCATAAAATGATGGTGGTCAGGATGAGAAGGGTAGCGAGTATGGCAATACCACGCAGACTTTGAATGCGGCGCATGGTTTGTGTTGGTGCACCGCAGGCGCCGCAGTACTTCGGCCGTTCGAGCAGGCGTTCTCCGCAATGTGAGCAATGTTGAAGTTCTCGATGCATGCGTTTAAACCCACGGCGGGTTGAGATTCTCAGGGCGATAGCGGATGACGCTCAAACATTTCCACTCTCGAAACCTCAGGTTAGGTATCCGACCGATCCTCCCCCCAACCCATATATAGGATCTCCCAAGGGTGAGGGATAGAGCATACAAGATGGTACAACGATTGGGAAATTGCATACCCATTAATACCTGAGCGGCCAAGCCTTCAACGCCTTCCGAACCTGTCGCCACTCCGGCATGAACTCATCCAGATAGCCATAACAGCGCTTATTGTGGAGCCGTTCGAGCAAGTGCACCATCTCATTAATGTACTCGAGACTACTCGAGGGGGGAACTTAGCAAGCTCAAGATTGAGCCAGAGGAAATTCGGGGGGATCAGGTCATATTTGCGGAATAGCTCTGCCCTTTGAATCTGCTTTTATCTCTAATTGGATGCTCGAAGAAATTTGGGTCCTGTTACCCGTGTAATCGGAAGCTGGTGGCCGGAAAGGAGGGTGTCCCTCAAGGAGGGACCTTACCGGCTGATCGCGAGGCTTCGAACTCAGGGCGCATATCAAACCTGGACCGAGGTGCCGCTGATTTATCTTGTCGGGATCGCTCAAGCGCGAATCATGATTGAAGATTAAAATGTGCGAACCCGGGATCTCGTGTAATCTATACCCGATCGGGAATTTTCTGTGCGAGGAGACTTGTCATGACAAACACCGGCGTCGATGGGGAATCTCAAGATGGAAACCATACTCAATGGAGCGATCTGAATAACGGCGGCTCTCCTCCTGGTGAACAATCTGCTACTGAGGCAGAAAGTGGGGTAAAAGGGCATGAATCTTCTGAGTCGGCAGGGGCAATGGATAATATCAATAAAGGTGCCTCCGTCAGCGTGCCCGCGATTGTGTTAACCGGATTGATGCTTCTCGCTCTCGCGACGGTTGCTGTGCTTGCGATCAATAACAATAGGGGGGATTCCGCTCAGGAAGAGATCGTTTTCGAACCTGAAGAAGTTTCGTTGGATGAAGGTAGCGCGACGCTCAAAATCGAGTATGACTCCTCAGTGCTCGGTTTTAAATCAAATGGTGCTGAGGATATACCCTTATTCCTCAAACCTGATGAGGATCTCAACACCATTGAGGTTACGGGATTTCTTAGTAGTACTCAGAGGGTTGATCTGAGTGCAATGGATCAAGGGAATGAATGTTGGTACAACATCTTTCACAACGTCGACTACAGGGTAGCAGGAAACTTCTCATCAACCGAATGTAAATTTGAGTTATCTGTTGCCATGAGCCCGACCAGTTCGAAGATGCTCTCACATAATTGCTCCTTCGATCCCGGGCTCCCCATCGAGAGCTTCTATATGGCTCCTCCTCCCGGGAAATTAGTATTCACAAAATCATTTGCCGGCCCGGCCCTAAGTTCAACGGATTACTCGTTTATACTGGTCGATGTCCTGCTTCCACGTGGTGTCAACTGCCCGGCTTTCAGCCAGTAGTTAAAACAATTCCAAAGCAGGGAAGCGCAGCATTGTGCGGTGCCGCGTCGAACAAATGACTGGACATGTCTAGTTACCGACTCTGAGAATAATCAATCTCAACCCTCCGGTGAGCATCCAATTAACTGGATAATCAGAGGCCTCGAAGGATCTGGCTATTTGTGTAATCAGAATCTCGATGAATTTTTAGCCCGATTTCATAGGCAATCGGAGTCATGTTGACTTAAGTTACGGATTTGATTGAATATTGGATGCTAGACCCCTCGCCACACACCACAAATGTGTTGCATTAATTTACCGAGTATGGCACTGTAGGGCGATGAAATTTACGCGGTTGGCCGTACAGGTTAAGCATTGCCTTTGATGCATGGTTGTATTGCAAGATCCACCCCGGGTTGACGGCTGATTTTTACCATCTCTGGCGTGGAGGGAAGGAAGCGTTCGCGACCTTCAGTATTAAGCGCAGGGGATGACAGCGCCAGACACCGGGATAACAGATTTAGTCGAGAGGATGTTCTTAATTGGCCGCACGATTGCGAGTACCACGCATGCGTTTGCCGCTGACCACGATCCATAGAACATGGTGGCCGTTGGCGGCCAGCTGGCTGCTGATGGCCATGGAACTGCCTGCGCTCAGCGCGGTGATAGCGCGTTTGCCAAATCCTCAAATTAACCTGGCTGCTTGGGGTGGTGTGGTATTCCCGCTTTCCCTAATTATCGAGGCCCCGATCATCATGTTGCTGGCCGCCTCTACCGCGCTGAGCAAGGACATGGCTTCCTATCGCTGGCTGCGCAGATTCACACTCTGGGCCGGTGCGGTGCTCACGCTGGTACATATCATCATCGCCTTTACACCGCTGTTCGACCTGATTGTGCTTAACCTGATCGGCGCACCGCAGGAAATCCTGGAAGCCGCGCGCCTGGGTTTGAAATTGATGACCCCCTGGACCTTCTCGATCGCCTTCCGGCGGTTCAACCAGGGTGCATTGATCCGCTTCGGACATCCACGGGCGGTCAGTATCGGAACGGCGATCCGTTTGCTGGCCGATGGTTTGGTTTTGGTCGCCGGATTGCTCATCGGCACCGTGCCCGGGATCGCAGTTGCGGGTGCAGCAGTCTCCCTGGGAGTGATCTGCGAAGCGGTTTATTCAGGGGTTAGGGTCCGTCCGGTCGTCAGGGATGAGCTGCCCAATGCTCCGATCGTGGAGCCACGATTGCAGATGAGGGCTTTTCTGACGTTCTATATCCCGCTGGGGATGACATCCTTTTTGACGCTTCTAGCTCTTCCATTGGGGAGCGCAGCGCTGAGTCGTATGCCGCTGGCGCTGACGTCCCTGGCTGTCTGGCCGGTGGTTTCCGGTTTCATATTCATACTTCGAAGCATAGGGATGGCCTATAACGAAGTGGTGGTTGCACTGCTCGATAAACCCGGCGCAGTGGCTTCGCTCCAGAGATTCGCAGCGTTATTGGCGGGTGTGACCACAACCCTGCTCATCCTATTAGCGGCAACGCCGCTGTCCAGCTGGTGGTTTGAGACAGTGTCCGGTTTACCGCCAGATCTGGCTGAACTGGCGCGCAGATCGGTGTGGTTCGCACTACTGCTTCCGGCCTTCAACGTGTATCAGAGCTGGTTCCAGGGGATCTTGCTGCACACGCGCAAAACACGGGGCATTACGGAGGCGGTTGCGATCTCTTTGGTTGTCAGCCTGGTTGTCCTGACCGTCGGCGTGCGCTTGGGCACCATTGTCGGATTGTATGTGGGTTGGACGGCATTCAGCCTGGGTGGTCTGGCGCAAATGTTCTGGCTTCGACGCCGCAGCCGACCCGCCTTGAAAGTGCTCCATCAGCAGGTCTGACAAATAGATCCGAAACCATCCGCATCACAATCCCTGATCCACTTTTGAAAGGCATCCAATTCCGTAGCCCCGAGAGGACATGACGGCGTTTACACCACTTTCTTTATCTTTTGGTGAGATGCTGATTATTCATGGAATCTGACGCAAATGAAAATGGGATCCGATTAACTTTATAATCGGAGGTATTTGACTCCGGATAATTCCGCATTGGTCTAATAATCGGGTTCATGATTGACAAGAGTGGAATACGAATTTCATGCGCGCTTCCCGATAATTCTCCTCTGCAACACTAAGACTTGAAATGTGGTGCTAATTGTTATACGATTGTCGCACGGTACCCGAGTACCAACACGATTGGGCAAACTTTTCCATCTAATTTTAAACACACAGAGGGGATAAACATTAAAACTCTCATGATCACTATAAGAAAATCTATATATCCCTATCTGATTTTTCTCATCACCCTCGCTTCCTGTAGCACTGCTCCTCGGTTGCCTATAGAAATCTCCTCAGTCTCCGCCTCGCAGCCGCCTGTTGTCGGCAAATTAGTCGACTTGAACATTGAGGTAAGATCGATTGGGGATGAACCCGATGTCATTGTTACACTTTCATTTCCTCCTGCAATTCATTCCATGGAAAATAAAATAAAGTGGGATTTAACCCTTTCAGATAACGATCCGCAAATCCTATCTACGGAAATATGCGTTCTAGAAGAAGGATCATGGGCGATCGACGTCGGGATTGCGGCGTACTTCGGCGATGGAGAATTCAAGTATGGCGATCAAGGAGCCATTGGGTTGATAAGCACAGAAGATACAGCGGAGTTGCTGCTCGAAAAGGATATTTCCTTCAGCCAAGCAGAACAAACTCAGAATGCTCCTGTAGCACCCATGAGGGTAAACCCTTCCGAATGTGTAAAACCCTGATACTTACTTAAATGGAGTACTTCGTATGAGCTTATTTCAGCGATCAACACTGAAGGTACTCTTCCGCTTCCTTCTCCCAGTCTGTTTTTTGGCTGGGTCTTTTATTATCTTTTCTCCTGCTGTTGTCAATGCAAGTGAAAATGCCCAAGACAATGAACTTCTTTCCCCGCTGGAGATTGTTGACATTCGTGTTGATCATGACCCTGCAGTTGGGGTTCCATTTGAGCTGCGCGTGACGCTCTCCTCGATCCCCAACTTGGAGAATGTCAAACTCGTAGTCGACACACCCGGAGCTGTCCAGATAATCTCCGGGAAGAAGATTACAAAACTTAGTCTTTCTGGCGGATTGCCCCTGGATGAGTCCTTCACTCTAGTGACAAAACAACCAGGTGAATGGGCAATAGCAATATCAGTTACTCATAAAAATGGTGAGTTCGGTCTGCTATCAGATATGGAGACAATAGGAATAATTAGCAAAGAGGGTGCAGGCACCTTCCTTAGAGAAGAAGAGATTGTGTTCGTTCAGAGTGATGTCCGTCAACCTCAAGTTGAACCTTTATCCCTAAATCAAACTCAATCACAGTTAGCTGCGATACCTATCCTAGATTCGGACGAAATTCAATTAACTGGAACGATCAGGTACGAATCAATAAGTTATGACGGCGACGTGAACGGAAATGGGGATTTGACCGACGACGACATCCCTAATGGCGCACGCCCATTACCTCGAGCTATTGTAGAGCTCTGGGATCGCCATCCCGATGGGGATTTTCTCCTTGATATCACTCGCGCTGACGAGAATGGGAACTATGAGTTTTATCCTGTTCCCAATCGAGCTGGTATCAATCTCTATCTACGTGTATACGCATCAGATTTTGAGAGGGTACGCGTTGTTGACAATTTGGGTTGGATCTTCTTTCATGATGCTAATTATCTTGGGTCGACTCAAGATGGGATTCATACATTCAACTACACAATTCCCCTCTCACCTGCTGGCTCCTTATTCCCCACCGAACAAGCCTTCTACGTCTATGACCTCCTGGCAAATGTTGGATACGTTTTTATGCAGGACCAAATTGATTGGGATGATAGCCGGTTATTGACGGTTCATTGGCCAAAGAACTGCATCCTTGGAATCGGAGGTGCATGTTTCAGAGGTGATGTTTATCTTCTACTGAGTGACGCGAAATCTCCTGATGTTACTCTTCATGAGTATGGGCACTTCGTGCTCAGTGAATATATTGGTTCACTCGATGTGATCACCGCTTGCATTGAACAGGGCTTTAAACATTACTTCTGGCGTGAATCAAACGAGACTTGTGCTTGGAGTGAGGGATGGGCAGACTTCTTCGAGATGGCCGTCCAAAATGATCCGGACTACAGGGGAAATAATCATGAAGATGTTGACAATCACATTGATGAAATTCAGAGATTAGGTGGAAATCCTGAAGCTTACGAAGACATTGTTGCTGCGGTACTCTGGGATATTTTCGATAGTGCAAGTCCGTCTGAAAGTTTTGACGAGTTCTTTGATGAATGGAATGGACCGAGCCAAAATGGTATTTGGACTTTTTCTAGCTCTCCCTCACCAATTCTTTTCCATAGACACCCATTCACGTTAAGTGAGTTTTGGACTGTCTGGAAGGCTCATCGACCGGAAAATGCGTGCTATGGCTCGGCAATATTCCAGCATCACCTGCTTGAATATAGTCCATTTATGTACAGCCTCCAGACGAATTACGACGCATCACATGGGACCATAACAGTTCTTCCTGCTCCTGGTTGCCCTGAGCAGACTTATTTAGAAGGCACAACAGTAGAGTTCCAGGCGACGCCAAAATCTGGCTACGTTTTCGATTCCTGGGAAATTGAAACCAGCGGATCCAATCCCGTTCCAAATCTTGATCTCGAGCAACCCAATCTGACTTTAACGATGGATCAAGATTGGATTGTGACAGCTAAGTTCGTGCTAGAGCCTACACCCACACCAACCCCAACGCCCTCACCAACACCTTCCCCATCATCAATCACACTTACTATCACTGGTGGAAACAACGACGCAGGACCTAATCCGGATATGGGCTGCAGCAAGAAAACCTACTGGAACGAGATATATTTAGGAGAATGTTTTAACGGACAAGACATCACAAGTGGGTTCAGATTCACGAACGCCCAAATTCCGCAGGGCGCAACGATTACCGAAGCATACCTGCGCTTCACAACAAACGGCCCATACTCAAATGCTCTCAGCTTACGGATCTTCGGTGAAGCGAATGGTAATCCTAATCCATTTACTGATTCAAGCATGCCTTCAATTCGAATCCGGACATCAACATACCGTGATTGGTCAATTCCGTCATCAGATACATGGGGCCTGGGCAACGAGCGGAATACCCCTGACCTCTCCGAGATTATTCAGGAAATAATCAATAGAAACGACTGGCATGAAGGAAATAGTCTTGCTCTCCTTGTAACCGACAATGGGAATGAGGGTGGTCAGCATCGCAGAGTCATCGCCTATGAGCGCCTAACAAGTACTTACACTGGTCATTTAGCAGAGCTAGTAATAACGTACTCCACCGGGGGGGCAACACCATCACCGACACCCTCACCAACCGCAACTCAGGATCCTGGTGGAGGCGGTGGTAGTGGGGGCGGTTGTACATGCGCGATCCTCTGCACATTTGGAATTGGCAACACTAACGTACAAAACCCAGTTCAACGACTCGTTTTTCGCGTGAACGGTCTTATGAAACTAGCGCCGATACCCTGGCAGATGATTGAAACACTTCAGGCGCTCCGAGATGAAATTATGACCAACACAGAAGAGGGACAGCATTATGTCGATCTTTACACAACACACTCGCCTGAGCTTGCTGTTCTACTTCTCGAACATGATGACCTATGGGAGAAGGGTTTGGAAACGATTGATCTATTCATTCCAGCGTTCGAGGCGATGATCAACGGGCGATCTGACGAAATCGATATCACCGGAGAGCAAATCCAGGCCTTGGATGAATTCTTACAATTACTCCAGTCCTACGCTAATATGGATTTGCAGGGAGACATCGAAACTGAGCTTCAACTCCATTCGTTCTCCGAACTTGAGGGACAATCATTTGCTGAAGCACAGGGTCAGATTCTCGGCAATGCACCACCAGAACTGGATATCGGAGGACCCTTTAGCATAGATGAAGGTTCAGAAATCTCTCTCTCGGCGACTGCCATTGACCCTGATGATGAAGTGTTTGAATACTCTTGGGATTTGGATGGAGATGGCATCTTTGAAACAACGGGGCAAATAGTCCAATATTCGGCAACATCATTGGATGGTCCTGCGGTGGTCGAGATCGAGGCACGAGTGTGCGATCTACAGGGAGCATGTGACCGGGCAACGAGCCATGTGAGTATTTTTAATGTGCCCCCACATGTTAATCTCGGACCTGACCGTCAATCTTATGAAGGTAACGAGGTCTTTTTCGAAGTTCAGGTTGAAGATCCAGGTATCAGCGACACATTTACTCTCACTTGGAGTCTTGGTGAAGGAACCTCTTCTTCACAAGTATTCGAGCTGTCACACACTTATGGCGACAATGGAACTTACGAGGTAACTGTATTCGTTGAGGATGACGATGGTGGCTCGGATCAAGATGAACTGCTGATCACGGTACTAAACCAGGCGCCCGATGTAGAGATTGACACGACCGGTATGCTGCTTTTTAACGGTGGAAGATTATTCCTGGGCACTGCGGGTCAAGCAATGGAATTCGATGCATCCGCTATCGATCCCGGCACGGACGATCTTCTCTTTGAATGGGGCTTTGGCTCAATAAAGGCCTATCTCAATAATGGGCAATCCTCAGACCTGCCTCAAAGCCCTGAGGGAATCCATCCCTTCATTGCTTATGATACGAGTGCAGGTGTGTTCTACGAAGCTGGTATCACAACGCTCTCACTGGATATCTACGATGATGACGGTGGCACTTCTCAATCTCAGGTGCCCGTAATGGTGCTGGGGAACGATCTCTGTTCGCGGTCGCAGGGATTTTGGAAGCATCAATTAAGCAATAAGGGCAAGAAACAAATAGATGAAGCCAGAATCGATACTTACCTTGACATTGTGAACTTCGCGTCTTCCTATTTCTCAGAGACTGTAGATGGAAGCAACAGGGGATCTGCCTCGGACATCATGAATCCCAAGGGATCAGATATGCGCGGAAAAGCTCAGGCGCAGCTCCTTACTGCCTGGTTCAACTTTGCGAACGGATCCGTCGGCTGGACTGAAAAGGTCGATATCGACGGAGATGGCGTTGTGGATAAACACTTCTTCGAAGCCATTCTTCAAGTGGAGGATACTTTGAGGTCTTCAGATGCAACACATGAAGACCTGGTGGGCGTAAAAGATATCGCCGAGCGAATTAACTCGTTAAACTCAACGAGTCAATCTTGCAACCCATAGTGGGTAATTAGCCTAATCATCAAATGCCCACTGTGGATCAAGCAATGGTTTAAGGTCACAAATTCCAATTTCGGACACTGCGTATTCAGCTCTTGAAACTGTTATCCAATTTCATCGGCAAGTCCATCCTGACATTGGATTCAGTTCAGGTCGAGTAACCAATTTCGGGAATAGCCAGATCCATGCCCCGGATGGTATTTCCCATACTCAATATGGAGACTACACGGAACAGAATCTAGTGATCTAAAACCGCGACCGCGGTCCTCACGGACCCTTGATTTCGCGAGCCGTGTGGTCAACTCAGGATAGGTAACCGTGTAGACCGCGGTTGAGTCCTAAACCCCTGCTTGGTTCTGTTTTGTTATCCAGAATTTGAGTCTCTTTAACCTTATTATCAGTATCTCGCGGAATTGGATCCGATTTTTCATGTAATCGGAGTCTTATTGACATAAGTTACGGATTCGCTTGAATATGAGACGCTAGATCCCTCGCCGCAAATCACATATATGTTGCATTAATTTACCAATTATGGTAATTTAGTGCAATGAATTTCTCGCGGTTGGTCGAGGTCGTCCAAGATGAACCGGTT
>Ga0255055_10002044_pt1 | contig 14323 bp, 11 predicted proteins | sample JV7_2_27_MG_FD_188633 | JGI IMG/M metagenome (GOLD analysis project Ga0255055, IMG submission 188633) | Seawater microbial communities from Jervis Inlet, British Columbia, Canada - JV7_2_27 | ecosystem: Environmental > Aquatic > Marine > Inlet | place: Canada: British Columbia | collected...
TCAGATCCACCAGCGCTGGGACATCGTCGACGGCGACGGTGTCTACCGCTCCACCGACGGTGGCGCCACCTGGTCGCATCTCGGTCTCGAAGAGACCAAGCACATCGGAGCGATGTGGGTCGATCCCGAGAGCGCCGACACCGCCATCGTCGCCGCTCTGGGACATGTCTTCGGGCCCAATGAGGAGCGCGGCCTCTTCCGTACCACCGACGGCGGACGGAGCTGGAACAAGGTTCTCTACCTCGACGCCGACACCGGCGCCGCCGATCTGGCCTGGACACCCGAGCTGCCGGATCTCCTCTACGCCTCTCTCTGGCAGGTGCGGCGCTACCCCTGGCTCGACTACTTCGAGCCCACCGTCGGACCGGGCAGCGGCATCTACAAGTCCACCGACCGCGGGCAGAGCTGGGCGCCGGTGCCCGGAAAAGGTCTGCCGGCCGGTCCCCTGAGCCGCATCGAGCTCGCCGTCGCACCCGGAGCCGACGGTCAGCGTGTCTGGGCCGCCATCGAAACCATCGACGGCGGTGGCCTCTATCGCTCGGACGACGGCGGTGCCTCGTGGGAGCAGGTCAACGACGACCCGGAGAGCGTTGCCTCGAGCTACATGAGCTGGCTCCTCCCCCATCCCCACGATCCGGAGGTGGTGTGGGCCGGTGGCCGACCGCTGCGGCGCTCGGACGACGGCGGCCGCAGTTTTACCATCGTGCGCAGCTCACCTGGCGGTGACGACTACCACGCCCTGTGGATCGATCCCGACGACCCACGGCGGATGATCACCGGCGCCGACCAGGGGGCGGTGATCACCTTCAACGGCGGCGACAGCTGGAGCAGTTGGTACAACCAGCCCACCGGGCAGTTCTACCGCCTGGCGGTGGATGACGACTTCCCCTACCGGATCTACAGCGGCCAGCAGGACAGCGGCACCGTCGGCATCGCCAGCCGCAGTGATTACGGGCAGATCACCTTCCGCGACTGGAGCCCGGTGGGTGGCGACGAGCGCGACGGCGACGTGCCCGACCCCACCGACCCTGACATCGTCTATGGCGCCGGTCTCGGCGGTCGGCTGTCGAAGTGGAACCGGCACACCGGCCAGGTGCAGAACGTCTCCCCCTGGCCGGTCTCGAGCTACGCCCGACGCCCGGGAACCACCCGCTACCGGTACGACTGGATCACACCGCTCGCCATCTCCAAGCGGCCACCCCACCCGATCTACCAGGCTGCGCAGGTCCTCTTCCGCTCCCTCGACGGCGGCCAGAGCTGGAAGACGATCAGCCCGGATCTGACCGGTGGGGTGGAAGGAGCCAGCGGCTGCGACGGCGACGTGCCGCAGGAGCGGGCCACCGACTGTGGCTTCGGCACCATCTTCGCTATCGCGCCCTCGCCGCTGGCCGACGGTCTCGTCTGGGTGGGCACCACTAATGGACGTGTCCAGCTGACCCGGGATGACGGCGCCCACTGGACCGACGTCACCCCACCCGGTCTCGGCGACTGGAGCAAGATCAACATCATCGACGCCTCCCCGGTCGCTGCCGGCACCGCCTACCTGGCCGTCGACCGCCATCGGCTGGACGACTTCCGTCCTCGGGCCTACCGGACCCACGACTACGGCGCCACCTGGACCGAGATCGGCCATGGGCTGCCGGACGGAGCCTGGGTCGCGGTGATCCGCCAGGATCAGGAGCAGTCAGGCCTGTTATTTGCCGGCACCAGCCGGGGCGTTCAGGTCTCCTTTGACGACGGCGAGCACTGGCAGAGCCTGCAGCTCGACCTGCCCATCACCGGTATCAACGATCTGCTGGTCCACGAAGACGACCTCATCGTGGCGACCCAGGGGCGGGCGATCTGGGCCCTCGACGCCATCGCCCCGCTGCGCCAGCTTGCGGCCCGCGGCCCCGCCGACGATGTCGTCCTGGTGCCGCCCGCCACCGCCTGGCGGCTCCGCTTCAACCAGAATAAGGACACCCCGCTGCCGCCGGAGGAGCCACGGGGCGAAAACCCCCCGGTGGGTGCCATCCTCGACTACATCCTCCCCACCGGTGTGACCGGGCCGGTGACGCTGGAGATCCTGGACGGCAACGGTGAGGTGGTGCAGAGCTTTGCCAGCGATCAAGAGTCGCCGCGGCCCAACGCCAGTGTCTACTTTGCCGACCTGTGGCTCGGAGAGCCGCCGCGACCCGCCACCGGACCGAGGCACCACCGTTTTGTCTGGGACCTGCGGCTGCCACCACCGCCGACGCTGCGCTCCTCCTACTCAATCGCCGCCGTCCCCGGACGGCCGACGCCGGTTCGTCCCCAGGGCGCTTTTGTGCTTCCCGGCAGCTACGAGGTGAGGCTGACGGTGGGCGGGCGCACGGTCTCCCAGCCACTGGAGGTGGCGATGGATCCGCGGGTGAAGGTCGGTCCCGCCGAGCTGGCGGCCCTCCTCGACTTTCAGCGCCGGGTGGCCGCCGTCCTCGAGCGCGCGGTCGGTCTGGCGGATCAGGTCGAAGGGGATTCGGAGACGCCTAAGGCTGGGGAGGACAAGCCGGATGAGGATCTGGCGGAGATCGGGCGAACCGCCCGCTCGGTGGCGTCGGTGCTGACCTCTCTTTCCGGTGATCTCGAAAGCGTCGATCTACCACCCACTGAGCCGCAACGCGAACTGCTGGTCAACGAGACCGAACGGCTCGCATCAGCCGAAGCTCGGTGGCGAGAGTGACGCCCCAGCCAGACTCCCCAGATCGCGACCATCGAGGACGGCCCTAGCGGAGCCGCGACTTCGGGTGCAAACCGGTGCGCCCACGAACAGGTCACTGCTAGCTGGGCCGGGAGATGGTCGCCTGTGCTTGGTGTTCTCGCCCCCCTCTCCTACAATATTGGCCCAGCGGCGTTTTCGCTGCCTTTCGATTCAGGAGGGACTCCCATGATGCGTCTTCTCGGCGCGGCAGGCTTCGCCGGCCTGTTGTTGCTCACCACTCTGGCGCCCCAGGCGCGTGCTACCCAGCCACCTGCGCCCACCGAGTTGGAAGCTCTCGACTACACGACGGAGCTCTTCCCCGGAGTCACCTACGATCCCGCCGTACCCACGGTTGCCGACCTGATCGGCTTCCCGGTCGGCGAGCGAGCGGCATCTCCCGAGCAAATCGATGAGTGCCTGCAGGCCTGGGCCAGGACCAGCCCACGCACCAAGTTGACGGAGTACGCCCGCAGCTTCGAAGGTAGACCTCTCTACACCATGGCGATCACCTCACCTGCGAACCTGGCTCGTCTGGATGAGATCAGAGCCGGCATCGCGCAGCTCGCAGACCCCAGGGGCCTGTCGGCGGAGTCGGCAAACGAGCTCGTCGATTCGCTCCCCGCCGTCGCCTGGCTCGCCTACTCCATCCATGGTAACGAGTCGTCGGGCTCCGACGCAGCCTTGGCTCTCCTCTACCATCTCGCCGCCGCCCAAGATGCCGAGGTCGAGCAACTGCTCGAGGACGTCGTGGTGCTGGTAGACCCGATGATGAATCCCGATGGCCGCGCCCGTTTCCTCAAGACCCTCGCCGAGCATCGCGGCACCTCGCCCAACCTCGACGACCAGTCCCTGCTGCACTCGGGCTACTGGCCCTGGGGCCGCATGAACCACTACCTGTTCGATCTCAACCGGGACTGGACCCTGGGGATCAACCCGGAATCCCGCGGTCGCATCCGCGCCGCCGGCGAGTGGCACCCCCTCCTCTTTGTCGACGCCCACGAGATGGGGCCCCAGGACACCTATCTGTTCTCACCGGCGCGCGCACCGCGCAGCCCCCACTTTCCCGCCCGCCGCGAACACTGGAGCGAAATATTCGCTAGCGATCAGGCCAAAGCATTCGACCGCCTAGGCTGGGCCTACTACACCGGCGAATGGAACGAGGGCTGGTACCCCGGCTACTCGGACGTCTGGGGCGCCTTCCGCGGCGCCGTCGGCATCCTCTATGAGCAGGCCTCCGTCGACGAGGATGCGATGCGCCACCGCGACGGCAGCATGACTCCCTACCGCGAGTCGGTGCATCACCACGTCGTCAGCAGCATGGCCAACCTGAGGTCTCTGCACGCCAACGCCCACCAGCTCAAGAATGAGTTCCTGGAGGAGCGGCGGAGTGCTGTGGCCGCCACCGGACCCTACGCCGGGCGCACCTGGGCCGTCCTGCCCACAGCCAACCGCGCGCGCCTTGCGAGCTTCCTGGATCTGATGGCTCTGCAGGGCTTCGAGGTCTATTCGACCGACAGCGAGCTCACCGGCATATCCGGTGTCGACCAGCTGGGACGGTCCTTCGTCGGCAGGACCCTGCCGGTCGGGACGATCTTGATCCCCGGTCGCCAGCCCGAAGCCCACCTGCTGGCGGCGATGATGGAGTTCGATGCCGTGATGCCGCCAGAGTACTTCCAACGCGAGCGCGAGGAGCTGGTGCGCCGCGGACGCTCCACCATCTACGACGTGACCGCCTGGAACACCACCATGCTCCACGGTCTCCAAGCCCTGACACTGAGCTCGGATCTGCCAGCGGGAGCTGTCCGTCTCGAGTCTCCACAGACAGCCGTCAGCTCCGGCCTGGTGGCCACCGACGCGGCCATCGGTTACGTCTTCGACGGCGCCGATGACAACTCAGTGGTGGTCGCGGCTCGCCTGATGGAACAAGGGATTGCAGTGAGAATCGCCGATAAGGAGTTTCGCTTCGACGACCGCGACTTCAGCCGGGGCTCGGTAGTGGTCACGAAACGCGACAATCGCTCCCACTACGGGTCCCTGCCGCAGATCGTGGCCACCATGGCTCGGGATCTCGGAATCGAGGCGATCGGCTTCCAGCACGGCCTGGGTGAGGGTGAGCTGGCCGACATCGGCGGCCGTCACTTCCGGCTTCTGGAGCCGCCAAGCATCGCCATCCTGGCCCGCGGTGGGATCAGCCCCTACGACTTCGGCAGTATCTGGTTCACGCTCGACCAGCGCTTTGCCATCCGCCACTCGCATCTCAACGAGGAATTCCTGACCAACTCCGACCTGCGCCGCTACAACGTGCTGGTGATCCCCGACCGATGGTTCGGGGAAGCACCCGAGGGAACGGTCGAGGCGGTAAAGGCCTGGGTCAAAGCCGGCGGCACCCTGATCGCCATCGGCGACAGTGCCGGCGCCCTGGCCGACGAGGAAGTTGGGATCAGCCAGGTGCGCAAGCTGCCGGACGTTCTCGAGGACCTGGACGACTACGAGCTGGCGATCACCCGCGAGTGGATGGTACGCAGCGAGGACTACCCGGATCGCCGCGAGGTGTGGTCCCACTCCGTGCCGATCGATGTGCCCTACCCATGGCAATCGGGGGGAGAACGCCCGAGCAAGGAGGAGCTGGAGCGACGAGACAAGTGGCAGCAGATCTTCATGCCGCAGGGGGCGATCCTGGCGGGGCGAGTGGATTCGAAGAGCTGGCTGACCTTTGGTGCCGAGGAGATGATCCCCGTTCTCGCCGGTGACTACCCGGTGCTGATGGCGACCGAGTCGGTCGAGGCCCCGGTTCGTTTCGGCATGGTGACCCCCTCGACCTCGAGCGACGCCGCTGAGAGCTCGGAGGAGAACGGCGAGGCAAGAACCGGCTGGGCCACACTGCCCGAGGGTCACGAGCTCCGCCTGCGGATGAGCGGCCTCCTGTGGCCCGAGGCAGCCCAGCGCCTGGCGCATTCTGCCTACCTCACCCGCGAGGGCCTCGGCAATGGCCAGGTGATTCTGTTCGCGGCGCCCCCTACGTTCCGGGCCACCACCATGGGCACGATGCGTCTGCTGACCAACGCCATGATCTACGGGCCCGGCCTCGGGGCGATGCCGGCGATCAAGCCCTAGAGCCAGCGGTTGCCTGGAAGATAATCCTCCTGCTCCTACCCGACGAGGTGGCGTCTCTTGTCGCCGGCGGGCGTAGACTCGAATGAGCCGCGGAGGAGGTCGCATGAAAACCCTGATCTTCGGTGCGGGGCCGATCGGTCGCTGGTTGGCGCTCCGTCTGCAAAGGGCCGGCAAGGACGTGACCCTGCTCGCCAGGGGCCAGGCCTTCGAGTCGCTCCGGCAGGACGGCATCGTCCTGATCGATGGATTCACGGGTGAGAAGAAGGACGCCCGGCCGAAGCTCGTCGACAAGCTGGGCCCGGAGGATCAGTACGATCTGATCGTGGTGGCCATGCGAAAGTCCAGCCGGTTGGCCGTCTGTCCGATCCTGGCGGCGAACCAGAACCTGCAGAACGTTCTCTTCCTGGGCAACGACGTTTCCGGGTTTCACCGCTACCACGATCACCTGCCCCTGGGGGTGATCCTGCTTGGATTCCCTGGCGCCGGTGGAGGATGGGACGGCGACGATCTCGTCTTCGTGGACGGAGACAAGCCGGGCCGCGAGAGCGGATCGCTCTACATCGGCGAGCTCGACGGCAAGACCCGCGAGCGGACAAGCCGGATCAAGGAGCTCTTCGAAGGGGCGGGAATCGCGGTCAGCGTCGAGAGGCATATCGACGGCTGGCTCAAATACCACTTCGCCTTCATGGCTCCCACCGCCGGAGCCCTGCTCATGTGCGGCGGCGACGTGCACGCGGTGGCCGCAGATAAAGAGATTCTTCGCAAGTACATTCGCGCCTGCAGGGAAGCCGGGAATGTCCTGAGAGCCGTCGGCTACAAAAGGCGACAACCGCCGATCTTCAACCTCTACTACTGGCTACCGGAATGGCTGGGGATAAGAGTTTTCCGTGGGTTCTTCAGCTCTCGTAAGATCGAGGTCATGATGGGACTGCACGCCGCGGAGGTCGGCGGGGAGGTGTTGGAGATGGCGGAGGAGTTCGAGGAGCTCAAGGCCCGGACCGGCATCGAGACGCCCAACTTGGACGAGCTCCTCTCCCACGTGAAGTAGGAGGGATCATGCGCCACGTACTCATCGCTGGCGCCACCGGATACCTTGGTGGATTCGTGGTCCAGGAAGTGAAGAGCCGGGGCCACTTCGTCCGGGCCTTGGCCCGCTCGCCCGAGAAGCTCGATCACCTGCAGGACTCGCTGGACGAGATCGTCGAGGGCCAGGTCACCCGATCTGAGACGCTCGCGCACCTTTGCGAAGGTGTCGATGTGGTCTTCTCCTCAATTGGAATTACCAGGCAGAGGGACGGCCTGACCTTCCGCGACGTCGACTATCAGGGCAACAAGAACCTACTCGAGGTTGCTCTGCGGGCAGGAGTTCGTAGGTTTGTCTACGTGTCGGTCTTCAACGGACCCAGGTTGCGGCACCTGGACATCGTTGCCGCCCACGAGGATTTTGTCGATGAGCTGAAGAGGTCGGGGATCGACTACGCCGTGTTGCGTCCGACCGGCTACTTCTCGGATATGGGCGCCTTTTTCGACATGGCGCGCAAGGGCAGGGTCTTCCTGACGGGATCTGGCGACACTTGGGTCAATCCGATTCATGGCGCGGACCTGGCGGTGCGATGCGCCGATGCGATCGAGGGTAACGGTACCGAGATCGACATCGGTGGGCCCAGGATCATGACCTGGCTTGAAGTCGCCGAGCTGGCGTTCACCGTCCAGTCCAAACCGCCCAAGGTCACGTGCATCCCTGCCTGGGTGATGGGGTCCATCGTGCGCCTGGTGCGACTGTTCAATCGCCACCAGGGTGAGCTCCTGGCCTTCTTCACCACGATGGCGACTACCGATGTTGTCGCTCCCGCGACCGGCTCGCACACGCTCGAGGATTACTTCCGGGAGCTTGCAGTCGGAAACTGAGAGATGATCTCGAAGAACCGCATTCGCCGCTCCCCGCCCGTCTGCGTACTAGTCGCAGTAGCCTTGGTTGTGCTCGGACGCCTCCGGTTTCGACGCCGCTATGTAGGCCGAGTGCTCGTGACGGAGGACGGTCAGCGGTTTCGCGTGTTCCGCTACTTATCTCTCAGGAAGAGCAGAGAGGGAGCGGAGCGTTCGCCTGCCGTGTTGGTGATCCGGTTCAAGTTCGCGAGGCTCTCCCAGGGTCTGAACCGGTGGCTCTCACTGGTCCCAATCCCGCTGATCGGAGGCTACCCGGGCTTTCGACACAAGCTGTGGATGGCTGACGAAGAGACCGGATACTGGCAGGGGGTGTACGAGTGGGAGTCGAGCGCAGTGGTCGAGGCGTACCGGCGCTCGTTCGTTCTCGGCGTAATGAACCGCCGTGCCGAGCCGAAATCCATCTCCTACACGATGATTCCGCAGGCGCGGTTGGCAGACTACCTTGAAGGGCGGATTGCATGCACAGCGACCAACACAACAGGAAACCATGGGCAGAGGAAGTCGCAAGGTGGCTGACGTGGAGACTTACCTCGACAAGCTGGTCCTGTCCCAGCCCCTGCGCGATCCGGTGATCCGCCAGGCGATCCGGGCGCTCCAGCTGCCAGAGGGGAGCCGCGGGCTGGATGCAGGATGTGGGATCGGCAGCCACACGCTGTTGCTGGCCGAGGTGGTGGGAACCGGAGGACACGTCACCGGTCTCGATCTGTCGGCCGAACTGGTGGCATACGCCCAGGATCTGGCTGAGCAGTCAGACCTTTCAAAGCAGGTCTCTTTCCGGCACGGCAATGTGAACGAGCTGCCCTTCGACGACAACACTTTCGACTGGGCGTGGAGCGTGGACTGCGTCGGACATCCCACGGTCGGAGAGCCACTGACCGCACTGCAGGAGCTGGCGCGGGTGGTGAGGCCGGGCGGCCAGGTGACAATCCTCGGGTACTCTACCCAGATGCTGCTCCCCGGTTACCCGCTGCTGGAGGCGCGGCTGAACGCGACCGCCTCGGCGATGACCTGTCTCGCCAAGGGGAGGAAACCGGAGGCCCACTTCCTGCGGGCGCTGGGCTGGTTTCGCAAGGCGGGTTTCGCCGAGCCCACGGCCCGCACCGTGGTCGGCACCGTTTGTGCTCCCCTCGACGACGGGATCCGTCGCGCCCTGATCTCGCTGTTCGGCATGCTTTGGGGGGAGATGCAGTCCGAGATGGCCGAGGCGGACCGGCAGGAGTTCCGGCGCCTTGCTGACCCGGAGTCGCCGGACTTCATCTTGGATTCTCCGGACTACTATGCCTTCTTCACCTACTCGATGTTCGAGGGCCGGGTCGCGAGGGATGAGCGCAAGTAAGGGACTCTGCCAGACACAGCGCCAACCTCGGCCTGGTCGAGCACCCTGCCGTAGCCAGCCGGATAGCGAGAATCGACTCGACACCGATCTCTCCCCCGGAGATTTGATGTCTCGATGCCTGATCTTCGGGCAACTCTTATTAGTAGAGGCCCATTGGACAGGAAGGTAAGGACGTGACCTCCCCCCCATCTCCAGGTATTGAGACCCTCCGGTGGGGAAAGGTGACCCTGGAGGGGGGGCAGCAGTTCAAGGACGTCAAGTTGTACCCGGGCGGGGCCCGGGAGTGGGACTGGACCGAAACCGGAACTCGTCACTCGCCGGGAATTCAACTCACCGATGTCCAGGAGCTCCTCGAGCACGGCGCGACCGTGGTGGTTCTCTCTCTGGGTCAGCTGGGGCGGTTGGCAGTGGCGCCGGAGACCCTTCGAGACCTCGAGGACCTTGGTGTCGAAGTTCGCATGCTGATGACGCCTGCGGCCGTCGAGAACTACAACCGACTTCGCGGCGTTGCTCCAGTTGGAGCGTTGATCCACTCAACCTGCTGAGGTTCGTAAAGAACACCAGAGGTCCTTTGGATCTTTTCGGTGAGCTGGAACGACGCAAGAGCGAGCGACAGAAAGAGAAATGAGCAAGAAATGGATCGGCGCGGCCACCGTCTCCCGAATTACAGGGGTTCGAATCCTGTCCGGGCTACCAATCTTCCACTTTCGCTCCAGATAGGCAGCGCTCACGGGCTTCGGTCGTCGGAGTTCGGATGGGATCCGAACTCCTCGGGAGCGAATCCCTGGTCGGGGTTCCAGGCAGCCGCGGACAGGGCTACCCCTCTTGTGTCGGCTGCTCGGCGGCTGCGGCTCTGGCGGACTCGGCCAGTCTTGCGGCCAAATCCACCGCCCACCGCCTCGCCCGTTGGGTCGGTCTTGTGCTGAAGCTCGCCTCCAGGCCCGGGGATTCTGCCCGGGAAGGCGTCGCACATCAGTGGATGCCGGGCCGCAATGCGGGGCAAGGCCAGTGCGGGTCCTTCAGGCTCGCGGCGACCCTGCTCCTGGTTGCGAAGCGTGTGCACAATGATTCCTGGCGCCTTCGCGAATTGTGTCGGGGGAGAGATCCACGAATCAACGCAGCGCCGCAGGATCGCTACCGGACTCGAACACGTCATCAGAACAGGTGCTTGTCCCCCGCTCCTTCATAGACCGCCGCGCCGGCAAGCATCGCGATCGGAAACTCGATGGCCTCGAAGACCGCCTCCATCAAACCGAACTGGAGAGGAAGTAGACCCAGGTTGATCATATTGATGAACAGAGACAACCCCAGGACGACGCCCAGAGCGCTGGTGATCAGAGCAGTCTTCGTCCCGACTCCATACATCGGGCGCAGTGAGGCATAGAGCCAGATCAGGAGGGTGCAGTTCAACAGGGTGACGAGGACATTCACGACGTGGTTCAAGGCGTTCCAATCACTCAGGTTGGTGGTCGTCTGGAGCCACCTCTCCTCAATGAGATTCCCGAACAGGATCCGGCCGATCACCTGTTCTACGATGATCTCCGCCACGATCCACACCAGAAACATGGTCAAACCGGCAAGTAGCATTCGCTTTACTCTGATCTCGTTCATCATGACCTCCAAGTTGGATACAGAAGCAGATCAAGGGGTTCTTCGGGGAGGTTGAGCTTCCGCTTTCGAAATGACCTCGTACTGAAAGACATCATCGATAGCGACGCCGAACACCTCGGCGACCTTGATGGCGAGCTCCAGTGAAGGCCCATACTTTGTTGCTTCAATCGCGTGGATCGTTTGCCTCGTGCAGCCCACCCGGCGTGCCAACTCCCGTTGGGTCATCTCATCGCTTTCGAAGCGCAGCCTACGTATTCGATTCTGTATGACGATTTCCATCAGATGTCTCCTCGACCGTGACGAGGTATCCTGTCTTTTACCGAAAGTACAATGAACTTTACTCCAGGTCAAGTCTTTTTGACCAGGAATCGGAAAGAGTCGGCCCTCCGACTAGACGCGCCAGCGGCCGTTCGCACTGATCGCGGTCCTGATTCGCTGATCAGCCGGTTGCGTTGGCAGCTTGCGGTCGGCGATCGGGTGCTGAGTGGGTGCCAGTCATTTCTGACAGGGTGGGTGTCGCCAGCAAGCCCTCCGCGCGAACTCTGCAACTGTCCCCAACAGATCCGAATCTCTGACGCGGTTTGGCGAGCCGTCTGTCGCCGCTGGCGACGCGAAGACCACTAGCCTCGAACAAGCTCCCGCCGAGCCCTACTTCTGTTCGCTGAGCTGTTTCGCCTGCTCGATCCAGCTGTCCTTCTCGATGCGCGGTGCGAAGCGACCCAGGCGGGGCCGGATGCGATCGAGGTCCCTTCTTTCAAGCTCTGCCAGGTCCTCGTAGGTCTGGTAGCCCATGGTCTTGAGCAGGGTCTCGAAGGTGCGGCCGATGCCCTGGATCTCTTGGAAATCGTCACCCTCTTTGCGGATCCACGTGCTTTCCGCCATCTGGTCCTTGAGCCGGCGCTCGACGGTGTGGGCGGGGAGACCGACGCTGCGAGCAAGCTGCTGAACATCGGGCTCGCGGTGCATCACCCAGTCACGCTCGAGTGCTTCTTCGAGATAACCGGTGACCCAGTCGGCCTTCTCCTCGCTTGGGGCCGCGGTGATCACGGGCTCCCAGGAGGACCAGGGCGAATCGACGAACTGCCGGGTCGACAGGCGATCAACAAGGCCCTCTTGCGGCACCAGCTCCGGGTAGATCGCCGCCTCGCGAAGCACGGCGTCGAGACCGGCTCGCAGCATCGGCGGCTCGTAGAACGGCTCGAGGGCAGGCGTTGCCTGAAAGGCCCTTGCGGCCAGCAGCCGCAGGGCGCGCACGTCAGGACAGGGCCCGAGCATGTCTTCGAGGTTGCCGAGGATGATGTCGATGCTGTTCGGGTTCGGCTTTTGGTCCCGAATGAAGAGCAGATGCGCGCCGGCTAGGCCCAGCATGGGGTTTTCGAACTTGCCCGACAACAGCACCGACATCATCCCACTGGGCAGCAGGTCCCGGCCCTCCTGCAGCCCCTGGAGCGCGGCATCGAGGGCCTGAGTCTGGCGATTGTCGGGGTTGAACGGCTCGCCGACGTGGGGCAGCAGCACCGAGGCGGTCGAAAGGCGCAGGCCGTCACGATAGACGATAAAGACCTGCGTGCTCCAGCCGCCGTAGACCCAGAGCGGCATCTCGCGGGGCTGCTCGCCCTCGTAGTGCAGGATGTAGAGCCCCGGTACGGCCGGGGCCGAAAGGGCCAGCCAGCCTTCGGTGCCGGGCCGGGTTTTGTCGGGTCCAAAGTCTGAGAGCAGGTTGCCGGAGAGATCGAGCAGGGTCAGGCCGGCAGCGAGGTCTGCCCCCTGGTCGTGGTCCCTCGAGAGGGTACGCAGGAAGACGAAGAGACGCCCGTCGGGCGAGCCCATCCCGAGCGGCGAGCAGGTGTCGGTCACGCTCCAGTCCTGGCTGGTGTCGGCGAAGTATTCGTGGGTGGTCGCAGTGTCGAACGAGGGGACGGCCGAAAGGCGTAAAGGCTCTTCGAACTGTTTGTCGGTGTCGCCGACGTGGCGCAGCACGTGCTCGGTGAGTTCGCCGGCGCGCTCGATCCGCACCGTGTAGAGCCCGGTCGGAAGCGTGACCGCGACATCGCCCCTGCCCCTGGCGACAGTCCGGTCCCAGGCGTCGAGGAGCGTGACCCTCGACTCGCGCGACGGGTCGCCGCTTCGCTGGGTGATCTCGACACGCAGCGGAAAGGTCTTCTTGGTGGTCGGCTTAGAATTCAATTTCGGCCTCTCCTGCAAACTCCTGCAGCTTCAAGGGCATCTCTTCACCGGTCTCGAGGTCGGTTAGCAGGTGGGTTGCGGCCTCGAGGGTTTCTTCCCAGGGCCCGGTCGACGCCTCGCCCACGCGAATCGGACGAGCGCGGGGGTCGTCCAAGCGAATCCGGCTGGTGCGCGCAGCGGTGAAATGGATCGTCACGTCGACGGTCTCGACCCGGGTCGCCGCGCCGAGCACCGGCTCGTCGGGTCCGCCGGGCACGAAGTTTCGCATCTCGGGTTGCGGCTCCTGTTCGTGTTGGCTCCGTTTTGCGATCCGGGGGACGACTTTCTTGAGAAAGAGAGCCAGCCCCGAAACCGTCACCCCTCCGAGGCCGCGAGCGGCCGACCCTTGCAGACCCGCCATCAGAGCACGGGTGAAGTGGCCACGCACCAAGGGCTCGTTGTCGGCGGTCAGCACACCGGTCACCGCTTCGTGCGCCGTGGTCTGGAAGCCGGTGGCGTGGGCCACAAAGATCTTCGGCGAGCCGGCGTCGGGGAGCGGGCAGGTGAGCTCGGTCTCCTGGCCGCGGGCGCCGATCTTCCGGGACCGGCAGCAGTCCATCAGCATGACGATCTCTTCAAAAGCGGTGCACTCGACGATGAAGTCGAGGTACTTGCGGAAGCTGATCGCCGCGGCCTGCCGGTTGATCGCCCAGTTCGACATGCACAGCGCCACGTCGTCGTGGGTCTGGGTCTGCCCGTGACCGCTGAAGTAGAAGTAGAGGCGGCGGGCGCCGGTCGATTTCGAGGCGTTCCAGATCGTCTCGAGCGCCTCGTCGATCCTGGCCTTCTTGGGCTGTGGCGGGTCGACGGTGGCGATGGAGGAGCGGATCAGCTGGCAGTTGGCCGCGGGCAGGCCGCCGCCGGTGTCTGGGTCGAGGAGCCAGCGGTGGAAGTCCTCGGCGTCGCCGATGGCCCCTTTGAGCGGTCGGCCCTGCGAGCCGTAGTTGGGATAGTGATTGATCCCAACAACCAGCGCGTAGTCCCGATCGTTTACCGGCATCGAGTGTCCATTCAGGTGGCGACGATCACCTTCAGGCTGGTGCGGGTCTCGGTGTCGTCGTCAAAGTCGCCGTGGGCGTGGGAGGCCGAGTTGAGGCCGGGCCCCTGACCGGTGGTCTCCGACAGCACCAGACGTGGGGTTCCGGGTGCGCGCACGAACCGCTGAACCTCCAGCAGCTCGCGGCTATCGTACGGGGCCGTGCCGCGGGACTGGAGCTCGAGCCCGGCGAGGGGAATGTCCCAGGTGTCTTCCAGAACCCCGGAGATGAAGTAGAGCAGCGAGCGCGTGTAGACGGCCGGCACCAGGCGGTCCTTGGTCTCGAGATCGTCTTTCATGGTGAACATGCGGAAGGCGTCGAAGCGGTCCGGCCGGG
>Ga0255055_10002045_pt1 | contig 14319 bp, 10 predicted proteins | sample JV7_2_27_MG_FD_188633 | JGI IMG/M metagenome (GOLD analysis project Ga0255055, IMG submission 188633) | Seawater microbial communities from Jervis Inlet, British Columbia, Canada - JV7_2_27 | ecosystem: Environmental > Aquatic > Marine > Inlet | place: Canada: British Columbia | collected...
CAGGCCGAGACCCGTACCTCGCCGCTTGGTGGAGAAGTGGGGGAGGAAGAGTTTGTCCTTGGCTTCCGGCGGAATGCCATGGCCACTGTCAGCGACCCGAATCTCCAGATTGCCATTGTTCTTGCCGGCCGAGACCGCCACCACTCCGGGAGGATCTGTCGCCTCCAGTGCATTGTCGAGTAGGTTGATGAGCACTCGCTTGATCTGTTCGCCATCCATCCAGGCACTGCGGGCATCTGCCTCGATCTGCGCTGCGACCTCGACACCGGGCTTGATGTCGCTGTAGAGCGTGAGCGTCTCCTCGATCAGGGAATCCAGCTTCACCTCCGTCGGTCGCGGTTGGGGCATCCTGGCGAAACGCGAGAACTCGTCCACCATGCTCTTCATGGTCTCGACTTCACGGGTGATGATCTCGACGCCTTCTTCCAGCACCTGGCTCAGGTCCTGGTCCTTTTGCTTGTGCTTCTTGAGCAGGCGCTCCGCTGAAAGCCTGATCGGAGTGAGAGGATTCTTGATCTCGTGGGCGATCCGGCGGGCAGCCTCGCTCCAGGCTGCCATCTGCTGTGCCTTCACCAACTCGGTCAGCTCCTCGAGGACCATGACCCGGCCGCTGATACGTCCCGTGCGGTCGCGCATGGTGGTGACCTTGGCCTCGAAGGTCTTCCAGTCACCCCCGATGAGCATCCGTAGGGGCTGCGTGATCAGGCCGCCGCGGCCGGGCTCTTGATCGAACAAGGCCGCCAGTTTCTCGAGCTCCGGATCGCCCCAGGCCTCGTGTACAGGCTGGTGAAGAACTTCTTCTTCCTTCTGCTGGAGCATTTGGAGCGCAGCTCCATTGCAGGTGAGCACACGGCCCTCCTCGTCTACCGAGACCACACCGGCTGCCACATTGTGCAGAACTGCGCTGATGACCGCCCGCTCCTCGGCGAGACGCTGATTGGTGGAGACCAGTTCCAGGTTGCTTTCCTCCAAAAGCTCTTTGTTGCGCTGCAGCTCGGCGGTCATGCTGTTGAAGGAGTGCACCAGCACTCCCAACTCGTCATCGGCATCGACCTCGACCTGAACATCCAGATCGCCGGCCGAGATTTGTCTGGTGGCTTCGGCAAGGGCCTGCACCGGGACCGTGATCCGCCGCGCCAGATAGAGACCCGCCCAGGAAGAAGCCAGCAAGATAAGCAGGGTCACCATCAAGAAGTTGAGGACGTACCCCGCTTCGATCCTCTCCTTGCTCACCTCCAATTGTCGAAAGCCCTGATACGCCTGGATGAGTTGTCGGCTGCCGGCGGCGATTTCGGGATCGAGCAACGTGCCGGCGACCATCACCGGACGGGGAGCATCCTCACGCTCTTCCCCGGCCACTGCGGTCAGCATGAGTCGCTCCTCGCCGCCACCAACACCTACCATCCTCATGGCGCTTTCGTTGCGCATGGCCTCGACGAGGAAGCGGTCACCTGGCTCGACGAGCTCGGCCAGCCCCGAGCGCGGGTCGACGACAGCGTGGACAAAGAACGTCCGGTCGTACACCGCTAGTGAATCGAGCTCCAGCTCCTCCAGTAGCTGCCGCAATCGCCGCTGCACTTGCGGCAGCCGTTGCGTATCTCGCAGATCGAGCTGTTCGATCTCTCCCAGAGCTCGCGTGGTGTCCCGCAGTCGCGCCTCTTCGATCTGGCGAAAGAGCTCCTGGGCCACCGCATGTCCCTGGGCAGCCACCTGCTGCATGGCCGGCTCGTCGAACCAGCGGTCGATCCAACCGCTCATCATGCGGCTGCCATAGGCAAACAGCAGCAGCACGGGGATCAGGGACAAGCCGATATAGGTCGCCACCAACTTGGTCTTGAACTTGGAGCCTAGAATGCGGTTGTGGCGCTCGAGGATCAACTTGTAGAGGTTGCGCAGCAGCACGAACAGGATCGCGACGATCAGCGTCAAGTTGATGTACCACAGAATAAAGAGCAGTACCCGGTTGGTGACCAGCTCGGACGGCAAATCGCTGCTCCGCTGGGTCAGGTAGTACATGAGCGTGAGGGCGGCCAGCAGTGCTGCCAGCCCCCCGACAATCCAGCGGGTTTCCTTTCGCCGACGTTGGACCTGTTCGCGCAGTGACATGGTCAGAGGATCCTACGGTGCGGGTGGGCTAGGGTTGATCCGCGGGCGGTCGGAACTTCCGCGATCGGACCCAGTCGGTGTTGACACTGGTGGGGATGATCAGCAGGGTCGTCTTGGAGCCGAGCCCGGCGCGGGCCCGCACCAGGACGCGCTTGTCGGGATTGAGATCACCGAGATGAAAGATGGTCAGCCCATCGAATTTGGTCATCGATCGCTCCAGCTCTTCGCGGTCGCGGGCGATGCGACTGTCGATCAACTTGCCATCCTGCTTGTAGTTGATCAGATACTCGCGGGTCACGGCGTTGTACATCGCGGTGACCTCGAGATTGCTGGAAGCCAGTTTGTTGTCGAACCAGCGTTTCTGGTCGCGAAAGAGAACAAACTGGTACGTGAAGCCGCTGGCCAGGCCGGTCTGAATGCGCTCGAATAGATCATCATCGAAGCCGTTGATCAGTTCGAAACTCGCCTCCACTCGTCGCCCTTCCAGCGACACCTGCAGCTCGGATAGGTATGGCTTGTCCCCGGACGAACCGAAGAACAGAAAGGCGGACAGCGCCAGGGCCGTCTGCAAATTCATTGACTGACGACTCTAGCACTTTGGCTGCCGCTGGGAGCGGGGAAAAGCGATAGACTGGCGGGCTCACCGCGTCTGGTTGATTCCGACCGGGGGTTGGGGGACGGACAGAATGGCAGACAACCGAGGGACAATTCGGCGCCTGGCTACCAACCGCAAGGCCCGCCATGACTATCAGATCTTGGAGACCATGGAAGCGGGTATTGCACTGCTAGGCACCGAGGTCAAATCCATTCGGGCCGGCAAGATCCAGCTCAAGGAGAGCCACATAGAGATTCGCGATGGCGAGGCGTTTCTCGTTGGCGCGCACGTCAGCCCTTACAGCCACGGCAACCGTACCAATCACGATCCAGAGCGATCCCGGAAGCTGCTTTTGAAACGACGGGAACTCGACCGTCTGATGGGCAGGATCGCCATCCAGGGACAGGCCTGTATTCCGCTGTCGGTGTACTTGAAGGGCAATCGGATCAAGGTCGAGATTGCCCTCGGCAAGGGCAAAAAGCTTTACGACAAGCGCCAGTCGGCCAGGGCGAAGATCATGGACAAGGAGGCGCGTGAGGCATTGACCAGGGGGAGAGGCAGAACGAGCTAGGTGGTGCCTGCCGAGCTGCGCTTCTTGCGACCGCCGGTTTGTTGAATGCGGTCGAGCGCAGTCTGGCCACCGTATTTCGCCACGATGCGATCGTCATAGTCGTCCGAGATCGTCGCGACTGCTGCGATGGCTCCCAGCAGATTCTTACGGTCGAGCGTCTTGCCGAACAGGGCGTGGGAGTAGAATACGTCTTGTCCCACCAATGAGAAGCCGCCTACCGGCAGCTCGTGATTGAGCTCCAGCAGACCCAGTAGCAGATCCTCCTCGGGTTCGACGCCCTGTGCACAGTAGGCGGTCACCAGTACGATGGTCTCCTCGGGCCCATAGGGCTCCACCGAGAGCTCCAACACCGTACTGCCATAGGCGACGTAGAAGTGACCGTTGTCAGGATCGAGAAAAGGATCCTCGAACAGCTCTCCGAGGTATCTTTCGACGCTGTGATGAGTCTCTTGGTGGTGCTCGTGCTCGAATTGCATCGTTGCCCCCTATGGCAGTACTCTACCAGGTCTAGTTGGGGCTCAAGCCGGCCTCCCGAGCCTCTCGAATCCGGCCTCGAAAACCGTGGAGTGAGAAGCTGTCCCGCCCAATCGGGTAGTCGATTGACTACCCCGTCATGACGCGGCGACTACCCCGCGGAGGGTACATCGGTGCTGGGGCGAAGGCTATCTTGATAATCGAGACAGCAACCCTTGGGGACCCAAGGCCATTCAAGAGAGAACCTGGTGGAGTAACTGTCGTACTCAAGGTGTGCTAGCCAAGCGTTCCTGGGAGCTCCTGACGACAGGTCTCTCCGCAGCGCTGTCGCGCGGATGAATGAGGGAGGTTAGAAGATGGACAGACTCGAAATCAAAACAATGCGAATCTTGGGCCTCGCGGTGGTAATGCTAGCGGTCGGTCTCCCGGTCCACGCTAACGGCTTCCTGCTCTTCGAACATGGGGCCAAGAGCATGGGTATGGGGGGTGCCTTTACAGCGCAAGCCGACGATCCCTCGGCTCTGTTTCACAATGTCGCCGGTATTGCATTCCAGAAGGAACGCGATTTCTTAGCCGGAGTCACTTGGGTCACTGGCAGCTCGGACTTCGCTGGTTCCGCACCCTTTCCGGGACCGGGGGTCACCGAAACGACGGAGACTACCTCCGAGTTCCTGCCGCATTTCTACTGGGTGGAACCCGTCGGTCGGACATGGACCTTCGGTCTGGGACTCAACGCACCCTTCGGTCTGTCGGTGGATTGGGCGGACAAGGACAATTTCACCGGTCGGGCGATCAGTACCTTCTCCCGGCTGACGGCGATCGACCTCAATCCCAGTCTGGGCTGGCAAGCGACCAACAAACTCGGAATCGGCTTCGGCGTCATTGCAAGGTTCTCCGATGTGGAGCTGAAGAATCGACAGTTTGCGACCGATTTCTTCACCGGCGCTCAGGCAGAGGTGGCCAGGTCCACGCTCGAGGGTGGCCGCGACGAAGGCTTCGGCTGGAATCTAGGGATCCTTCACAGGTGGAACAACAGCTTCTCATGGGGCGTGTCGTATCGCAGCACCATGGAGATCGAATATGGCGGCAGCCTGACGCTGAACCAGATCCCTTCTGGGAATCCGCTCTTCGACGGTCTGCTGCAGATGATCATCCCGTTCGACCAGGGAGTTCCTGGTCAGACGGCCATCGAATTCCCGGACATCGCCAGTCTCGGCTTGGCGTTTGCCCTTTCGCCTTCGTGGCTGATGGAGGTCGATGTCAACTGGATCGGCTGGAGCACCTTCGACACTTTGGTTGTGGAGGTCGACAGTCCGATGCTGCCGGACGGGACTCCCACCATTGAAGATTTGGAGCTGGTCCAGGACTGGGACGACGCTTTTCAGTACCGGCTCGGCCTGCGCTGGAACTCGAGTGAGAGATCCCAGTGGCGATTTGGCTACATCTACGACGAGACGCCGCAGCCGGAAAAGAGCGTCAGCCCGGTGCTGCCCGACGCCAACCGCAACGACTTCACCTTTGGCTATGGGCATCAGGGAGGCAGGATGAGCTGGGATCTGGCCGTGATGTATGTGATGTTCGACGAGCGGACTGTTTCGCCGTCTCCGGAATCCGAGGTCCCCTATTTTGGAACCTACTCACAGGACGCGTGGCTGTTTAGCGCTTCGATTGGGTTCTGATTCCCGACTTAGGGGTTTGAACACCGGCGGCGCTCGGACCACAGGCAGTTCAAGGTGGGCTGGTAGACTCCAGCCCACTTTTCTTTTCCAACACCATGGACTCCATCGTCATTCGCGGTGCTCGCGAGCACAATCTGAAGAACGTCGATCTCGAGATTCCCCGCGATCGTCTGGTGGTCATCACCGGCGTGTCGGGGTCGGGAAAGTCCTCGCTGGCCTTCGACACTCTCTACGCCGAGGGGCAGAGACGGTACGTCGAGTCCCTGTCGGCGTATGCTCGGCAGTTCCTGCAGCAGATGGAAAAGCCCGACGTGGATTCCATCGAGGGTCTGTCTCCTGCCATCTCCATCGAACAGAAATCGGTGTCCAGGAATCCCCGCTCGACGGTGGGCACCGTGACCGAGATCCACGATTACCTGCGGCTGTTGTTCGCCTCCATCGGTGTTCCCCACTGCCACAGCTGCGGGCAAGAGATCCGGCCTCAAACGGTGCAACAGATGGTCGATCGAATCATGGAGTTGCCCACCGGGGTGAGAATGGTGCTCTATGCCCCTTATGTACGGGGTAAGAAAGGTGAGTATCGCAAGCAGCTGGAGCAGATGGTGCGCGAAGGCTTTATCCGGGCTCGGATCGATGGCGAGACCGTGGAGCTGCAAGAAGGTGTTCCCCGGCTCAGCAAGCAGAAGAAGCACTCGATCGACATCGTGGTGGATCGGCTGGTGGTCAAAGAGGGGATCGAAGAGCGCCTGGCGGCCTCGATCGAGACCGCGCTCAAAGTGAGCGGTGGTCTGGTGGTGTTGGCTCCCTTGGGGCTGCCCGAAGAGACCCTCTCACAGAACTATGCCTGTATCGATTGCGGCACCAGCCTGGCCGAGATTACCCCTCGACTGTTCTCGTTCAACAGTCCCTATGGGGCCTGCGAATCCTGCTCGGGGCTCGGCACTCATATGGGTGTCGACCCACGGAGGGTCATCGCCGACCCGGAGCGGGGGATTGCAGCCGGGGCTCTGGCACCGTGGACCGGCAGCTCCAAGTCTTCCTGGCGGATGCGGATGTTGAAGACGTTGGCCGAGGAGCTGGAGTTTTCGCTCGAGACTTCCTGGAAGAAGCTGTCCAGCGAAGTCAGGCAGGTGGTGCTGTTTGGCAGCGGCGATCGGGAGATGACCTTCGAGATGAAAGGGCGACGCTCGAGCTACAAGTGGCGCGGTAGCTACGAGGGAGTAGTTCCGGTGCTCGAGCGCCGCTACCGGGAGACCGATTCTGCAGCCGTACGACAAGAGATAGAGAAGTACATGTCGATGCACACCTGTTCGGCTTGCAACGGACGGCGACTGCGGCCCGAGGCATTGTCGGTAACGGTGGCTGGCAAAAGTATCGACGAGCTCTCCAGCCGTACGGTGTCCGAGATCCGTCTCTTCCTAAAGGGATTGAAGCTCAGCCAGCGGCAACGTGCCATCGCCCGGAAAGTGGTTCAGGAGATTCGCGACCGGCTGCAGTTTCTCGACGACGTGGGAGTGGGCTATCTGAGTCTCGATCGGTCGTCGGCCACGTTGTCCGGGGGTGAGAGCCAACGAATCCGACTGGCGACGCAAATCGGTAGCAAGCTCATGGGTGTGCTCTACGTTCTCGATGAACCCTCGATTGGTCTCCATCAGCGCGACAATGCCCGTTTGATCGAAACCCTGAGAGGCATGCGCGATCTGGGGAACACGGTGCTGGTCGTCGAGCATGATGAGGAGACCATACGGGCGGCAGATTGGGTGATCGACCTGGGCCCAGGGGCAGGGATTCACGGCGGCGAGGTCACCGCCGAAGGCGATCCCGACGATGTGGCCCGGGAGGCCGATTCCCTGACAGGTCGTTATCTTCGTGGCGAGATGGCGGTGCCCGTGCCCGCCAAGCGCCGCCGTCCCAACGACAAGCGGTTGGTCATCCGCGGAGCCCGTCATAACAATTTGAAGGATCTCACTCTCGAGTTGCCGCTGGGACTGTTTCTCGTCGTCACGGGTGTGTCGGGATCGGGCAAGAGCAGCCTGGTCAACGACATTCTCTACCGGGCTCTGGCAACGCATTTCTTCCGCGCCGCCGAGCGGGCGGGTCGTCACGACGGGATCGATGGTCTCGACCATCTGGACAAAGTCATCGCCATCGATCAGAGCCCCATCGGGCGCACTCCGCGTTCCAATCCTGCGACCTACACCAATGTGTTCCAGCACGTTCGGGCCCTGATGGCCAAAACGCTCGAGGCGCGCAAACGGGGTTACAAGCCGGGTCGGTTCAGCTTCAATGTCAAAGGCGGCCGCTGTGAGGCTTGCAAGGGTGACGGTCAGATCAAGATCGAGATGCACTTTTTGCCCGATATCTACGTCACCTGTGAGGTCTGCGGCGGTCAGCGCTATGACCGCGAAACCCTGGCCGTTCGTTACAAGGGCCACAACATCGCGGACATCCTGAATCTGACCGTTGAGCAGGCGCGAGAGGTCTTCCAGAACATTCCTCCCATCGAGCGCATCCTCTCCACCCTGGACGAGGTGGGATTGGGCTACATCCATCTCGGCCAGCCGGCGACGACGCTCTCGGGTGGGGAAGCGCAGCGCGTCAAGCTGGCGCGCGAGCTCTGCAAGCGCGCGACTGGGCGCACACTCTACCTCCTGGATGAGCCCACCACGGGTCTTCATTTCGATGACGTCGGCAAGCTCCTGAGTCTGCTGCACCGGCTGGTGGATCGGGGCAACACCGTGATCGTCATCGAGCACAATCTCGAGGTGATCAAGACCGCCGATTGGATCATCGATCTGGGCCCTGAGGGGGGTGAGGATGGTGGGCTGCTGGTGGCCGCAGGGTCGCCGGAGCGCGTGGCTCGGGTCAAGAAGAGCTACACCGGCCAGTACCTCGCCCGCGCCCTGTCTACCGCGCGCAAGCGCGCGAAGGCGGGTTGAGCACCGCCCACCCACCCGGTCATCAGTCATCAGCCGGAGAGCTATAAGCAGAAATCGACTACCTGCGAGAAGAGTCAGCCCATTACTGGCACCCTACGCTCTCCTCGCGTCGATCGAGTCGCTCCCGCGTGGCCCGAGATTTCGGACGAAAGTAGAAGGCGAAGGGAATGACGGTAACGAAGCCGGCAATCAGAACGAGCCTGAATAGATTGTCGTTTGCCAGGCCTTTCCCATTACCATCTCTTCGAGACTCCGGCGCCGACGAAGTAATCGGGGTTGAAGCTGTTGAGGCCGTGGCCGGCTCTACAATCGAGCTGGAGATTATTGGAGATCAGGTAGGTCAGTCCGGCATTGAAGAATGCCCGGTTGGGTCCCTCGTCTGAAAGCGGAAAGATCCCGAAGAACTCTGCGTAAGTGCTCCACCGATCGGTGAGCCCGAATCCGAATGCGACGGATGCGGAGCCCTCAGAGACATCCACGTCTTTGAAGCTGAGAAGACCCAAACCCAAATTGGTTCCAAGGCTGATTCGGGTACTGAGATCCCAGGCCAGGGCCCAGACCAACGATGGTTGGACCTCGATGTCTCGAAACACCGATGCACCGGTCGGCAGAGTAGTCTGAGCGATTAACGCCATCTTCGCGCCGCCCAGGGGAGAACCGTCACCGCCCTGGTTTAGCTCGAACTTTGCCCCCAGGCTCGAGTTGGTCATTCCGGAGAACTTTTCGGTCGGAGTCTCGATGTCGAGATACGAGTCGATACCGATCCGGATCTCGATCTTCTTGGCCACTCCGACACGTACAAGCACCTCCCCGAGGCTCCACGCCGTCACCTCTTCGACCTCGTCGTAAGTCACCCCCGATTCAAGTTGCACTCGGCCCTTGTCTACGGCCTCGGCGGATTCGGTGAAATCCGGTCGGTCGGTGACCAGGGGTTCCTCGTCCTGGGCACTAGCGACTGCAGGGGCTACCGTCACGATCAGGATTAGGAGCGCAGGACCACTTTGTGGCCAGTTGGAGAGCGGATCGATCATGGCGCTCAGCGGATCGAGACCCGTCCGTTCATCATGATGCAGTGGATCGAGCAGGTGTAGCGAGAATCGCCGCGCTTTGCGGGCACCCGAAAGACAAGTCGCTCCGAAGAACCGTCACCGTCGAGCAATCCCGTACCCAGATTGAGCGCCGGAAATCTCAAGTCGTGTTGCATTCCCCGTTCCTGATTGATGAACGTGATGGCGATGCGCTCGCCCGGCTCGAACTCGAGCAGAGGATTGGGTATTGGGTTCCCCTCCAGGTAGAAGGCCATACTCCTGGCAACCACTGTGATCTCTCGGGCGGGTCCGGAATCCACTGCCCTGAGGGCACCAAGAGTCAGACCCACGGTGCCGACGAGTAGTACGGTGGCTATCAATTGCAGACTCTGTTTTCCTTTGGAAGTCATGGTCTGATCTCGTTGATGGATTAGCCGACGAGCATGCCCGTCAGGTACATGACGCCGAACCCGGCCAGCAGTCCGAGAAATACGGATCTGCTGGTGATCAACTCACCGAGGCGCCGGTCACCGGCGGTGCCGCGGGTAATCTGAACAACCACCTGAGCGATGGCTCCGGCGCCGATCGCCAGGAAGACCACCGACCAGACCGGCGAGTAGACAAAGCCGCCAACCCAGGCCCCAGCGATCGTGGGGGCTCCGGCGATAAAGCCCAGCCATGCCAATCTGCCCAAGCTCACACGCTCCTTCGCCAGCGGGGAGACGATGGCCAGACCTTCGGTGGTGTTGTGAAGGGTGAAACCAAGAATAAGAAGAGTTCCCAGGGTGAGCTCTCCCAGACTGAAGGCTGCTCCGATCGCCAGACCCTCGCCGAAATTGTGTAACCCGATACCGATGGCGACGAGCAGTGCCGTGACCCATGCCGCACTTAAGGCCCCCTTGCCGGTCTCGAGTCGCTTGCCGAGGGCCTCGATCCCCAGATAGGCAAGGATCGCGACCACGCTGAAAAGGGTCACCCCCTGAAATGATTCGGCCAAGGCTCCAGCGGCCTCGAGCGCATCCTCTGCCGTGTCGACAAAAAGGAAGACCAGCAGTGCGACCGTCAGCGAGAGGACGAAGTCCAAACCCGACCGGCCAAGGTTGCGGATCAGCGGATACCAAAGCAGGCCGAGGGTCACTGGGAGCACGCCGACATAGATCCCGATCAGCGCGAATAGCAGGAAGGCCTGACCGCTCGGGCGAGGTGTCTCCAAGGCCACCGCGATCTCGTGAGCGAAGGTCATGCCTGTCGCGGTAACCAGGACCACCTCGTGGGCCTCCCCTTCAACCCATGGATAGGGAACGACGAGTCGGGCCCGGTCGAGATGAGCCAGCTCGCCCGCTTGTTCCTGGGTGAATTGCCAGTAGGCCTCGTCGACCATCACCTGGGCGATGTGCACTGGGTCGGGGCCGTCGTTGATGACTGTCAAGAGGATACGACCCGGTTCGAGCACGACCCGTTCGAATTCCAACTCCTCGACCGGCGGCGCATCACCGCCCAGGGCCGAGGCGGGGTCCAGCTTGACGATCGCCACCAACAGCGCCGCCAGCAGGACCAGGGGCAGCAAGGCGAGAAGCCAGGTGCGGAGGGCGCTCTTGGAACCCATTAGCCCTCCACCGCAGTGAAGAAACCCATCCAGCCGAGCTCGGCGAACTCGCTCTGGTGGGCGTGAAACATGAAAAGGCCGGGATAGCGGAAGCGAGTCTCGAGAATCGTCCGCTCCCCCTGACACATCATCACCGTGTCAGCCGTCTCGTAGGACTCCCGTCGGGTTCCGGTGCGAAAGACATCGAAGAACATGCCGTGCAAATGGAGACTATTGACCGGATCGAACTCGGTGACATTGATCACGTACATCCGCACCAGCTCGCCGATCTTCACCTTGATGGGCGCGTGAATATGATGAAAGGCGACGGTGTTGATCGCGTAGACCTCGTTGTCGCCGTCGAAGTTGGTGTCGAAGCCGTTCATCAACATGACCAACTCGTCTGCAGATTCCCTGGCCTCTTTGGGGTCGACGATGAAGGCGCCGTAGAGGCCTTTGTGGATGTGGCGTTTCAAGGGGACCGAATGACAGTGGTAGAGATGCACTCCGAAGGGCTCGGCATCGAACTCGTAGATGAACTCCTGGTCGGGAAGAACCTGGTGCTCCATGAGCGAGCCATCCATCTCCGGCGGGTGCCAGCCGTGAAAGTGCATGGTGTGTGGATGGGTTCCCTGGTTGACGAAACGGATTCGAACTCGATCGCCCTCGGTGGCGCGTAGGGTCGGCCCTGGGACCTGACCGTTGTAGCTCCAAGCGGGGAAAAAGACTCCAGGCGCGATCTCGATTTCTCGGTCGACGGCGAAGATCTCGTACTCGCGCAACCGGGAGCCATCGGCTTGCGGGCTCTCGCGGTAGAAGCGTTGGCGCTCGGCGTCTGGCAGGTGCGAGAAGTTCCACGAGCGCAGAAAGACTGTCGGATCAAACACCGAGGTGTCGACCCGACCGACAGCTCCCATGGCGTGCGGGTCGAAATGCTCGGTCATGAGAGAGCCTTTGCCCTGGCCGGCCAGGGCAGGGTGGGAGGAGAGAGTAGCGACTCCGGCCGTGGCCGAGGTCAGGCCTGCTGCCTGCAACAGCCCCCGGCGCGAGATCCCGCGTTTCCTGGAGTTTCCATTGCTCCCAAGATCGGCTTTTAATTCGTCGAAATCTGACATTCGAAATCTCTTATTCCAATCTGAGGAATTGTCCATATTGATTTTGAATAGTCAAAATATTATGCGTAAAGGCTTATTCTGTCAAGGGCTTGCAGGGTCGAAGGATACGAGCGGCAGGCACCCCATACGACCGGAAGCGTGCTAGCCTTGCTACCCATGCCATCCTCCACCGTCGAGGATTATCTGAAGTGCATCTGGCAGCTCGAGCAGGATTCAGGGCGCGAGCGAGTAGGTACCGGCCAGATCTCGCAGGCCTTGGGAGTCGTGCCTGGGACGGCGACGGCGATGATCAAGACACTCTCCGACAGAGATCTGGTGGCCTACGAGCCCTACGCCGGAGTCAAGCTCACTCACGAGGGACGGCAGCTCGCTCTCCACGTCCTTCGGCGCCACAGACTCATCGAGCTCTTTCTGGTCCAGATCATGGGCATGGAGTGGAGCCAGGTTCACTCCGAGGCAGAGCGCCTCGAGCACGTCGTCTCCGAGGCCTTGGTCGAGCGCATAGACGAGATGCTCGAGCACCCGGTGGTGGATCCACATGGCGATCCCATTCCGAGCGCCGCGGGCCAACTCGAAGAGTCCGAGGCCGCCAACCTGCTGACGGCTCCGTTGCAAAAGCCCTTGGAAGTGGTGCGGGTCTCCGACCAGCGGCCGGAGTTTCTTCGCTTGCTCGATAAACACGGGGTCCAGCCCGGTCGCCGCCTGCAGGTACTGGGGCGGAGCGAGCCAGCCGACACTGTGGAGCTGGAAATGGAGGGCGAAGGATCGGTCAGTATCGGCCGTAGGGCAGCCATGAAGATCTTCGTGCGAGCGGCCCAGCCAGCGACCAGAGCCTAAGTCGGGGACAGGTTATTCCCTACTGAGAGGGGCTAGCCCCCCAAGAATACGTGGCCCAGCTATTGGCCGGGGACGGCCTCATTGACAATTGCTCTCAGCCGGAACCGGAGAGCCACAAGCTGACAGCAGCGGGGTGGTGGGTCAAAACCCCAAGACCCTAGGACCTCACGACCTCTACGCCTCTGGGCCTCCACGCCCTGAGTGGGTGGGGGGTCTGATGACTGACGGCTGACAACTGATGACTGAACGCAAACCCTGTAGAATCAGTCGATAGCCATGAGCGAGAGGCGATCGAGCTTTGCCGAGAAGCGCCGGATCCTGCAGCTGGAGACGCTGTACGACCTGGCGGTGACTCTGCATGCCCAGAGACCGGAACAGGAGCTGATCGACGAGCTGCTGCAGCGGGTTTGTGCCGTTCTGGATCCAGCAGCAGCAGTCGCGGTTACGCGAGATCCCTTTGGCGCTGCGCGAGCGGTGGCCAGCGTGGGTTGGCTGGATGCGCCGCCCGACGCTCAGGAGGTGCTGCTGGATCCCATCTGGAGGGAGCTCCTTGCCAGCGGTCAGTCTCTGTCTCAACGAGACGGAAAACTGGCGCAGCGGTCCTACCGGGAGATTCTGGCCACGCCGCTGGCCAACCGGGGGGTCTACCTGGGCTTTATTGCGGTTCTGGACAAAGAGCAACGGGGTGGTGAGCAGGTTGGCTTCAGCACTGAGGATCGTCGATTTCTCGAGTCGGTGGTGGCGCTGGCCGGCGTCGCGCTAGACAGCGCCCGTCAGGTTGCCGATCTCGAGGCCCAGCGCGAACGGTTAGAGGAAGAGAACAAGGCTCTCCGCGATCATCTCGCCGACCAGGTCGCCGATCAGCGCATCGTCGCCCACGCTCCGATCATGCGCCAGGTTCTCGAAAGAGTGGAGCGAGTGGCCCCGCGCACTGTCAGTGTCGTCATTCGCGGCGAGAGTGGCACGGGCAAAGAGCTCATCGCCAAGCTACTGCATCTCCTCTCGGGCCGAGATGGGGCACTGGTGGCTGTCAATTGTGGCGCTCTGCCGGAGTCCCTTTTGGAGAGCGAGCTCTTTGGCATCGAGGGTGGGGTCGCGACAGGGGTCAAGGCACGTCGCGGCAAGTTCGAGCTTGCCGACAGCGGAACGCTGTTCCTCGATGAGATCGGCGATATGGATCTAGCCCTTCAGATCAAGCTGCTCAGGGCTTTGCAGGAGCGCGAGATCGTGCGGGTTGGAGGTCAGCAGCCGATCCCGGTGAATGTCAGATTCATCGCCGCCACGCATCGAGATTTGGAGTCTCTGGTTGCCAGTCGCCAATTTCGTGAGGATCTTTACTACCGGCTCAAGGGGGTGGAGATTCAGGTACCTCCGTTGCGTGAGCGTCGAC
>Ga0255055_10002046_pt1 | contig 14317 bp, 12 predicted proteins | sample JV7_2_27_MG_FD_188633 | JGI IMG/M metagenome (GOLD analysis project Ga0255055, IMG submission 188633) | Seawater microbial communities from Jervis Inlet, British Columbia, Canada - JV7_2_27 | ecosystem: Environmental > Aquatic > Marine > Inlet | place: Canada: British Columbia | collected...
GAAGGTGCGCATACCACCAATACAGGTTCCCCTGTTCGTGTTTCGGCGGCTGGGGCCGCGGCTAAAGCCCCACCGCTGGCCGTTAGCAGGCGCGACCATCTTTCTGCTGCTGAGTGGCGGTATCGGACTGGCCTTCCCGCTGCTTGTGCGCCATCTGATGGATGCCGCGTTCGTCGACATGGACCGATCGCTGCTGAATCGGATCGCACTGTTGCTCTTGGCGCTCTTTTCGGTCCAGGGCCTCTTCAACTTCGTCCAGGTATACCTGCTGGGCGCCACCGGCGAGCGGGTGATCGCGGGAATTAGGAAAGACCTATTCGCGCACCTACTGACGCTTTCACCGGACTTCTTCACCGAGCGCACGACGGGCGAGCTAACGAGCCGGCTGACTTCCGATGTCGTGCGGTTGCAGGGAGTACTGAGCTATCAGATCTCCGAGCTGCTGCGTCAAGTGCTGTATCTCTTTGGCTCGCTAATCCTGCTCACGCTGATGCATCGCCAGCTCACCGTCACGACCCTGGCCGTCGTGCCGGCCGTGGTGCTGCTGGGTGGGTTGTTCGGCCGGCGACTGCGCCGGGCCAGCACACAAGTGCAGGACGAGATCGCGGAAGCGAACACGGTGGCCGAGGAGTCGATCTTCCAGATTCGCACGGTACAGAGCTTCGTGCGTGAACTTACCGAGGCAAGACGTTATTCCGGGCGCATCGACTTGGCGCTTCGGGCCGCTTTGCAGCGAGCGCTCACGCGTGGCGTCTTTTTCGGCGTTATCACGCTGGTGACCTTTGGTGCGATCGTCGTCGTGCTGTGGCAGGGCGGCCGAATGGTACTGGCCGGCGATATCACCGGCGGCCAGCTCGTTTCGTTCCTGTTGTACGCCGTGTTCGTGGCCGGTGCAATCACCTCGTTGGCTTCGCTATGGGGCGGGTATCAGGAGGCCCAGGGGTCGGCGGAGCGTGTCTTCGAGCTTCTGGACCAGAAGCCGACGGTCGCCGACCCGGAGCAGCCAAGACACCTCGAGCCCGGTGGTGATTGGCCGCTCAGTTTTGATGACGTATGGTTCCGCTATGGTGAGGACCTGCCATGGGCGCTGCAGGAGATCGAGCTCGAGATTCCACGGGGTGAGGTCGTAGCGCTCGTGGGTCCGAGTGGGGCGGGCAAGACGACGCTCGCCGGACTGGTCTCGCGTTTCTGGGACCCCACACGCGGTACCATCACTTTGGATGGCATCGATCTCCGGGACCTCAAGCTTGCCGAGTTGAGATCTGCGGTTGGGATAGTCCCACAGGAGCCGATGCTGTTCGGCACGACTATCCGGGAGAACATATCGTATGGGCGGGACGGTGCCACGGACGCGGAGGTCGAGGCTGTGGCGGGAGCGGCGCATGCGGCCGAGTTCATCGAGAAGCTCCCTGAAATCTACGAGTCCCTAGTGGGCGAACGGGGTGTGAAGCTCTCGGTCGGACAGCGACAGCGCATATCCATCGCCCGGGTTCTATTGAAGGACCCCGACATCCTTGTACTCGACGAAGCGACCAGCAGCCTAGACACGGAGAGCGAGAGCCTCGTAGAGGAAGCGTTCGAGCAGTTGATGGAGGGGAGGACGACGGTCATCATCGCTCATCGACTCAGCACGGTTCAGCGGGCGGATCGTGTGCTCGTGCTGGATGCCGGGCGTATCGTCGAGGAGGGAACGCACGCCGAGCTGTTGGCCCTAGAGGGACTGTACGCGCGGCTTTACGCGAAGCAGTTTAGAGACGAATTGCGCACGGAGGCGGAACCGTTGATCGGTTAGCGTGCAGGCGCTGCCACATCTGGGGATACTCGAGACATGCCTGATCAATCGGGAAACGAACAACCGGAGCGTAAGGGCGGTCGACGCCCCGAGCAACCGAAGCCGACCGGCTGGAATTCGCGGCTTGTCCCGCTTCTGGCCATCGTCGCCGTACTGCTGCTTTTCGGCCTCAACTACTTGTTTTCGGATCAGCCGGGCGAGGAGATCAGCTACAGTGAACTGAAGGAGAAGATTGCGACTGGTGAGGTGGCGAAGCTTACGATCGGCGACACGAGAGTCGTGGCCGAGCCCACCGAAGCGGCGAAGGCGGCGGGCGCGCCGGAAGAGTGGACGGCCGTCAAAGTAGAGGACCCCACCCTGGTCGAGCTCGCAGAAGAGCAAGGTGTGGAGTACGAGGGCCGTGTCTCGAACGGCTTGGGGTGGTTGTTCAATTTGATCGTCCCCTTCGGCTTTCTCATCCTCCTCTGGGTGTTCTTACTGCGGCGAATGAACCCTACGCAGGGAGTGATGACGTTTGGGAAGTCCCAAGCGCGCCTGCAGGCGGAGGGGAATACGGGTGTGACCTTCCAGGATGTGGCCGGCGAGGACGAGGCCGAAGCGGAGCTGCAAGAGGTCGTCGAGTTTCTGAAGACCCCGGATAAGTTCGCCCGGCTGGGTGCGAAGATTCCTAAGGGCATCCTAGTGGTCGGGCCGCCGGGTACCGGGAAGACACTGCTGGCCCGCGCCGTGGCCGGTGAGGCACAGGTCCCGTTCTTCAATCTTTCGGGCTCTGAATTCGTGGAGATGTTTGTCGGTGTGGGTGCGGCCCGCGTGCGTGACCTTTTCGCGCAGGCGAAGGAAAAGGCCCCCTGCATCATCTTCATCGACGAGTTGGACGCGCTGGCGAAAGCGCGCGGTATCGGAGGGCCCATGGGCGGTCATGACGAGCGGGAGCAGACGCTCAATCAGCTGTTGGTGGAGATGGACGGGTTCGACCCTCGTGCCGGTGTGATCATCATGGCCGCCACCAACCGGCCCGAGCTGCTGGATCCCGCTTTGCTGAGGCCCGGTCGCTTCGACCGTCACGTTTTGGTGGACCGACCCGATAAGAACGGTCGTTTGGCGATTCTCGAAGTGCATGCCCGGGAGATCAAGTTGGCGGCGGAAGTCGATCTCGACGTGGTCGCTCGCCGTACGCCCGGCTTCGTGGGTGCGGACCTCGCCAACCTGCTCAATGAGGCGGCGCTGCTCGCCGCGCGTCGTGATGCCGATGCCGTGACTATGGAGGATATCGACAAGGCCACCGACCGTATCGTCGCCGGTCTGGAAAAGAAGAACCGCCTGATCAACGAAGAGGAGAAACGCATCGTTGCCTTCCATGAGGCGGGACACGCCGTGGTTGCCGAATGCGTCGATCATGCGGATCCGGTCCACAAGATCTCTATCATCCCGCGGGGCATCGGAGCTCTGGGATACACGCAGCAGCTGCCGACCGAAGATCGCTACCTCCTTACTCGTGCCGAATTGGAGGACCGTGTTGCCGTCCTGTTGGGTGGTCGAGCGGCCGAGGAGATCGTGTTCGATGAGATATCCACCGGCGCACAGAACGACTTGAGCCGTGTCACAGAGATTGCGCGGAGCATGGTCGTGGAATACGGGATGAGCGATTCGCTCGGCCCCATCACGTACGAGAACCGCAATCGCGACATGCTGGGAATGCGGCAGCCCATGGATTTCGAGAGTCCACAACACAGCGAAGAGACGCGGCAAGAGATCGATCGCGAGGTGCGTCGTATCGTGGACGAAGCTCACGATCGCGTCGTGGAGTTGTTGAACGCGGAAAGAAAGGCTTTGGACGCCGTCGCGGAACGCTTGCTCGAGAAAGAAGTCGTCGAAGGAGACGAGCTGGTTCAGATTCTCGAGGAACACGCGCCTAAGAAGGGCCGCAAGGCCGGTTCGACCACGACGACATCGTAGCCGCGGATGAAGGTAACGGAGGTCTTTCTCTCGATTCAGGGTGAGTCCAGTTGGGCCGGGTACTCGTGCGTCTTCGTGCGGACCACCGGCTGTAGTCTGCGCTGTGTCTGGTGCGACACGGACTATGCTTTCTACGGTGGGCGTGACATGCAGGTCGAAGAAGTGGTCGCTGAAGTCGAGCGAATCGGGCGGGGCTGTAGGCTCGTAGAGTTGACCGGTGGAGAACCGCTTCTTCAGAAAGAGATCGATCGGCTGGCGGGACTTCTCCTCGAGAGGGGTTACACTGTCCTGTGTGAGACGAGCGGCAGTATCGATATCGCCATTCTGCCGGCTGGTGTTATCAAGATCATGGACATCAAATGCCCGGGTTCGGGCGAGGTAGAGAACAATCTCTGGAGCAACCTCGATGAGCTGGGCCCCGAAGACGAAGTCAAGTTTGTGCTCAGGGACCGTGCGGACTACGATTGGGCGCGCACCGTGATCGCTGAGCGGGGTTTGGCAGGGCGTAGACTGCTGTTCGCACCCGTCTGGGACGAGTTGGCTCCCGAAGTCCTCGCCGGGTGGATGATGGAGGACAACGCCCCTGCGCGACTGCAGCTGCAGCTCCACAAATATGTCTGGGGCTCCCACGCCTCCGGAGTCTGACGATGCGTGTCGAACTCACTCGCAGATACGACTTTTCGGCGGCCCACTACTTACCCAGGGCACCAGAAGGCCATCAGTGCCGCCGTCTTCACGGCCACTCCTACGAGCTCGAGATTGCGGTTAGCGGCGATGTAGAGCCGGAGACCGGCTGGCTCATCGACTACGGAGCCATCGACCAGCAAGTCGGGCCCGTGATCGCAGAGCTGGACCACCGAACCCTCAATGACATCCCCGGCCTCGAGAATGCCACCAGCGAGATCCTTTGCGGTTGGCTCTGGGCCCGGCTGGAGGACCGCCTGCCTGGTCTTCAGCGGGTCTCGGTGGCCGAAACCTGCGCCGCTGCCTGCCACTACTTCGGGGAATAGGCCGGCCTGAGTAGGCCGGGAACCGACCTGCCCGCTATTCGGTTATTGGCACGAAGCTGCTCTGCCCCCGCGCGAAGCGTGGCGAGGGGCCCCCAACCACTCATTAGGAGGTAGTATGTTGGAATCGCGACGCAGCGGGTGGCTTGCTGCCGCCTCCCTGTTCCTGCTCAGTGCTTGTTCCGGCGGCGAGCAGGGGCGCCAGGAAGCAGCCGCCAACCCGTGCAACCCGTGCGCGGCAAAGAACGTCTGCAATCCGTGTGCGGCGAAGAATCCCTGCGCGGCGACGAACCCTTGCAATCCCTGCGCGGCTGCCATGGGGAAGATCGACGGATCGAAGATCTCGCAGGGGCACAATGAGCTGAACAGCGCTGGTGTCAGCGAGAGCGCACTCATCACGATGGGTGAGAAGCTCTGGAACGACAAGTCGCTCAGCAAGGCTGGCGCGACTTCCTGCTCGACTTGCCACACGAACAAGTATGGCATGATGAACGCGAGTTTCGCGGAGCCCTATCCCCACACGGTAGCGATGGCAAAGGAGCGCGCCGGCTTGGAGAAGGTCAACGCGGCGGAGATGGTTCAGCTCTGCATGGTCATCCCGATGCAGGCGCAGCCACTCGACTGGAACTCGGTTGAGTTGGCGGCACTGTCGGAATATGTTACCTCCATTCAGAGCGGTTTCCAGGCGATGAACCCTTGCAACCCCTGTGCGGGGCAGAATCCCTGCAACCCGTGCGCGGGTACGAACCCGTGTAACCCTTGCAACGGGGCGAGCCATTAGCCACTGCTTGCAGTCGGGTGCCCGCTCGCGGGCGCCCTCAACATCAGGAATCGGACGGGCCCGGTCGGCGACGGCTGGGCCCGTAGTTGTGGTGGTTGCTCTGCTCGCGGCATTGTCGGCCTGTTCCGACTCGCAGTCGGATTCAGACATGGACGATGTCGGGTCGCTGCTGACAGAAGGGCGAATCTTCAGCGACATGGACGACTTTGTAGGTGGGTACTGGCAGCGGCCGATTCCCCTGCAGGGTGAGGCACCGGCCGGCTTTTCGCCGCTGGAGGCTTCATTGCAGCCATCGATGTGCGGCACGTGCCACCCTCAGCAATACGCGGATTGGCAGGCCACCGTTCATGCCGGTGCCTACTCGCCGGGTCTTTCCGGCCAACTGGTGAACTGGGAGGAGGGTGCCTACGAGAACGTGCGCCAGTGCCTCACTTGTCACACACCGCTCTCGGAGCAGTCGGCGCGAGTCGCCGACACGACAGGCGCGCTGGTCCCCAACCCAGTCTTCGACGCGGTACTTCAGAGGAAGGGTTTGGTATGCGCGGCCTGCCACGTGCGTGGCTGGCAGCGCTACGGCCCGCCCCGTCGCGATGGGTCGTTGTCTTCCTCACCGCCGGGCTCGCCGCATGGCGGCGTGAAACGCACGCCCTTCTTCGAGGATTCTCGATTCTGTTCTGGGTGTCATCAGTTCGAGTTTTCGGGGCCGAACGGCAAGTCGATTCAGAACACCTACACGGAGTGGTCGATGAGCCGCTACTCAGAGGAGGGCGTGGGCTGCCAGGGTTGTCACATGCCGGACCGTCGTCACCTCTGGCGAGGAGTTCACGACTCTACGATGGTTCAGAGCGGTGTCACCATCGAGTGGGCAGTGACGGGGGATTCCGGTGATCGTGAGATCGAGCTCCGCATCACCAACAGCGGCACGGGTCATCGATTTCCCACCTACGTGACCCCGGAAGTTCGGATGCGGATCGATCTCCTCGACGCAGAGAGCCGTGTAATCGAAGGGGCGAGCGCCGAGGCAGTCATTCGCCGTGAAGTGGAGGCACAGAACGGTGTGTGGGTCGAACTGTCCGACACACGCTTGTCGCCGGATAGCAGTCTGGCCCTCACGACCACCGTTGGCGAGTCCGGCGCGCGCTTCGCCCGTGGCAAGGTCGTAGTCTATCCGGATGCTTTTTACGAGAACGTTTTCAACGGGATGCTCTCGGGCGCGCTGAGCGATACATCGCGGGCGCTACTCTCCGAAGCTCACAGAAGGGCGAGAGGAAGCGTTTTCGCGATCTTTGACGAGACGATTCCGATTCGCTAGGCCGAGGCAAGAGCCACGGCGGGCCTTAGCGCCACACTGGACGCTGGAACCTTAGGGTGCGTAGCTTCGTAGTGAGTTCTGACCATGACCAATGATCCTGTATTGATCGCCAAGATAGTTGGGGCCGCCCTGGCGTTCGCCCTGGGCATCTGGATTGGCTTTGGCGCGCCGGGCCTGAAACGCAAGCACCGGGCCCGCGAGTGGCGTGGCGCGGATCGCTTACGCGCCACCTGGATCAATCGTGTCTTCTTCCGCATGGAGAGGCCGGCGCGAGGCTTCGACGCCGACCGACTCATCGTGCCGGACGACGGGCGGGGTGCTCGATCGGATGAGACGGTCGAAGATGAGGGTGAAGATGGTGTGGTTCAGCTCCATCGATCTGAGCGAGGCTGAGACTTCCTGACCCTCGCCTAGTCGCTTTCTCGCCGCGGGTGCACGCGTAGCGTGGGCAGCCGCCCGAGTGCGCCGGTTGCCTCGCGGAACTAGAAACAAGTCAATGATTGACGGTGTCGGATTGAGCGGTTTAGACGAAGTGACTCGCCATCGTCGGGTGCGGCGAATTCTCTTCTGGATCTTCTGGGCCAACCTCCTCCTTGTGGTGATCAAGGTCGGCGTGGGCTGGAGGATTGGCTCGCTTTCTGTCCTTGGCGACGCGGCTCACTCCGGGACCGATGCGCTCAACAATCTCATTGCCCTCGTCGCGGTGTACTTCGCCGCTGCGCCTCCCGATGAGAGACATCCCTACGGACACGGCAAGTTTGAGACGCTCGGTGCGTTCATGATCTCGGGCTTCCTCTCGGTCACCTGCTTCGAGCTGCTGAGAACCGCCATCACGCGCCTGGTCGAGGGGGGACCTCCTCCCCAGCCGGACCGCCTGGCCATCGCCGTTCTCGCTAGCACCATGGTGGTCAACATCGGGATCGCCTACTACGAACGGCGAAGGGGTAAGGAGCTGGGAAGCGATCTGCTGAGCGCCGACGCGCGTCACACTCAATCCGATGTGTGGGTCACGCTTTCCGTGCTGATCGGCCTCGGCCTGGTTCGTCTGGGCTTCGGCCAGGCCGATTCGCTGCTCGCCATTCTGGTGGCGATCGTGGTCGCACACAGCGGGTATCAGATCCTGCGACGCACCGTCCCGGTTCTGGTCGATGAGCGGGCGGTGGATCCGAGGCGAGTCGCGGAAGTAGCGTCCTCGGTGGACGGGGTCGTGAACGTCTCAGAGATACGCTCGCGCGGAAAGCCGGGAGACGGATTCGCCGAGTTGACGGTGCGCGTTCATCCCGCCACGCACGTTCGAACGGCCCACGTGATCGCGGACGAGGTGGAAAGGCGGGTCGCTTCTGAGCTTCAGCTCAGCAACGTGGTCGTTCACGTCGAGCCCAGCGAGCTGCACTAAGAAGAGGGCCAGCTAGCTTGCTCCAGCCTCCGGGCCTCCATCCGGGATGGCTCTCCACACGCAGTGCTCATCGCCGCGGCCCTGACACTCGGGATGTGTGACCGTGAAGGGGCCGGCACCGCTCATCTCGAGTAGACGCGTGGCCAGCGACGCATAGAGCTGGCAGGCCGCGCCGGCCCCGCTTATCCGGGCGGTCAAAGCTCCGGTGGCCTGAACCTCGAGAGGTGCCCGCTTGACGGTGAGGCCGGAGGCGACGAGTAGTGCTCCGTTGGCAGTCCGCAGAGTGCGCACCGCTGCACGTCTGCGGAGCGGTCCGGGAAGCCGGCGGGTGAAGCGGCGAAGACCACCAGCCAGACCGGAGAAGTGAAGGCGCGCGAGCGCGCGGCCGGCAGCGGTGAAGACGGCGGCGGAATCACGGCGGCGCGAGATCAGCTCGAGAAGGGCCTCGACTTGGTCCTCTTCGACACGGCGGCGCTGGCGGGCGAGGCGGCGGAACTCTCGAACCTGGCCCTCGATGACACCGCTGAGCCCAAGACGGTGCTGGGGAAACGAGCTGGAATACTCGTGGGGATGTAGCTCCGGCGGAGTGTCTTGCTGCTGGAGCGCTTGCAGCAGAGCCAGCGGAAGCCTGGCGTCGACACGTCTCAACGGCGAGTTCATCCGACTAAAGTTCTCCCCCTAATCCATCAGTGCAGGCTGATGCTCACCGCGACCGTAATCACGATGATTCCCATGATGTTAAGCCAGAACCCGGCGCGCCGCATCTCCGCCGGCTCGATGTACCCTGTCCCATAAACGATGGCGTTGGGCGGCGTGGCCACCGGCAGCATGAAGGCCATGGACGAGCCCATGGCAGCGGCAGCCATGAGAGCCAAAGGCTCTACGCCGATCGACGCTCCCAGACCGGCCATCACGGGCAGGCCCAGCGTAGCCGTGGCCGTGTTCGAGGTGATCTCGGTGACGAAGACGAACGCTGCGGCCACCGCGGCTATGATCAAAACGTCCGGGAGGCCCGCGAGCACGGCGAGCTCTCCACCCAACCACGTCGTCAACCCGGTGGACTGGAACGCCGCGGCCAACGACAGCCCCCCGCCGAACAGCACCAGGATATCCCACGGTATAGAGCGGGCGTACGCCCAGTCAAGAACGGTCGTACGCTGGCCTTTCCGGTCGCGGGTAGGCCAGATGAATAGCAGGAGCGCTGCCGCGATCGCGATCGTCGAATCTCCGGCTTGAGGCCAAAGGCTCTGCAACCCTGGAATCGTGACGCCACCGATCTGTTTCGGAGCTCGGAGAATCCAGGCGGCGGCTGCGGCTGCGAAGACAAGTGCGGTGACGCGCTCCGCCGGGTGCCAGCGGCCCAACTTCTTCTGTTCGGTCCCAATCACCTGCGCGACACCGGCCAGCGGCCGCGCGGGCAGGCGGAACAGTACAAAACAGAGCAACGCCCAGCATGCGACCAGCATCACGATCGACACGGGCAGGGCGAGGGCCATCCAGCGAGCGAACGAGATGTCTACGTGTAGAAGTTCATCAGCCATGGCCGCGAGCACGGCGTTGGGTGGTGTGCCGATGAGGGTAGCGACGCCGCCGATGGAGCCGGCGTACGCGATACCTAGCATGAGGGCGGTACCCAATCCCCGCGTATCAGGGCTCCGCTGGGCCACGTCTCCGCTCCGCTCTCCCGCATCGTTCGCGTAGACCAAACTCAATACGGCGGCGCCGATCGGCATCATCATCAGCGTTGCCGCCGTATTGGACATCCACATGCTCAGAAAGGCACAGGCGAGCATGAATCCGGCGACGAGCCGCCGAGGCGAGGTGCCGGTACGGGCGACTACGGCTAGAGCTATGCGGCGGTGCAGAGACCAGCGTCGCATGGCCGCGGCGATGAAGAAGCCGCCCATGAAAAGGAATATCACCGGGTTTGCAAAGGGAGCGGCAGCGCTGGCCGGACCGCTTATGCCAAGGGCCGGAACGAGGACGAGGGGAAGCAGTGCCGTGACCGCCAGGGGAACGGCCACCGTCAACCACCAGGCCGCCATCCAACCGGCCATGGCCAGCGCAGCCTGTCCCTCGGGCGTCACCCCGACGGGTCTGGGCATCAGCGACAGAACGACGAAGAGCAGCGGGCCAAGGAAGATCCAGCGGCCGCGACCTCGGGAAGGTTCTGGGTCGTTGCGTTGCTCCGTCATCGGTCCGACAATAAGCACCTCACGCGCCGTCGCAAGACGGCGCTCCGAGTCAGCTAGAGCGGGACGGAGGAAGATTGCTCGAGGGGTTGATCGCGGTAGGTGCCGCGGCGGCTGTGTCGATTGCGGCGTGGAGGCTGGGCGCACTCAGCGCGAGCGGTGCTGTGGCCGGGACGGCTGTAGGCAGTGTGGTCTTCGGCTTCGGTGGTTTCGGCGCGGCGCTGGTTCTCGTCACCTTCTTCGTCAGCTCCAGCGCTTTGTCTCTCTTGCCTCCGGGCGGTGAGCGGAGTGCTCGGGATGCCTGGCAGGTGATGGCCAACGGCTCGGTGGCGGCCGTCGCCATCTCGCTCACCGGGCTCCAGCCGATGGCCACCGTGGCATTCCTTGGAGCTACGGCGGCGGCTGCCGCGGACACCTGGGCCACAGAGATCGGGGTTCGCCTGGGCAAGTCGCCCCGGTCGATTCTCTCGTTACGAAAGCAGCCGCCCGGCACGTCAGGAGCGGTCTCACTCCCCGGTACTCTGGCGGCGGCCGCCGGTGCCCTCGCCGTAGCCAGCGTGGGATGCTGGCTGATGGCCGGGATCAGCGGCCCCCAGCTAGTGGCCGTTTCGCTGGGGGGGCTGTTGGGATCGATCTTCGACTCGGTGCTGGGCGCGGGCTTGCAGGCGCGCTACCGGTGTTCGCTTTGTGGGGCGTCCCCGGAAGTGGCAAGACACGGGGGGTGTCCTGAGCGCGCTACAAGGTTGTCGGGAGTTCCGGGCCTCGACAACGATGCGGTTAACTGGCTTGCCACGGCGGCGGGCGCCGCTCTGGCCGTCCTGCTGTTGGGCCTAGCTTAGGGGCCGTTGCGGCTTACTTGACCGTCATTCGTGCAGATGTTCTTTTTGCTGTCCAACCCGCCTTAGCAGGGACCGAAATGTTAGAACCGGAGGCTTGATGGCTCGGTCGCCTGAACGGGCTCGCGACGCTGTATTCGGGAAAGCCGCGAAGGCCCTCGACCTAGACACGCAGCAACTGGCGTCCAGTTGGGCCGCCGCGTTCCGCAGGCGCGTATCCGAACGTGGAGAGTCCTTTCCGGCCGGCCACCTGGAAAAGGACGTCGAGGCTCTGGTGAAGGGCGTTGCCCGCGTTCTCGAGGACCCATGGGGTTACCGTAGCTTCCTGGGCGTCGGCGACAACCAGAAGATCGGCCGGGGTATCGCCGAGAAGCACGTCGAGGCAGGCGGTTCGCTGACCAGTGCGCTGGAGGCCTATATGCGGCTGCGTCAGGCGATGATCCTGGCTTCGCGAGACGTGTTCCGCGACAGCGATCGCCCGTTCTTCGATCTGATGACGCGCCTGAACCGCTGCATTGATAGGGTCCTGTTCGCGATCGCCGAGGGTTACTTCAGCGCGTTCCAGGCGGAGATCGAGAAGCAGGCGCTCACCGACGCGCTCACGGGTCTGGGCAATTCACGCCGCTTCCGAGAATCCTTGGCGTCCGAGCTCAAGCGTAGCGAGCGTTCGGACCGGCCCTTCTCGATCGTCTTCGTCGATGTAGATGACTTCAAGGATATCAACGATCGGGTCGGCCATGTGCAGGCCGATTATACGCTCTCAGCTATCGGCCGTGCGTTGGTTACCGAGCTGAGAGGAAGTGACCTGATATGCCGCTGGGGGGGAGACGAGTTCATCATCCTGTTGCCGGAGACCGAACGGCAGGCCGCGGGCACCCTGGCCGAGCGGCTGAGAGCCGCCGTGGCCGATTGTGACAAGTGTGGCGGGGCGACGATCTCGCTGGGTGTGGCCTGTTATCCGTTGGACGGGAAGGACTACGACGGCTTGGTGGCCAACGCCGACCGGGCGCTCTACGCTTCCAAGAGCTCGGGCAAGAATGTGGTCACGTAAAGCCCCGATGGAGCCGTGCGCTGAAGGGTCCAGCCTTCGACAGCTTTCTGATACTTCCCTGATTGCCCTTAAGGCGTGTTTGACTCGACTACCCGGATTTTCTTCTGAGCGAAGAGTTCGTCCAACCTGAACTTGAACTGCAGCATCAGCTGGTAGCCAGGGTGGTCGGTTGGGATGAACCGATCGTAGCGCGAGTCCCTCTGGGGTGACGAGCCCGGAGGGCGGGTAGGCTGGTACCAGCCCCCGATCTGCAGAACCCCGGATTTCTCGCCTGTCTCCTGAGCCTGGAACACATAGACCACCTGGCGTTCCGGGAGCGGGTAGACGTCCGCTTGAAGGCCCAGGCTGAACTCCGCGATGTCGGCCCAGCGTGTCTCCACGTATCCTTTCTCGGGGACCACCTGGGACTTCGCGATGGGGATGCCTGAGCACATCTGTGCGACGATCTCCGTCATCTCCGCGGGAGTGGCTCCTTCGTACCGCATCACGATGGGGTTCTGGGCGTCAGCCGGAACCGAGTAGCTACGAGGGACTGTGGAGGAGCCGGCGCAGGCTGAAAGCAGGGTGGCGCTAAGGAGTTGAAGGAATTGCCGTGGCAGCATGAGCCATATTCCGGGTAGCAGTAAAGAAGCCGGAGGCATCCGAAGCGCCTCCGGCTCTCTGTTAGCGTTGTGAACAAACCTGTCAAATGCAACTGAGTGCGACGTAAGTCACGCCGCACTCAGCTCGCAAGCTCTACGGAAGCGAAGCGAAAATACTGTCCGCGTACGCGATAGCGTTGTCCAGCAAAGAATTCGCGTACTTCGGGTTGTGTAGTCCCAAGCTGCCGTCGTCGTAGAGGAAGAAGGCCGCGTAGGCTGCTTCGCGCTGCCAGACAGTCACGCCCGCGGCCTCGCTGTCCCAGTTCTCCTCCATGTCAAGGAAGTCGGTGTAGCCGAACAGCACGGCCAGGGAATCCAGCTTGGCCTGGATAGTGTCCTGCGCGAAGTTCACGTTGAAATCGGGAATACCAGTGTGGCATGGCACGCAGTTGTCGACCGTCGGCTCCCAGGTGTGGAACGCGTGCTCCTGGATCTCGCCGTGGAGTTCCGTCTCACGCGTCATGTGGCAGTTCACGCACCCGGTATCGTTGGTCTGGTGTGCGTGATCGCGTTCGTAGGTCCTACCCGGAATCTCGTACGAACCCGCGCCGATGAACACGTCCATCTGGTTGCTGTGGTGCGGCCCAAAGTGGCCATCGCCTTCGGTGATCTGGTCTTGCACGTTATCTGTATCGCGCCGGGCGTGGTGGCACTGGGCGCAGGTCTGTGCCGGTCCGTAGCCCTCCATCCGCGGGACCTCAGGATCGCCTGGCTCGTACGGATGTGTGTAAAGGACCTCCTGCTCTTCCACGCTGCGCAGCTGCGCGTAGTTGCCGCCGCCGGCTTCGCCGATATGCGGGTCGTGGCAGGTCGGGCAACCGATGAAGCTGACCTCGTCGCCGAACTCGTAGGTCGCGTAGCGCTTGTCCTCAGCGGCGATGAACCCTTCCGACGTGTGGCATGGCTGACAGGTCGAACTTCTCGCGTAGTACTCGTCGTTGAAGGCGTCGGGATCACCGCCTGCCGCGTTCGCGTGCCCAGACTCTACCCATTCCTCGATCTGAGTGTGGTGGCACTTGTAGCAAAGCGACTCCGAGGTACCTGCGACGGTGTCGGTGTAGGTCGAGAACGAGATGTCGGGCTTGTGAGCGTTGAAGTTCGGGCCCATCGGTCCATGGCACGACTCGCACTGGACGCCCTCGAGAGCCAGCCGACGCTCGGCTGCTTCCTCGGTGTCGACGCCGACATAGTCGTCGTAGCCGTGCACATCCGGACCACGGTTCTCGTCCGCAATGGCTGTGTCGCCGTATGCGACCTGAGAGTCGAATCCGGTCGTGTGACACTGGACGCAATACAGGTTACTCTGGCTGTCGCCCAGGTCGTCGAAGGCAAGGGTGTGGTGCGTCGTCAGAA
>Ga0255055_10002048_pt1 | contig 14302 bp, 10 predicted proteins | sample JV7_2_27_MG_FD_188633 | JGI IMG/M metagenome (GOLD analysis project Ga0255055, IMG submission 188633) | Seawater microbial communities from Jervis Inlet, British Columbia, Canada - JV7_2_27 | ecosystem: Environmental > Aquatic > Marine > Inlet | place: Canada: British Columbia | collected...
AGCGAATATCGAATAATGAATATCGAAGTAAGGTATTCTGTCTATTTTAAAAAAGACAGAGCGCAGCGATTCCACCCTTCGACATTCTGCGGTTCGACATTCGATATTCTGCGGTTCGCTGTTCCATCCATGTGTAGTTTCATATAAGCTATTCGCCTGTCAACCCATCTCTCCCGATTCTTTTAGAGGTAGGGTCACCATAAAGACACTGCCGCTGCCCGGTGTGCTTTCCACATCGATGAACCCGTCCAGGGAATCCACGAGCCCCTTTACAATGGGCAATCCCAGTCCCGTTCCGGTGATCAGCCTGGTATTGTCATCTTTAACCCGGTAAAACCTTTCAAATATTTTATCCAGGTGCTGGGGTTCGATCCCGAAACCGTTGTCGATCACACTCACCCGTATGCTTATTCCCACAGCCTCCACCTTGACTCTGATTTCTCCGCCGTTCTGGGTATAATTCAGGGCATTGGTGATCAGATTGCCATAAATGCTCTCCAGCGCCAGCGGATCAGCTGTAAGCGCAGGAAGCGCATTTTCAGGAAGATCCAAAATAAGGGACTGGTTTTTGCCGGCTGCTTTGCTTGCAATAAAATCGACAATACTTTTTAATAACTCATCAACCTGCACCTGTTTGGGTTCCTGGGTATCCATGCCCGACTCGATGCGCGACAGATCGAGCAAATCCCCGATCAGTGAAATAAGCCCGTAGGTTTTCTCTTTGGCCCGCATGAGTATGTGCGGGTCAACCCCGGACGATTCTTCCACCATGTCGCCCAGCACATGCGCCAACTGTTCGTGAATGGTGGAAAGGGGCGAACGAAGCTCGTGGGAGACTTTGGCCACAAATTCAGACTTCATGCGATCGATTATCTTTATATTTGTGATGTCCACTAAGGTTACCACCGCCCCCAGACACTGATTGCGCTCCCCCAGGACCGGTCGACTTCGGGCCTGGAGAAATTTTTCACCGGATACTGCAAGTTCGTAAGTGGGGATATCCTCATAGTCTATGTGCTGGCCCTGGAAAATTTCCCTGATAAGATTGCAAAGCTCAGGATCTTTGATGTATTCTTCAACCTGTTTGCCCGCCGCGGTATCGGGTGCCAATCCGAGGTGCTGCAAAAAAGCCGGATTCATCAGAACCAACTGACCATCGGTATTGACCACGCCCACACCGTTGGGCAGGGATTCGAGAATGGTGCGAATACGGCTTTTTTCCGTATGAAGGTCGGCCAGGGTCCGGTTGCGCTCAAGCTCCATATTCTGTGCATCCCGGGTGAGCCTCAATTTATCCGCAGCCCGATTGACGACGATACGCAGTTGATCGGGTTCAAAGGGCTTGGGAATAAAATCATAGGCGCCCTGTTTCATCGCCTCAATGGCGGTTTCAACCGTGGCAAAGCCGGTGACCACGATGACCAGTATAGGTTCATCCAACTCCCGGATCCGCGCTAAGACCTCCATCCCGTCCATTCCCGGCATCTTCAGGTCCAGCAATACAATGGGAATGATTTGTTCGGCCAGGATATCCAGGGCCTCAGCACCCGTGGATGCTTTCAAGACTTGAAATCCGATCCGGGTGAGAATGCGTTCGGATCCATCCCGAATATTTTGTTCATCATCGACAACCAATACCTGAATGCTATCGTCAGTTTTCGGCACGTTGCTCTCCTTCACTGTCTCCGGTAGCGACGGGAAGCAAGATACAAAATACAGCGCCGCCGTCGGGTTTGTTTCGTGCGGTAATACGGCCTCCATGGTTTTCAACGATTCCGTACGCAAGGCTAAGTCCTAAACCGGTCCCCTTGCCTTCTTCTTTGGTGGTGTAAAAGGGCTCAAAAATATAAGGGATCACGTCCTTGGAAATCCCCGGACCGGTATCGGATATTTCGATGCCGACCTGGTTCTTGCCCGATTCCAGATAGGTCTTTAGGGTCAGATGGCCCCTGCCCTCCATGGCCTGGGCGGCATTGAAAATGATGTTCATAAACAGATGGTTGAGCTGCTGGATATCTGCCTGGATTGGCGGCAGGAAATCCTCAAATTTTTTTTCAATCTCGATATTTTGAAACAGGCTCTGATTTTCCAGCAAAAACAGGGTCCGTGAAATCGCCTGGTTGACGTCGTGGGGCTGCATGAGGTGACGGGTTTGCCGCGTGAATTCCAGTAGCTCCTTGACCGTATCCCGGCACCTTTGAGCATCTTTGAGAATCCGGCCTAAATCCTGTCGCACCTCCTCTTCCAGTTCATATTCTTCCAGCGCCAGTTTGGCATACAGGGTGATGCCGCCCAGGGGATTGTTTATCTGGTGGGCCACTCCGGCAGCCAGTTTCCCTAAAGAAGACATCTTTTCGGCCTGCAGAAGCTGAAGCTGGGTTTTTTCCAGCTCCGCATTGATCCGCAGTCGATCGCGCAAATCATGAAAAAAACCGATGGTGGCGACTTCGCGCCCATCCTCGTAGATAATCGAGGCATACAGGCTGATGGGAATGTGTTCGCCATTTTTTGCCAACGCTTCGGTGTGGTAGGTTTTCAGTTTTCCCTTGCCGCCATATTCCCCGCTGCGCAGTTTTCGCATCACCTCCCGGGCGTTGTCGTCGGGATACACGTCCCGGATGTTGAGACTAGTTAAGGCCTCCTCCACGCTGTAACCAAAAACTTCAGCTGCTGAATCGTTGAAAATGAGAATTTTGCCGGTTGTGTCCGCAGCAATCACACAGTCCACCGCACTTCGAATCAGATTGTTCAAAAAGGCGTTGGTTCGCCGAAGTTTTTCTTCGAGGGCATCCAGGGCCGGAAAATCAAAATCCAGCATCACAAAAGCTTCGATCTCTTTGTCGGAAAAAATAGGATAAGAATATAAACACGGTAACTTGTTCGGATGAGAGGTCGGATGATAGCCGGGGCTTAACGCCGGTTCGCGCCTGCGGCCAACTTCGAAGGTGGGACAATCTTCGCAGGGCGATTTGCGATCGTATAGAACTTTATAGCATTTACGGCCGACAACCTCTATTTCGATGGCACTGTCGGCAAGGCCCCTGACGGCCAGTACTTTAAATTGCGGTGAAACCACAAGCATTCTGCGATTGAAGGCGTCAACCGCCCGCAGGATAATTTCTTTTTGATCATGCATGTTCATAGTCGAGTCCTTGAGCGATATTTGAAGTCATCATCATGGAAAATGTGTTTGATAATAACCTGGAAAAATATGCTACACGGAAAAAAAAAGCAAGTAAATATCAACCCTCCCAGTCAAGCCCAAACCTGAAAATTTAATTGCGTCTGGCATATTTTCCACGATAAGGGTTTTTCGGCATCTGCGGATGGCGATATTTGTTTTCGCCCACCCCATACAATGAATCGTACGGCCATAGAAAACCTTCTTGAAACCGGTCAAGCCCCGTGGTAACGTGGAAACTGGCTTCAGACAATTTGATTTTCACAAAGGATTAACTCATGACCGAAAATACACCTACCATCACAAACATCGCTCTGGTGGGGGGTGGGGAACTCTGCAAGGAAATTCTCGAAAAAACGACTTCGGTATACGAACAGGAGGGGGTCTACGCGCCAATTTTAGCCGTAGCGGATCCCGATCCCGACAGTCCGGGGATTAAGCTGGCAGATGAGTTGGGCCTGTTAACCTTCAGGAATTGCCGCCAGCTTTACGACCGGCGCTACAGCATCCACTTAATCATCATGTTGACGCCGAAACAGGAAATTTTTAACGAGGTTCTGCGCACACGTCCACCCCGCATCCGCCTGCTTTCCTACAACGTGTTTAAAATCTTCTGGAAGGCCATCGGCCTGGAAGAACGCAAACTGCGCGAACACACCGAAGAAATGGAGACGATTTTAAACGGCATTCAGGATTTTATCCTGGTGATCACACCGGAAATGGAAATTATGGAGTGTAATGAAGCATTTCTGACCAAGATGCGCTACTCACGCGAAGATGTCATCGGCAAAAAATGTTACGAAGTGTACCATAAAATAGATCATCCCTGCCACGGCGGGCCAACCGATTGTCCCTTGAAGGATGTCGTCCGCAACAAACGACAGATTCGTAAAATCCAAACCCGGCTGATGGCCGACGGCGAAAAGCGATATTATGAGGTCAACATTTACCCCATCTGGGAAAAAGACGGAAAAATCCAGAAATTTATTCACATCAGCCGCGATATTACCCAGCACAGGAAAGAAGAAGAGGAAATCACACGCCGGCTTGAACAGATGGTTGAGGATCGAACCCGCCAGGTAAGGGAAACCCACGAGAAACTGCTGCACCAGGATAAGATGTCGTCACTGGGGAAATTATCGGCATCGGTGGTGCATGAGATCAACAATCCCATTGCCGGAATTTTGAATCTCATTATGCTGATGCAGCGGATCGTGGAGGAAGGTGAACTCGGTCAAAACGACATCGATCAGTTCCAGAAATATCTGCGTCTCATGGAGACCGAAACCCGACGAACCAGTCGCATTGTTTCCAATCTGCTGGCATTCTCCCGTCAGTCCAAGATGGAGCCCAAGCGCGTGAATCTCAACCGTCTGATCGAGCAAACCATATTTATAAATTCCAATCTCCTCAAAATAGACGGTGTCAAGGTGGTGACAAACCTGGATCCGGACCTTCCGGACCTAATGGGTTCAGAAGACCAGCTTCAGCAGGTCTTTATGAATCTGGTATCCAATGCAACCGAGGCTATGGAAGCTGCCGGAGGCGGTATCTTAACCATTGGAAGCAGCCATATTTTGAAGGAAGACAGCCTGCAGGTCAACTTTAAAGACACCGGCTCCGGTATACCCCAAGAAAATATTTCGAAACTGTTCGAACCGTTTTTCACCACCAAGAAAAAAGGCAAAGGTGTGGGACTGGGCCTTTCGGTTGCATACGGCATTGTCCGGGAGCACGGCGGCTCCATTAAGGTAACATCAGACTTAGGAAAAAGCACAACATTTCAAGTTGAACTTCCACTAAAATCAGCATCGGCCCGGCATGTCAAATAGGTTTCAGGTGTCAGAAGACAGAGGACAGAAGACAGACGTCAGAGGACAGAGGACAGAGGACAGAAGTCAGAGGACAGAGGACAGAGGACAGGGGTCAGATGACAGAGGTCAGAAGATAGAAGTCAGATATTGGGAATCAAATGACCCATGAGCACAAGTAGAGTCCGGATTCGGCTGTTAGAGCTGCAAATTCTGAATTGTCATCTGTCTTCTGTTTTCTGTCTTCTGTCATCTGAAAATTGCCAAACCAATTACTGGTTAATAATTTACATTTAGACAGCTCAATAGAACTACTAAATACCAGCAGGAGGAGTAAATGAGCAGCGCTAAAATTCTGATCGTCGATGATGAATTAATTATGCGGGAGTCCCTTGCCGGTTGGCTGCAAAGGGACGGACATGCCATACAGACCGCGCCCAGCGGAGAAGAGGCCCTGGACAAGTTAAAAGAAACTCACTTCGACATCATGCTGGTGGACATCAAGATGGAAGGTATCAGCGGCCTGGAGGTCCTGCAGCACGTGAAAGAAAGTGATCCCGATGTGGCCGTGGTCATGATCACCGCTTACGGATCCATTCCCACGGCAATTGAAGCGATGAAAAATGGCGCCTACGATTACATGCTCAAGCCCTTTGATCCCAATGAGCTGGGGGTTCTGATCGAAAAAATCATCCGGTACCAGGAACAGGAACGTGAAATGCTCTTTTTAAGGGAGGAACATAAGGAACGCACCCGGTTTGAGAGCATGATCGGCCAGTCCCAACCCATGCAGGACATATTTAACCTTATCTGTGATGTCGCCCCCATGGACTCCACCGTATTAATTACCGGAGAAACCGGTACCGGAAAAGGATTGGCCGCCAAAGCCATTCACACCAACAGCCCCCGCTGCAATGGTCCTTTTGTCACCGTAAATTGCGGTGCCATTCCCGAGCATCTCATGGAAACCGAATTGTTCGGTCACCAGAAAGGGGCTTTTACAGACGCCAAAGAAACCAAAAAAGGACGCCTGGAACTGGCCCACAGCGGCACGATTTTTTTGGACGAGGTTGGAGAAATCGGCATGCGGATGCAAATTGATCTATTGCGGGTGCTTGAAGACCGTGTGTTTTATCGGGTGGGTGGCACCCAACCCATGGAGGTCGATTTTCGGGTGATCGCCGCAACCAATCGAAATCTGGAAAAAGCGATCAAAGACGGCAGTTTTCGCAAAGATCTTTTTTACCGTCTCAATGTAGTTACCATGGAAATGCCGTCTCTCAAGAAACGCAAAGAGGACATCACGCTGCTGGCCGATCATTTCCTGCAACGCTTTATCCAGGAGACCAATAAAGCCATCGACAAAATAAATCGCGAAGCCATGGATGAGTTGATGCTCTATGACTGGCCGGGTAATGTGCGTGAACTTGAAAATGCCATTGAAAGAGCTGTCGTGGTCGGTAAAGAACGTCAGATAATGCCCGAGGACTTACCCATTTTATGCCATGACTCCCTTCTGGCCCCCAGAAACAATAGCTTGAAAGAAGTTGAAAATGCGCACATCCGCCAGATACTGACGGATTACGACTGGAATATAGCCCGCAGCGCTAAAGCGCTGGGTATTGATCGCTCTACCCTTTACAGCAAAATCAAACGCTATGAAATTGAAAAGAATTAATCGTTCAGGGTTCCCTATGGTGTTGAAATCATGCATAACGTGGCTTTTAGGGGAAATTTTAGATTTGGGATTTCGGATTTCGGATTTATTGTATCGCTTTGCTCTATCGTTTTTTATTAAATTGATCCGCCGGAGGCGGACCTTAAATCCAAATTCTAAAATCCCAAATCCCAAATTTATTCTGAACCCTGAACCTATGAACGCTTACCAGAAGACGGCTTGACTTCCCAACATCAACATAGCATCCTGATTTCACCAGTCGGAGAATTAAGTACCGAGCTGATTGAAACGGTGGCCGCCGAAATCGAGCGCGCATTCGCTTTCTCTACCGAAACCGGATCGGTCCTGGAAGATCTTGCCTTTGCGCTGGATCAAAACCGGCACCAGTATCACTCAACCCTGATTCTGGATCAACTGGCTGCCAAAATCCCCCAACACAGCATCCGGATACTGGCCATCGCCCAGGTGGATTTATTTATACCCATTTTAACCCATGTTTACGGTGAGGCCCAGCTGGGCGGATCCGCCTGCATCGTCTCCACCTTTCGGCTCAACGAGGGCGGCTCGGGCATGAATATCCCCCCCAGATACATTGACCGCATTGTCAAAGAGGCCATCCACGAGTTGGGGCACACCTTCAACCTGCGCCATTGCCCGGAAGCCACCTGCATTATGCATTACTGCCGCAACGAAGAAGATGTGGACCGCAAATCAGATCAGCTTTGCCGCTATTGCAAAATCATGCTGGATGACGAAATCAAGCGGCTAAAGAAATAAGGTCTAAATTAAAATAATCGTATTAGTAATTACTTTTTCGGAGGCGCATCAAAAACAATATTTTCTTCTCCGTGGTAAACGAAAAATCTTCTTCCTTTTGCACGCCCAATCAAAGTTATTCCAAGGTCCTGGGCAAGCTCCAAACCCATACGTGTAATTCCTGATCTTGACAGCAGTACCGGGATTGTCATTTGGGCGGCTTTCATCACGATTTCGGAAGTTAAACGTCCCGTCGTATATAAAATCTTATCAGCGCCCGTTATTCCCTCAAGCCACATCCTCCCCCCGATTGTATCGGCGGCATTGTGTCTGCCCACATCTTCGATGAATATTAAAACTTTGCTATTTTGACAGAGGCCGCAACCATGTACAGCTCCCACTTTTTTATAAATCTGATTGTATTTGGTTAACTCTTTCAGTAGTGCATATATCGTCGATTGTCGGAGTTTGAAATTGGAAAGTTTGATTTCATAAAGTTTGTCCAAGCTGCAACTAAAAAGGGTCCCCTGGCCGCATCCGCTGGTTACAATTCGCTTTGCTAATTTTATTTTAATATATTTTAACCCCTTGCGGGAGTGGGTAAAAACATTAGCCCTTTCGCTCTCCCAATCCACCTTTACGCTGTCAATATCTTCGACATCTTCTATCAATCCCTGATTGCGTAAATATCCCATGACCAATTCCTCGGGATGAGTCCCAAGGGTCATAAGCGTTATAATTTCCTGGTCATCAACCATAATGGTGAGAGGCGATTCACCAGCGATGGCAACTTTTTGTTCTCTTGCGGCCTGATCAATTGCTACCACACTATAGATAGGTTCAAGGCCGGATTTGCTCATATCGCGCCTAGCGCTTTTGTATTCAATCTTTATCGTCATTGATTTAAGTAAGATGCTTGGGCTGGAAAGAAAGACCTAATTCCTCGAGTTTTTTCTTTGAGGGATTTCTCTCATTTTTTTTTGCTCTTTCTGACGATCGTTCTTTCTTCTTCAGGAATAGGAGGCGGAACAGGCTCGCCCGAAATCTTATTCACCGCACCAAAGCGAGGGGGACAAACTTCAAAGCAAGTTCCGCATTTTATGCATTTGTCCTGGTCAATTACATGAATCTGGTTCTTGCCACCTGCAATCGCCTCTACCGGGCATTTCCTGAGGCAAATCATACAGGCCTGGCACTTAGCCGGATCAATATGGTACGAGACTACTTCACTAAATAACTTGTCGATCTCGTCACTGGTGAAAAATCCGTCATATTCTTCTTTGTTTTCTAGACGTGACGCCAACTTCTCCCTTTTCACTATCTTAATGTATGGGATCAGCTTTCTAACTTCTTCAAGTTTGGACTTTAATTCATCTTGATCTATTTCTTCGCCCTTGCCAAGTGGTCCCAACTCCTTAACCTTCTTACAAAAATCATCAACAACTTCGGTAAAAAGGATTCCTTCACCGGAAGACATAAATTCGATACTTAATCTTTCCGGGTTCAGCCCTATGTGCCCCATTATTTTTCTACATAGAAGCACCATGTTTAGTGCATCGTAATTTCCATGGGTAATATAATTACATTCATTGAGACGGCAACCACCAATAAACACTCCATCCATTCCATTTGAGAAGGCTCGGAGTATAAATTCCAGGTCGACTCTACCGGAACACATGACGCGAATAAGCCTGATTTCAGTTGAATATTGCAGTCTGGAAACTCCAGCCATGTCCGCAGCGCCGTATGCTCACCAATGGCATACAAAACCTAATATTCTTGGTTTAAATTTAAGTCCTGTTGTCATTCGGTCTCAACTCCTTTGTCTGTGTCCATCCGGAAAAGGCATCTTTTGGCCCAATACTGCGTTCTCGGAATTTTTCAAACCTCGACGTAGCACGCTACGACTCGCTTTGAAAAATCCCTGCGGCCTTGTCTTGTACCAAAATCTACCGTTTCCGAATGGACCCAAGTCAGTAATTCTGGCTTTGTTCGATTAAGGTAGTAACCCTGTCTTTAATCACTCGCATGCTTTTACCCCAATTGCGTTAAAAACCAATTGGGGTTGACATCACGTTCTAATAACGATTAACAAATAACCATTAACGCCTAATTACTCCGCCCGGATCAGCGTCAACATAGCCTCATCAGATTTCAAAATGCAAAAATATTTTACCTGCACCTGATATCGCTATTTTTCAGGGTGGAGTAATTAAGCGCTTCTCGCTCAATCAGGTTGTTACATATCTCCAACCGCCGCATCAATCTGGCTCAAGAGGTCTTCATCGGTAAAGTGCTTTAGAAAAATAGCCCCTGTTGGACACTTTGCGTTGCAGAGGCCGTCTCCTTTACAGAGAACAGGATTAACCACAGCCTTATTGCCCTGTTTTGTCTTACGAAACTCTATGGCATTATACGTACAGGCTGAGATACAGGCCCCACACCCCATACACGTCTTCTCATCCACCTCGCAAACAGAACCTGAGACTGTGACGATATCATGTGAAAGAAGGGTTAAAGCCCGACTTGCTGCTCCATAAGCCTGGTTAATCGATTCCGGTATATGCTTAGGATAGTGAGCCAATCCACAAAGATAAACGCCTTCTGTTCCAAACTCAACAGGTCTTAATTTGACATGGGCTTCTTTGAAAAAATCATCCGCTCCCAAAGAGACCTTGAAAAATTGGGATATTTCCCTGTTTCCCGCGGGGGGAATAACGGCCGCAGCCAAAGAAAGGTAATCGGCGTCGATAGAAAGTTTTTTGCCTAAAATATAATCCGGCAGGGTAACCCTTAAAACAGGCCGGCCTTCCTCCTCAACAGCTTCCACCTGGGGCTTATCATCCGGCTCGTAGCGGATGAACTTAACATCGTTATTTGACGCTTCCCGGTAATAATCCTCTGCGAACCCGTAGGTCCTTATATCCCTAAAGAGAATGGCGATATCCATCCGGGGATTTATCTTTTTTAGTTTCAGGGCGTTCTTTATAGACTGGTTACAGCATATCCGGGCGCAGTAATTTCGATCTTCCTGTCTGCAACCGACACATTGGATCATCACCAAACTCCGGGAGTTTATCAGCCTTTCTTCTCCCTTGATGATCCGGTCCTCCAACTCAAGGTTGGTCATTACTCTGTCATCTTCCCCGTAAAGGTATTCGGTAGGTTTATATACATCAGCACCGACAGCGATGACGGCTGCCCCATGTTTTATCTCTGTGCCCCCTCTTTCAGACGTCACCTTGGTTACGAAATTCCCAACATAACCGGTAGCCTCTGTAATGATGGCATCCGTATATACATGTATTAAGGGGTGCTGATAAACCTTGCGCACAAGATCACGTAAATAGGCCTGAACATCCATCCCATCCAGAGTGTAATGGATTTTTCTTGCCGTTCCCCCCAGGTCTGTATCCTTTTCCAGCAGGTAAACCTCATGTCCCTGGTTGGCTATGGAGAGAGCACAAGTCATGCCGGCTATACCTCCACCAACCACTAAGGCCGTCCTGTTTACGGGCAGATCCATTTCCTGTAAGGGCTCCAAATGGCAAGCTCGTGCTACCGACATCCGGGTTATATCCTTTGCCTTTTGGGTGGCATCTTCCTTTTCGCGGGAGTGGACCCAGGAGCAATGTTCTCTGATATTGGCCATTTCGAAGAAATATTGATTAATTCCAGCCTCCCGAAGCGTGTCCCGAAATAACGGTTCAAGGGTCCTGGGGGAGCAGGCAGCGACAACCACTCGATTGAGCCCCTTTTCCCGGATCGTATCCGCTATTGACTGGGCAGAATCAGTCGCACATGAAAACAGCTGTTCTGTAGCGTACACAACGTTGTCCAGGGTCAAGGAATAATCCACTACGGAAGGAACATCTACCACTCTTCCGATATTAGCGCCACAATGACACACAAAAACACCTACCCTGGCCTCTTCTTCCGAGACATCCTTTTCCGGTGGATATATCCTTTCTTTGGACAGCTTCCCTCGCCGGTGGTCAAGGAATTCACCACATTGGGAGCCGGCTCCGCTGGCGGAAAAAACCGACTCGGGGATATCCATAGGACCCTGGAAGGCTCCGCTGACAAAAATTCCCGGGCGAGAGGTCGCAATAGGATTAACAGGATTGGTTTTACAGAATCCGTATGAATTGAGCTCGATGCCGAACTGTTTTGCCAGGCCCTGCGCATCAGCCGGAGGATTCAACCCAACGGATAATACCACCATATCAAATTCTTCTTCCTTTACTCCGTCCTCGGCAGTCGCGTATTGTATCGTTACATTCTTGCTTTGCGGGATCTCTTTTCCTATAGATACGTAGCTTCTTATAAACCGAACCCCGGGAAGTTGCTCGGTTCTTTGGTAAAATGGTTCGAAATCCTTGCCATAGGAACGAATATCGTTATGGAATATCGTACACTCTGTCTCGGCGTCATGATCTTTTGTCAAAATCACCTGCTTCTGGGTATAGGTGCAGCATACGGCTGAACAATAGCTGTTGCCGCCCGGGATAACCTGTCTGGAACCGACGCATTGAATCCAGGCTATTTTATGGGGATGCTTCTTGTCGGAAACACGCAGTATCTCACCTTCGTGAGGCCCGGTAGCACATAATAGCCGTTCAAAGTCAAGACTGGTTACCACGTTATCCATCTTTCCGTAGCCAAAGTCGCCCCTCAACTTTGCGTCAAATACCTCATAGCCCGGAGACAGAACGATCGCCCCTACTTTTACTTCCACCTTCTGCGCCTCTTGATGAAGATCTATGGCCTCATTCTTACATACTCCTTCGCAAATAGAACATTTCTTCTCTTCAAGGTAAATGCAGCTTTCATCTATATAAGTGACAAGGGGAACGGCTTGAGAAAAGTAGATATGAATGGCTTTATTCGACGATAAGTCTTGATTGTATGGATCCGGGACCTTGACCGGGCAGTACTCTACACAGGTAGCACACCCCGTGCATTTGTCCTCTATAATGTATCTGGGCTTTTTATTCAGGGTGACCTTGAAGTCTCCTGCTTCCCCTTCTACACCGTCAACTTCCGTATAGGTCAGGACCTCTATATTGGGATGCCGGCCGACCTCGACCAGTTTGGGCGAGAGTATTCACATGGAGCAGTCATTCGTGGGATAGGTCTTGTCAAGCTGGGCCATCTTGCCGCCAATGGCAGGTGATTTCTCAACCAAATAAACCTTATAACCCGAATCGGCAAGATCGAGAGAGGCCTGAATACCGCTGATCCCTCCACCGACAACCATAACATCTCCAAAATTGCTGTCTGCAAGACTTTTACAAAGCTGTTCGATTTGTTCTTTTTCCATTTCTCTATGTCCTCATCGGGTTTCGTTAGGGCCCTCGTTCTGACAACATGTTGTCAAAAACGGACGGTTTCAGGTTTTTCCGAGCACAGTCTCGGAAAAAGCATAAGCCCTTATATCACTTCTTGGACAATTTCTGTGATGTCCTTAATGCCCAAGGCTTCACTATCCTCCAGGGCTATCCTGCTTTCCTCAAAATGGGTGATGCAATAGGGGCAGGAAGTAACCAGCACCTCAGCCCCAACGCCAACAGCCTGTTCTAATCTGAGGTCGGAGAATCTTTCACCCTTTACAGTTTCCATCCAAATCCGGCCGCCTCCCCCTCCGCAACAAAGGCTGTCTTCCAGTGAATCAGCCATCTCTATCAATTCTAAACCAGGTATCTTCTTTAAGACTTCCCGGGGTTCGTCATATACGCCGTTATGTCGACCCAGGTAACAGGGGTCATGGTAAGTAACTTTCTTCCCATACTCCTTGGTGAGCTCAAGCCTTCCCTCCTTAATGAGCTCGAATAAATATTGGGAGATATGAACCACCTCAAAGTTCACCATAAATTCGGGGTACTCGTTTTTGAAGGTGTGGTAGCAATGAGGGGAAGAAACAAGGATTTTCTGAACCCCATTATCGATAAAAGTTTTGATGTTTTCCCGGGCCAGGCGTTTGAATAATTCCTCATCGCCCGTCTTGCGGATGCTTTCTCCACAGCAATTCTCCTTGGAACCCAGTATCCCGAAATCTATCCCGGCCCTGTTAAGGATATCGACTGTGGCTCTGGCGACCTTTTTTAATCTTGGGTCATAGCAGAGGTAGCAGCCGGGGAAATATAAAATTTCCATCCCCTCGGTGAACGGTTTTACAGACAGACCTTGGGCCCAATCCGCCCTCTTTTCTCGATCTTCACTCAAAGGATTACCTTTACCAAGAAGGCTGGCGGCTACGCCACGGACGGGATTGACAGGCGTCGGGAAAACCCCGTATTCCGTGGAAATCCGGCGTAAAGCTACCCCGGCTTCAATAATTTTTACGCCCCGGGGGCACTGCCGGGGGCAGTTTCCGCAGGTCGTGCAACGCCACATCTCTTCGGTTTCGATATCTGTCAAACCGAAGGTAGCCTCCCGGATTATCTTGCGCATACTAAAAGTCCTAACTCTGTTCCACGGACAAACAGTATCGCACAATCCGCATTGATAGCATAATTTGAAGGCGTCTCCACCGGACTCTTTTATGACGTCTATGATCTCTTCTAAGGGGGCTACAGTCTCCACTGTCTCTATTTATCCTCTAACCTTGGCTTGTTTTTGTTAGTTCCATACGAGAGGTTAACTCAAAAATGAACATCGAACATTGAACGTCCAACATCGAATAAGGTATTCTGTCAATTTAAAAAAAGACTGAACAAACCGAATCTACCCCTCGAAATTTTTCGGATCAGCATTCTGCGGTCTTTAGGTCACGTGTTCAGCGTGATTCGTTTGTTTTAAAATAGATAAAGCGTAGCGCCATCAATATTGGACGTTCGATGTTCGACGTTCATCTGTTTTAGCCCTTCTTTGACA
>Ga0255055_10002049_pt1 | contig 14301 bp, 9 predicted proteins | sample JV7_2_27_MG_FD_188633 | JGI IMG/M metagenome (GOLD analysis project Ga0255055, IMG submission 188633) | Seawater microbial communities from Jervis Inlet, British Columbia, Canada - JV7_2_27 | ecosystem: Environmental > Aquatic > Marine > Inlet | place: Canada: British Columbia | collected...
TCGATGTCGGTAGCCGCGTCCGCCTGACATTCCCTTGCGAGCTCGCGTCGCCGTCGTTTCCGGAGTCTGCCAGCCGGACCTGCCGCTCCGATGGGCGCCTGGCGCTCCTCACCGGGGACACCATCATGATTGCGGCCGAGGATTCGACGTTGGTCTATGACCTGAATGCGGTGAGCCGCGTCGAAGTGAGCAGGGGGAGGAAGTCCCATTGGCTGGCGGGAGCCGGCATCGGGTTCGTCGTCGGAGCGGCGACGGCATACGTGGCGCTGAGCAGCGGCGGATCGACAAGCACGTGCGATCAGTCGGCGAATCAAGATGCCGTCTCGACCGGCGAGTGCATCGCCCTGGCCGCTCTGGTTGGAGGCGTACCGGGCGCTGGGTTGGGTGCCGTTGCCGGGCTGTTCATTCGCAGCGAGCGCTGGCAGGACACTCCGGTCGATCGGCTGCGGGTGAGCGTCGGGCCGGAACCGGGAAGCTGGTTTCAACTGGCGATCTCCATCACGCACTGACGGCTGGCGCCTTGCTCAGGAACTGACGCCGCACGCGCCCCCGTTTGTCACTGCGTCTGACACTGAAGACGGGTCTGACAGTTGAAGACTCCGAGCACACCTGCCTTCTCCACCGAGGTGCCGCCCCTAAGCGAAGACCGGCGCGTAACGGAGGGCCGGCGCGTGAGGGTCAGCATGACTCATATCGATACCTCCCCTTGTGTCGTTCTCAGCGCCAGCCGGCCTGCAGCACGCGGAGCGCGTTTCCGCCCAAGATCTTCTTGATCTCGACCTCGGAGAGCCCCCGGTCGAGCAGCATCCGGGTGACGGCGCCCAGCTGCGACGCATCCGTCACGTCATCCGGCGGGTCGGTGAAGCCGTCGAAGTCGGTGCCCAGCATCGCGTGGTCCCATGAACCGGTCACATCGCGGACGTGCTTGAGCGTTGCCCAGATGCTCCCTAGCCCCGTTTTCTCCTCACTGGGCGAAAGCCAGTACGGCATGAAGATCACCCCGATGGCTCCTCCGCCGCGGGCGATCTCCTCGATCTCCTCGTCCGCCAGGTTGTAGGGATCGGGTCGCAGCGCCTGCGCTCCGACATGGCTCGCCACCACGGGCCGTCTGCCCGAGACCTCCCGGTAGACCGCCTGTCTCGCCTCGGGGGTGCAGTGCGTGACGTCGACAAGGACTCCAAGATCCACGCATCTCCGGACGACCTCTTTGCCGAACTCGGTCAGGGGCGGCCCGCTGCCTGGCTGCAGGTCGAGGTCGCAGATCTTACGAAGGATTAAGTCCTTCGGGATCGCGTCCACCTGGGAGGCGACCTGGTTCGGGTAGAAGTGCGTCAGGGTGAGCATGGCGACGCCCCGCTGGGCGAGGGTGTCTAGCCGGCCCAGCTCCCCTTCGAGCACGTGCGCTCCCTCGACGGCATGGACTACTGCCATCTTGCCCGCCGCTCGGATCCGCGCGAGGTCCGTGTAGGATCGCGCCACCTCCGTCCGGTCCGGGCGGCGGCCCACCTCTCGTTCCATGGCCTCGACCATCTCCAAGAGCCGCTCGAATCGGCTTCCATGCATCAGCTTCGAGTAAGCCGGTATGAGGAGGAACGCGGCGGCCCGGATCCAGAAGCATTCGGCAAGTCGTCGTTCGGGCAGGTAGTGGGCGGCCACGACCACCCCCACCCCGCCCTTGGAGAGCATCTGAAAGTCGGTCCGCGACGAGAAGGGGTTGAGGAAGCTCCCGGACCAGTAGTGTCGCCACAGGTTTCGCCTAAAGAGGTAGGCCTTGAGCGACGGATGAGCGTGTACGTCCGTCAGCGGCGCCTCTCGGTGCAGGCGCTGGATCTCGCTGCCGGTATCGGTAGCCATGACGTCACAAAGAGCCGGCAGGTGCCAGCCTCTTGGGAGAATACGCCGCCGTATAGATACGGAGGCGAAAGTAGAAAGTCTCCTAATCGTCTATAACATAATAATATAGATGAGATGGTTTGTAAGCAGGCTAGGGCTGGTTTCCCGTTCACTGCAGCCGAAGGGAGGCGTGTTCTTGAGCCTTTAGATGCGTGATCCGAGGAGGTTGGGTAGGTCACTGGGAGCGTCACTGACGGCGCAGTTGGCGCTACCTACCGGCGCGCCCTTCGGCCTTCGAAGAAGGTGCACCCGCGCGTTCATCTGGCGGCGGATTGGTGCGGGAACCCCTGCCTTCAGCAGCTCACGGCTCAAGCAAGCTCGGCCACGGCCCGCAGCGCCTCCTCGATGGCCGCGTGGGTGTAGGCGGATGCGGCCGCATCGGAATTGGCGATGGTGATGTTTCCTATAGCCTGGCGCGCGAGCTCATGCGGCGCCTTCCCCGGTCCCCATTCCGGGTCCCACAAGTCGAGGTAATCGTAGGCGTATCCGTGCGGCCACCGGTTGACGGTGATGGCCAGAACATCTTCGGCCACATCAAAACCGGCAGGACCGAGCAGACCGTCGAGTACCGTACGGACTTCGCGCTCGACATCCTCTAAGGCCAGTTCCAGCATGATTCCCCTGGCCGCTCGAAGTTGGTCGTGAATGGGAACGTCACGGCGCGGGGGTGCGATCGTACCCCAGAACTGCAGCGGCACCGGACCGGCGGCATCGTTGCTAGGACGGTACCCCGCCGTGTGTATCCCCTCGACTACCCAAACCTTGGCATGCATGCGTCCGGGGCAGTACACACCCGATATGCCGAGTCGGTCGAGCGCTTCTCGGCTTCGCACCAGGACATTGGTCAACAGCATGGGATGCTTGACCTGGTATCGTTGCGCCTCCTGCTGCGCCTCGGGCACTTCCGGACACAGGTAAGGGATGATCGCATGGTAGCAGGCCAACACGGTGTGGCGGGCACGTACGCGGACGACGGAGCCGTCCCGGACGTACGTCACCGCGACCTCACCGTCGACATTGGCGACATGCACGGCCGTGGATTCGAGACGAAGGCGAACAGGAGAGCCGGGGCGGTCGAGCTGGGCATAGTCGAAGCGAGCCGCAGCGATGTTCTGCGAGTTGGCTGCTGGGGCAGCAGCGGGAATCAGCGAGCGGACCAGGAGCCGAGCAATGGACGCGTTGCCATCCGGGAACATGGCCACGGTTTCGGATGCCTCCGAGCCAGCTACTCGATCGGCGGCGTCTCCCAGGAGATGTGATCCGGGCAGCCATGCCCGCATCGCCTCGGCAGCCGAAAGGCTGTGGGTCTGCACGCCCCAGTACCCGTCCATGGCCTTGATGAACAGGTCGACGACGTCGTCGGGAAGGCCGGCATATCGGGATAGGAACTCCGCGTAACTCGTCCCGTGCAACACGCGATCGACTTCAGGCTCGTCCATGCCCTCCAGAACGTTGTCATCGGCGGTATAGAATCGTTTGAGCGCGGCACGTCCCGATTCGCTAACGGGAAATCGATCGACGCGGTCCAGCGCGTCCAGGTTTCTGCTGTAGATGGAGAATCCGGGCACCAGGACGTCGCGCCCGTACGTCTCGGCATCGAACCAGATGGCCGGCTTGTCGGCGCCGTAGTGGAACTCCAGCTCTGTGCTCAAGCGATGGACGTCGATGCCGAGCTCCTCCAGAAACCCGAGGACGGTTTCACTGAACGAGAGGAATTCCAGATTCATCGTCCCGCCCCACGCCAGCCGCATGACGCCGTCGTGATGAAACTCGTTGCGCTTGGCGTGGCCGCCGAAGTCATCGTGATTGTCGAGGATTAGGATGCGTGACTCCGGCCCGAAGCGCTTGCGATACTGATACGCGGCCGTCAGACCGCTGATGCCCGCGCCGACGACCACGAGATCGTAGTGCTCGTCGAGGTCAACGGGATTGCCGAATCGGGCACCTTCGCGAGCGAGGGCGTGGGCGGTTTCGAACGATCCCGGATGTGAGCCCCGCATTCCGGTCTTAGCAGGCGGGTAGTCCGCGTGCGCCTGCATCTCGATCTTGCTCGCCGTCTCGCTTCGGCACCCGGCAATCGCCATGAGGCCCAACGCGGCCAGGCTGGTGTCATGGATGAAATCGCGACGACTGATCTGTCGCTTCATGCCGAGTTCGAGATCCGTTTTTTTCATGTGCAGGTGCGGAGCGCCGTCGGCTGCTGGCACGTGTTAGACAGCGCTGCCACGCAATTCCTCCAGCTGCGTTCGATGATGATGGTAGTCGGCGATCAGGTCGTCGACGGTGCTCCTCACCGTCAGCGTCTCGCGGCCATGCCGCACCCCAAAATCGCGATCCCACGCACCCGGGTTCATGGCGCGCAAGAAGACCGTCAATTCGCGCGCGGACGCTGCCAAGCTAGTGAGGAGCGCCGTGCGATCGGTCTCGGGGTACGCGCGCACGAGAGCGGCGTTGACCTTGAAGTAGTCGGGACCAGGATCGACGTCGTAGAACGGCAACTCGCCGCGCAGGATCTGCTCGGCGCCGCGTACGATGTGACGGTTCCACCCAATCAGGTGGGCCACGATGTCGCGCGGCGTCCAATTGGTGACCTTCCTGAGAAAGAGGCGTTGGTCGAGCGCGGCGGCGGAGGCCGCGAACGACCCAACGCAGTCCTCCAACTGGCGCACCTGCTCCTCGATAGTCACGCTCCCATGAATCAACGCCTTCCCCTGACTACGTCAACTACGCTGGCAGGTCACGTTATAAGAACGCTAGCTACCGGCAGTGCCAGCGACAGTGCCAGCGCCCACTCGCGTTCGCCGGCGCTGACGCGCGCACGGGAAGGGAAGTAGCGCGGATTCCGGCGCCCACCAGCGCCCACGCGCGCCCGTCATCGGCTTTGGGAGCAGGGGGTCGCCGGTTCGAATCCGGCCGCCCCGACTGATAAGCCTCTATCCTACAAATGGATAGGGGCTTTTCTTTGCGTGGTTTCCACGCTCTGATTCAATGTCAGTGTCGATAACAGTGACAAATAACTGGCACTGCTCGTCGACAATCCCGCGCGGCTAAAGGCTTCGTAGATGTAGCGCACCTGCCTCCCACGCAGGTGTTTTGGGATCCGGTGAGAGACGGGGGCTCGGATTAGCTTCCGCTCGCCAGCTGTGAAGAGTTGCCGGATCTGAGGAACATCGACGAGCATTGAGCGGTTTTGTATAATGAGTCGGGAGCGCTCGCTCGACACCAGCTCCCATTGAATGGAGTAACTCCCGCTTACGGGAGCATGGATGCCCAAGACGGCCCGGGTTGCAACTTCATGAGTCGACCTACAGGTCGGCATCTCATCGTTCTTTCTCTGGCGGTGAGTTTTCCGCTGGCGGGGGGCGACCTCCTGTCTCGGCACGCCTGTCCGCACCACGACGTCAACGTCAAAGCGCCCAACCGTGCTTCCGCTCACTCCGCTGCTGGGTCGCCCGTCGAGCGCCTGGCCGCGGAGCAGACTCCACACGGCGAACACGTCGCCCACGGCGAGGGATCTCGCGAACGCCACAACCAGACCGGACCCTGCACATGCGTGGGAGCGTGCCAGTTGGTCTCCGTCGCTTCTGTCCTCGCCGGCCGGGCGCGCCTCCGAGTCGTTCTGGCCGTCGAGCGGCACGCATCGCTCGGTGAGTCCGAGGGCTATTCTGCAGCCCGCAGTTCGTATCTCCTTCCCTTCGCAAACGCACCTCCTTTCAGCTAAGCACCGAATCCAGGTCTATCTGACACGGCTGTGAGCGTGGCCTCGGGCTCGACGTCCGATCGCGAGCCTCCGCCCGCCTTCCGGATTGCCTTCCGCCATTGGGCGGAACGTGCCGTTTCAACGCGCGACGATAGGAAGCGATGCTTGACAAGAGGGTTCATGTGAACGGGAGATCCAAGCCCGGCGCGACCGCACGGATCAGCGCCGCGAGGCGACTGATCAGGATCCTCGTCCTCGGCAATGCTGCCGTTCTCTGTTCGGCCGCCGGACTACGCGGTCAGGGGAACGGTGCCATCGAGGGAAGGGTCTCGGACGAGCAGGGACGGCCCCTCTCAGAGGTGTTGTTGACCGTCGACGGCACAAGCCTCAGCGCGCTCACCGATGACGCAGGTTCGTTCAGCCTGGCAAGGGTTCCCGGCGGCGGCCAGCGGCTAAGAACGGAGCGACTGGGCTTCCGACCGGAAGTGCGTGACGTGGTTGTATCTGAGGGTGTGACGCTGCGGGTCGAGATACGGCTTACCACGCGACCCGTCGAGGTGGAGGATGTCCGGGTCACGGTGATCGGCAGCGCCGCAGAGACCGCGGAGATGCTGGAGCGCCTGCGTGAGGTACCCGGTGCCGTCGCCCTCATCGAGTCCGAGGCGATCGAAAGCTCCCGTCAGGCAAATCTCAAGGACGTCCTGCGGTTCACTCCGGGTGTCTACGTGCAGCCGCGCTTCGGCGCTGCCGATGAGAGTCAGCTCTCCATTCGCGGCTCCGGCCTCCGCAACAACTTTCATCTCCGCGGCGTCAACGTGTTGGTCAACGGGATGCCCTACCGGAACGCGGACGGCTTTACGGACTTCGAATCGCTCGAGCTACTCACTGTCGACAACATGCAGGTCTATAAGGGTGGAAACGCCTTGCGCTTCGGTGGCTCCACGTTAGGGGGCGCGATCAACCTGCAGACCAAGACAGGCCACACGGCCGAACCGGTAAAGCTCTTCGCCCAGGGCGGCAGCTGGGGCTTCTTCAAAGCGCAGGGCGCGTCCGGAGCGGCGTTCGGATCGTTCGACTACTACGGGAGCTATGCCCGCACGAACGTGAACGGCTACCGCCAGCATGCCGAGAACGAGCGCGATCGGGTTAACGCCCACGCGGGGTGGCGGATCTCGCCGCGGGTGGACCTGCGCGGGTTCTATTTCATGGGATACGTGCGGGAAGACCTTCCCGGCTCGCTGACCCGTGAGGAGTTCGAGGAGAACCCACGGCAGGCGAACCCGGCGAATGTTCTGTTCGACTGGGGTCGGGACTACACGCTCCACCACGCGGGCGTGCAGCTAAGGGCCGAGGTGGGATCCAACCAAACTGTCGAGGTCTCTCCGTACTTTCAGCACCGCGACATCGTTCATCCGATCTTTCGGGTTCTGGACCAGACCAGCAACGATGGGGGCCTCGAAGCTCGCTACGAGAACCGTGGGACGATGGGCGGCCGTCCGAATCGGCTCACCTTAGGGGCGCAGGGCGCACTCGGCGAAATCGACAACCAGCACTTCGAAAACGAGGAGGGCGAGAGCGGAGATCTCGCCAAGGATCAGCTAGAGGATGCAGGTGGTTTTGCCTTCTACGGCGAGAATGTATTCAGCGTCTCGGAGCGTTTCTCCGCCATCGTGGGCGTTCGCTACGATCGCTCGCGCCGCGGTGTCGAGGACTTCTTCCTGGAAGATGGAGACCAGTCGGATGAGCGCTGGTTCGAGGCCGTGCTGCCGAAGCTGGGGTTCACCTACGAGCTCCCAACGGTCGGCGGCCAGGTCTTCGCGAACGCGAGCCGGATGTTCGAGCCTCCTCTGCTCTTGGAGCTGAGCAGCCTGACGATTCCCGGGTTCATCCCGTTGGATGCCCAAGATGCCTGGCAGTTCGAAGCGGGCACCCGTGGCCAGTCCGGCGGCGTCGATTGGCTCCTCTCCCTATACGACATCGAGCTCCGCGACGAGATCATCAACATCAACGTCCAGCCGTTCCCCGGCGCGCCCTTCACGGTGCCCACCTATCGAAACGCCGAGCGGACGCGTCATTACGGCGTGGAGGCGGGCTTTGACTACACGGCCTCAAGAGTCTTCGATCGAGGTGGCCTCGGTGACGCCCTCGGCGTCGTCCTGGCGTACACGTTCGCGCGCTACGAATTCGTGCGAGACAGCGTTTTCACCGGGAACGAGATCCCCGGCGCTCCGCCGCACGTTCTTCAGGCCGAAGTTGTCTACAGGCATCCGGTCGGCCTCACGCTGAGGCCGAACCTGGAATGGGTGCCATCGTCCTACTTCCTGGACAGCGCAAACACCGAGAAGAACGACGGGTGGGCAGTACTCGGCTTCCGTACCGAATGGAAGGTCGACAGCATCGGTCTGCTGGCCTTCGTGGAGCTGCGAAACCTCACGGACGTGAACTACTCTCCCGCGGTAACGGTCGACGACGCAGCCGGCCAGTACTTCCTTCCGGCAGACGCGCGGTCGATCTACGGCGGGGTCCAATGGAACTACTGATCTCGACGCCCAGGGTCTGGAGGTGTTTCAGATGAAGAGGATGAATACGGTTCGATCTCACATGAAAGCGAGCAAGGTGGTAGCGGGCCTGCTGGCCCTTGTGGCAGCGTGCGGTCCGAACGAGGCCAGCGAGTCGGAGTCGCCGAGTACCGCGCTCGAGTTCACTTCTCCACGGGTCGTGTCGCTGGAGACCGACAACGGTGCGACGCCGATGCTGTTCACCACGAGCGGTGGCGATCGAGTACTCGCCTGGGTTTCGGCCGAGGGCGGAGGCGAAGACGGCCGTCTCCATTTCTCCGTCACGCGAGCGAAGGAGCCGACGCCGCGAGAAACCGTGACGGTGAGCGATCCGCTGGGTCCGATCGAACCACACGGCGAAGCGCCCCCGAAGATCGCCGAGGGTGACGAAGGGGAGCTTCACGTCCTCTATGCCGTCGGCAAGGTCGTTCCCGGATTGCGTTTCCCGCTCAGCTCGCTGCGCCTGATCCGATCCGACGATCTCGGGGCGACGTGGAGCGATCCAGTGACCGTCAACGACGGCGAGAAGTTCGGATCCAACAACTTCCATGCTCTGACGGCAGCGGCCGGCCTGGTCGTGGTCACCTGGCTCGAGTCGGATCGCGACTTTACGCGAGTTGCCATGAGTCGCTCGTTCGATCGCGGCGAGACGTGGGAGGCCCGCCAGACTATAAACGTCGATCCCGGTTGTGAGTGCTGCCGCACGTCCGTGGCGATCCATCCTGACGGCGAGATGTACGTTGCCTGGCGAACGATCGCCGAAGGCGAAGTACGCGATATCGTCGTCGCACGATCGCCGGACCTTGGCGATACATGGGAGGAAGCGGTCCGGCCGAGAGCTGACGATTGGATCTTCCCGGCATGTCCCCACGCCGGTCCGTCACTAAGGATAGATGAGACCGGGGTGCTCCACATTGCCTGGTGGACCGGAAAGGAGGGTGAAGCCGGGGTCTATTACGCTCGGTCGAAGGATGGCGGCCGAACCTGGGCCGCGCACCCGATCGCGATCGGCGACAGGTCGGTGCCAGCTCACGTGCAGGTGGAAACGGAAGGCAGACACGTGTTGGTCGCCTGGGATGACGGCCTGGCCGATATGCCATCCGTCATGCTTCGTCGCTCGACCGATGGCGGGGGCACTTTCCTTCCGGCCCAGCGCGTCAGCGAGGCCGGATTCGCTGCCACCTTTCCCGTGCTGACGATGTACGGCGGCCTGTTGAGCATCGCGTGGAGCCAGCGCGGCGAGCAATCGTACCGTGAGACGGGGGCCAGCCACCCGGACATGAGCGATCCGGACGCCGTTATGGAGCTCCCACGCGTCGGCCAATCCGAGATCTTCCTGCGGCTAACGAGCCTGGATTGAACGAGGCGACAAACGGCGAATCGTACTGGCGACGGCTGACGCCCGCGCCTCAGCAGTGCCAGCGACAGTGCCAGCGCCCACGCGCGCCCACGGGCGCTGACGCGCGCTCGGGAAGGGAATTAGCGCTGATTCGGGCGCCCACCAGCGCTGACGCGCGCCCGTCATCGGCTTTGGGAGCAGGGGGTCGCCGGTCAGGCGAATCCGGCCGCCCCGACTGGTTAAGCCTCTATCCGCACATAGGATAGAGGCTGTCTGTTAGGCGCGGTCTAGGCTACAGGAAGCCTTGATAGTGACAAACCTTTACACGCTTCAGGTTGGGAGTTCTCACCACACCTGCCCCCGAGATTCTCCCTACAGGATGAAGCTCTAGCGGAAGGATACGATTAGGCAGGTACAGCTCACGCCTTGCCTAGAGGTCACCATGCTCCGCAAGCCGCGCCGCGTTCCGCCCACCGATGTCTTCCGTCCGGGCTTGGGAAGCTGATGTTTTCTCTGTCGAAGTGGTACTGCGACTGCGTGAGCGATGAAGGCCACGCCTTCATCGGGTACTGGGCGCGGATGCGATGGGGGCTGCTCACCATGCCCTACGCGGCAACGCTCTACAAACCGGCCGGTGGTGCGACGCGGGAGCGATACTCTACACGCGGCTGCGCAACTCCCAGCGTTGAAGAAGATGAACTCCGCTGGGACTGCAGCCGCCTCGGTGTCCGGGCGGCATGGAGCGCTCGTGCCCCCGCGATCCAACGCGTGCTAATCGAGACAGCTGAAGGCTCGATCGAGTGGCACTGCCACTTCCCACACGCCCAGGCGCGTGTCGATCTGGCCGAGCCAGGTCGGCTCTCGGGTCTTGGGTACGCGGAGCAGCTCGACCTGACGATGAAGCCGTGGCGCCTTCCGTTCGGAGAGCTCCGTTGGGGACGCTTGCTGACGCCGGAAGATGCGGTGATATGGATCGAGTGGCGCGGTCGAGAGCCACGCCAGTGGGTGTTCCACAACGGTTACAACCTGCGGGGCGCGACCATCGACGAGACACGCGTCCAGTTACCGAATGACCACGGCGTCGTCGAGCTGCGGGACTCCGTCGTGCTCCGTGAGGGGCGATTGGCGTCCACAGCGCTTGGCGCGATTCCAGTCGCGAATCTGTGGCTGCCCGGCGCAATCAAGAACGCGTATGAGACCAAGTGGCTCGCGCGTGGAACGTTCACGACGAGGACGCGCTCCAGCTCGGGATGGGCGATACACGAGGTCGTGCGGTTGAGATGAAGAGCACGGTGTTTGGCAAGCTCCTCTACGGAGTGCTGTTCGTGGCGGTGATTCCCGTCCTGTTGGTTGGGTGGGCCGTCGCCACTGGCTCAGCGGTGCCGCTGCCGGCGATCCCGTACGCCTGGGCCGGGTACATCCTCATCGCCGTCGGCCTGGCTTTAATGCTGTCAGGAATGGCCGCTCTCGTGATTCACGGAAGAGGCCTGCCGATGAATCCCTACCCGCCACCCGTGTACGTGGCGCGTGGGATCTACCGGTTCACCCCGCATCCCATTTACGTCGGCTTCGTCATGGCCTGTTTCGGTGTGGCGATGCTCCTGGAATCGCCGAGCGGGCTCTGGCTCATCTCGCCGATGGTGGCACTGGCGCTAACCGCTCTCGTAATGGGATACGAGCGGCACGATCTTCGCCGACGTTTCGGACCAGCAGCGATTCACAAGCCACTGATCTCGCTGCCTCCGGAGAGCCAGGAGCCGCCTACGGCTTGGGACCGCGCCTCGATCTACTTGCTTGTATTGATTCCTTGGGCGGTGGCGTTCGAGGCCGTGTACAATCTGGGCGTGCCCGTCGATGCGGTCGAAGGCTATCTCCTCTTCGAACGTAGCTGGCCGGTCCTGGAATGGACCGAGGCGATCTACGGAAGCATCTACCTGTTCGTTCTGTCCGCGCCGCTCATCGCTCGAACGCAACGAGATCTGCGCCGTCTGGCTGCGATGGGGTTGATAGCGACGGCGGTAGTCACGCTCATCTACCTTACCGTGCCGGTGATCGCGCCTCCACGCTCCTTCGAGCCGCGCACGATCCTCGGCCAAGCCCTCATGGTCGAGCGGGCAATGTCGCACACGGTTGCCGCCTTTCCCGCGTTTCACGTCATCTGGAGCTTCATCGCCGCTCACGTGTGGTCGACGCGATCCCGAGCCTGGGGGACTGTGGGTTGGACGTGGGCGGTGCTCATCACCGTCAGCTGCATCACCACGGGGATGCATGCACTGGCCGACATAGTTGCGGCTACGGTCGTGTTCATACTACTGCTGCAGTACCGCTGCATTTGGCAGCTAATGCGCCGGGTGACGGAGGCTGTTGCGAACTCATGGCACGAGTGGCGTTGGCACGGCGTACGACTTATCAACTACGGCTTGTACGCAGGCCTGGCCGGCGCAGCAGGCTTTTGGATATCAGCGTCACTCGGCGGTCCACAGGTCTTCTGGCAGTTGGTGTTCGTGCACATATGTGCCTTAGTTGGTGCGGGGCTGTGGGCCCAGCGGCTGGAGGGGTCCCCGAAGCTTTCCCGCCCGTTCGGATACTACGGCGGCGTGATCGGTGCCACGGCCGGTGCGATCATCGCCGGTTCGGTGGTGGGCAATACGATGCTTCTTCTCGCCCTCCTCGCGATGGAAGGGCCGTGGGTCCAGGCGCTGGGCCGACTGCGCTGCCTGGTTCAGGGTTGTTGCCACGGCTCCGAAGCTCCAGAGGGTATCGGCATCCGCTACTGGAAGCCCCGTTCCCGCGTATGCGTCCTCGCCGGTCTACGAGGTGTGCCTCTTCATCCCACGCCGCTCTACTCCATCCTGGCCAACGTCGTGATCGGGGTACTCCTCCTTCGGCTATGGTCACTGGGAGCAGCGTTCGGTCTTGTGGCTGGCACGTATCTGATGCTCGCCGGAGTCACCCGTTTTGTGGAAGAATCCTATCGTGGCGAACCGCAGACTCCGGTCATCGGCGGGTTGCGCATCTACCAATGGATGGCGGTACTGTCAGTCGCCTGCGGCATGGCGCTCACGACGATTCAGAGCAGCCATCCGCAAGGTCTCGCCTTCGCCCTCGATTCGAGGGTGTTGTTGAGCGGTGCCCTATACGGCTTGCTCGCGGGGTCTGCTATGGGGCTCGATTTCCCCGGCTCCGCTCGTCGGTTCGCGCGACTGGCATCACCGTGACTCCCTAACCCTCCGTGGTGGGCATAGCCATCGGCGAGGGCGCTCCATAGGAGACTTCTGGATTGCGCGCCGTCGAGGAAGCAAAGCAGTGCCAGCGACAGTGCCAACGCCCACGCGCGCCCACCGGCGCTGACGTGCGCACGGGAGGGGAATCGGCGCGGATTCGGGCGCCCACCAGCGCCGGTGGGCGCGCGTCATCGGCTTTGGGAGCAGGGGGTCGCCGGTTCGAATCCGGCCGCCCCGACTAGTTAAGGGCCTATTGAGCTTGCCTCAGGTGTCTCCCGAAGGTGCCTGAGGCTTTTTGTCACTATTCTTGACACTGCAAGGCGATACGGCCGCTTGTGACGCGGGAGCCCTCCGGCCCTTTGCGCAGTAGTTTGCCAGGCGCTACCACCTAGGTCGCAGGGAACACCAAATCCCGTGCGTCCCAACCATTCTGGCCCCTCCACGCTATGTTCTAGTGGGGAGCTCGAAATGCTCGATCTCGCCACCATCGTCGCCGACTTCGCCGCGCCCGGGCGCCGCGGCAACGGCGCCTGACCCGGGAGATTCAGATGCTCTGGATGGACGCCGTGTTTCTCTCGCTGCTGACGATCGCCTACCCGATCTGGGCCGCGCGGCAGTTCCCCGGCCTCCTGCGACGAATCGCGCTCGAGGGAACGCCGGCACGGATCGCGGGCTACCGCGAGACGATGGTCGCGTTGTGGGGCTTCACCGTCGTCGGACTCGCCCTGTGGCTCGCGACCGGGCGCGGCGCCGAGGCTCTCGGACTCGGCGTTCCCGGCGGGTGGGGCTTCTTTACCGCACTCGGCCTGACCGCGATCGCGGTGGTGCTCGGCACGCTGCAGCGGCGCGGGATCCGCACCGATCCCTCGGCACGGGACCAGGTGCGCACGTCGCTCGGGGACATGGGCCTTTTCATGCCCCGGGACGCACGCGAGGCCCGGTGGTTCAACGCCGTCTCGCTCACGGCGGGGATTACCGAGGAGATCCTGTTCCGGGGCTTCCTGATCGCGTTCCTCACCCCGTTCGTCGGCACGATCGGCGGCGTGATCCTCTCCGCCGTCCTGTTCGGCCTCGCCCACGGCTACGCGGGCCGGGACCTCGCGATCCGCGCGGGCGGGCTCGGCTTCGTGTTCGCCCTCCTCTACGTGTGGACCGGGTCCCTCTGGGTCCCGATGCTGCTCCACACGTTCGTCGACATCAACTCGGGCCAGATCGCGGCCCTCGTGTTCCGCGACCAGGAGCCGGCGGAGGTGCCCTCGTGATCCGGCAACCCGCCCGATCCCGATCCGTATTCCCTTTCAGCAGACATCCGTTTCTCGTCTCCGGGAGTCGTCCGTCATGTTGAGCGTCCGCAAGCTGGTCAACGTGCGGACCAAGAAGCCGTTCCAGCCCGGCATCGGCCCTCACAGCGAGGCGCAGACGGTCGAGCTAATCCTGCGCGAACTGGCCTTCTTCGTTCCGATGATCCTCATGGCGTCCGGGGCGCCATTGATGGGGCAGGAGCCGGCGGCTGGCCTCGATGTCGGTAGCCGCGTCCGCCTGACATTCCCTTGCGAGCTCGCGTCGCCGTCGTTTCCGGAGTCTGCC
>Ga0255055_10002050_pt1 | contig 14298 bp, 13 predicted proteins | sample JV7_2_27_MG_FD_188633 | JGI IMG/M metagenome (GOLD analysis project Ga0255055, IMG submission 188633) | Seawater microbial communities from Jervis Inlet, British Columbia, Canada - JV7_2_27 | ecosystem: Environmental > Aquatic > Marine > Inlet | place: Canada: British Columbia | collected...
GATAGACCTTTGCCTGTGAACCCATGACTTCGATCTTCAGGCTGATCCATCCATCAGTAGGTATGGTGGCAAAATCAGTGCACCCCGGCCCATGACAGATCTGCCACTCCGCGATACCATTGATCACTCCTGTGTACTGAAGAGCATCTGGATAAAAAATTGACCGGTGAGGACGGACATAAAACCTTTCATAATTTCCTGGGGGTTGGATTCGGAATATCAAGCCAGGATAGGAGCGCCGTCCGCTTCGTATGTAAAGATCCACTTCGATCACACCGTTTGTAAAGGCAACATCTTTTAAAAATGCCTGCCCCATCAAAGAAGGCCGGCCTTTGAATTCCACAATCGTGGCATTTGTTTTAACCCACTGATCTGAATCAAAACCTATGATATTTTCCTGGGCTGTGATTCCGACGGCAGCCATCGCAAACATACAGATTCCAACTGCTGTCCTTTGAGTAAATTTGCATCTTCGCATATCTCAAACTCCTTCTTTTTAATGACTCCCGCCAACGAACATGCCTTAGTTCGGGGTTGTTTTCTCAAAAAACCCACGTATGGAATCGAGAAGCTTGTCCAGGGCCTCGACAAACATAAAGTGGCCCGTGTTTCTCAGGACAAGGAATTCTGATTGCGGAATATTTCTATGCACACTGGTCGGCGCTTTTTTTGGGAGAGGATCGGACTCTCCATGAACGACAAGAACAGGACACGTAATCCGGGACAATCGAGAATGGATATTGAATTCCCCCAGACTCTCAATTAAAAGCTCGGAAATTCGGCTCTGGTTTTTAGCCGTCCTTTTCCCGAACGACAGGTCCATCTCATACACATAAGCGTTATCGTGAAAAAAGGGTTTCACGGCGACGCGGTAATATTCTTGAACCGCTCTTGGATCTCTCTTCTTGAATCTGGATGACTGTTCCATCTTTTGGATCGCTTCTCTATCCTCTTTTGAAGTCCTTTTTTGAATATTTATGGAATATTGATCGAGATGTTCGAAACTCGCAGAGGGCGCTAAGAGAACCATTGTCCGAAGGCGGTCGGGATAGGTAATACTATAGAGAAGAGACAGCATGGCTCCCCAGGAGTGTCCGAGGATGTGGATTTTTCCCAATCCGAGCGAGTTCCGAATTTTCTCCAAGTCATCCACAAAACGCTTGGCGTTTATCGAATGCCGGTCGACCTTCCCTGTGGAACGGCCCGAAGCACGCTGATCGAAAAACACAAGTTTGTACGAATCGGCGAGAAGGCTGATGGGAAGCATGTGCATATGGTCGAAGCCCGGTCCGCCATGGACAACAACGACAGGATCTCCATCTCCCATGATCTTGTAGTAGATCTTTGCGCCCTTGGTCGTGACAAAGCCTTCTGTACTGGATCTTTTCACATCACATCTCCGATTCCAGCATTCATTACATCGCTTATTTAAAAAAAAATACCTACATAAATTATGCCCGATATGTGCGGCAAAATGCCAATTTTTTTATAGTTGATCGGGATGTTTGCAGGACTACCGTAAAAGATTTTTACAGAAATTCATTCCAGTTTACTCTTTTTACAAACACAATAATTTTATTTTATTTAATTTCTATTACTTATCTTATGATAAGAGATTTTGGCATTAAATATGCATAAAACTATATCAATGGTACCTTAACATGGTAAAGATGAGAATGACGGGGCCGTACCCTCCTTACAAATTCTTCTCCTCCTTCCAGGGGCATCCCTTTTCCGCCTGAAGCCTTTACACGGCCCCATCTTTCTCCCCCTCCCGTCAGTCCCCCCACCCTCCCCATCATCCATATATAAGGAAGGCCCAAATAATGACAGCAGGCAATTAATGATGTTTCTGGGATATTAGACATGAATTCTTAAGATGCTTCTTCTTTTTTCCAACAAAGACAGATCTAACGAATGAAGATTGGCATCTAATTCTGTATATAGGAAATTCGGAACCTTAGTAGAAACACATCCCTCATTTTTTTATAGAAAATGAAAATCCGAAGAATGACAGCAGGCAATTAATGATGTTTTTGGGATACTAGACATCTTTGTTAAAGATGCACCCCTTTACCATAAAAGGCAAATCCAAAGAATGTTGGCTGGCTTCCAATGTCATATCCGGGATCCATAGCATTTTTGCTAATGATGCCCTCCTAATTCAAAAAAAAGACATCCCCGGCGAATTTTGGTCATCATGAAATGATATTTCTCGGATACGCGTTATCTTACCAAGAGAAACATTCCTCTTTTTTGAAAAATGATAGACCGTGAAGGAAAAAACGGCGTAATGTCGGGCATAAGTCATTTATGCCGGAAAGAAACAAATCTTTTACATTTAATTAGGTAAATATGTAAGGTGTCCCCTATTCTTCAAACTCCATGGATTCGATACTGTCCAGGACCTCATCCCAGCTGAAACCACTGATACACCGGTCGTCAATATAGACATCCCCGACAATCTTATCCATGGCCAGGTGATGGTATTTGAATCCATGTTGTTTAAGCCACCGCTCTGTTGGCCGGCGGGCCGACTCGCTCCGTGATGTGTTAAAGACGATCTGGTAGCCCAACTTGAACAGATGGTTGATGATCTCCCGTGCTTCAGGGAGAGGGCGGGCTTTTTCGAATTCTTCCGGGTATTCCTCGACATCATTCCAGTTCACAGCATAGGTGTCACACACCGTCCCGTCGATATCGATGACGATCCTCAGTTTCTTTTTCGGTTTGAAGAATTTCATTGCACAAAAATGTAACATACCTCTCCCCTCAAACTCAAGGGGGACGTCCTCCAAAGGGACACCCTCCCACCTGTCCACCACCCTTATCAGGTCACCTATCCCCAACCCCCCTTCCTAGTGAGGCTTCACCTATCCACCTGCCCTTAACAAAATTTCAATTAATCGCAAGTCCCCCACCGTCCTGCCTGAACAGAAATAATCATCAATACCTGTGCCTGGATAGAAAAAGAGGGAAATCCAATAATGAGATTTAAATTAGAATCTTAATTTTGGATAAAAAGGATCCTGCACTTGTCCTGGAAACACGGCACCACTCTCTTTTTCCCTGAGAATGATGCCGTGTTTTTTTTATTCGTCTCGCAAAGATATCCGTTTAAGCTTTACTGCCTCCGATCTTGACATTCTTCACCGAGAACGTAGGGCAGGCAAGGGAGAAAGTCCATGTCAGGTCATCCCCCACTTTGTCGATCGATTTCAGGAACTCAAACAGGTTGCCTCCCATGCTCACTCCACGAACAGGGGACGTGATCTCGCCCTTCTCGATCTTGAATCCAGAGATCGGGATGGAAAAATCACCCGAAGTGGAATCAATCCCCGCATGAAGCCCGAAGGCATTATCGAGATAGAAGCCTTTATCGATAGAAGCGATAATCTTCTCGGCTTTTTCCTTACCTGCCTTCATGTACAGGTTGGTGCAGTCGATCCTCCCCGGGCTGGCATAACTGCTTCGGGACCGGTTTCCTGTGGTTTTCACCTTGCCCCGCTTGGCGTTATAACAGTCATAAAGATAGTTCTTCAGCACGCCGTCCACGATGAGCGGAGTCACCTGCCTGGGGACGCCTTCTCCATCTACCGGATGTGTGTCAAAGCCGCCCTTAAGGGTTCCGTCATCGATGAGCGACAAGTACTTAGAAGCAACGGCTTTTCCGATCTTATCAGCAAACAAGGATTTCCCTTTCTGCACGGCATCGGCCGAAAGCATCCCGACAATATAACCAAAGAGAGATGTCCCCACCTCGGGTGTGACCACCAAAGGCACATCGCAGGATTCCATAGGCTTTGCTCCGAGCATACCCACAGCATTCTTGGCCGCTTTTTTCCCGACAGCTTCAGGATCGAAGTCATCGTATTTCACCGTCCCGGCCTGGTGGCCACCGGACTGCTGGTCCTCTCCTTCGACGGCCGAAAACTCGACCCCTCCCCCACAGCCGGATGAAGGATACCACCCGCTGATACCGTGCGAGTTGGCAAAATACATATAGACAACGCCATCCCTGTACATACAGTACATCGAGCCCTTGACCTGAGGGCTGAATCCAAGGCCGGCCGCTTCGAGTTGGATAGCACGTTTGATCTTTTTTTCCACCGGCACTTCAACGATCTTGGGATCAAAAGAGATTCTATCCGTGTAGCTTGACCACGGTTTTTCCAGAACACCGTCTTTTTCCGTGGAAAACACGTTGAACTCATCAGGAGTGTGGTAGGGCACTTTGGCCATCAAACCGGTGATCATATCGACGACAGAATTCCATGAGAGGTCATTGCTCGATCCGAAGATCATCTTCTGATCTTTGAGGATGCGAATCCCTATGCCAGCTTCATCATAGGCTTTGACCTGCTCGACCTCTTTGGCGCTAACAGAGATCTCGGCATTGCTGCTGTCTGAGATAACCGCCTCAGCTGCATCTGCTCCTTTTTTACGGGCATAGTCTACAGCCTTCTTGACCAGCTCCATATATTCCCTTGGGCCTTTCATAATGAACCTCCTTCAACATCATCCCAGGCTTCTCCAGGCCCACCGACCAGCATGCCTCTCACGCGTGTTGTGGGCATCCCGAATCCTGTAGGTGCTGTCTGAAACTTACCGCATCGTCCTGCTCCGGCATGGATGACAAGGTCGTTGCCGACCATATCGATCGTTTCCAGAGCTTTGATGCCCATCCCGGAAAGGGTCGCGCCCTTGACAGGTTTGGTGATCTTTCCGTTCTCGATCAGATATCCCTCCGGCACACCCATCATGAAGTTCCCGGTTATGACATCCACCTGGCCTCCGCCCGCGCTGGCCACATAGAGGCCTTTCTTAGTGCTTTTGATAATGTCGTCAGCAGGGATGTTCCCTCCATCGATGAACGTGTTGCGCATGCGGGGTATCGGAGGATAGCGGAAGGACTGCCTGCGTCCGCTTCCCGTGGACTTCATACCCAATTTTTCGGCCCAGACCAGATCACAGAGATAGTTCTGTTGGATGCCGTCTTCGATCAAGACTGTCCGCTCCGAAGGTGTTCCTTCATCATCGAACGCATAAGAGCCGGGCATTTCCGGGATCGTTCCATCATCGATCAGGGTTACGCCTTTGGCGGCTGTCCGTTTTCCGATCTTGTCTTTGAAGTTCGAACCTTTGTAGACCAGGTCTGCCTCCATTCCGTGTCCGCAGGATTCATGGAAAATGACTCCCGTCACTCCCGGTCCGAGAACGACAGGAAACTGGCCGCGAGGCGAATCCACGGCTTCCATCAGTTTCTGCGCGCGGTCAACGGATTTGTCCACTACAGCTTCAAGAGAGTTCTCTCCCTTGAAAAAGCTCATTCCTGCGTGGGCTCCACGGCTGTCTCCTCCTACCTGGAGGTTGCCGGTTTTGTCCTTCATGTAAGTAGCCGCATAGAACTCGGTCAGTCCCAGAGTCTGGTTGATGATTTTCCCGCTTGATGTGGCTATGTTTACCTGGCGGATGATCTCGCGGAAAAACTGGGAAACCTGGTTGACGCGATCGTCAGATGACCAGGCCCTGTCAGTCAGCTTCTGGATGTACTCGATCTTCTTGCTGTCGGCCACTTCATCAGGATTGGGAGTGATAGGAAAAGATAATTTGGAGGTTGCAAGCTCCATGTTAATCAGGGCTTTTCTTCCGCCAACACCCTGAGCAGCAGCATCAGCTACGAATTGCGCTGTTTTGTAGACATCTTCCGCGGCAAAGCTGTCTGTGTAGGCATAATAGGTCTTCCCTTCCTTGACAACGCGAACGCCTACTCCTTTTTCGATGGAAGTGGAAGTGTTGATCTTCTTGTCATCACTGCCGATCAAGTCAAAAGCAGCTCTCTCGACGAATACATCCCCGAAATCCGCTCCTTTTGACATGAGAAACTCGACGGCTTTATTCAAGACGTCTTCAGGGATCATGAGGTCTTCGAGGCCGGCCCCGCCCGCACTGCTTCCTGTTTTGACAAGCAGCGCGTTGAGCAGTGTGGGTGAGAATCCGAGGGCGGTCAAACCCACAGCGCCCTTCCCGATAAACTCTCTTCTTGTTATCATCGGGTGACCTTTGTTTTTTTTGGTCATATGTCGCTCCTTTGCTTAAATAATGGAAAAGATTTGTTTTATCTGAAAGAGTGAAAGTTGCAGAAAAAATCATATATAAAAAATGTAACATACCTCTTCCCTCAAACTCAAGGGGGACGTCCTCCAAAGGGACACCCTTCCACCTGTCCACCACCCACCGGCCCTGAACAGGAATTATCATCTATAACCAGTCCCCCACTCACCTGCCCTGAACAGGAATTATCGTCTATAAAAAATTGGGGATGGTCCTCATTTTCTCATGTTAAGGGTGGGTGGGTATGGGACCGTCTCCATTTTTACATCTCAAAAAATACATATCTATACCGGATTATTCACGAGTCAAGGGGATTAGGTTGGATCGGCCCCCGCCCGCAGGGTAAAAGATGTCGACATAAAATGAAATGGATATCATCAGAATAGTTCCATACCAGGATCTTTCCGAAATCAGGCATAACATGTTTCAATTTTGAATCTCATATTATGGTGCCGACATATTTTATGAATAATTCAGTCTCTATCTTAACTACGTATCATTGTATAAAATGGTTCCGATGAAAAAGGTGCGCTATATCGTTCATGTTGATATGGACGCCTTTTTCGCCGCCGTAGAACAGCGCGACAACTCCGACTACCGCGGCAAGCCGGTCATCGTCGGTGCTGATCCCAAAGAAGGGAAAGGGCGTGGCGTGGTTGCAGCCTGTTCCTACGAAGCACGAAAATACGGCATTCATTCCGCCTTGCCCATCTCGATCGCCTATCGCAAGTGCCCTCAGGGAATTTATCTCTTTCCGGATGGAAAAAAATATGCCCGCGAGTCTGCAAAAGTATTCGAGATCTTAAGGAGATTTACTCCTGATGTCGAACCGGTCAGCATTGATGAGGCTTTCCTAGATATTACATCAAGCTACCATCTGTTTGCCGATACTCCTCAGGATACATGCCGGCTGATAAAATTTTCTATTAAAGAAGAAACAGGACTCACTGCGTCAATCGGCATGGCCCCGAACAAGATGACAGCCAAGATCGCCTCCGACCTGGAAAAACCCAATGGATTTGTCATGGTCAACCAGGAGAAACTCCTGGACTTCCTCCATCCCCTCTCGATTGAGAGATTGTGGGGCGTCGGGGAGAAGACAAAGAAAACATTTCATGAGATGGGAATCAATACCATCGGAGACATCGCCAGCCAGGATCTGTTTCAGTTCACACAGCGGTTCGGGAAACACGGTGAACATATCTGGAAGCTAGCCAGCGGGATAGATCCCAGGGACGTAAAAACAGTTGATATGGTCAAATCTGTGAGCAACGAGCACACATTCGATAAAGATACAGGTGACAAAAAAATGGTGCAGGATGTCATCATGCAACTGAGCGAGAAGGTCTCCAGGCGCCTCCGGAAAGCCGATCTCAAAGGTCAAACCATCACACTCAAAGTCCGGTTCGAAGACTTTAAGACCTATACCCGAGCGGCGACCATCGACCAGCCGACAAATTATGTGGAAGACATCTATTCCACTACATCCCACAGCCTCGAGGGCTTCTATCCCGAAAAGAAGAAAATCCGTTTGGTGGGTGTGGGTGTCAGCAACATGATTAAAGCTTCCTATCAGCCCACCCTTTTTGAACAGGAAGAGGATCAGTCAAAAAAAGAACGGCTCCACAAAGCCGTTGACGAGATCAAAGACAAGTTCGGCGATAAATCCATCAAACACCGCAAATAATCGGGGACACCCTATCTATTTACCTGTTTTCCCTTCTTTGAAATACAGAATTCTTGATTTAAAAATCCAGAGGTTTGTGATTGAGAAAAAATGGGATCTGTCCCAATTATTTTGAGGTTATGTCTTTTTTTCATACCGGCCCGGCTATGTGTTTTCATCTCGACTCTGACAAAAATATTTTATATTGAGCTGCCGATCCCCGGATTGCGGATGGTCTGCACTTGGATTCTGATCTTCATGATTTCGTGGCATAATTTCGGGAACCTATACTTAATTCAGACGAATTGCCTCATGAATGCATATTCATTCATTGAATTGAGTGAAGTGTCCCTGAAATTGATTTTAGCCGGCGGTGCCGCCGCCACCTCCGCCACCTCCACCGCCTCCGCCTGAGAATCCTCCACCGCCTCCGGAGGAATAATGGGCAGCTGAAGTACTGGCCTGAGCGATGGTGGTAGACACAGAATCAATACTGCTAATCATGCTTTGCAAAGCGCCGGATTTGACAAAAGCCATGCGGCTTGCGCCGTAATACCAGACAGGAATTATTGCCCGGTTGTCTTCCAGGATGATCGGCAGCATCTTGAGGATTTTCTTCGCATTCCCGAACAGAATAGCAAACACAAGGTAATGCTCCCACATCTTGTAGGCCTCGGGTGGAACTTCCTTGAAACTGGAAAAATCATCGAGAAACCGTTCCAGCGCTTTCCATAATTCGTCCTCTCTCGCCCATCTTTCTGGCCTTCTTTTCAGCCGCTGTATCAAAAATCCAGACAGGATACCGATAAAAGGATTCAAGGTGATGATAATCAACGGGATGGAGACAAAGAGAAAGGTGTTACGTGCTTTTATACTGGCCGGCTCGACGAATTCGAACTCTTTGGATTCACCCTTGATATCCTTTGCCCAGGTACGATACCATTTCTGAAAACTCTGCGGGTTTTTCTTACAGTAGCGCTCGATTCTCTCGACGGTAAGGGAGGCGCCTTTCTCGAGCCGCCTGCGACCTATGGTCCGGAACAGCTCGCGTAAAAAATCCAGCTCATAGGGACGGAGCGCTTCGTCAGAACTGAAATCCTTCCGCAGCGTTATGTGGGTCTCGGTCTTCTCCTTGGATCCGAACACTCCTTTTTTCTGGATCTTCTCATCCCGGATCTCGAGATATCCCCTCCTGGCAAGGTCAAAGAGCGTGGCCGTAAAAGAGCGCGGCGTGATCTGTTCTCCTTCTCTTCGAAGCACTTCGACAAATGCCGGATTCAAATCTGATGGAGGCTCGCGGAAATATTCAGGAATGTCATCAAAGCGGTAATCCTTCCCAACCTTCTTCCAGACACGGGTATAGAAAAAAAGCCAGAGAATAGTACTGGCAAGAATGATTATTCCCCACAGGATGAAGATGAACTTGATCGTGTCTTCTCTCCGCTGGGCTGCATTGCGGGCGCGTTCGGCCCGCGTGATCGTCTCCTGGACGAAACGTGCCTCCTCCTCCATAATGGACTGCCGGGTGTGCCGGTCTGAGGGCACGCCGTCAACGATCCCGGCCGGCCAAACGACCCGTATCTCGACAAACTGACCTGAACGAAGATTCGGAACTGAAAAATAAACCGTTCTCTCATCCTGGATAAATGACTGGCCGGAGAGAGGGCCGTGCCCATACACAAGGATATCCTCTGTGTTTGATATTCCCTCTGGAAGATGGACGGTGACAAGCACTTCCCTGGCCGGTTTATCCCATCCGCTGCCAACCACCTGCCAGTAAAGCTCTGAAACTTCGGGATAACTGATGATCCCCTTCCGGACCAGGTAATGGAAATGAAAGGTCCGGCGCTCGTTTTGTGCCGAGTAGAACCATTTAGCTTCTATGCGGTCACGACTCTGGGAGACCTCCATCTGCAGAGGGAATTCGTTCTCATCCAGAATCTGGAAGTCTTCTATCGTCGTTCTGTAGGAGTAGCCCTTGCGGCTAACCTGAAGAGGGATCCAGAGCATGGCCCATGAAAAACTTCCTTCAAACTCATATGTCCTGTACTCATCGACGACAAACGAGCCGTCGGGATCTACTGTAATATCAATATTGACATAGGGAAAATAAAAGTCCTTGGACTGCGCGTGCGCCGGCTGAGGCCCGGCTGCAAGAAGAGAAAAAGCCATTATGATAAACAGTGCCGATTTTAAAATTGATGTTTGTTTCATTTCTCCCGCCCTCCGATGGGTTTAACGTCGGCAAAATATCACAGAAAAAACTGAGAAACAATACCTGCTTGCATAAATATAGGTTTTATAGATAATACGCCGTCCGTAAGGAAATTATTTTACCTAAGGTTTTTTCAAGGCGTCATTGTGCGCTCCGATAAAGCCGAGGCAAAGATTATTTTATTGTCTCTCGAAAATGGATGGGTATAATGGGATGTTTAACGGATATCACCATGCTCGGACTGGAATTAAGCCTTATTGAGATCCTGGCCGCTGTCGGGATCGCAGCCTTGGGCTCTGCGATCCAGGGTTCGATCGGCATCGGGCTCGGTTTTATCGCAGTTCCGACACTCGTCCTTCTGAATCCAGGCTTCGTCCCCGGTCCTCTCCTCCTCTCCGCGCTCGTTCTCACCACCCTCATGTCCATCCGCGAGCGGAGCTCTATCCACACTGTGGGAATAAAGTGGGCCATCCCGGGAAGACTGGTTGGATCCATTATCGGCGCCTGGATCTTGAGTATCATTGCGCAAGAAAACATATCCATCTTTTTTGGCAGCATGATCCTCCTGGCCGTCATCATCAGCCTGGCAGGATTCAGCCTTGAATTAAATGCCCGAAATCTTTTGGCAACCGGCGTTCTCTCGGGCATAATGGGCACCACTTCCGCTGTCGGTGGACCTCCCATCGCTATCGTTTATCAGAAGCAGAAAGGGCCCCGCATCCGCGGCACGCTGTCTGTGATCTTTGTTGTGGGAACCATCATCTCTATCATTTCTCTAGCTGTGATCGGCAGGTTCGGATGGGAGGAGATCAAACTGGCTGCGGTGTTGATCCCAGGAGTCCTGATCGGATATATGATCTCCCACCACACCAAAAAGGTCCTCGACCGGGGCTTCATACGAGCAACGGTTCTCATCCTCTCCGCTCTCTCCGGCCTGGTGGTCATTCTCAAGACGATCTTATAATTTTCTTTACATTCTCTTCTCATTTGATAACCCAATACATATAGTTATCAATTGATAACTTAATGATAGTGATTATCAGGCTATGATAATTTCAATAAATTCTCAGCATCATCTTAGATTTGAGAGGATGAAATTTCAGAATAGAAACAAATGTATCGCTTTGACGACCCTTCTGGTATTTCTAACATTAAACAAAAAATGGATTAAAGCCGATATCCAAGAACTCTATAATTTTTCGATCTGGATTGCTTCAAGCTATCCGCGTCTTAAAGACGAAGTCGTAAGCGCGATCGAAAAAATCATCAAGATCCACCTTGTTCCAATCGAAATTTAAAGTCTTTATAACTCACAGTTATAAAAACGAGTAAAAAGGGCGTTTTTTATGACTCAGAGTTATAAGAAATGGGATGGAGAAAGGAAAGTTCAACAACAGGAGATGGGCTTTTTGTCATCACAGCAGGACGATTCGTCGCTCGGCCCGCAAACAGGTTCTTTTTGTCCCCGGATCGAGGCCAGCATCATGGCCGCCGCACACCCCACTCCACTGTCCACAGTGATGGCTCCTGTTTGACAGTTCATCTGGCAGGCCCCGCATTCCATGCAATCCTCAGGACGGACAAGCTCTGCTTTTTTTCCGTTCTGTTCGAATACCGCGTGAGGACAGACAATGCTGCATATCCGGCACCCGTTGCAGAGTCCGGGATCATATTTGAGCGTGTTTTCTATATATAAGTCTTTCATCTTTATCGAAACAATTGTATTAAATTCAGAGCGACCAGTCCAATCAAACTTGCTACAGCCATCCAGGTCATGACCGGAAAGTACCTGAATATTTCTCTCTCCACACCACTCCTTGAAGTAAACACGGTCGAACCAGTAAAATTCAGTGCCATGAAAGATGTAATTGCGGTCATGCTCAATAACAGAACCGCAGCCCAGCCCAGACGGATCCATAAAGGCAGATCCGCCTGTTCTAGAAATTTCAGGACCATAAAAGGCATCGCCACAATTGTGCCGAGAAAGAACCCCTTCGTGCTGAAATTTGGTGTTGGGATCAAAGGAAGAAGCAGAGGGAACAATATACGCCCGGCAAATATCGATACCACAATCGCAGCAGAGAAAATGACACCACCAACTAAATACATCAATATTCCCAGGACCATCATTGGCAGCAATATTTGAACGAATTCCACTCCGGTCAGGATAAACCGGTCCCCGAAATTAAATCGCACACGGCGCATCTCCGGCGAAGCTTTTCTCGTTTTCAGGTATTCAGGCAGGTCGCTGGTCCTCACCGGGCCGTATTCCACCCGAAATCCGCTTCTCTCCCTGATTGTATGAGCGGCCACGCCAGGCGCTCCCAGCTGGGGGAGGATCAATTTCCGGTGATTCACCACATCTTTGAGCTTGCTTTCATCGATCCGCTTGAGAAGCTCATCCGTGCCGAAAGTCCCCTTCCCAGCAGCGCACCAGACATTAATGCCTTTTGTGTCAAGGACAAGAATATAGCCGTCTATCCCTTTAAGGGACGACCGGAGGGCATCGAAACTGAGAGTATAGTTGGCAGTGACAAACACAGGTGAATCCGGGCCCGGATCTTCCAGCTTGTAGAGACCAGGCGCAATGCGGTGCCGCATCCTCCGAATGGCCAGCCTGGCAGCCAGATGGTCCAACCGGTCGACTAAGGTGAGGTCTGATGTAGTCTGTTTGATATCTATCATCGGATTAGAAAAGAAATGGGGACGCCTTACTTATTTCCTTAAAAAACAAAGCGTCCTCTAAATTTTCGTAATTCAAATCACCTGGATTATTCATAAGTCAAGGATTGGATTAGGTCAATGGTCTTAACAGCGACAAACCAGCTTGTGAAAACGTGCCGAAACCCGTCCAAAAACTTCGAGGACTCCGCTGCTTTATGATTGATAAGTTGAGTTGGTTCTCGAATGGAAAAAGTATCGACATGAGATGAAAATAATTAATTGATTTCAATGATTGATCCAGATGGAATCATGTATAAAAACTCTGATCGCATTTATCAGAGACTGGCGTCGACATATTATGAATAAGTTTGCTATTTGATCCGCTTGAATATGTTCTCCATGACCTTATATTCCTGGCCTTCTTCATTGAAATAGAACATCTGCCACATGTATTCATTCTCTTTCAGAATAGTCGTCACTGCTTTCACCTTTCGCTCGCCGCCGGTCATATAATCGGGCCACATTCCCTCTTCGGTAAGGACCTTGTTCTCCTCATCTAGAGTTCCATATGTGATAGAAAGATTCGTGCTCATATTGTCAATCCAGAGAGTGAAGTATTTCTCCTTGAACAGGTCAAATCCGTTCATCTGGATCCCCTCCATCACCGGTTTCATGAACTTGGTGCGGAATTTCACACTCAAAAACCGCCCGTCGAAGATCAACTTGGCTTCCGCGACTCCCTGCGACACATGAGGTTCAGCCTCCGGATCCACCCAACTTTTAACGAGAACATCCCAGGCTCCGACAAAGAACTTTAAATATTCATGCTGATCGGCCGGCCCGGCATACTTCAAGTAGGATTCCATCATAATTTCTTCTGGTGATTTTTCTGCTTCCGGTGCTTGCTCTTCCTTTGCGGGCATCTCTTCAGCCGGTTTCTCTTCCGCCTGTTCCTGGCTAAAGGCACCAGCACCAACAAAAACTACAAGTGCCATAATGCTAAAAAAAATGAAGAACTTCTTCATCCTGTCCTCCTCAATTGACTCGCATATGGAAAGCCATAATATACACCAAATCGCTCCACTTGAAAATGGGGACGGTCCTAATTTTATTCGAAGTATTGTGAAGAATCCCTTAACAATCTTTTCATGTATGGATTTTCCTGGCGACAATTCCCGTTGTAAATACCTAAAAGCTGTGACAGATGTTTTTTCCTCCCGTTAAGCGATAGTTTATTTATTCCTCATAAGTCAGGTAAGCGGAGAAGCTTAGAGAAAAGAAAGATAAGGTTTCTTTTAATGGTATTGGGGTGTCCCTTTGGAGGACGTCCCCATTATTCAGGCAGAGCGTTTATAACGTCGTTGACGAACTCCTCTATGATCCAACCCCCCTTAATGGTCATGCCCAGACGGACGACTACAAGTTTCTTGCTCGGAATGATCACCGTGTATTGATGCTGGTAGCCTTCCAGACAGTATAGATCGGTCGGCAGGGTCTTGAACATCCTGTTCTCAGGATTTCCCGCCATGCCATAATTCAACCAGAACTGGGCGCCGTATTCCTGTTCTTTCACAGTTGGTGTGGGCGTTAACGTGTAGTCCACCCAGCCTTCGGGCAGGATTCGCTCGCCTTCCCAGAC
>Ga0255055_10002051_pt1 | contig 14296 bp, 12 predicted proteins | sample JV7_2_27_MG_FD_188633 | JGI IMG/M metagenome (GOLD analysis project Ga0255055, IMG submission 188633) | Seawater microbial communities from Jervis Inlet, British Columbia, Canada - JV7_2_27 | ecosystem: Environmental > Aquatic > Marine > Inlet | place: Canada: British Columbia | collected...
TCCCTCCACATTCTCCGCCAGGAAGTAGTCGAAGACCGCACCCTTTGGAGCGTCGGTGGCCCGGCGGGCACCCACCAGCGCAAACCCGCCGCTGCCGTTGAGCCGATAGGCTGGTCGAGGCTCCACCATCCACGCTGTAGCGTCCAGAACCTCGTCAGAGAGCGCGTGCAGGAGCGTCAGGTCGTCCAGGATCCAGAACGATCGCCCCTGCGTCGACAGCACCAGGTCCTGATTGTGGATCTGAATGTCGGTGATCGGAGTGACTGGGAGATTCTGCTGAAACGACTGCCAGCTCCGACCCTCATCGAACGAGATGTACATGCCGTATTCGGTGCCGGCGTAGAGCAGACCGCTTCGATCTGGGTCTTCTCGGACGACCCGAACAAAGTGGTTGGCCGGAATCCCGTTGGTGCCATCGGCCAGGGATCGCCAGGTCGCACCGTAGTCGTCGGTTGCGAATATGTAGGGTCTGAGATCGGCCTCGCGGTAGCGGTAGGCGGCGATCACCGCCCGTCCATCTTCGTGGCGCGAGAGATCGATGGTGTTGACAGTGGCTCCAGCCGGGAAACCCTGCGGAGTTATGTCATTCCAGCTCACCCCGTTGTCTTTGGACACGTGCACTCGACCATCGTCGCTTCCGGCCCAGAGAACCCCGGCAACCAGCGGCGACTCTTCGAAAGCGAACACCGTGCCGTAGATCTCGACCCCGGTGCCGTCCCGCGTGATCGGGCCGCCGGCATACCCCTGATGCTCGGGGTTGTCGGTGGTGAGATCGGGGCTGATGGTCTCCCAGCTGTGTCCCTCGTCCCGGGAGCGGTGCACGTACTGGGAGGTGTGGTAGATCGTGATCGGATCGTGGGGCGAAATGCGGATGGGTGCGTTCCACTGGATCCTGTACTTGAGCTCGCTGCGGTCCTGGGCCACCTGTAACTGGGGATACAAGATCACCTCGCGCATCAGACCGGTGCGGCGGTCGAGCCGGGTGATGCTGCCGCCGTAGCATCCGGCGTAGATGACGTCGGGGTTGCGAGGATCCACCGCGACATGGGCGCTCTCACAGCCCCCCACCTGGAATTCGGCCTCGAAGTTGCTGGCCATCCCTGGTGAGAGACGGCTGGGCACCGAGATCGATGAGTTGTCCTGCTGACCGGCGTACAGCCGATAGGGAAACTGATTGTCCACGGCAACCCGGTAGAGCTCGGCCGTCGGCTGGTTGCGCTGGGTCGTCCAGGTCTTGCCGCCATTGAGTGAGACGGAAGCCCCGCCATCGTCCCCGTTGATCATGAGATTGGGATCGTCCGGATTGATCCAAAGCGCGTGGTTGTCCGGGTGCGCCGTCATCATCGGTTTGAAGCTCTTGCCCCCATCCACAGACTTGTGGAGGAGCACATTCGACACCCAGAGGGTGTCCTCGTTCTGGGGATCCGGTGTCACGTGCAGGTAGTACCAGGGGCGTTGTATGAGCATGGGGTCCGTGCTGGTCAGGCGCCAAGTTTCACCACCGTCATCCGATCGGTACAGCCCACCCTTTTCGTGCTCGATCAGGGCAAAGACCCGGTTCGAATTGGCGGGTGAGACGGCCACGCCGACCTTGCCCATGATGCCCTCGGGGAGTCCGCCGGTGAGCTTGTCCCAGGTGTCACCGCCGTCGGTCGACTTGTAGACGCCCCCGTTCTCGTGGCCAGACCGTAGATCCCACGGCTTTCTCTCCGCCCCACCCCAGGCTCCCGCGTAGAGAACCCGGGGGTTCTTCGCATCCATCGAGAGGTCGGGAACGCCTGTCCTCTCGTCCGCGAAGAAGACCCGTTCCCAGTTCTTCCCGCCGTCCTTGGATCGATACACGCCTCGGTCCTCACTCGGACCGAAGGCGTTCCCCAGCACCGCCGCATAGACCAGATCCGGGTTGCGGGGATGAACGATCATCTTGCCGATCTGGCCGGCGTTCTCAAGCCCGATGAAGGTCCAGGTCTTACCTGCATCTCTCGAGCGGTAGGCGCCGACTCCGGGGGAAACGTTGCCACGGATGCACGCCGAGCCCGTACCGATGTAAATCACGTTGGGATCGGAAGGCGCCACCGCGACCGCACCGATGCCACCCGCGGCGATCTGTCCGTCCGTGAGATTGCTCCAGGACTCACCAGCGTCGTCGGTGCGCCAGACTCCCCCACCAGTACTCCCGAAGTAAAAGATGTGAGGCTGGCCCACCACTCCGGTGACGGCGGTCGACCTGCCACCGCGATGAGGCCCGACGTTGCGGTACTCCATTCCCGTCAGGTAGGAGGCATCGACGACACCGAGGGGCTCGGCCGCGGTTGCGCCACCAGGGATCACGGCAGCGACTGCCGCGGCGGCCAACAGCACTGTGGCCAGGCGGGTGGCGGGCCGAAAACGAAATGGGCTCAGGTCATTTCTCAGGGACATCATGGACCTCCTTCGAGCAGGGTAACTTCCCAGCTGTCGAGACTATATTGAAGCTCGTTTGGTGCGGCAATATCCGACTATGAACCTGTCGCTTCGCCGTCCCCACTTGTGGCATCGACGGAGCCGAGGTAGCGGTCGAGCCAGGCGAGGGTTTCTTTGATGAACTCGTTGCGGGGCGGGATGTGATCCGTGTCGAACAGCTTCAGCTCTTTGTGCTCCGGAGGTGTTCCCAGCAGGTCGAACATCGGCCGAATCGATGTGTCGAGGGGCAGAAGCATGTCGTAGCGGCCATTGATCATCAGCGTCGGAAGACCGATACGGGGGAGGTAGTTCACCGGGTCGGCCTCGGGACGGAACGCGACATCGCGGCCGCCCAAGCGGACCGCCAAGCCCCCTGAGACCAACACGCTGGTCGCAAGACGATCCTCGACTGCCGGGATCAACCCACCGAGGATCGCGCCCCAGCTCATGCCGTAGAACGCCAGCTTCTCGGGATCGATATCCTCGCGAGTCTCGAGATAGTCGATCGATCTGCTGAAGTCCTTGACCAGCTGCTCCAGGTACTCGGTGTAACGATGCGTGCCGTCTCCAGTGTGAATCTGCGCCAACGAGAGGTCCATCCTTTCGAATGTGCCCTTGTAGACCGGATAGAGGACCGCCCGACCGTTCTGGACAATGAACGAGAGGAAAACCGGGAACTCGAAGTACTCCTCGATATCGGTGCTGGAATCGTGGAACAAAGACCCCGAGCCAGGGAAGTAGACAACCGTCTGAAATGGCGGTGTGACGTTGCGCGGCAGAAACAGGTGGGCAATGATCCTTTCGCCGCCGTAGGCCGCATCGTAGCTGATGGTCTCGTGAACCCATCCCGGCGCGCTGTCGTCGCGCGAATCAATCCGCGCGTTCAGATCGCTACGATCGTAGGCAAACCGTTGCTTGTAAACCTCGAAGATCTCCTCTGAGACCGGCTCCTCGTTGGCGAAGTCACGGGTTGGCGCCAGCTGCACCTTGCTGAAAGCAGCCTCGGGAATCTCTCCGGAAGCGGGAAAATACGCGCATCGAAACCCGTTCTGAGGTGAGCGATCCATCGGCGGGACCTGGCTCAGTGCCTTGAACATATAGGTTGTATCGGTCCAGGAACCGCCACGGACCAGTCTTCCGGTCTGCGTCTCGTTGAAGCACCACTCTCTGACGTTGCCCGCCATGTCGTAGGCACCGAAGGCCGTGATTCCCGGCAGGCTGTCCGCCGCAACCGGCCCCTTGCCGCCGAAGTTGCTGAAGGGGGCGAAGATGGCATAGCCGCCGAGCTGGGGAACCTGGATGAGGGTCGTAGCCTCCCCCCGGGCGAGACCCCAGTGGTCTCCGGTGGGCAGACTCTTGCCTGCGAACTCCGCGTATGCGGCGGCCTCGTACCAGCTGATCCCCGAGACCGGATAGTCCGCCTGCTCCTCCGGGTAACCGCCAGCCTGCCAGGTCGCTGGACCCGGCCTGTCCGTCTGATCGACAAACCGATCCATGGCCTCTTCCCAGATCAGGGTCGTGCCGTTGTCGACGAACTCGTGTTGCCAGTAATCTCTGGTGCGGTAGCCCCCGCGGTCGACGAACTCCTTGAACTCTCTGTTGGTGACTTCGTAGCGATCGATGTAGAAGTCTTCGAGCTCGCCGGCGCTCGTCGCCGCTCCCTGCACACGCACCGTCCCTGCTGGTATAGATCCCGCTTCATCGAGCACCCGAACGAAGTCGTTCGGTTTCAGGAGTTGACTGTCGGTGAGATCGACTTTCCAGGTCGACGAAGCCGCCACTACGGTCTCGTACCCCGGTTTTTCGATCTTCCAGCGGAGGATGCCGATAGGGAGCCGAATGCTCTCGAGCGGCGAGGTGCCAAGGTGCTGCCAGTCGTCGGAGGGAGAGACGTAGTTCTTGACGTAGATCTCCGCTCCTGCCGGCTCGGTTGTCACGGACAAATTCAACGAGCAGCGGGAGAGAAGCTGCTGCAGTCGATCGTCGCCTGGAATGAATTGCTCGGCCTCGAGCGCCAGCTCGTAGGCCTCGGAGTAGTCTCGCCAACTGCCCTCGACCAACCGCTCGATCTCGGGAAGGGCCTCCTCTCTGGCCCACCGGACCTTGGTCTGGCGGCTGGCAAGCCAGAACCCGGCCGCTGCCAGACCCGCCGCAAGCAACGCGAGCGGAATCGCCACCCGCGGCCTGCGGACCGAGCGCATCAAGCCGCTCCAGCCCGGGGCCATGGACTGTTCGACCGCTGTCCGAGAGCCATCCGCCGATGCCGACAGACCCTGCAGAACCTCCTCCAGAGCAGTTCCGACCTCGCGAATCTTTGGATACCGCTGGTCGGGCTGTTTGGCGAGCAGCTTGCGGACCACGGGCTCCAAAGACTCGGGGATGTCTTCTCGATGCTGTCTCAAAGGCGGCGGGTCATCGCGCAGGATGGCGCTGGTCGTCTCCATGGCCTGCGGCCTGCGGAACGGATGAACGCTTGTGAGCAGCTCGTAGAGCATGATGCCGTAGGAAAAAATGTCGGACCGGGGGTCCACCGACTCGGCTCGCAACTGCTCAGGAGACATGTAGGCGAAAGTGCCGACCGTGGTCCCTTCCCTAGTCAGCATCGTGGCGCTCAGCAACTCGGTCTCGGAGGATTCCCGCATCTCACCGTCGTCGGCCCAGGTTCGCTTGGCGAGGCCGAAATCCATGACCTTGGCGTTTCCCTGCTCGGTCAGCATAATGTTGGCCGGCTTGAGGTCGCGGTGGACGATGCCGCTGTCGTGCGCCGTCTCGAGAGCTGCGGCAACCTGCACAGCGATGCGCATCGCTTCTGTGACCGAGAAGGGGCCCTTCTCGAGCCGCTTGGCGAGATCCTCGCCGGTTACGAGCTCCATGGCGAGGAAGCGCACGCCCTCGGACTCATGCAGGCCGTAGAGCGTGGCGATGTTCGGGTGGTTGAGCGACGCAAGCAATTTGGCCTCGCGGGAGAAGCGCGACAAGCGGTCAGCGTCACGGGAGAAGACCACAGGCAGGATTTTGATCGCGACCTCGCGGTCGAGCGTGGTGTCGACCGCTTTCCAAACCACGCCCATACCACCCTCGCCGATTTTCTCGACGACGCGGTAGTGCAGCAGGGTCTTGCCGATCAACTGTCGGTTCCCATCTAGTCAGCCGATTCCAGAGTGTCGGCTTATTCTACAACCGCGGGAGAGGGACAGGATGTTGCCGCCGTTTTGACGTCTTCATGACCACGAGGTACTATCTTGGTATGAAATCTAATACCAAGTCCAGTATTACCTTGCCTCCGAACGAGCTCAAGCTTGTCCTCGACCTCCAAGCCCAGCTCAAGGCCAAGAGCAAGGTCGAGGTCGTACGCAGAGGGCTGCGCTTACTGAAAGAAGTTACCGATCGAGAAGCTCTCCGGCGGGGCTACAAACAGGCTTCGCTCGCGACCCGGGCGTCCACGAGGGAGGAAATCGGGGAGCTCGATCCTCTCACTGCTGAAGGACTCGAAGATTCGTGAAGATCCGCCGCGGGACGCTGTGTCTTGCCGATCTCAGCCCCCACCGGGGGTCTGAACCAGGGAAGATCCGACCCGTCCTGGTCGTTCAGACCGATCTTCTCAACGAAGTAGACCATCCCTCGACCTGGGTTCTGCCCTGCACGTCGCGGCTCGCCCGAGAGAATCTCCTGCGCGTCCCGCTGCCAAAAGGCATCGCGGGCAACGATCAAGATTGTGAGGTCATGATCGACCAGAGCCGCGCCATCGACAACCGTAGGCTGGTCCGCAGCCTCGGCCCCCTGCCCGACACCATCTTGAAGGAAGTCGAAGAAAAGCTGCGCCTTCTCGCCGAGATTTGATTTTTTCGACGTTCTCTCCGCTACTGACCTGGAGTCTCCGGATTGGCCGACTCCAAGAGCTCGACAAGGACGACTCGGTAGGCCGGTTTGTAGTGTTCTCGGTACTGCGTCGAGTGGTGAACGGGCGGGAAGCCGCGGCTTTCCATTTCTGAGAAGAGCTCTCTCAGCTGGACGACCCCGAAAGGAAGCTCGCCCGCCAGGGCCATGGCTTCGATGTCGCTCCAGTAGCTTCTCAGCCTGTCCTCGGAACCCTCGAATCGCTTGGCGGTGGTAACGAACGCGTCTAGCAAGCGATCGACTTCCCCACCCTGCTCGTCATAGGTTCGCAGATTGACTCGTACCAGGGCACCGTCCGGCGACAACGGCTCGCTCAGCGGCTCTGGAGCAGCTGCCGCGAGATTCGACAGCTCGCGCTCGAGCCACTCCCGTGCCGCCCTGTGGTCAGACACAGCGTGTTCGCTACCCATGGCGGCCTGGAACACGAGCTTGTAGAGATCCTCTACTTCCATGGCCGGATAACTGCCCAGGTGGTACTCCACGACCTGCTGAAATGACAGTACATCGTCACCGTTCTGTGCTCCGACCGCTGGAGCCAGCATGATCATCAGGCCCAGTATGTGGGTGGCCGGTCGCCACGCGAGTCGGGTCTGGGCGGTTCTGGCTGATTCGACCGGATCAGATGGGCTCATAGACCTGCACCAGGTTCAAACTCACCAACCGGCTGAAGTTCCGGTCCAGGGACCAGAGGTGTGCCTCGCGCTCGGCCGCTGTAGCCCCGATCAGAAGGTCGGCAAAGCCGAAGCGTTCCCCTTGCTGGGAAGCCGGCTCAATCCAAGAGGTCGCCAGATCCCAAGTCGACCGCTCAGGGAACCAGATCGGAAGTGCGGAGAAGAGTCGTTGCAAGCGAGGGAAATCCCGACGCGAGACGCCGCTGAGGATTTCCATTCTTACTGGTGCGGCAAGGGCAACCTGATCCTCATCCAGAAGGCGCATGAGAGTATTGGCTTCCTCAGTTTCGCGGCACCGCAGAGCCGCGACCCAGACTGAGGTGTCGACGAGGATCAACCCAATGGCTCCCGCGGCCGGCGCCGACTCTCATCCAGGTCGATGTCCAGCTCGACCGACCCCATCAAGTCTTTGAGCTCCTCGATCCGGCGTCGACGGATGAGCTCTTGGAGGGAGAGGATTACGGTGTCGGTCTTCGATTTGAACCCGAGGATCCGTCGGGCCTCCTCGATCAGCTCCTGGGGAATATCGAGGGTCGTTCGCATATGTTTCATTCTAACTTATATGCTTTCTGATGCAAGAATCACTGCAATCTGTATGCAAATCGAAGCTCACCGACGGTGAATCTAACCTGGGCTACTCGCCGGGTGGGTACCAGACTCTCGGATCTGGAGAAGGAATCTGATCAGCGGGCGCCGGCACCTTTGGCGTGTACCGAAAGCTCGCGCGCAATGTCATCCTGAATCGCTTGCGCCAACTCTCCGAGATGCCCCTCGAGCTTCTCGATCCAGCCCGTCTGCAGGTCGTCGCGGATTCGATCGCCGTAGAGAACAAGCACAACCTCGTCGAGGACGACCAGTGGCGAGGCTACCGATTTGGTTTCCGTTGGCTCGACGAGGGCCTCGAGAATCCCCTCGTCTCCCTGACCACTGGGAAGAGTAGCCATGATCGTTCGCTTGCTCTCCGCCGACTGACTGAGCAGTCCCGGCAGCTTTCGCGGGACGACGAAGTCGAGGATCGAGTTTTCTGCGAGATGGCCCTCGGATCGGACGCCAAATTGAGCAATGGGCCGGAAGCGGTCCTTGCGGGCGGAGAATAGAACGCCACGGCGAAAGCTCGTCTCGGCGAGTTGCATCAACTCTTTGAGAGTCTCTCCCTTGAACTCCGGGGCCCGTATCTCGGTGGCAATCGATTTCAGAGACACGCTGCTCGTCGCCGTCGCTGGTGCAGGAGTCTGTGCGGCCGTCTCGTTCATCAGGCCCTTTTCGTCGACCTGCTGTGCTGCCTCGAGCAAGACACCGTCCGGCGATAGACCGAAGGGTGCCAGAAGATCAGAAGCCGGTAGGCTGACCTCACCATGATCAGCGACCTCCATGGTGTCGAACCTAAATTCACCCGAGCTCCATTCGATGAACTCACTGAACACCCTCAAAACCTGAGTGCGGATGACATCCTCGAGAACGTCTTCCGTCAATGCACCCATTTCGAGCAGGATATTCCCCAGGCGCTTTTCTTCGACGGACTTGTGCTGGTGCTCGAGAGCTGCAATCAGCTGGGCTTCGTCGATCAGGTTTCTGCTCAGTAGCATGCTGCCGAGGTTCTCGCGGAAGGATGACGAAGCGGCATAGATGATCTTGCCGCCGCGAAAGACCACCATGCCCTCGGATTCTCCACAGGTCAGCCGGAGTTTGCCGCTCTTGCCGAGGAGCCCCATGACACTGATGAGATCCCCTGGGTCGAGATCGCTGAGATCACCGATGACACTCATTCTCGTATCACCTTTCGCTGACCGGCCCAGCGCTATCAAGGGCCAAGCCGGCCAATACGGCTTCCATGGCGAAGAATGCCGAAATCTCGGACATTCGTCGATGACCCAGTTCACAGGATGCCGGATGAGCGTGCTGCTGGAGCGCCTTCTAGCTCGAGCCGTCCAGCCACTCGAGCACTCGGGTCTTCTGGTAGTCGTAGAAGGGATTGTGCCGCAGGCGCATCAGCCAGTCGGCGGGGAACCTCAACAGTCCCCGCTCGCCCCGAACGTCCATGTGGCCGAGGAAGATCGTGTCCTCGCTCGGCGCCGGACCCCGACCGTAGAGGGGATCGTCGAGGGGAAATGGCAGCGCCACGTGAGAGAGCGAGATCATGCCCGCAGGCCAGGAGGCATCCATTGCGGCAGTGGAGATCTCGGCGGACAACGATGCCTTGCTGCGGCTGACGATCGCGGCGCTTTCGTCGTTCTCGTTGGCGATCAGGGTCAGGGCAAACGGTAGGGCATCATCGGCCAACAGCCGGGCGGTCAGCGGGCCGTTTCATGGATCCTACATCCAAGTTCTACGGCGTGTACCAGATCGGTGAGGTATAGGCGCGATCTTGAATCGTCGCCGGGACGTTGTCCGGCAGGTCGATGCCGTAGAACGCGGCGTCATAGGTGGTCCAGCGCGGCGTCGGGATTTCCAGTACCCGCACGTAGTAGAAGGCGGACTCCTTGGGATCGAAATCCGGGTCCTGCCAATGGGCGGCCAGCACTGCATTGCCGATGGTGTTGGTGAAGGTCGCCGTCGGAATGTCCACGGTGTTGCCCACGGGCTCTTTGCATCGGCCATCCACGCCGACGGTGCGACCGTCGGAGATGGCCACATCGTAGATGCGCTCGTGCGTCTCCCCGGCGGCATCCAGCCAGCCCTTGATGACCTGGACTCTGTCGAGGTTGGCGCCGTCCGGATCGCGCAGCGCCCGGATCATGAACGTCGGTGCGGTGTCGGCTGGGGCGCTCCTCAGATCCCCGCCCATCGGCACACCACGCCGGTAGCCTTGAGCGATGAAATCGGGGCGCACCACTTCGTTGGCCTCGAAGTCCCATCCACCGAAGACTCGCACCGTGATCCGAGTTCCCGTGGTGGCGTAGACTTCTTTGCGCTCCATCGCGTCGAAGATCGCCTTGCGTGTGTTCTCGCGAGACCACACCGCGGTGAGTCCGGAGGCCACCTCCTGCGACGTCATGATTCGCAGAGCCGGGTCGTCGGCAGGGATGACCTCGCTGTCGTGTCGTTTCGCCGAGGGCTCGGTCTTCGCGTACTTGCCGTAGTAGTTCTCTTCGCGGGTCGTGGCGAGCCCCGTGTGGGAATCGGTGGCTCCGCTCAGTCCGAACTTGTAGGGGTTGGCGCCGAGTTCGGCGCCGAGCTCGAGCCCGAGCTTGAGCGCCGCGCGCCCGTACTCGTATTGCAGCATGTCGTCTTCTTTGGCCTCCGAGCCGTCGATGTTCGCGACATCCCAGTTCTCGAAGTCGGCGAACTCGTCGTCGGCCGAAAGAAAGGGGTGGGTCTCCCCGTCCCCTTTGATCTGCGTCACCTCGATGAGCGGCTCCCAACGCATCCGAGCCTCTGCATAGGCGCGCGTCATTTCGTTCCCCGAGAAGTCCGTCTTCGGGAACATCCTGCCGTTGCTGAGGTTGCCGTTGTGAGGGATGGCCAGCGCGTTGCCCCCGGTGGCCGCCTCGTAGCCTTCCATGTAGGTCCAGAGATCCCTGGGATCCTCGCTCTCGAAGATCGAGAACGGCAGGAGCTGACTCGTCTTGTCGACGGCGTCGCGGAAGACGACGACCCGGTGGAGGTTGTTGCCGTTGGGCATGGAGGTGAACTCGAAGCCGGTCATAGCCGTGAAGTGGCCTGGCTGGTCGTAGCCTTCGGCGGTCTCGAGGAACGCTTCCCATATGCTGCGCACCGACTCGGGAGAGTCGAAGCGGGCGTTGCCGCTCGTCACATCGTCAATGATCGCTTTGAAGGCTTCCATCGCCCCTTCCGGACCCGCGTTGAACCGTTCGTACAGCCATGCGCCGTACTCATCCCCGATCAGCAGCGGATCCGCGTCGCGAATCATCGGCGCGAGTCCGATGTAGTCCGAGTGGTCCGTGACCACGAGGAAGTCGAGCGGCCGCACGAGCTGCACCCGCTGGCCGGTATTCGAGACAATCGTCTCCCCGCGGGCGAATCGGTAGGCGTCGTCGACCGTCAGCGTCGTCCCAATCAGGCCCGCATCAGGCGAGAGATTGGTGTGGAGGTGGGTGTCGCCGAAGAACACCTGGTCGGCGTAAGCCCGACCAGCGTACGGCGAGTAGACTCTCTCCTCCGCAAAATCCTCCTCCGTGACCACCAGCTCCTGACCGGAAGCAAAGGCGGGCACGACGCCGAACGACAGAGAGAGGGCGGCGATGACGAAGAAAGGAATAACCACTGTGGGTAAAGGACTCCTATTCATGGAGATGTCTCCTATTCCGAAATTCTTCTTTCGGGCATTCGAAAGTTCGACGATCCTAACATCAAGATGATGAAGAGAGGGTCGAATCTCAGACTCAGTCACTATCGCCCAGGGCGAGTTGGATCTTCACCGCCCAGTCGAGCGCCAATACTTCTGCTGGGCTGATTCGACCCAGAATGCGCCCGATTCTTCGCTTGGCGACGGTGCGGATCTGATTCGCCACCACTCGAGAAGGCTTTGCGAGCCCACTGGTATCTGAGTCGACGAGAGCCTCGTAGGGTCTCAATTCGCGATCGGGGAGAGCGGTGATGGGCACCACTTGGACTACAGCATCGAAACGGCAAGCTGCGTTGTTTGAAACCACAACTGCCGGGCGGGTCTTGCGGATCTCGCTGCCCTCGGCGGGATCAAAGCGGACCGTCACGACGTCGCCGCGTTGCAGCTCGGCCTTCACTCGTCGACCCCCGCGTCAACGCTTTCCCACTCCCGATTCAGCTGTTCAGACTCCTCGGCGTCCTCCTCGTATGCTTCTTCCAATCGTTGCTCGAGCTCACGGGCTCTGTATTCAGAAACGGCCTTTGCCACCACGCTGCTGGCATTGGGCGTGGAGCGCAGGTACTCCGCCAGGTCTTTGCTCAGTGAGACCGTGAGTTTTGTCTTCGCCATCTATTGACTCCGTAATTGACTTACCAATCATACCACCATAACTCCATACCAACGATCAGGCAACTTCCCATCTGGACCCAAAGAACGACAAGTGCACCCGGTATAATCAGCCAAGTGAACACAAGCCGAAAGCGAGCAGCGAAACGCTCTGGATGGCCGATCCGCGTGTTTCAATTGGGACAGGAACCGAGTGCCGATCTTGCGGCCGAAACCACACCCGAGCAGCGCATCGACATGGTATGGCTTCTCACTCTGGAGTCTTGGTCCCTGACAGGGCGACCGCTTCCGGAATATAAAAGGGCCGCCACGCCCATCGCTGTGCGCAGTCTCAGCGTAACTCCAGAAAACCCAGACCGATGAACCAAGATTTTCTTGACGTTCTGGGCTCTCTCCTGAGGGCGGACACACGCTTTCTAGTGGTCGGTGCCCATGCTTTGGCGGTCCACGGAGTCCCTCGGGCCACAGGAGACCTCGACATCTGGATCTCGACCAGCAGCGAGAACGTCGAGAAAGTCTGGCAAGCTATGAAGGATTTTGGCGCCCCACTCGAGGCTCTCGGAGTTACCAAAGCAGACTTTGCCGCCCCCGAGATGGTCGTCCAGCTGGGTCTTCCTCCCCGGCGAGTCGATCTGCTCACTGGGCTCAGCGGAGTCGAATTCGAGGATGCTTGGGGCCAACGAGTCACACATCGGGTGACGGACCTCGACGTTCCGTTTATCGGACGCGATACGCTGATACAGAACAAGCGAGCTACAGGGCGCTTGAAAGACCTGGCTGATCTGGAAGAGCTCGGCTGAGGGCCCCATCGGAACAAGCACCCATCTGCCATATAAGTGACTGCCAAATAAGTGACTGGCACCGACACCGGCATTGCTTCTATCCTGCTCTTGCTTGTCGGTTCGGCTGTCCTGCTGGGCCTCGCAGCCTTTGCTCTGATCTCGATCCGTGAGCGCGAGCGACGGGCTGCTCTCATCGCGCTCGCTCTGGCTGCGGTGGGCTCACTCCCTTTCTTTGTCACCACGGTCTTCTCCTTCCCTGTTCAGATCGCGGTGCTGGCAGCTCTCGCGGCCCTTTCTCTCGCGGCTGCGATCATTTGGTTCCTGCCGATCGGGTCGTCCTGTGAAGAAGGTGGCCGTCCGAGTCGCCGCATCGACGAGCGGGACATCATGTTTGCCCGGGCACGGCTCGTGCCTGGGAGCGAAGAGTTCGATGCCTACTACGCCATGCGGCCGGAACACCGGGAGGGAGATGATCGGACCCGCTCGTTGCCTGGCCTGCTCTCGCCTGATGCACCCGCGGCCGAGGCGGTCGCTTTCGGCTCAGCGGAAGCTTCCTTCGCCATCACCGAGGCCCTGCGCGATGAGGTCGACGGACCGGTGGCACCGGAGCAGGTCGAGCGACCGGCCGCAGAAATAGCCGCAACGATACAGAGTCTCGCTCTCCGGTACGGGGCCTGCGACGTCGGCATCACGGAGCTGCAGCCGTATCACATCTACACTCACATCGGCCGGGGTACTGGTACCTGGGGGGAGCCGATCGAGCTCGACCACCGCTGGGCGATCGCATTCACCGTGGAGATGGACCACGCCACGATGCGCCGCGCACCCGCAGCACCAGTCGTGGCTGAATCGGCACGGCAGTATGTGGAATCGGCACGGATTGCCCTCCAACTGGCTGCACTGATTCGTTCTATGGGCTATCCGGCCCGTGCTCACATCGACGGCAACTACCGGGTCATCGCTCCCCTGATTGCACGCGATGCCGGGCTTGGAGAGATCGGGCGGATCGGCATCCTGATGACACCCCGACTCGGCCCTCGGGTGAGGCTCGGGGTGGTCACGACGGATCTTCCCTTGGTGGCGGATCGACCGGGGGACGACCCCTCGATTCTCGACTTCTGCACCGTCTGCAAGAAGTGCGCGGAGAACTGCCCGACCGGATCGATCCCGTTTGGTGAACGGGAGCCGATCGAGGGTGGCCGTCGCTGGAGGATCGATGCCGACAGCTGCTTTCGCTACTGGAATGCGGTCGGTACCGACTGCGGTCGCTGCATGACGGTCTGCCCGTACTCCCATCCCGACACCGCCGCCCACAATTTCGTGCGCTGGGCGACCCGGTCGTCGGGAGCCGCGCGTCGGGGTGCTCTGTGGCTCGACGATTTCTTTTACGAGCGCCGACCTAAGCCCCTTCCCAGCTGACGACCCTGGTGATGCACGAATCCAAAGCTCCCGATGAGCCTCCATCGACCGCTCGAGTCGAGCTCCTGCGTCGCAAAACAACCGCGATCTTCCTCGGTGGTGTAGGCCTGGGCAGCATCGGCCTCATCGCGGCCATCATCGTCTCCACTCTGGCGGCGGAAGAGATCTCCCAG
>Ga0255055_10002052_pt1 | contig 14296 bp, 12 predicted proteins | sample JV7_2_27_MG_FD_188633 | JGI IMG/M metagenome (GOLD analysis project Ga0255055, IMG submission 188633) | Seawater microbial communities from Jervis Inlet, British Columbia, Canada - JV7_2_27 | ecosystem: Environmental > Aquatic > Marine > Inlet | place: Canada: British Columbia | collected...
CCGGTGGAACGGCCGTAACCGCGATAGTCAACCGCTAAAAAATTAATCCCCAGTTGATTAACCATCTGACCGAATTCATCATAATCGGCGACAATTTCCCCATTGCCGTGAAAAAAAAGGATATTACAGGCCAATTTTTCCGAAAAATGAAATCGCGCCCCAATTCCAATTTCGGCTTCAACCGGAATCATGATATCGGCTGTGTCAGTTGCGGATATAGATCGATCGGATTCGGATCGCGGATGAAATAAAAACATCAGTATCTCCGGCCGATCCAGAATTGAATAGTCTATTTTTGAAATATCGATCATTGCGGCGCTCCTTCGCGTCTGATTTTCAAAAATTAAGATGCTCAAAAGGCGCATGCTTGGCAAGTTGCCTGATACACGATACGAAAACCTGTCCAAAATACCATTATCGAGGACGAGGAGGAGCACGAGGACGAGTACGAGGTTAGGCAACTTTGCTCCCTTTCGTACTCGTCGTCGTCCTCGTTCTCGTTATCTAACCCGCCTGAGGTTGACAAGCGGCAATTCCAGCATACGGGATGCGACTTCTTTAAGGATTTTAACGGCAACCATCGCCGTGATCTCTGACGAATCACGTTTGGGATTAAATTCGACGATGTCGGCCCCGACGATCGGAACTTTCAGCCGCTGAATGAGTTCTATCACCTGGCGGGTGGACATGCCTCCGGGTTCATGATGGGAAACACCGGGCGCAAAAGCCGGGTCAAGAACGTCCAGATCAATTGAAAGATACAGGGGACCTTCAAAATGGAGGGTCGCTGATTTCTGGAAATTTTGCATGTCGATCATTTCAACCCCGAAACGATCGCTTTGCTGTTTCTGATGCGGATTAAGCGTGCGAATCCCAATTTGAACCAACCTCGATACGAGCTTTTCCTCCATGATGCGCGCAAAGGGGCAGGCATGCGAATAGCGGTTGCCGTCGTAGGAATCATAGAGATCCGGATGCGCATCCAGGTGAAGAAGATCCAGCCGATCAAACTTTTTCGCATAGGATTTCAAAACGGGATAGGTGATGGCATGATCCCCGCCCAATGATATAATGCGTGCATCACGGCGTAACAATTCGCCTGTGGTTCGTTCAATTTCTTTAATCGCAGCGGATTCACCGGGTATGTCCATGTCTCCCAGGTAAGTAAATTCTGAATGCGCGCCGAGATCAATTCCGGACTCCGAACACAGGTTGCAGGCACCGGCGCTCCATATTTCACGAATTCGAGCGGGTGCCATAGCCGCGCCCTGCATGAAGGACGAATAGGCATCAAATGGGATACCGATAACGGTGACCATTCCCGATTTCAAGTTGTCAGGATAATTTATCACTGTAAGAATCTTACGGGTAACACCCGACATCCCTTATTGTCATACAAATCTATGGTAAAGGCGCTACCGATGTTGAAGTTAAACGCCAGTGGTAACGCCAATGCGGTATCTGAGGTCCAGATGAGGATACAGCTGAGCCGTATCTGAGGAACGATTTTAACCGGATGTCCGCAGGCGACTTCATAGCCTTCATATTTAGGATCTTCCGCATAAAGGCTTTGTAATTCCGAGACGGTTGGCAGGCGCCAATTATCGTAAATTTGAGGGATGGTGTCCGGAAATTCATTTTCCAGCCAGCCTTGAACCTGGTTCCAGAAGATATCCGCCTGGTTGTCAGTCTTGGCCCACATGAGTCCCAATTTGCGATCCGTAACCGTTCCGTTGCCATGGTCAATAAAGCGCTGTTCCGCGAAGGCCGTATCATAGACAACCGCCATTGTCGTCAGAATTACGATGATAAGCCAGGCCAGCCTCTTGGACATCTCTTTAATCCTATTTGATCGTAAACAAAATGAAGAGCAGGGGTAAGGTTTTAAGATAGTCGCCCTAAAACGTATTTATATAAGCAAACAGTTAAATTTGTTTGATGGCTCTTTGGAGATTATTAAAGAAGTCTTTAAGTGTCAACCCGTAAAACCTTTAGTATCCGGGGATTTAAAGTGGTTGTCAAAAAAACGTTGCGGTATTCAAACGGTTTTTTTCTACAACCACTTATGCCGCAATTCTGCTATTCAGAAAATTATTATGGAAAGCGGTGATAATGAATACGTTTTATCGGGTGTGAGGCAGAAAGCCGTATTTTTTCTATTTCCGGATATTGGGTCTTAAATGCCGACACGATTTCTGGCATGGCCATAAATTGGTTGCCGGCCATGAAAAGAATCAGGTCGGCCTTTTCGGCGATTTCGAGGTGATGGAGATCATCCGAACGGTCGGACGGGATAACTGGATAGGCTCTTGCAGTCATTTAATAACTTCCTCTCGAGCACATAGCCGGTAAACTTTGGAGTGACAGGTCATGTTGATTTTAGATTTTGGAATTTGGATTGCGGATTGAAAAAATTGGAGCCCGATTGCGTTGCTGGCCGGTCTGTTCTTAAATCCAAAATCCGAATTCTAAAATCCAAAATGTGAGTAGTGCAACACTCCATTGTTTCGTTACTGCGGAGAATTCATCCTCTAGTTTTAGATTTCCGTGTTACTGCCGGATTACGTCTTTAGCTTCGAATTGACGATTATTTCAGAATGCAACGTACGGTGCACCGGGCAGCGGGCGGCAATCTGCATCAGGCGCTGCTTTTGTTGATCATCGAGCGGACCGGCCAACTCGATTTCGCGCTCAATCTGATCCAGCTTGCCTTCTTTGGTTTCACAGGTCTCACAATCCGCAGCATCGATTTTTTGATGATTTAGTTTAACGGTGACACCATCCAGCGGCCATTTCTTGCGGTCGGAATACATGCGCAGGGTCATGGCGGTGCAGGCTCCCAGTCCGGCCATCAGATACTCATAAGGGGCCGGGCCCAGACCGGTTCCGCCCATCGTAGCGGGTTCATCCGCTACCATACCATGACCTGCTGCCATAATATCCGTAACATATCCGGATTTTCCAATTCGCGTGATGACCTGGCTTTGAGCGGCCGCACTTTGCGGGTCATCTTTTTTCAGCGCGCTTACATATTTCATCGCCCAGGCAGAAATTACAGAGCCGGCATAAAGGGAATCTTGCGGTTTTGATAGCAGATGATCGGCTGTATCCAAGGAAATAAAGCTTTTCGAGTGTCGGGCCGCCTGAAAGATTTGGGCTGCATTTTCAATCCCGACCATTTCATCGATGGGCGAGTGCAAAACCAGCAGGGCGCGATTTAATTCTTGCAGGGTTTTCTTCATGTTGACAAATTCCAGATCGTCAAGAAACTGTTTTTTGAGCGTAAATGTTCTGCCGGCCAGCCTAACCACCGCCTGGCCCCGGTTTTGGATGGTGTCGGTCGCGCTGCCGAGTGTGTGTTTGACGTGTTGAGGATCTGCCGGCGCCGCAATGGTGACCACTGCCTTTGAAGCGGAAATACGGGCAGCTGCCTGAAGTACGGCCGCCCCGCCGAATGAATGGCCGATTAATATTTTAGGAGCTTCGTAATTGGATTTTAAAAAATCCGCCGCTACGATCAGATCGTCAACATTTGAAGAAAAATTGGTGTCGGCAAAATCCCCTTCGCTTTCACCTAAGCCCGTAAAATCAAACCGCAGCACCGCAATGCCCTCGCGGGTTAAGGCCCGACTGATGTGCGCAATGGCTTTTATGTTTTTGGAACATGTAAAACAGTGCGCAAAAAGGGCATAGGCCAGTGGTTTTCCATCCACCGGCAAATCCAGCCTGGCAGAAAGCGTTTGACCTTCTTTGTTTTTAAATTCAAGATTTTTAAATTGCATAATTTTCCCTTTTTTTATCTTTAGCCACAGACCCACACAGACTTACACAGACAAATCTTTTCCTCGGGCGACTTTGCCCGAGGAAAAACTGTATGCCCTGCGGGCAACAGTACAAACAATCTAAAGATATATTTTCAGGCAACAGAATTTATCAATCTCTTAAGGATAATTGAACAAAGATTTTATTCTAATCGCGAAGCGATTGACAGTTTTTGTTTCCGCACTGTGCGGAAACAAAAGTTTGTGTGCGTCTGTGTGGGTCCGTGGCTAATTTATTTTTTTTCTTGCTCATAGTCCACAATGGCCGGCGGTTGCAGGCTTTTGTCCTCCAGCATTTTCAAAGCTGCCTCGATGACCGTCAGCTGGCATTCGGCGTCATCAGGTACACCCAGCGGGTACCCGTGGCGGAAAGGGACTACCAGCGCGCGCGGTGGCCGCACTTTCTGGGCCACGCTGCGCAACAATTGAATCGCTACCGTAGAAATACCCTGGCGTTCCAGTTCGGCTGCCACCAGTCCCACGGACTGGCTGCATATCGGTCAAACGGGCACCAGCAGGGCGATATCGACTCCATCTTCAACCAGCTTACGTACCTCGCAGGGGACGCTTTTTTTTATCAGGCGCCCGGGTGCGGTAATCGATCCCATAAATGATAAATGACGGTGATTTAACGAACCGATGCGACCGTTTTTGACCCGTTCACGCAAACGATCCAGGGGAAATGCCAGATTGGGATCCTGCCGGAGCCCGGAGTGATCGTAAAGATCGCTGCGGTGGGTATCCATCAGAGTGGAGACATCCGTATCGGAAGGGATTTCACGAAAACTGTAGTCACCGCCGCGAATCGACTCATCAAACGGCTCCTGACCCGGCTTTATAAACCCGGCGCTGGAAATCAGCGCCAGCTGGCTATCTTTTAATGGTTTTTTTAAAGCTGTCCATGGAACCGGGTCAACGCGGCGCCATGGGTAGGCTTTTAGAAACAGTTTGTATTTTAATGGAAACTCACTCAGATCACCCAAGACATTCTCCTCGGATTCATTTTAGCGACGTTTGGGCCTGCAATCACAATAGCCTTTGACCTGTTAAAGGTATTCATCCTGACCCATTTCTGCCAGCTTGAATTTTTGAATTTTTCCGCTTCCGGTCATGGGAAACTCGGAAACGATTTTATAATGCCTCGGCCATTTGTCTTCCGGCAAGTGCGTTTCAACATGTCGGGCAATACGGTCCATGGACAGTTCGGCGCCCGCTTTCAATTTAACCCAGGCGGCGACTTCCTGTCCTCTTCCAGGATGGGAGAAACCAAACACCTGGACCTCAGAGATCTCGGAAAGCTGGTAAATAATTTCTTCTACTTCTACCGGATAGATGTCTATCCCATCCCGAACGATCACATCTTTTAGGCGTCCGGTTATTTTGACATAACTGTGTTCATCCATTACACCCAGATCACCGGAATGGAACCAGTCCTCTTTATCAACCGCCGCGACAGTCGCGGCCGGCATTTTATAATATTTTTTCATTAAGAATCCCCGGGTGCATAATTCCCCCTGTTGATTGGATGCCAATTCCTGGCCATTGTCGGGGTCGACAATTTTTACATCACTGCAGGGCAGCGGGGTACCGATGGTGGATACGCGCAATTCGATGGGGTCAGCAGGATGGGTCATCGTAATCCAGCCACAGGTTTCGGTGATACCGTAGGCCACGGTAATGTCGGAAACACCGATGTCTTCTACGATGCGTCTCATTAATTCAATCGGGCACGGTGCTCCGCCGATGATGCCTTTGGAAATGGTTTGCCAGTCCTCTTTTTTAAACTGCGGGTGGTCGACCAAGGTGATCAGCATGCTGGGGGATCCATAGACAGCCGTGCATTTTTCCTGCGAGACCGCCTTTAAGACCTTTTGCGGATCAAACATTTTGCAGGGCATGATAAGAGCCGCTCCTCGCAATAGGCCGGCCAATGCGATACAGGTATTGCCGAACATATGAAAAAGTGGGAAAAAAAGACACAGTCGGTCTTGGGAGGTTATGCCCTGGCGCGCAGTGGAAACCATGGATTTGTTAATCAATCCCATATGATCCAAAACAACGCCTTTTGGCTGGCCTGTTGTCCCGGAAGTATACATGATCGCCATCGGATCTTTCGCTTGAACCACTTCTGTCTTTTGTGCCAAGGCCGAATCTGTGACATTTTCTGCCAGAGCCAACAATTCAGTCCAATTGACGACCGCAGCGTGCGCTGATTCTCCGAAAGCAAAGATAAACTCTAAAGACGCGATGACTTTTTTGGCCGCCAGCGCCATTGCCACAAACTTGTGGCTGTCGGGATCTCCCGGGATTATTAAACCCCGACTCTCAGACTGCTCAAGGATGTAGAGCAGATTCTCTTTAGGCGCATTTGGATCGATCGGCACCGTAAGCGCCCCTATTTTGGTTAGCCCCAGAAACGATAGAAGCCATTCAGGAGTGTTATGCGCCCAGAGGGCGACCTTGTCACCAGATTTAATTCCTTTCTTAATGAAACCTCGCGCGATTCGGTCAATTTCCCGGGACAAGCGCTCGAAATTGTATCGCACTCCCATTTCGCTATGGATGATGGCATCCCGTTGCGGATTTAAAGCTGCAACCTCCTCCAGCAAACCCCCGATGGTTTTATGAATCACCTGCATGCCCGCATCTCCCTTCAAATAATGATATTGCCCTTCAATGCAGGGTTGGGCATTCAACTGCCCGCTTAACCTGGACTATTTAAAAAGTTCACTATAGAGGAAATCAAATTTTGAGTCCAGTTCAAAGTCCCGGTCTGCGGATCAAAGCCGAGGAATCCGCCGTATAAGCAGGTTTAACATTATCGACCGGGCTACCTGTCCGTTATTTTTAAAAGGCGGGCAAGGCCGTATTTCGGGTATTTTGCTGAATCGCATTCATTAATTTAACAGCTTGACAATCAAAAACCCATTCTTTATATTCTTTTCATTAGGCGAGGTGTGTCATTAAATAGAGCCAATAAGTGAGGTTGATTCCTATTGAGCGGCGAAAAGATCATAGATGTTGAAAGTGTTTCATTGGCTTTTGGCGGAGTCCAGGCCTTATATAGTGTCAGCACATATTTATTGCCGGGTGAAATATTTGCCATCATCGGACCCAACGGAGCCGGCAAAACCTGTCTTTTAAACTGTATCAGCCGATTTTACACCCCCCAGGAAGGTGAAATACGCTTCAAAGGCAAAGATATCACTCGTCTTCCCACCCATCATATCGCTAAATTAGGTATCGCGAGAACGTTTCAAAATATTGAGCTTTTCAAAGGAATGACGGTTTTGGACAATATTAAGCTGGGGCGGCACGTTTTTTTAAAATCAGGCATCCTTTCCGATATGCTTTACTGGGGAAGGACCCAGCGGGAGGAATTACAACTTCGCCAGGAACTCGAAGAAAAGATCATCGATCTATTGGAGATCGAAACCATTCGCAAACAGGTTGTCGGTACCTTGCCGTATGGACTTCAAAAACGGGTTGAACTTGCCAGGGCGCTTGCCATGCATCCCGAGGTCCTTTTATTGGACGAACCCATGGCCGGGATGAATCTTGAAGAAACCGAAGATATGGCGCGCTTTATTATCAATGTGAACAACATGTGGGATGTTTCCATTATCCTGGTTGAACACGATATGGGTGTTGTTATGGATATTTCCGACCGCGTGTGTGTTCTCGAGTTTGGACAGAAAATCGCTCAAGGCTCACCCCAGGAAATTCAAGATAACCCCCAGGTCATCCGCGCCTATCTTGGAGAAGATGAAAAAGCCTACTCACGACTCTAATCTTTAATTGATTGAAATGAATTCTGATCAAACAACTTCCGTAAAAACTTTCCAAAGCCTGCCCGCTTTGCTCATCAAAAATGCAGAACGGTTTGGCGATGGCCGCATTGCGCTGCGCGAAAAAGAATTCGGTATCTGGCAGTCGGTAACCTGGCAACAATATCTGGAGCATGTGCGGGATTTCTCTCTGGGGCTGATTTCCTTGGGGCTTAAACCGGGAGATACTTTAGGAATTATTGGCAACAACCGTCCGGAATGGGTGTATGCCGAACTGGCCACCCAGGCTGCCGGAGCCATTCCGTTCGGCATCTTTCAGGATTCTATCTTGAGCGAGGTTGCTTATATTATTGAGCATGCTGAGGCAAGCATGCTCGTTGCCGAAGACCAGGAACAGGTGGATAAGATTCTGGACCTAAAAGAACAATTGCCGCGCCTCAAAAAAATAATTTACACCGATCCGAAGGGTTTATGGGATTATGAGGATGATCTGCTGATAGAATTCTCGCAGATCGAGGCGCGGGGGCGGGAATTACACCGCAGCGAGTCTGATTTATTTGATAAAAATATCCGCGCGATCAAAGACAGCGACCTGGCCATTGTCTGTTACACCTCAGGCACTACCGGAAATCCCAAGGGAACTTTATTAACCCACGCCAATATACTCAGCATGGTGGCCGCTTTGAATGAGTCTGATTTTAAATCTCCGGAAGATCAGTTTCTCTCGTTTATTCCACTGCCCTGGATAGTAGAACAGACCATGAGTGTATTTTCTGCGCTTTACGCAGGTTATACAGTCAACTTTCCGGAAGAACCCGAATCGGCCATGGCCGATCTATATGAGATTGCGCCCAGCCTGGTGGTGGCATCGCCACGGATGTGGGAAGGTATTTCGCGCCAGGTGATGGTGAAACACCTGGATGCCTCCTTTTTAAAAAAGTTTATTTATAACCTATGCCTACCCATTGGATATCGCTGGGCGGAGTTTAAATTTGAAAAAAAGAAGCCATCGCTGGGTTGGAAAATTCTATACTGGCTGGCTTATGCCGCCATGTTTCGGGCGCTGCGCGATCGGATGGGTTTTTCGAAGGTCCGTTCGGCGCTGACCGGTGGTGCTGCTCTGGGACCCGATGTCTTTCGATTCTTTCATGCCCTGGGTGTCAACCTCAAGCAGATCTATGGTCAGACCGAGGTGGCCGGTTATTCAACCATCCACCGGGATGGCGATATCAATTTCGACTCGGTCGGAATCCCGGTTCCTGCCGCCGAAATCTCTATTTTCCAACCCGACGCAGAAGGGGTGGGGGAGATCATATCGCGAGGCCCCGGTCTGTTTCAGGGATACCTCAAAGACGAGCAAGCCACCCAGAGCACCATCATCGATGGATGGATGCATACCGGAGATGCCGGCTACTTTACCGACGACGGGCATCTGGTTATCATCGATCGCGTCAAAGACCTGATGCATCTGAAAAGCGGTGCTAAATTTTCACCCATGTTCGTTGAAAATAAGCTTAAATTCTGCCCGTATATTGTGGAATCGGTGGTTCTGGGGCATGAGCAGGTCTATGTCACTGCCATGATCTGTATCGATTATAAACATGTCGGCAAATGGGCAGAAGTTCAGCGCATTAACTACACCACTTATTCGGACCTGGCTGGAAAGCCTGAGGTTTATGATCTGATTGAGCAAGAAGTTGTAAGGGTCAACAGCACCTTACCCGAAAAGGCCAGAATCAATAAGTTCCTCCTGCTGTACAAAGAATTGGATCCGGATGATGAAGAAATGACGCGTACCAAAAAAATTCGCCGCGGATTCATCAATGATAAATACGTCAAGGAAATCGACGCTCTATATAGCGATGCCGGGGAACTTCCCATCGAGACCGTCATCCGATACCAGGACGGCAAAACGGCCACGCTGCGCACCAACCTGATTATCCGGAAGATGAAACCGGAAACGGAATACCAGGATCTTTTGCAGAAGAAAGGGTTCTGGGCCAGGTTAAAGGGAGGGATGTAGATTGCAAAGCGAATTTTTCTTTTTTATGCAGTTTCTTGTGACAGGCCTGTCCATGGGATCCATTTACGCCCTGGTGGCACTTGGGTTTGTCTTGATTTACAAATCCACATCGATTCTCAACCTGGCCCAGGGCGAATTTATGATGGTGGGTGCTTATATCTGCCTTTCAATGACGTTGGATTTCGGGCTCAATTTTTTTGTTTCTTTTATCATCACCATGGTCTTTTCGGTTATTTTGGGTCTGGCGGTTGAGCGCCTGGTGCTGCGACCGCTCATCGGCGAACCCATCATTTCGGTCATCATGGTCACCATTGGACTCACTTATATTTTAAGAGGCTTGGTCATTATGCTGTGGGGCAATGATATCCGCCAGTTTAATATTTTCCCCGAACAGCCTATTGATCTCTGGGGGGTGAAGGTTACCTACCTGTACCTGTGGAGTATGGGCATATCCCTGGTGCTGCTCACCGTTTTCGCGGTTTTTTTCAAGTATGCCCGCACCGGCGTATTTATGCGGGCCGTGGCCGACCATCAGACCGCTGCCCAGAGCATGGGGATCTCGGTTAAACGAGTCTTTGCCATCAGCTGGTGTATTGCCGCGGTGGTCTCTTCCATCGGCGGTATCTTAATCGGCAATATCGGCGGAGTGGATGTGGCCCTCAGCCACTTTGGGCTTAAAGTGCTGCCGGCGGTGATCTTCGGTGGTCTTGACAGTATTCTGGGGGCCATTATCGGCGGGCTGGTGGTCGGCGTTTTGGAGTTTCTCTCAGCCGGATATCTGGATCCTTATATTCCGGCCATTAATGAAGTTTTTCCCTTTATTGTATTGGTCGTGGTCTTGATGATCAAACCATACGGGCTATTTGGTATTGAGGAGATCGAAAGAGTCTAGTGATTTTGGAATGCGGATTTTAGATTTTGGATTGCTAGTTTCAGAAAAAATGGATTGGAGTTAAGCGGCGATGCCTGCTGGATTATACCACGAAAATTACCGCTCGGATGAACGCATCTTTCAGACCTGGTTTGTTCGAATCTGGTTGATTGCTTTTTTAATCCTGGGTGTGCTGTTTCCCTTTTTTGGCTCCAAGTACATGGTCTCCACGATGATCGAAGTGGGTATCGCAATTATTGCCTGCCATGGCTTGAATCTTCTGACCGGTTTTACCGGTCAGATCTCCCTGGGCCATGCCGCCTTTATGGGGGTGGGGGCCTATACCTGTTCGATACTTATCGGTCAGGCGAATGTTCCCTTTATTGTGGCGCTTTTTTTGGCAGGTTTTGTGACCGCCCTGGTTGGGATGGTTTTTGGGATCCCTTCCCTAAGGTTAAGGGGGCTATATCTGGCCATGGCCACCATTGCGGCCCAATTTATCATCGAGTTTACGATCCGCCGCTGGGATAAGCTCACCGGTGGGGTGGAAGGCATGTATGTGGATCCGGGGACGCTGGGGCCGTTGCATTTTGATGATCGCCTCCACTTATATTATCTGACTTTCGTACTTGCCGTGCTTGTTACCATGGCGACTAAAAATATCGTTCGTGCGAGATCCGGCCGGGCATTTGTGGCCATTCGCGATCGCTATCTGGCGGCTGAGGTGATCGGTGTCAACCTTTTTAAGTACCGCCTGCTGTCTTTTGCGGTATCCTCTTTTTTTGCCGGTATTGCCGGTGCCTTGATGGCCCAATATCTGGAGGTCATTACCCACGAGTCGTTTACGATCTCGCAGTCCATCGACTATCTGGCCATGTGCATTGTCGGAGGGCTGGGTCACATAATGGGCGGTTTTTTCGGAGTCGGCTTTTGGTTTATTCTTGAGAGGATTCTTGAGGTGGTCACCACCACGCTCAACACGGCCTACCCCGACCATGTGACCTGGTTTGTTTCCATCAGGGAGATCGTTTTCGGTCTGGTCATTATCCTTTTTCTTATTTTTGAACCGGACGGCCTGGCGGCGCGCTGGCGCACTATCCGGGCTTATTGGAAGTTGTGGCCGTTCTCTTACTAGGGTTTCTTCGTTAGATGACTCTGAGATATTCGTGCAGCAGTCCGGCGAAGGTTTGACATTAAATAAATCGGTTCTTACAAAGATTGTTTTTTTAATCGGATATTTTTTGCGTGGTTGATGGAGAACCAAATTACAGATGGACCGCTAAGCGGGTTAACCCATCTATGAAAGGAGAGTAAAATCATGAAAAAATGGATCATTGGATTTACCATATCGGTATTTGTTGTGGCCATGGTTTTGGGGGTCAGTCTGGACAATGCCCGTGCCGCTGAGGAGATCAAGTGGGGCGTTCTGATTGACCTTTCCGGTCCTACCTCGGACTGGGGCAAAAACCAGCTCAAGGGGCAATTGGATGCCATGCGCTGGGTGAATGCAAATGGCGGCATCAACGGCAAAAAACTGAAGCTGATTGTCATTGATGACGGCTACAAGGTTCCCCGCGGAGTGGCCGGCTACAACCGGCTGGTGGATTCGGAAAAAGTCATCGGCCTTTACATTCAGTCCACCGGGACCACTATGACCCTGATCAAAAAGATTATCGCAGACGGTGTGGCCACCATTGCGGCTTCTTTTACTTCAAAATTTCAAAATCCGAAGAAAACCCCATTTAGCTTTTTTGTTTCCCCCTCTTACGGGACCATGGGAAGAATTTCGCTCAAATGGATCCGGACGAATTGGAAAGATACCAGCCGCAACCCAAAAATTGTCTATCTCTATCCGGACAACAAATACGGCCGGGATATTTTGGCCGTTTGTAAGGAATATGCCAAGAAAATCGGAGTGGATGTGGGGCCGGACCAGGTCATCAACTGGCCCACCAAGGATGCCACGGTTCAGTTAACCAATATGAGCCGCTACGATCCGGATTTTGCCTTCATCACGACGACGGCGATGAACGGGGCGGTTATCCTGAAAAACGCCAAAGCATTAGGAATCCGGACCAAGTTCATCTCCAATATCCGGAATTTTGAGGAGACACTTATCAATCTGAGCGGTGGGGCGGCCGAGGGAACTTTTGGGGTGCACCCGATTGCGCCTTATGGTGCGCCGGTACCCGGAATGAAAAAGGTGGTCGCGTCCCACGAGAAATGGCATCCGGGGGAAAAGGGCACCAACGTTTATGTGGAAGGCTGGGTAAACATCCTGGCTGTATCCGAAGCCCTGAAGTCGGCGGATAAAGCCGCTGACCTGACTCCGTCTGGAATTCGGAATGCCTTTGAAACCTTTAATAATTTTAGTACGGGTGGACTGGCACCGCCGCTGACCTTTACCAGTACGGATCATCGTGCCAGTATGGCGGCTAAGATTTATGAGGTCAAAAACGCCAAGTTCAAAGCTGTCACCAACTGGATCGAGTTGCCCAGGGATATGGAATACTTTGGCAAATAATATATAAATGTTTGTTGTCAGTGGTCCGTTGTCAGTTGAGTGAGCGACGGACCACAGACAACGGACCCCTAACGGCATCTTGATGCTAAATGTTTTAATGAAGGCTAAAGTATGCTCGAATTGAATCTACGCACACGATTCAATGCAGCGCAATATTTTGTAGACCGCAATGTAGATGAAGGCCGCGGCGAACAAACTGCCATCCTTTTTGAGGATCAATCCTATACCTATCGCCAGTTTCTTGAAAACGTCAATCGCATGGCCAATGTGCTGACCGGGCTGGGCGTCGGCGTGGAAAACCGCGTTATGCTCCTGTTGCGGGATAGGCCGGAAATGCTGTTTTCTTTTTACGGGGCCATCAAGCTCGGTGCGGTGCCGATACCGTCCAATATCCTGATGAAGGCCCCGGATTTTCTCTATATGCTGAATGACAGCCGTGCCGCGGTTTTGATCGTTGATGCCGTATTTCTACCGGAGATTGCCAAAATCCTTGATCAGGCACTTTTTCTGAAGCAGGTTATTGTCTGCGGCGACGTGGTTCACGAGCATCTGTCATTCGATGAACTTTTAGAAAAAGCAAATACAGACTTTAAAGCCGCTGAGACCGCACCCGATGACACGGCATTTTGGCTGTACAGTGGCCGCAATCCCGAAAAATTAATGGGCGCTGTTCATCACCACAGCCACATGGTCTATTGTTCGGAAGCTTACGCCAAAGGGATATTAAATATGAAGGCCCAAGACCGGGTCATGGGTTCGTTTCTCTTTTTTGCCTATGGCCTGGGAAATGGTGCTTATTTTCCATTTGCCGTAGGAGCTACGACCATACTGATCAGTCACCCACCCAAACCGGAACTGTTTTATGAAGACCTGGTCAAATATAAACCCACACTTTTTTTCACGGTTCCGACCCTGTTGGGAGGACTGGCTGAATATAAAAAAACATGTCGCAGTGAGGGCACGGAACTACCGCCTGTGGAAAGTCTGCGGGCGTGTATTTCCTCCGCTGAGATTCTTTCACCGGATATTTACCACCGTTTCAGGGAAGAATTTGGTGTTGAAGTACTGGATGGGACCGGATCCACGGAAATTTGCCATATTTTTCTTTCCAATCGCTTTGGTGAAATTAAACCGGGCAGCACCGGTAAGGTGGTCCCGGGCTATGGCGCGCGACTGCTGGATGATGACGGTCAGCCGGTTAAAATCGGTCAGGTCGGTAATCTGATGATCAGCGGGGGTTCGATCGCCTCCGCCTATTGGAATCAGAGA
>Ga0255055_10002053_pt1 | contig 14296 bp, 9 predicted proteins | sample JV7_2_27_MG_FD_188633 | JGI IMG/M metagenome (GOLD analysis project Ga0255055, IMG submission 188633) | Seawater microbial communities from Jervis Inlet, British Columbia, Canada - JV7_2_27 | ecosystem: Environmental > Aquatic > Marine > Inlet | place: Canada: British Columbia | collected...
CCTACGAGAGCTTCATCTATTGCGTTGTCGATGACCTCATAGACCAGGTGATGCAGACCAACGGTTCCGGTGGAACCGATATACATGCTCGGCCGTTTTCTTACGTGCTCTATGCCGTCCAGGACCTGTATGTTTTCAGCGGTATAGCTATCCATCGGGTGTCCCCCTCCCAAGGCTTTAACTCATTATTCTTCAATAAGTTAATATAACATTTATTCTCCATTATTCAAAGGAAATTACCCTATTCCTCTCTCCTGCTTCTTGCGGCCGCAACATGGAGAAGCCGTTTCATAATTTCACGAAGCTCTTCTTCTTCAATCACATTCACCGTGTTTTCTATACGTTTCAGAACCCCGGCGGTGAGCCGGGGTACTGCATCCGGCCCACGGGGCCCCGATTCTTCCCCGGTTGAAAGGTTTTTTTGCCCCTCCTTTATCTCTTGCCTTGCAACACGACCCGACTTGAAAAGAATGCGCCTGAGAATCGGTGTGCCCAGCTCCCTGTTTATCCGCTTGAGCAGCTCTTGCCCGCGCAGTGTGAGCTCGGATGCGAGGGCGCTGGAGTCGGTGTTGACATACAGAATTTGGTTTTTGACCAGTACCGCTTCGGTGTGTCGAGCCGCGTACTCATCGCTGATTCTGTGCCAGGCAAGCAGAGCTTCACGTATCTTCACCTGGTACCGGAATTCCGGATGCCCGGAAATGTAGTCTGAAAGCACGCTGCCGATTGTGACGTACCGTTCCCTGGAGGCGGTGTCGGCCCTTCGGGCCGTCCGTGTATGCCCCTTTGAGCCGGAGTGTGAAGGTCCACTCTTCACCATTCTATATTTCCCTCTTCTCTTATATGAAACACGCGATCAGGTGAAAATCTTTCCGGAAGACGAAGCCGTTCTGTCGTGGTAATCAGAATTTGATTGCCCTTTCCCAAAAGTGAAAGAACATGCTCTCTGTTCATGCTGTCAAGCTCGAGGAGTATGTCATCCACGAGAATAATGGGCAGAATATGGCTTTTTTCTCTGTAAAAGTCCCCCTGAGCCAGTTTCAGCACAATTGAAGCGAGTCTGGCTTCTCCAACAGAGCCGAAATACCTGATCTCTGAATCTCCGTCGTAGAAGGAAAAATCATCCCTGTGGGGACCGCAACCTGCCCGCCGGTCCCTCATCTCCATATCCATCTTCGAAACAAGCGTTTCATCGAATCTGCCTCTCAGCTCTTCCTTCCCTCCCCTTTCGTCTATTCCGGGAATGGTGCATCGGTACAGAAGCCTGAGGGGAGCAGAGAACTGTGTGAGTTTCTCTGCATGGCTGACCATGTAGCTGTTGAAAAAATCGATGAGCTCCAACCTCTTCCCCAGAATATAGCTTCCAGTTTCCGAAAGCTGATCGTTCCACACCAGCAGAATGTCCTCCTCACATACACCAGCATCGCGCAGATATCTGTTTTTCTGCTTCAACACCTTCAGATAGACCTTCAGTGTTTGAAAATAGAGCGGATCCACTGTAGAGAGAATGAGATCGAGAAAACCCCTCCGCAGATAGGGCGGCCCAGTCACGAGCCCAATATCTTCGAAGGTTAGAATGATGCAGAACACCCTGCCGATAAGGTCGGAGATACGTTTTTCCCTGACACCGTTGATGCTGAGATTCTTTATACGGTCTCTGTACTCGAGCGCTACAGAGTATTCCACATCTCCCTCTGCCTGAAAGATGGCGCTTACAAGATAACCGTCTCTGTCCCACTGGGCGAGCCTCTGATCAGAAGCATTCCTGAATGATTTCGATGTGGAGAGAAGATATATGGATTCTAAAAGATTGCTCTTTCCCTGTCCGTTGTTCCCAAGGATGAGGTTTGTACCTTCGGAGAAATCTACCCGTGCCTCTTCATAGTTCCTGTAATGCTGTAGCCTCAGCGATGCTATGTGCAAGAAGCAGTTTCCCTGATTGGATTAACTTCCAACGGTCTCTCATACATTGAGTTTCATGGGCATAATGAGATTGATGTAATCTTCCTCGTCAGCGCCCTTCACCGTTATGACCCGTTCCGCATTTTCAAAATCAATGGTGATTTTCTCCGAGTCAATCTCCTTCAGGCAGTCGATGAGATACACATAATTAAGTGCAATATCAACCTCCTCACCCTCATAGCGAATCGGGATCTCCTCCACTGCTCCGCCAAGCGTGGGATTCTGTGATGAGAGCGTGAGGTTTTTTGCAGCAATGCTGAGCTTTATCTGATTATAGCTTTCATCAACAAGTACCGAGACCCTTTTGATGGCCTGTGCAAAGAGAGTCTTGTCTGCAGACATAGAACGTTCCTTGTCCGCAGGGATGATTTTCTTGTACTCTGGATACTTGCCTTCAATGAGGTTTGATGCAAGACGGATGTTGTCGTATTTGAAGAATATCTGATTCTTGCTGAAACCGACCTCCAGTGAGTCCTCTTCGAAGGAATACTTCATGAGCTCAGAGAAGACAATCCTGGGTACGATAACCCCGTCATGGGGTATCTCGAACTGGTCAATGGAGACACCGAGTGACTTTCCCCTTCTTGTCACCAGGGCGAGCCTCTTGCCATCGGTTGCCACCATGTTCACACCCTCATCATCCTTCTGGAAAAAGATGCCTGTGAGTGCATACTTGTTCTCGTCGCTCGATATGGAGAAAATCACCTTTCTGATCATGTCTCTGAAGGATTCTGCACTGAGCTTGATGTACTCATCATCGGGCTGCGCCTTTACCTCAGGAAACTCCTCCTTCGACACGCCTGCTATGGTAAACTGGGCATTTATCTTGGTGCTTGCACTTTGAACCGTGAGGCGGTTATTGGCATCTGTCTGCATAACGACGTCATCATCGGGAAGCTCACGAATAATGCTTAGTAGCTTCCTGCCATTTACCGCTAAAGCTCCGTCCTCTGCGGCGACAATACTGTCAGTAATCATGATACCTGTTTCCAGATTAGACGAGAGTATGGAGATCATCTTACCCTGCACGTCGAGAAGAATATTTGAAAGCACGGGGATTGTGGTTTTTGAGCTTGCAATGGTGTCTGCATGGGAGAGATACTTGACCAGTTTTTTCTTTGCTATTGTACATTTCATGGCGGTGTTCCTTCTTTTACTAGTATTATATAATAATAATATAGTAGTTCTAGTAGGCACGTTGAAACTGTGTATAACGTATCAAGTGTTTGCTGCCACGTATGTTATGCTTCTTCAAACTTGTTGATAGATTACCCTCTGTCCACAACCTGTGAAACCGTTCATGTTACAGGGCCTTTTTGTCCGGATAGAATGCACAGGTTATTGACAGTAATCCTCCCTCTGATGCAGTGTGGGTTCACAGGTAATGAACAGGGTATCAACATGCATAGGCCTTCTCAATGCGTTTCGTTTATCTCTTTCACAATCTTATTGATTCTTTGTCTGAACTGATCGTCCTCTTCATATTTGGTTTTAATCTTGGAGATTGCATGTATGACTGTGGAATGGTCCTTGCCTCCGAATTCATTACCGATTTCAGTTGTTGAGAAGTCGGTGAGATTGCGGGCGATATACATGGCAATTTGTCGGGGCAGGGCGATGTTCTTTGCCCGTTTCTTGCTCTTCATGTCAGAGAAGCTGATGTTGTATACATTGGCGACCTTCTTCTGAATCATGTCAATGGTGATATCTTCGGCATTCTTCATCCTGATCATGTCTTTCAGGGCCCTTTGGGCAAGATCAATGGTGATCTTCTCATTGACGAGATCGTGATAGGCAAAGAGTTTGTAGAGGGCCGATTCGAGCTCCCGGATATTCCAAGTGAAGTTTTCAGCAATGAAGCGTATTACCTCTTCAGGAACCTTGTAGGTTTCTCCGGCTACTTTCTGTCTAAGTATGGACTCCCGCATCTCAGAGTTTGGTGGCTGTATGTCCGCCGTCAGACCCCATTCGAATCGGCTGCGCAGCCTGTCCTCCAGTTTTTTCAGCTCCTTTGGGGGGCGGTCGCTCGTGAATACCATCTGCTTCTTTGCTGCGTACAGGGTGTTGAAGGTGTGGAAGAGCTCTTCCATGGTTCCCTCCTTGCCCTGTATTGAATGCACATCGTCGATGAGGAGCAGATCTGCCTTCCTGTATCTGATCCGGAAGCTGTTCATGGTACCCTTCTGAATGGAGCTAATGTAATCATTCATGAAGCTTTCACCGGTGATGTGCATGATTTTCTGTTCCGGGAACTTATCTATAATGATGTGGCCCACTGCATGCAGCAGATGGGTTTTACCAAGACCCACTCCGCCGTAGAGAAACAGTGGGTTCCAGTACTTGCCGGGATTCTCGGCTACTTTTTTTGCAGCAGCAGCGGCTAGGTCATTGCTGCTGCCGACCACAAAATGTTTAAACAGATATTTGGGGATGAAAAGTGCATGGCGAGGGTCACCCGGGCTTTTATTCGGTGAAGCACCTTCCGCTTTTTTGCCATTTTTCTTTGAGGGAAAAGAGTGTACCTCTATGCGAACCTGAAATGGTTTTCCAACCAGCTCCTTGATCTTTTCCTTGATCAGCTTCTGATACCGTTCGGCGACAATCTCCTTTGTGAGCCGGTTTGGCACAGAGATGGTAATACCCTTTTCGTCTCCCCCGATGTAGCTGATCTGATTAATCCAGGTGTTGTACTCCTGATATGAGAGTTCCATGGAAACAAGGTTAAGCGTTTCATTCCATACCTTTTGATGTTGAATCGAATCAGCCACAGGGTTCCTCTTTTCCAGGAGCACTTTTTCCACAGGTTGTTCACAGGGTGGTGCTCAACCTAATTATCTATTCTGTATAAAAATAGAGAAATATTTTCCTCATAGGCATACAAGCATACGCATCAGCCGCTGATGTTTTCTAAGTAATTAAATAGAAGAAGTTACAGCGCTTCAGGGATAGGAATTCGTTGTCGTGATGCACGCTGTTGCTATAACTCCCGAAAAAACAATGACTTACAGATTTATCCCCAAAATCCTCCACAGTTATTCACAGGTTATTCACATGGAAGAAATGGCTTTGGAGAACGCAGCGCCACCTATTGTACCCAATTAGAATATTTTAATCAATGAAAAATTCATGCTCCCTCAAAGAAAAGTTTAAAAGCTTCATTGCCATGCTCACGGTATGACAGGCCAATTGAGGAAAAATGTTTTTCCTTGACGAAGGATTACAGCATTTGTATATATAATAAGTTCTTATACACCTGTTACGAACACCCGGAGGGTGTTGAATCCGAGAGTAAATGCATCACCGTATATGTGTCCGGAGAGCGAGATCAAGGAATACGGGAAAATATAAATGAAGCGAACATATCAGCCGAGTAGAGTGAAGAGAAACAGAAGGTTCGGTTTTAGAAAACGAATGAGCACCAAGGGCGGCAGGGAAATACTCCGGAGACGAAGAAAGAAGGGAAGGAAGAGACTTACCGTTGCCGATGAAGGCGTTTGAGTCGGAAATACAGGGGATTCATAATTTCATTTTGTGAACAGGGAAAAAGGGGAAACCTTACAGGGAAAGGAGAGGATAGGAAAACAAGGGGATATAAAGAGGCTTTTTGAGAGAGGAACGAGGTATTATTCAAAACAGTATACATTGATTCTTCTTCAAAATGGTTTGAACTGGTTGAGGTTGGCTGTATCCATCAGGAGGAAGGTCGGGGGTGCAGCAGTTCGAAATTATGAGAAGAGAGTGTGCAGAGAGTTCTTTCGAAAAGAGAAGCACAGATTCGAAGAGGGATTTGACATTCTCATAATTGTCAAAAGAAAAACTGATAATTTCCATAGTACCTATGCTGAGCTGAAAGGTCTCTTTAACCGCGGTTTTCATATAAACTTAGATAATCGTGAAGGGTAAGCTCACTCAGGTTATTACTCGTATACTCATAGGCCTAGTCAAGCTCTACAAGAGCACCCTATCCCCTTATATCGCTCCCTCCTGTCGTTATACCCCCAGCTGTTCGCAGTATACACTGGAGGCTCTTCAGAGGCATGGCCCGCTGAAGGGCAGCTATATGGCTTTGCGTCGCATACTGCGCTGCACCCCATTTCACAGGGGTGGGTTCGACCCGGTTAAATAGCTATCCCCGAAGTGAAGAGATTTTCACAGCCGGTGATGCAATGTTGAACATCACTGTAAACTAATTGTATGGGATGTAATGGATGGACAAGAATACCTTAATAGCAATTGTCGCCATTTTTTTGCTCGTCATGGTTTTTCAGTTTATCTTCCTTCGACCAAAGATGGAGGAGCGTACCGGGGAGCAGGTACAGGAACTCGTTGAGGAGGAGGAGGTCGCACAGGAGCAGCCGGAGGAGGCTGTTGCCTTTCGGGAGGAAGGTGAAGAGCTCGCCCAACCTGCAGAGGATGCAGTCGCCGCCACCCTGTTTCTCGAAACCAAGCATTTCAGCTTTCAGCTCTCCACTGATGGTGCCTCGCTTACAAGCATACGGCTCAAGGATTATCTCGACAAAGACGGTGAACCTGTGGAGCTCGTGCAGTATGATGAGGGTGATATACGGCCCTTTGAGGTTCATTTCGACCGCCTCAGGAATGTTCCGCAGGGTGACCGCACCACCTATTACGTGGAGGAGCTTACACCCACCACAATCCGGTTCTGGCGGGATTTCGAGGACAGCAAGGGGAATGTCTTCAGATTTTCAAAGACCTATGTGTTCCAGGAAGATGAGTTCATGTTCGACATGAAGCTTCGGGTCGAGCCGCTCTCAGACTATGAGGACCTCTACCTGAACTGGGACAATGTGGCCTATACACTCGTGTGGGGACCAGTTCTCGGTCCAATCAGTGTAGTGAGAAACCGCTACAACATCACCACACAGGGTTACTATGAAAACAACAAGTTCAACAAGTTGTTTCGGGGAGCCGGCGGCTGTTCTCTGCGAAGGAGTGAGTCGAAGTACACTGAGATATCGAAATTCGTAAACTGGGTCGGCGTCACAAATCGCTATTTCTTTATCGGCATCGTGCCGGAGCGGAAAAACTACATCTTTGCATTCGACCAGCGGGCACAGGGTAAATACTCTCTCGGCGTGTCAGGAACCTATCACAGGGGCAGAGGGTTCGAGGATACTTTTCATATCTACGCGGGTCCGAAAGAGAGAAAGCTGCTCAGGTCATACGGGTATCGCTTCGATACGGTCATGAGTGGCAGGATACTCAGGCCCCTCGTCATCTTTCTGGAGTGGATGATCAAGGGCTTCTACGGTTTCACAAACAGCTACGGTCTGGCCATCATACTCATGACTATAGTCATCAAGATCATACTCTATCCCCTTACCCGCAAGAGCTTTCAGTCGATGCGCAAGATGAGCTCCTTGCAGCCGAAGATCACAGAGATAAAGGAGAAGTACAAGAACAATCAGCAGCAGATGAACCGCGAAACACAGGCACTGTACAAAAAGGAAGGGGTCAATCCCATGGGCGGCTGTCTCCCGATGGTACTGCAGCTTCCCATCTTCTATGCTCTGTACACGGTACTCTCGAGCATGATCGAACTTAGGAACCAGGCCTTCCTGTGGATCAGGGACCTTACCATGCCCGACACGGTTGCCACCTTGAAGATGGCGGTACCGCTCCTTGGATACAAGATTGGTGAACAGGGCTTTACTGATATCAATATTCTCCCCTTTGTCATGACGGCGACCACCCTTCTCCAGTCAAAGCTTACATCAGGAAATTCGTCCCAGCAGCAGGCGAAGATGATGACCTATATGTTTCCCATCGTATTCTTCTTCATCTTCTGGAACATGCCCTCCGGGCTCGTGCTGTACTGGACCATTCAGAACATCCTGACAATCGGTCAGCAGTATCTGATCGATTACCGCATGAAGAAGAAAGGATCGACCACAGAGGCCGAGCCGGTGAAAAAGTCCATCTCTGCGAAACGATCTCTGCTGACGAAGCGGTCTTTGCCGGCAAGACGTCCCGGTCCGTCAAAGAAGAAGAAGCGTTAGGCATACTGCTACAATCAGGGGGTGATGACATGGTTATTCGTGAATATGAAGGCAGAACAGAGAGAGAAGCGATAAAGAAGGCTTCCGAGGACCTTGGTGTTGAAGCCGATGAACTCAAAATAGAAGTGTTCAGCGAGAAATCCAGGTTTTTCAGCTTCGGTAGTATGGTAAAGATACGTGTGTATCTGGAGGATGAAGATGAGGATGTCTCATCGGAAGCGGAGTCCTTTATAAAGGGGTTGTTTGCCACTATCGGAACGGAGTTGAATACACGATCCATCGAGGAGGAGGATAAGATATATATAGAGATTATCTCAGACAGTGCCGGCCTCATCATCGGCAAGAGGGGAAAAACCCTCGAGGCCCTGCAGCTCCTCGTGAACATCATCGTGAACAAGAAAGGTGAGAAGTGGCGGAAGGTAGTCCTCGACATAGAGAACTACAGAGACAAACGGGAGGCGACCCTGAAGGAGCTTGCGCAGAAGGTGGCAAGCAAGGTGAAGAAAACAGGGAGGTCCCAGTACCTGGAACCCATGAATCCCTTTGAGCGACGGGTCATACACATGACGCTTCAGAGCGACCCGCATGTGGAGACCAGAAGCGAGGGGAACGGCAACCTGAAGCGCGTTAAGGTATACCTCAGGAGAAGGAAGCCCGGGAATTAACCTGTAAGTTTATCTCTGCCCGTACACAATGGTCTTTGGTTTGAAGGCGGCCCAGGCAAACCAGAAATGGTCGCCGTGTACCACCGGCTCGAGCTGTGTTCCCTTGAGCGGCCCCTCAATCGCCCTGCCGAAAATATCCCAGCGGCTCCCGGTGTTCCTATCAGTAATCACATCGTTTTTGACCGTAAAGGAGAGGTGTTCTCCATCCACCTCAGGTTTGAATACACCTGTTGCACCTATATCCCTGCCGTCTGATATATCACGGGTATCGAGCGCACTGCTCGTTCCTGGCTCGTGGAACACCACGAGATGAATGTCGGATTGCACATCGTTTATGACACGCTCGCTGGCAAGGAAAGAGTAGGGGTAGGCCACGTTCACCTCACGGCCTCCCAAGTTCAAAGTCACCGCAACCACACGCTCCATGGCGGTCAGCCGGTCGTCTATCTCGCCTGAGAAGAGAAAGGGGCTCTCCCCGATACGATCGTAGCCCACATAGGGATTCGAACCGTAGGTTCGGGAGTAGCCGGTATCTCTGGAGAGGATTTTTCCATCGGGATAGGCGTTCCTGAATTCGTCGAACGACACGATGCTGGACGCGAGAAAGGTGAGCTGATCGCCGGCGTGCTTTCCGACAATACCCTCTCCGGTGAGCTGCTGCCACAGGCTCTCGGTGCTTCGATCGTACATGACCAGATCGGAGTTTCTGAGCAGCCCCGATGTGCCGAACCCGTACACCTGCCCCCCCACACGCCGATCGAATACAATGGATGAGTTGCACAGGGGGCAGAAAGTGATGAGCACCGGATCTCCGCCAACCACGTCGTTGACAATCTCATGCCAGATGAGTATCTGCAGTGGATAGGCGCGTGCATCGCCTCGCCGAATCAGCGCGATAACGGGTTCGTTGCCCTTAAGCCAGGCTTTAGCCTCTTCTGCGCCCACATGCTTCGGTGCGTCAATGGAGGGTATGCCGTCACGGGGAGGCCCGCCATGAAGGAGTTCGTACAACTCAATGGTACGACGTTCCCAGTCGGTGTTCCAGCTCCCCGTCGATGCCTTGAGTCTTGCAGAGCGTGTATCGCCTCCGGGCAGGAGCTTTGAATCTGTTCCTGCACTCTCAGTCTGTGTGATTACTGTGTCAGCGCCGGATGCGTTTTGACCTTCGCTCGAGGAAGGACCGTCTTCAGCTGATCTATTCTTCTCACTCGATCCTGCATAGGCCTGGCCCACACCGATGAAAAGAAGTAAAAGTGCAGCCAGTATGACCGAGTACTTACCGGTTAATGAAAAAGATCTCATATCGATCTCCCTGTAAATTAGTATGATGATGCCCCGTTTATTCAGGGAGAGTTTGTGTTCAGGTCTCTGATATAAACGATAAGCCGGCCCCTATCAGTGGTCAACAGATTGTGTGGGCCCCAGCCCGTCCTCGAATTCCCTTCAATTTCCATTGCCGTTTCTGTATGTTATTGAAGGGTGGGTGAATGAACTATACCGATTCATTTGACGTGATCGTTGTGGGCGCCGGACATGCGGGCTGTGAGGCGGCACTCGCCTCAGCGAGGATGGGACGGAAAACACTACTCCTTTCCATCAATCTCGACACCGTTGCGCAGATGTCCTGCAACCCTGCCATAGGAGGATTGGCAAAAGGACAGCTCGTGCGCGAAATCGATGCCCTCGGCGGTGAGATGGGGAAAGCCATCGACCGTACGGGAATTCAGTTTCGTATGCTCAACACCAACAAGGGCCCTGCAGTGTGGGCGCCACGGGCACAGGCCGACAAAAAGGGCTATCAGTTTTACATGAAGCATGTCCTCGAAGTCGAATCCTTCCTTGAGCTCAAGCAGGATATGGTGGAGGACATACTGATCGAGGGGAGGACGGTGCGGGGTGTTGGCACTGCGCGGGGCAACCTCTACAGGGCGCAAAAGGTCATAGTCACCACAGGCACCTTTCTCAGAGGGCTCATACATGTGGGCACCTATAACGAGCATGCGGGGAGGATAGGCGAGCTAAGCTCTCAAAAATTGAGTGTGAATCTCCAGAAGCTCGGGTTTCCCCTGGGGAGACTGAAAACCGGAACGCCTGCCCGGGTAAACCGAAAGAGCATCAACTTCGATGTACTGCAGCGCCAGGACGGGGACAGCGAACCCTTTCCCTTCTCCTATGCAACTGACATGATTGATACTCCCCAGGTACCCTGTCATATAACCTACACCAACAATGAGACCCACCGCATCATACGTGAGAATATAGATCGTGCTCCGCTGTACACAGGACAGATAAAGGGCATCGGACCCCGATACTGTCCCTCCATCGAGGACAAGGTTGTCCGCTTTGAAGATCGCGACAGCCATCAGATCTTCATAGAACCTGAAGGCGTGGAGACGGAGGAGATGTATCTGAACGGCATCTCATCAAGCCTTCCTGAGGATGTGCAGCACTGCTTCCTCCGAACTATCAGGGGGCTCGAGAGGGTGGAGATCATGAAGCCGGGCTATGCGGTGGAGTACGACTTTGTACCCCCCACTGAGCTGAAGCCGACCCTGGAGACAAAGAGGCTGCAGGGGCTCTATCTGGCCGGTCAGATCAACGGCACCTCGGGCTATGAAGAGGCGGCTGCACAGGGCATCATGGCAGGCATCAACGCCGTACTGGCGCTTCGCGAAGAACAGCCCCTCATTCTAGATCGCTCCGAGGCCTATATTGCCGTACTCATCGACGATCTCATCACCAAGGGAACCTCTGAACCCTATCGACTGTTCACATCCAGCGCCGAGTACCGGCTCAATCTCCGATACGACAATGCCGATCTTAGGCTTTCAGGCTACGGTTTAGGCGTCGGTCTTCTGAGAGGCGAGGATGCTGACCATGCGCGGCGCAGGTACGAGGGATTCAAAAAACTTCTAAGGCTTCTCAGGGACAACAGAAAGGGGGGGAAGACCTGCTTCGATCTGCTGAGAAGCAGGGATGCCTCCGTGGATGACCTGAAGGACTGCCTGCCCGAAGCCCAGGAGTTAGATGCTTCCGTACGTCGTTCCGTTGAGATCGAGGTACGCTACAGCGGCTACATCGCAAGGCAGAACGAGAAGATAGATCAGTTCAGACGTATGGAAGGGGAGCTCATACCCGATAGCATCGAATACGCAAAGGTGGCGGGCCTGTCTTCAGAGGCGAGAGAGAAACTCGAACGTATAGTACCCCGTTCACTGGGCCAGGCGTCCAGGATAGCGGGAGTGAAACCGTCTGATGTAACAAATCTCCTGTACTACATGAGAAAGGTGCACACCGCTTTACGCGGCAGTGCTGACAGTGGAAGAGACAGGCATGACCGAAGACGTGGATTGGATGAGACCTATGTCCAGCCGGGAACATGAGCGGGAACTTCTTAGATCGGGTCTGGTCGAGCTTGACCTCGAGCCTCACCCGACAGCAATCGATTCCTTTCTCCTCTTTATCGATGAGCTTGTTCGTTGGAACAGCAAAACCAATCTGATCGGAAATGCTTCCCGGAATCAGATCATTGTCAGGCATATACTGGATTCGCTCACGGTTTACCGATTATTACCTTTGAAAAAGGAGTCGATACTAGATCTAGGAGCGGGAGCTGGTTTTCCCTCAGTGCCCCTTGCCATTGTTGATCGGTCGCTCTGCATCACTGCAGTGGAAAAGCGGAGGAGGCGCGCGGCGTTTCTGGAAAGCGTGAGCAGCCTTCTGGGACTGTCAGGTTACAGGGTGGTCGAGCGTGATGTGAGGGATGTGCATGAAGCCTTCGACGTGGTTCTGGCACGGGCTGTGGGTGAGCTTCACCTTCTCCATACGCTTGCAGGCAATGCAATCAAGGAGGGGACTGTGATAATTGCATTCAAAGGAAAGATAACCGAGATCGACAAAGAGATGAAGAATCTGCGTGAAAAGATAAAGGCCGAGGGGGAGCACAACATCCGCATACAGCGGGTACAGGTGCCTCACCTGAAAGAGGAAGAGCGGAACATTGTGATCATAGAGATGGTCAGCTGAAGGGTTTCATCCACACATACCTACAGCTTCATTTTGACATTCCCATATCCGCGGTGTAATCTTTATTGTAGAAAAGCAACCCCTTAACGAACAGCTGAGGTGCAGGGTAATGATCGGACTGCAGGACATCACGAAGAAATCACCCCTCTCTCTGGAGGATGTTGTCAAGCTCGAGGAAGCCATACTGAGCACAGGCTTCATGACACAGGAGAAAGCCCGCCAGGAGATTGAGCGGTATCTTGTGAAACTCGGTATGCATGAATACTACTTTCAGACCACTCCCATCGAGGAGATGGCCAAACATCTGCTTGCAGTCAGCGCTTCAGAGTTCGTCTCGACCATTGGCGGTGAAGGCATGGGCATACAGCTCATGGATGAAACTCCGGACCGGGCCGTGTATCTCGTTGAAGAGCAATCCTCAAGAACCGCGGAGATTGAGCTTCGTATTGAGAGCAGGTATCCCATGTTTCGGCTCGAGAGCTACAGGACGCAGCATAAGACAGGCCGTGCCTATCTGAGGCTGTACATAGCTACCAAACCACGCTTCTGCAGGGAGGGCCGGAAGAGGAAGCATATACGCGGATTCGAGGATGTGATGAATATCGCGTTTATGGAGCGCTCCTCTCCGGAGACGATCGAACGCTACAGTCAGGCCTGGGAGTGGATGAACAACCGCGAGTCTCCGTTCATATCCATCACTGACAAGCCGGAGACCGGAGAGATTCGTGTCATGGTGGGTATACATGGCGCGGTAGACCGGCAGTTTCTCAATAACTTCTCACATCTCATGTACACCTACGGTATTCATTCGAACCGCAAGTATCGAGAGCCTCTGTACGATCAAAAGCAGGTCTACACCTTCTACTATGATGCCATGGACAGGGACACCATCGAGGAGTTTGCACGTGACCTGAACACCCTGGTTATGCTTCCGGATGAACCCATCACCAGGCTGTTTATCGATGAGGTCTATTCACCACAGCAGACCATGTATGCCCTCTCAGCTGCGGCGTTTACCCATCAGTTCCTGACTGTGCTGACAGAGGAGTACATCACCCTGTACCGGGCACTGCGCGACCAGCCTGAAGCCCTTGGTATACTCGATACCATCAAGATGCGGCTTATCAAGGACACCTACTCCGAGTCGAGGATTGCTCAGGCCGTTCTGGAGCACCATGACATAGTGACCAGACTGTACAACCATTTTGTACAGCGTCTTCATCCGCGAAAATCTGTGAAGGATCTCAGCTCAATCGAGAAAGAGATCATGGCAAAGATAGAAACCGACGTTGCGTCAAACAAGAACAAAACCATACTCCAGTACTTTCTTACCTTCAACAGACTCATTCAGCGAACGAACTTCTTCATGCGCGATAAAACCTGCATGGCCTTTTTGCTGCACCCCTCCTTTCTCAACCAGGTTGACTTCCCCCAAAAACCCTTTGCCGTCATGTTTCTCTGTGGACGGGAGTTTACCGGATTTCATGTGCGTTTCAGGGACATCTCCCGGGGCGGGGTGCGCATCATCACCTCGAGGAATCTCACATTGTATGAGCACAACCTGGACACCATTTTTCTTGAGAACTACAATCTGGCATGGACGCAGCAGTTGAAGAACAAGGA
>Ga0255055_10002054_pt1 | contig 14295 bp, 11 predicted proteins | sample JV7_2_27_MG_FD_188633 | JGI IMG/M metagenome (GOLD analysis project Ga0255055, IMG submission 188633) | Seawater microbial communities from Jervis Inlet, British Columbia, Canada - JV7_2_27 | ecosystem: Environmental > Aquatic > Marine > Inlet | place: Canada: British Columbia | collected...
GTCCCAAACGTGAGTTTAATCTGGATGCCGAAAAGCAAAATCGGCGGCAAAGTGCTTTTTTCTGGGAAGAGCGCAATACCTGGTTTTCCGATGTATGGATGGATGTTAAAGGCACCTCCCAACACCTGGGCGACCGTGCCGCCCGGTTGCGCAGCGCCGCTTTTCCTTTTGAGGTCCCCTACCGTTTGATCAACATGTTTTCAGTGAAGGGCGATGTCGTGGTGGATCCGTTTTTGGGCATTGGAACCACCATGTGGGCGGCGATGACCGCCGGGCGGAACTGCATCGGATATGAAGTTGAAGGGGGGCTCCGAGATGATATCGATGTCATAAAACGTACAATATTGCCCTTTGCCAACGAAAAAATTAAAAGTCGGATTAGAAACCATTTGGATTATCTCGATGCTAATATCAACTCCAAAGGCGGGTTCAACTTTAAAAATGCGTATTATAATTTTGCGGTCAAGGCGCGCCAGGAGACAGAGATTCTTTTAAATCCCTTAATGACGATTGAAACAACTGCTAAAAATTCTTTCGAAGTTACCTATTCTGATAAACCCCATCGTTTACGGGTCACTGACAAACGTAAACCCGATAATCCTCAAGGTGAATCATCTGGTCCACAAAAGGAAACACCGTCTAAAAAGATGCGTCGATCCGTTCAACGAGATTTATGGTAGCCTAGTGTTGCAGCAACCTTTTTAAGCGTCTTCGGGCTCGAATGATGCCAATGCGCCCTTTCAAATTAAACGCCACCAGCGCCAGGGGCAGTACTTTTTCGATTGCCGGCGTCAGGTAGCACAACCGGATCAGATCCAGATACAATTGATGGATACTGGCGCTGCGAATCCGAATTTGCGCCCCGGCCTGCTCAAATTTCCAGCGGCGGGCCAGCCTGGCGGCCGCTGCTTTTCCTTCCCGCATGGTCAGCGTTGCATTAAACGGTCCCGCCGGTTCATAGGGTATGGTTTTATGATTGGCCAGGGATTTGACCGCCGCCTGTGCCAGAGCTGACCGCCAGGTACTGGAATCAAAGTTTTCCGGGCCGCGGGATTTGTCAATTGGAAAGCAATTGATGTTTTCAATGACAGCGGCTGCCTGCTTACAGGCCACCGGGCAGCCGGAAAAAAAGATCGGACGGATTTTCCATGGTGCCAGGGACGCGGCAAACAACTCGATTTCAGCCAGCAAGCGGTGGTTGACCTCCAGGCGGGCAATACGCGAGGTTAAGGTGTGAGCCAGAAATCCATCGGATCCCGAAGCCGCATGCATCCCCAAAAACATAACCGCCTCAGCATCCTGTGGATTTCCGATACCGAAAATGGGGCCCCGCCGGTAGCCGGATATCAGGGACGCCCGGGAATCGATCAGCTCCGGGAACATATTGTAACCGGTGCGGTGAAAATCCTTGATGGTAATGGTCTTTACCCCGGCATCAAAAAGGGCACTGACGACCCGGTTTAGATCCCGGCTCATTTCAAGGCAGGCCTGACACCATTCGTCGGTCAAAAAAGCGGATGCCGTATAGCTCCAGCAGCCCGAGCTGCCTTCAAGATCTGCGATGATCAATATGCGGGTATATGGGCTCATGCTCGAGTTGACAGGGATTGGATGCGTTGCAAGACAGGCGGATGAGAATAATTTAAAAACACGTAAAACGGATGAGGCGTCAGGTTCGATAGATTGTCAACCGAAAGTTTCTTTAAAGCCGCCACCATCGAGCCGGGGTCCTTTGTGGTTTCGGCTGCAAATTGATCGGCAGCGGTTTCGTTTTTGCGCGACAGGATCTGCATTAAAATTCCGACAAAAAAATCAATCGGCGTGTATAACATGGCAAAAAAGAGCATACCGGCATAGACGGACTGCTGCGGCATATAAAAGGCCTCAAAAAGGCCCGGATAGGCAATGAAATGCGACAACAGAAACAGCATCAGTCCGGTTTGCAGAATGCCCAGAATAAGCGCCTGGCGAATGTGTTTTTTCTTGTAATGCCCCATCTCATGGGCCAGTACCGCGACCAGTTCGTTAGCCGTGTGCTGCTGTATCAGGGTGTCAAACAATACAATTCGTCTGTGTTTTCCGAAACCGGTAAAAAAAGCATTTGATTTGGATGATCGCCGTGAACCGTCCATCTGATAGACATTCTGCAGCGGGAAATTGATGGCGTTTGCATACGCTAAAATGGCCGACTTGAGTTCCCCTTCCTGCAGGGGTGTGAACTTGTTAAACAAGGGCATAATCCATGTGGGAGCGACAAACTGAACCACCAGCATATAAAGCGTTATGCCGATCCAGCAGTACCACCACGCATAGGGGCCGGCGTATTGAAAAAATGCCAGAATGGCGGCCAGCAGCGGTGTGCCCAGCAAAATCGCCAGCATCAGGCCTTTGAGCAAATCCAAGACATAGGTCGATTTGGTGGTTTTGTTAAAACCGAAGCGCTCTTCAATGACAAAGGTGGCATACACGCTGAAAGGCAGCGCTAAAACCACTTTTAACAGCATCAAGCCCCCCACATATATCAGGCCGCTTAAAACCGGCCCGAGTTCAAAAGCGCGCAGCCATTTGTCCAGCAAAGGAAATCCTCCGGCAAACCAGAATACAAGAATCAGGCAGAGGTTAAAGGCGGAGGTGATCCAGCCAAATTTCGTATTGGCCTTCAGGTATTGCTGGGATTTACGATACCGCTCCGGATCGTAAACTCCCTCAAACGCCTGGGGCAGTTCGTTTCTGAGGTGTTTGAGGTTGAGCCCGTCGGCTGCGAGGTTCAAAATGAAATCAACACCGATGGTGCAGAGAATGATAATGGCAATAACGTTCATCGGCAGTCCTTACAGCGGCAATCAACGGGTCTTTGATGCTGCAGGTCGGTTAATGTTTTGATGGACGACGGTTGACATTGTTTTGCAGCATAAAATTTGCCAGAGCGTTGAACGTTTGGGCGCCAACAAGCGTTTGCCCGTTCATTAAAAAAGTGGGTACGGCTGTCACCCTGGATCCATAAGCGCGGGTCCAATCGGTGTCAACGGCTTCCTTAAAGGTTCGGGCCGCAAGCATATTGTGAGCCTCCTCAGCATCAAGGCCAACCGAGGTGGCGACATCAGCTAAAATATTGACATCCGCAATATTGCGACCGTCTGCGAAATAGGCCCTGAAAACGGCAGCATGATATGCATCGCCTTTTCCCATCTGTTCCGCCCATTTGCCCAGTTCCTGGGCCAGGCGGCTATTGTAAGTCATTTCCCGATCTCCAAACGGTAACGATAGATCCCGGGCAACTTGCTTTAAATGAGCGAGCATTGGGGGGATGTCGATATTGCGCCCCGAAAACAGATCTTCCAGCGTACGGCCCTCCGGTGGGGTGTCCGGATGAAGGGGAAAAGCAATCCATTGAGCCCGGATCTCAAATTCGCTCTGCAATCGTTCAATACGCCCGGTAATGAAATAGCACCAGGGTCAGATATAATCCGAAAAAATCTCAAGTACTGGAATTTTAGACATGTTTCACCAAAATAAGCGAATAAAAATGGGTGGCCCCAAAGAACCACCCAGCAGAACGAGGAGATTGAAGGAGGTTCCAAACAACCACCTCGGTTTTAACATAAGGTTGTGATTAGATCTGTCAAGATTTGTTTATAGCGGTTGTCATAAATATGTTCCGTTTGCCGGATTTCCTAACAGGAGAAAATGTAATGTGTAACGGACTGAAATTATTACAAACATGACAACCGCTATATTATAATGAAGAAAAATTATTAGAGCGTTTGGATCAAGCTATTTTAGACGTTATTAATAATCCCAAAAAGACTCAAAAAACTGCCCGTATCGGAACGTTAATATGACAAACGCTCTAGAATCTTCGAATGCATTTCCCACCCAAAAAAAGTGGCCCATGGGGAATGGGCCACTTGGATAGAGGAAAGTGTTAAGGGTTAAGTTGAAAAGTTAACCAATTAACAACTTCGCAGCTTATGCTGCTTGCCTAGACTATAATACCACCGTGTAACATGTCAAGATGTAATTGATGCCCTTAGCGATTGCTCGATACCTTGCCGGCATTTCGCTGAAATTCCACCCCGAAACCATTGCGACTCGACCAGATGACTCTGGCATGGCGTTTGATCACATTGCCTTTTTTACGGTTGGGAATCGCCAACTGGAATTGTTGACCGACATCTAACCCATCATTTTCATTGGTTTTAAAAAATACGCCCCCCAGGCTGATATTTTTGACTTCCCCGGGATAGATCTGATTTTGAACCGCATATTTTATATATAAAGAACAGGATTTTCGTGGATAACGGCGGGACTCGATTCCTCTTTCTATGGGTCGGTCCAATGGATCTCTGCCTAAAAACCGAACCCCGTAACCATAGTAAAAAGAGGATTCTTTTAAGGGTTTGCGCCATTTAATTTCGGTGTGATAGCGTTCATAAACATCCGGATCCGGCGTATAGGGGGAATCGGGAATTCCGATATAGATATCGGTCCCGGGGGCTAGAAAGTGGTCGGTTTCAAAATAAAGCCCGAAGTCGCTGTAGTTAAACATTCGAGCGCCCTGCAGCATACCAAATTTGGCATCCTCAAGAACAATTGGCGCCTGGTAGTCAAAGCGGGTATTGTCTCTTTTTTCCGGATTTGAATTCATCAAACCACCTCAGAGTGTTTATTTAACACCGTGAAATGGTAAAAATCAAGTTTTTATAGCGATTAATTTACAGGTTCCTTAAATTTATATTTTTCAAGAAGGTCCTGAATGGCTTCTTCAAGAAGATCATTTTGCCGTTTTTCCAGTTGAGCGGCCAGGATTCTGATTTCCTTGATTAAATTAGCATCCAGGGTGGTGTTATACATCTTTCTTTTAGCCATATTCACTATTTTCACTCACCTGTTAACGGTTAACAGCTTGAATGCGATTGGCTGTCGAATTTGACTGCCTGCCTTGCCGAAAATCAACGGTCGCAGCGATATGCAACCGCAGCTGAACCCACCCGATAATCATATACCCAGACGATATGGGTGGCCCCCAGGTTGCCGGCTCTTTCCAGGACTCGATCCTGATGTTCAGCAGGTCGATAATTGTCTAAAGGCCTGCCCGGATCGGTAGTTTCAGAGATCGTTGCAACAATTTCACAGCCCTGTACCATGGATTCTTCGGCAACTTTCACTGCCGGAATGGTTTTCGTACATGCGGCGATAAATAGTACGCTGATGATCCAAAGCAATTTTTTCATTGGATAAATCGGGCCCTTGAAATTTTTGATCACAGAAACCAACATTTTTTTCTGCTGTCTATATATGCTAATTATTGTAATATAAATAACAGCTTATGTCAAAATTTAAGTCGTATCCAAAGCTTAAAAATTTAAATATTGTATGTAATAATAAATAGTTAAATAGATCTGAATAAAAAAACGCCGGAGGTGTCAAACCGCGGATTGGACTCTAATTGGTTTCCATCCATAAATGGTCTTTTTCCCGCTGGGCGGCGTTCTCCGCGGGTTTCTGGCTGCGACGTACAACAAGTACGTCGCAGTCGCAAACCCTTGTGCGGCCTTGCCCAACGAAAAAAATCTTCATTTATGAATTGGAAACTTACTAGCGCCATCCACTTATCGTGGATGGGCACTAATTGAATAGAATGTACAAAAGATTGGGGGTCTGTCAGCCTGAAACATGCCTCTCCAGAATCAATATTTTTAATCAGTCTGGATGGTTACAGGTAATAGTGGATAAGTTGGATGAAAAAATTTTGAATTCAAAAAACACCGAAATTCCGAGATGCACTGCTTCAAGTCTATTGTATAATATACTAAAATCTTTTAATAAATTCACCAATGGCCCTATGAACTTTTTGGGCACCCTCACCCAGCAAAATTCCATGGCGATCAAAATTAAAGAGCAAATACTCTTTTTCCGAAGTCCCGATCAGTTCAAAAATTTTGCGGGATCCTTTGGGATCCACAACAGGATCGCCGCGGGATTGAACAACCAGCGCCGGTACGTTTAAATCAGCTAATCGTGGCTCTAAATCATCCATGAGCCGATCGAGTTCCACCACTCCCGAAATCGGATTGCGCGAATAGTTAATATGAGGATTTTCAGGCTTGTTTTCCACAAATTCCTTTTTGGCCCCCACCTGGCGTGCTCTTTCCATCAAACGATTCCACATGTCCACCGCGGGTGCAAAGCGCGAAGAAAAATCTTTAAGCCGCAGGGGAGCCGAAACGGCAAAAACACCGGCTACCGCCTTAACCCGCACAGCAAGATCCAGAGCCAGGCCGGCTCCGGTTGAAAAACCACCGGCCACGACCCGTTTGCAAATATTGCTGATGATGGCGTACCCGTGATCGACGGAATTTCTCCAATCCAGATATGAGCGCGTTGCCAGGTCTTCCGGAGATGTTCCATGGCCCTTTAAACGCGGCACATAGACCCAAAAACCCAGTCGGCCTAAATATTCAGCCAGCTGTCTGACCTCTAAAGGCGCTGCCATGTAACCGTGGGAAAGAACGATACCCAAATCCCTGGAGCGTCCTTTGATCAGAAACGGCATGCCCACCGACATCGGTTTTGTTTCGCCTTCGACTTTAAATTCTTCATAATCTTTTTTAAATTCGATAACCGCCTGGTCTTTCAGGTAATTGGCAATCTTCCTTTTAATCCAGAAACCGGGTTGAGAAGCCAGCCGGTTTACCGTGCGCTGTAGATCGGTCAACGGCTCAACGGCATTGGCCATCACCTCAATCGGATTATCAATCCGTGCCCGATGAAAATCATAGGGTGAAGAGAATTTTGAAGGATCTTTGACCAGTGTATTGTCTTTTTGGGTTATAATGCCCTTATCAAGGGCCACGGCCATAAAATCTTTGACTTTGTGGTAGCGGTCATCGGTCAGTAGATGCACCTGGTCTTCCTGTAGACTGCGGTGCAGGCAAAAGTCGGTTTTCTGCGGAATTTGGGTGGCCGCCAAAAAAACCCGTCTTCTTAAGTCCAATTCGTTGATTTTTTTTGGCCGCATCGCTCGCAGCATCGAGGCAAAGAGATGATCGTGATTCACGGTGGTCAGATTGTAAATGGCGCTCATATACCGTTGCATCAGTTTTAAGGCTTCGATCCGCATTCGGGTTCGCGACGGTATGGGATCGTCAAAATTGATGCGCCGCTTGTCTGAAATATCCATATTAATCGGTGAGCATTGCAGGCACTCAAATATCTCAATTGGCTCCCCAAAGCGAACATCGATATCCACTCCGGAAAGAAGCATTGAGCCTTCGGTCATCAGTTCTTCAATGATGCGCTGCGGCAAATCATCCACCAGGCGGACCGCCAGGTTGCTTAAAATATTTTCGCGCACGCGGATCGGGTAGTAGGTCAGGTTTACCGGAACAATATGGGTTGCACCATTAATCACCGGTTCAAGGTCCTGGATTTGAAACAGCTCCGCCAGATACTTGCCTTCATCGGAATTTTCGGCCGTCAATTTCCGTATGCGCTGGCGGTAAAATTCGGTCCTCAGCGCCAGTGTGGCCGCTCCGGTGTGGGGTGGGTGTTTACCGCCGGCCGCTGAAATCATAAAGCGCCCTTTTTCGATTAATTTTTTGTTTTTGACCATGCGGCCTTCCGGAAAAATGATCCAGTTGGCCTCGCCGGTGAGCAAAGTTTTAACGATCAATCGGTCCCGGTCCGGATTTTTGGTGGAAAGCGCACCAACCTTTTCCAGGTATGCGCCAAAGGCGCCTTTGAAAAACTCGAATGAAGCCAGCGACCAGACGGGAATTTTGGTTAACCGAAAAATCATATAGGGCATCAGGAAAGTTTCAAGGCGGGTAAAATGATTAATAACAAAAATATTGGACCCTGCGGGGATATTATTCTCACCATGATAGGATATTTCGGCCTTGGATAGGTTGACAATCGTTTTTATGGCCAATCCGGTGCTTCGATATGCAAAACGGCTAAGCATACAGGTATCCTTAAAAATTATTTCTGAAATTCAAGAGCTAAAATGGATGCCGGTTAATGGGCAATACTAGAGATCTGGGCCCGCATCACTCTCCTCGCGGCCCCATATATCCGGAACGCCCTCCTCTATACAGGATTATAAGAAATAAATACTCTAAAATCAATAATTTGAGTATATATCAGCATGGATCATCGACAGCTTTTTGGGTGACCGATAAAATTACGCTGGAATACTGCCGGTAAGCGGGATCCCGCAATGTGTGTCTCTGAACAAACGAAACCTCAAAAGAAATAATCCGCAGATTACCCCGGTTGAATCCCTCGGAGAGGGGCCGCAAAGCGGCATTCAACAGGGCAAGCGCAGATTAACGCAGATTAAAACTAAGCAAAAAACTTATAAAAACATTATCCGCAGATTACGCAGATTAAGACAGATTTTTTATAATTCAAAAAACAATAAAAAGATTTATCTACAGGATTTAGATTATTCGCAACTATTGCTGTCTCTGTAATTATTTTAATGAACAGCTCTTAATATTAATTTGTTAAATCTGCGTTAATCTGCGTAATCTGCGGATAAATAATCTCAAAACTCTGGTGTCTCACCGAGAATTGCCGGGGGCGCCCCGCAGGAGTTGACAGAAACTTTAAATGGCAATAACTTAATACCCGATTCTTGCATGAAAATAGATGAGAAAAATAACGTTCAATCAGGAAAAAAATGGCGACGTTTAAAATCAGCACCCTGGGCTGCAAGGTGAATCAATCCGAATCCGGCGCCATCGCCAGGGAACTGGAATCTTGCGATTGGTTGCCGGCCGGCAACGGTAATGCAACCGAGATAACCATCATCAACACCTGCACGGTAACGCAAAAAGCCGCGATGCAGTCCCGCCAGGCCGTGCGCCAGGCCATCCGCGCCAATCCAAACTCCCGGATTGTCGTTACCGGCTGCTATGCCCAGACAGAGCCCAAAGCCCTTGAGAAAATCAACGGCGTTCATTATATTATCGGCAATGCGGACAAGCATCGCATCGGCGAAATCCTGGCGGCTGACGGAAATTCAGCGGACGGTCAAACGATCGCTACCGTCAACGATATCCGGCCACAGCAGCTAAAACCATCACCGACAGCTGTCACCGGCAGCCGCACCCGCCCTTTTTTAAAAATACAGGACGGGTGCGATGCCTTTTGCACTTACTGTATCGTGCCGCATGCCCGAGGGCCCAGCCGCAGCTTGCCCAAAGCGGATGTTCTGGAAGCGGTAAAGGCATTATCAGTCGCCGGATACCATGAAATTGTGCTAACCGGCATCCATCTGGGTCACTACGGCCGTGACCTGATTCCTGAAACCAGTCTCTGTGAGTTGCTGGATCGCATTGACCGCTCAAAGTTAATTCAACGGGTGCGACTCAGTTCCATCGAGCCCCTTGAATTGACCAATGACCTTATTCAGCGTGTCGCCGACTCGCCTCGTTTTTGCCGCCATTTCCATATCCCGCTGCAAAGCGGCGATGATCATATCTTAGTAAAGATGAAGCGGCCCTATAGCGCTGAAATTTTCCGGCAACGAGTTGCAAAAATCCGCAATCAAATTCCGGATGCGGCCATCGGCGTTGACACCCTGATCGGATTTCCGGGTGAAACCGATGCGGCTTTTAGGAACACTTACGAATTAATTCGTGAATTGCCGATTACCTATCTGCATGTCTTTCCATTTTCAGCACGGCCTGGAACACCGGCTGCCCGCTACCCGAATAAAGTTGCGGCGCATGTGATTAAAAAAAGATGTGAACACATGCGCAGTCTGGGACAGGCCAAACGGCTTCATTTTTATCAACACTTTATCGGTAGAGAACTTGAGATTCTGGTAGAATCAACCCGGCATCCCGCAACCGGTTTATTAAAAGGCGTTTCTTCAAATTACATACCCGTTCTGATTGATGCCGATGATGATCAGATAAATAAACTTGTGACGGTTAGATTAACCGATCAAATTGACAATGCCTTAATGGGAACCATTATTGAAAGGAAAAAATTGATGAGTGAAAAAATTGACTACAAAGAAGAGCTTGAACGACCCATCGCCGTATTTGAAACCAGTCTGGGAAATTTTGAAGCCGAACTTTACGCCAAAGAGTGCCCGGAAACGGTCTGGAATTTCATCAACCTGGCAGAAGGCCGCCAAGAGACCGCCCGCGACGGTAACTTTTATGACGGTCTCACCTTTCACCGTGTCATTGAAGGCTTTGTCCTTCAGGGCGGTTGTCCCCAGGGAACCGGAACCGGCGGCCCGGGATATCAGTTCAAGGATGAATTTGATGCCACCTTGCGACATGACAGTGAGGGCATTCTTTCTATGGCCAACTCCGGACCCAGCACCAATGGCAGCCAGTTTTTTGTCACCCTGGCACCCACGCCCCATCTGGACAACCGGCACTCCGTTTTTGGAAAAGTCATAAAAGGCTTGGATGTGGTTAACAAAATCGGATCTGTGCAAACCGGACCCGGTGACAGCCCGCTGGAACCGGTGACCATGACCCGGGTCCGTATTCAACGATAGAAACGCAGGTTTCTCATTCCGGAAATGGATTGCGGTCTCAATCGGTATGAACGTTATTAAAACCGATCAGTTTGACAACGTGCAAAAGATCCTTTTGGGTTACAGCCCTATCGGTTCGCCGCGATTGTCGGTTTTTATGTATGTGGTTGACGGTCTGCTAATCGATAGCGCACAGCATCATATGGCCAAAGCGGTCATCGGGCTGCTCGGCGATAAAAGCCTCAGCCGCATCATCTTAACCCATCACCACGAGGACCACAGCGGCAATGCCGCCATGATCAGCAGGCGGCATGCCATCCCGGTAATGGCCCACCCGTTGACGGCTGAAAAGTTAAGATTCGGTTTTCCCATTCTGCCCTATCAGCGTTTGGTGTGGGGAAAAGCACCCCCGCTGGAAGCAACCCTGCTGCCGGATGCTGTCGAAACCGATCGATACGCTTTCACACCCGTTCATACGCCCGGGCACAGTAAAGATCATACCGTTTTTCTGGAAAAGAATCACGGCTGGCTGTTTTCAGGCGATCTTTACCTGGCAGAGCGCATCAAATTTTTCCGGTCCGATGAACACTTTAGCGATCAGATTGCTTCCTTAAAAAAGGTCCTTGAACTTGATTTTGATACCCTGTTTTGTGCGCACAATCCCAGCTTGACAAACGGAAAGTTAAAAATCAGGGGGAAATTGCAATTTCTTGAAGACCTTTACGGTCACATCAGTGATCTTGCAGAAAAGGGGTTTTCTGAGAAGGCGGTGATTAAGGCGCTGGATCCCAAAAATGACCGCTGGGTAAAATGGGTAACCATGGGTAATGCCAGCTTTGCCAATATGGTTCGCTCTGCAATGGCGTCGATTGGCAGCCATTGATGGGTTCCATTTTAAGGATCGTACCCCCCGCTTCCATCCTCCGTAGCAGGCTACTGCGAAGGAAGGGCGCTCTGGCGAGTCACGGCTGGTGGTGTTCAAGGGCAACAAAAAAGCGCAATATTGAAACTGCGCTTTTTGTGTTTATTATGTATGGTGCCGAAGGGGAGACTCGAACTCCCATGTCCATACGGACACTAGACCCTGAACCTAGCGCGTCTACCAGTTCCGCCACTTCGGCACGCACAAGAGCCAATGGGTGTAAAAGGCCCTAAAGGGTTGCTTTAAATATCTTTTTTTATTATGCATGTCAACATAGTTTATTGGATGCAAGCCGCTTATGAAAATTGTCGATCGTCTCGAAAATATTACACAGCCGTTTAAAAATGCCGTCATCACCATCGGCAACTTTGATGGGGTTCATATCGGACATCAGGCCTTGTTTCATGAAGTCATTGAAAAAGCGCATGCCATTGACGGTACATCCATTGCGATGACCTTTGATCCCCACCCCATCCGGGTATTAAAGAGAAACAACACCCCTCCCCTGATCACCCTGCAAGAGCAGAAGAGCGAACTCATCGAGCGATCCGGCATGCAAGTGCTCATCTGCATCTCTTTTACAAAACAATTTGCTTCGCTTTCGGCTGAAGATTTTATCAAAAACTTGCTGATCGATAAGATCGGCATGAAGGCAATTATCGTCGGCGGAGATTATACGTTTGGCAAAAACCGTGAAGGCAATCTGGCCGTTTTAAAATCCTTTGCTTCTCAGCTGGATTATGAAGTCATAGTCGCCGATTGGATTAAAGCAGCGCGAAATGTTTCTGCTCGCATCAGCAGCACAAAAATCAGAGAACTGGTGATGGCCGGTGAGATTAAACCGGCCCGTAAAATGCTCGGCCGGCATTATCAAATCCGAGGACTGGTGGTTAAAGGCCGTGACCGCGGGGGCAAGCTGCTGGGGATTCCCACTGCCAATATCAACCTGCAGGATGAACTCTGTCCCAAAACAGGGATATATGCCGTAACGGTGGAATACCATAATCGACTTTACAGAGGCGTGGCCAATATCGGGTACAGCCCCACCTTCAACGATAATGAATTCACAGTAGAAGTCCACCTGCTGGATTTTTCCGAAAATATCTATGGTGAAAAAATCAGGGTTAATTTTATTGAGCGGATCCGCGATGAAAAGAAATTTGGCGATATTTCCGAGCTAAAAGACCAGATTAACCGGGATATTAAAACAGCTGATACAATACTTGCAGCATACGACTCCTAACCCGGACAAGCCGGAACCAAAAATGATTAATCACGAAAACACGAAATTTGGGAAGCACGAAATTTTTCTTTGCTTTCGTGTTTTCTTGCTTTCGTGCTTTCGTGATAAAAAAGTTCTTTCATAAAATGCAAAGAGTTCACAACTAAAAATCTAAATAGCTGATCAGATAAGGTCTTTAACGTTCCATCTATACACAGCGCCCCAATGAAAAATCATTTAATCATTTCTCTGGTGGTCGGCATTGCACTTTCTGTGGCAGCGCTTTATTTTGCGTTCCGCAATGTCCCGCTGAATGACCTATTGCATTACCTCGGGTCCATCAATTACCTCTGGACATTTCCGGCCGCTATCTTGGCTCTGGTCAGTTTTTTTTTCAGAGCACTGCGCTGGCAATTTATTTTAGCATCGAGCCACAAAATTGGAATCTGGCGGGCCTTCCACCCCATGATGATCGGCTTCATGATTAACTGCATCCTGCCGGGAAGACTTGGAGAATTTGCACGACCCGCAATTCTGCAAAAAAATGAAAAAGTACCCTTTGCCACCGGCATTGCCACCGTTGCTGCGGAACGTGTATTTGACGTGTGTGCTCTGGTTGTGTTCGCGGTAATTACCCTTGCCGCTATTGATATTAATCCGGAAGTGGAAATTGTATTCGGCGACTTTAGGCTGAATCGCGCCACGCTGGAAGTCCTTTTTAGTCGAATTATACTGATGGGCATCCTTTTGATTATCGGGATCATTGTGGTCAGCATTCCGTTCATCCGCCGCGCCATACATCGGGTCATTCTGAAACTTCCGGCCCTGGCCTTCTTTGCGACTGAAGCGACGAAAACAAAAATCAGAGACAAAGTATGCGCACCCTTAATTCGATTTGTTGACAACATTGCCTTGGGGTTTACGTTAATAAAGTATCCCAAAAAAATAATGATATGTACGATCTACTCGCTTCTCGTGTGGATCATTGCGGCCTTTTCCTATTATGTCTTCAGCTTGGGCAGCCCGGGAGTTCATTTGTCCTATACAGAAATGTTTGCTGTCATGGTAATCATTTGCCTGTTTATTGCCCTGCCCTCGGTTCCCGGCTTCTGGGGAGTGTGGGAGGCCGGCGGTGTCTTTGCCATGTCTATCTTTGGGGTCTCGACGAATGCAGCCGCCGGTTTTACTCTGGCCAATCATGGGGTTCAAGTATTTCCGGTGATCATTGTGGGGTTTATCTCGGCCATTATCACCGGTGTAAACATCTGGCAGGTCTCCTATGAGAAAAAAACAGCCGAACCGCAAGCGGGTTGAAACGATACCGATCTTTATGCGATAATGATCATTGTTAGAGTTTGAAACGCTCAATTTAGGAATTTTTTTTTTTAACCATGAATAGACTTAAAATTCTTACATATCCGGATCATACATTACGCCAGCCCACCAACGAGCTGGACAATATCGACGGGGACGTTCAAAAAATGATCGATCAAATGGCATCCACCATGTACGACGCACCCGGCGTCGGCCTGGCGGCAATCCAGGTGGGATGGGATAAAAGCGTGCTCATCTTTGATATCTCTCCCTCAGATCAAGACCGATCGTTGCAGGTGCTCATCAATCCTCGTATTATCGATCAGGAAG
>Ga0255055_10002055_pt1 | contig 14294 bp, 11 predicted proteins | sample JV7_2_27_MG_FD_188633 | JGI IMG/M metagenome (GOLD analysis project Ga0255055, IMG submission 188633) | Seawater microbial communities from Jervis Inlet, British Columbia, Canada - JV7_2_27 | ecosystem: Environmental > Aquatic > Marine > Inlet | place: Canada: British Columbia | collected...
GGTGGAGCGATTTGCGGCGTTTCTCGTGGAAAAGCCGATGGATGCGGCGGATCGTGACGACGCCGAAGCCTTCATCGCCTCCCTCGGTAGGAGACCGCGAACCGTGACGGAGCTCTTCTCTTGCTGACCGAGAAGGGCAGGGAAACGGCGCGGCAGGCGATGGTGGGGTGACCGGGCCTATGGCAGCCGGATGATGTCGCTTCGGGCAAACAGGTGTCCCGCCTCAAGCCCAAGCGTTGGCCCGGCATAGAGCGACGGGGGGACGCTGATGTCGGCGAGGTAGAGCTCCCCCACGTTTGCTTTGACGCCCGGGGCACGCAGGCCTTCCTTGGGAAGGGCGAGCGTCATGGTCGCCGTCGCCCTGACTGCGGGATCGAAGACGGTGCCTGTCGTGGTATCGACACCGGAGGGGGCATCGAGGGAAAGGACAGGGGCGTTCTGCGCATTCGCCCACCGGATCAGTTTCCCCGCGGTGCCGGTTGGCGCTCCCTGCAGGCTGTACCCGATCAGGCCGTCTAGGACCAGGTCCGCGGGATCGTCTCCGGCGACGGCTTCCCCGGGATGAATCGGGATATTCATCCTCCGGAGAATGTCCAGCTGGTGGGCGGGAACCGGCGTGAACTTCTCATCGGGGCTGGTCACGTAGACCTTTACCCGCGCGCCCCAGTTGTGTAGGCGCCGTGTGCTGACCAGCGCTCCGCCGCCGTTGCCTCCCGTTCCGGCGAGCACGACCACCTTTTTGCCGCGTGGGTCGCCGCCCAGGAAGCGGAATCTTGCAAGGTGGGCCAGGGCTCGCCCGGCATTCTCCATCATCCGGATCAGGTCGATCCGGAAATCCTCCATCATGGCCCGGTCCACCTCGATCATCTGGGAGGTGGTCAGGTAGGGAATATCGCCCGTGTGGACCGGTATGGTCATGATCTTTGCCACGCAAGCCACTTGGACAGGATCTTTTTTACCGTGGGCGTAAGACGGGTTCGGTTGAAGGCATCGGCCAGCTTCTTGATTACCTCCCCCTGGGTCGGGTAGGGGTGAATGGTTTTTCCGATGGCGGAAAGCCCGAGACCAGCGGTGATGGCAAGGGAAAATTCATTGATCATTTCCCCGGCGTGGCTTGCGACGATGGTGGCACCCAGGATCTTGTCGCTCCCCTTGCGAAGATGAACGCGGGCGAACCCTTCCGCCTCCCCGTCGAGAAGCGCCCTGTCCACGTCGGCAAGGGGGACCGTCAGGGTGACGATCGGAATCCCCTTCTCTTTTGCATCGCCCTCATACATCCCCACGTGTGCGATCTCCGGATCGGTATAGGTGCACCACGGCACGACGAGTGCGGAACTTTTCTGCCTTCCCAGGAAGAGCGCGTTGGCGATCAGGATGCGGGCCAGGGCGTCGGCGGTATGGGTGAACTTGTAGGGGAAACAGATGTCGCCTGCGGCATAGACGCGGGGATTGGACGTCTGGAGCTTGTCGTTTACCTGGACGCCTCGCCTCGGGTGGTACGCAATCCCCGCCGACTCCAGGTTCAGGCCGTCCACGTTGGGGGCCCGTCCGATGCCGACGAGGATCTCGTCGACGCGAATCTCTCGTTTGCTCCCCTCCTGCTCGACGTGGAGGATTTTTTCTCCTCCTTCCTTCGATACCTGTACGACTTTCGCGTTCAGGACCAGGTCCACCCCTTCCGCCACAAAAGCGTCCTGCACGATGCCGGCGGCGTCCGGGTCTTCCCGGGGAAGGATATGGGCCCCCATCTCGAAGAGGGTTACACGGCTCCCGAGTCGGCCGAATGCCTGGGACAGCTCGCACCCGATCGGCCCGCCCCCGATGACGGCGAGCCTTCCGGGGAGTTCGGTCAGGGAGAATACCGTTTCGTTGGTGAGGTATCCTGCTTCCTCGATCCCCGGGATGGGGGGAGCCGCCGCCCTGGCGCCCGTGCAGATGGCGGCACGTTTGAACCGGAGGCGCGTGCCGTTTACCTCGATGACGTCTGGTCCGGCAAATCTCCCCTCGCCCAGAAAGACGTCGACGCCCAGCTTTTCGGAATACCGGTGGACGGAGTCGTGGAAGCTGATGTCCGCCCGGATGCGCCGCATCCTCTCCATGGTTTTCCCGAAATCGATCGACAGGTGCAAGGCTCCTCCCACTCCGAATTCCCCGGCGTTGCGCGCATCGTGGATGGCACGGGCAGGGCGTATGATCCCCTTGGAGGGGACGCACCCGACGTTCAGGCAGTCTCCTCCCAGGAATTCGCGTTCGATGAGGGCAACCTTCGCGCCCAGACCGGCGGCTCCTGCGGCCGACACGAGCCCGGCCGTCCCCGCGCCGATCACCACCAGGTTGTAGCGCTCGGCGGGAACCGGGTTTGTCCAGTCCGACGGGTGGACGTTTTGCCCGAGCGTTCTGTTTTCTTCGGTATCCGGCAGGATTGTGCTCTGTTGCACCATGTCTCACTCCCCTTTCAGTTTCTTGATGATCTTGGGGATGAAGAAGGAAAAGACGAAGAGGGCCACCGAAAAGATCACCTTGAAGGAGAGGAGACCCCCCCAGTTCCCGCTTGCCCACACATCCCGGACGGTGCCTACGAAGAAGGTGAAGATGAAGGTGCCCACGATGATCCCCAGGCCGGTGCCGAAGACGTAATCCCGAAAACGCACCCGGGTGAGGCCCATGCCAAAGTTCATGGGGGTGAAGGGGAAATAGATGAGTCGCAGGTAGAGGACCGTCGCGAAACCGTTGCGCTCGATCGCCTCGTCGTATTTTTTCAGCTTGTCCCCGATGAGGGAGGCGGCGAACTCCCTGCCAAGCGTTCGGCCGATCCAGAACGCCGCGCTTGCGCCGATCATGGCGCCCACCCAGACGTAGAGGAACCCCCAATAGGCGCCGAAGATGGCGGCGCCGAGGGTGGTGAGAAGCGTGCCGGGGACGAAGAGGCAGATCCCGGCGATGTACACGAGGATGAAGAGAAGAGGTGCCCAGTACCCCGCGGATTCCAGCACCTGTCCCAGTGCCTCGCGTGTGAGGTAGCTCTTCACCGGGGTGAAGCGGACGACCACGACTGCGCCGATGATGAACGCGAGCAGGACGAGCGCTTTTACCAGCGGTCCCTTGCCCGTTCCTTTTTGCTGCTGCACGGCATCCACGTCGCGTTACTCCCGACCAGAAGAGTGCAGGTGCTCCGCACTCCCCACGATACACAATCTCCCCGATAGGTTTTCCAAGGAATCTTCCCTATGGATGGGAAAAACCATCTCGTGGATTCGACCGGCAGGGAGGGGCCGGTGATTTCTCCTGGCAGAATCCCGATCGACGGCCACCTTGACGAATACTCTTCGGCCTCCTGTAGAAAATTCTCGTCACCTCGCCACGATGAGATCATCCTGACTCCATAAGTCCTTGATAATCAGTAGGCAAGGAGGGGCAAGGAGATTGGCATACCTGATGCAGTCCTTAACGATTGGACTGAATACGGATAGGACAAACAAAAAGAAGCAAGAAGGAGGCAGGACGATGATGGGAGGTTGGTTGATCTGGCTGATCCTCGGGGGATTGTTCCTTTTCCTTATGTTCCGCGGTGGAGGGTGCTGCGGCGGGCACGGTGGTCATGGCGAAAATCGCGACGTGGTTGAAAAAAGCGGTCCGGGGAAGGGTGGTATCCATCCCGAAAGCCATTGATGGGGCCGGAAAACGACGCGATGTTCTGTGAGGATGCGGCCCGGGTCCTCCCATGGAGGAAAAAACGGGAAAGAATGATGTTTCCGCGGATAGGAATGTTGCGTAACAAATAATACGGGGAGCATGAACAAGATGCCGGGCGGGGCATAAAAGGCTGGGGGGGAATCTAGATGAGAAACGATCACGAAACGAATCAAGGGCACGCCCATGGGCGCCCCGGGACGGCGAACTCTGCTGCTCTCCAGGACCCCGTCTGCGGGATGACGGTCGGGGCGGACAGCCCCCATCGGTTATCCATGGGCGAAACGGAGTTCGCGTTTTGCAGTGCGGGTTGCCTGGAGAAATTCCGGGAGAACCCGGGCCGATACATATCCGCCGAGGGGGGAGGGGACCCCCCCCGCCAAGAGGAATCCGTCGAGGAAAAGATTGTTCACGGAGCGGAGTTTACCTGCCCCATGCACCCCGAGATTCGGCAGGTTGGCCCCGGCAGCTGCCCGAAGTGCGGGATGGCGCTGGAGCCGATCGCGGTCGCCGTTCCCGTCGCCCGGACGGAGTGGACATGCCCCATGCATCCGGAAGTGGTGCGCGAAGCCCCGGGAAGTTGCCCGAAGTGCGGCATGGCGCTGGAGCCACGGACGGTGGCGGTGGAGGAGGAAGAAAGCGCGGAACTCGTCGATATGCGCAGGCGCTTCTGGTGGAGCGCCGTTCTCACGGTTCCCCTGTTCCTCGTCGCCATGGCGGATTTCTTCCCGGGACGTCCCCTCGAGAACCTGGCGTCTCACCGGACGCTGGGCTGGCTCGAAATTGCGCTTGGCACCCCCGTCGTCCTCTGGGGGGGCTGGCCCTTCTTCGTGCGCGGGTGGCAGTCGATCGTGAACCGCAGCCTGAACATGTTCACCCTGATCGGGCTCGGCGTCGGCGTCGCCTACCTCTACAGCCTGGTGGCGGCACTGTTCCCCGATATCTTCCCCTCCTCGTTTCGAGGGGAATCGGGAGAGGTGGCGGTGTATTTCGAGGCCGCGGCGGTCATCGTAGCGCTGGTGCTGCTCGGGCAGGTGTTGGAGCTCAAGGCACGAAGCCAGACGGGAGCAGCCATCAAGGCGCTCCTCGGCCTGGCGCCGAAGACGGCCCGCCGCCTCCGCGACGACGGGTCCGAAGAAGATGTTCCGCTCGATCAGGTCCGTCCGGGAGACAGGCTGCGTGTGCGGCCTGGTGAGAAGGTGCCGGTGGACGGGATCGTCCTCGAGGGAACGAGTTCGATCGACGAATCGATGGTGACGGGCGAGCCGATCCCCGTGGAGAAGCGGTCGGGCGACCGGGTGACCGGGGCCACGGTGAACGGAACCGGAGGGATCGTGATGCGGGCGGAAAAGGTCGGTGCCGAGACGCTTCTTGCCAGGATCGTGCAGATGGTCGCGGAGGCCCAGCGCAGCCGCGCGCCCATCCAGAAGCTGGCGGACATGGTGGCGGGCTATTTCGTCCCGGCGGTCGTTTCGATCGCCGTCGCCACGGCGTTCGTGTGGGGCCTCGCCGGCCCGGAGCCCCGCATGGCGTACGCGCTAATCAACGCGGTCGCCGTCCTCATCATCGCCTGCCCCTGCGCCCTGGGCCTGGCCACCCCGATGTCGATCATGGTCGCCACGGGGAAGGGCGCGACGGCAGGGGTCCTGTTTAAAAACGCGGAAGCGATCGAGGTGATGCGCAAAGTCGACACGCTCGTGGTCGACAAGACCGGGACGCTCACGGAAGGGAAGCCGAAGCTGATCACGGTGGAGCCGGCGAACGGAATTTCCGATACGGATCTGCTCCGGATGGCGGCAAGCCTCGAGCGGGGAAGCGAGCACCCGCTGGCGGCGGCCATCGTGAGAGGCGCGCAGGAGCGGGGGATCGATCCGCCTGAAGCGGAATCGTTCGAGTCGGTGACCGGCAAAGGGGTCACGGGGGCGGTGGAAGAGCGATCCGTCGCTCTCGGCAACCGGGCGCTCATGGATCACATAGGCGTAGATCCCGGCGACCTTGCGAAAAGGGCCGAATCGTTCCGGAAGGATGGGCAGACGGTAATGTTCGTGGTGGTGGACGGCAATCCCGTCGGCATACTCGGGGTGGCCGACCCCATCAAGGAGACCACTCCCGAGGCGATCCGCCTGCTCCACAAGGACGGGATCCGGATTGTTATGCTCACGGGCGACAACCGCACGACGGCCCAGGCCGTCGCCGGCACGCTCGGCCTCGATGACGTGGTCGCCGAAGTCCTCCCGGACCAGAAGGCCGACGCGGTCAAGCGTCTCCAGGCCGAAGGCCGGATCGTCGCCATGGCGGGCGACGGGATCAACGACGCGCCGGCCCTCGCGCAGGCCCAGGTGGGGATCGCCATGGGCACGGGGACCGATGTCGCCATGGAGAGCGCGGGCGTCACCCTGGTCAAGGGAGACCTGCGCGGCATCGTCCGGGCACGCCAGTTGAGCCGGGCGACCATGAAAAACATAAAGCAGAACCTGTTTTTCGCCTTCGTCTATAACGCGCTGGGTGTTCCCGTGGCGGCGGGTGTCCTCTACCCGTTTTTCGGAATCCTGCTCAGTCCCATGATCGCGGCGGCGGCGATGAGTTTCAGCTCCGTCTCCGTCGTCGGGAACGCGTTGAGGCTTCGTGGGATAAGGCTTTGAGCGATGGGCCCCATCCGCTTTCATCCCACCGAATAGTCTACGAACCTTGAAGAATATTCTCCGCCGGTGGGCGGACGCCGGCGCGTACGAAGTCCCCTCGTCCTTCAAACCTGCCGATTTCCTTGAACTATCATCTTTTTCTGCATTTCTGGCACGGCCCCTGCTATGGCTACCTCCTGAATTTCAACCCAGGAGGTACATGTACCCATGAACTGCCACGGAAAGGAAAAGAAGGTTGGGAGAACATCGAAAGGGGGCGGCCACGCGGGACGCCGCGCATGGATTGCCGTCCTCCTCGTCGGAGGGCTGATTCTCGTCGCTGTCGTCGCCAAGGGGACTTGGGCGGGGTGGTTCGGCGGCATCTTCCAAAAGTCCCCCGCCGAAACGGCGAAGGCGGCGGGAGTGGTGGAAACGGCGGAAACGGTGAAGATACCTCTCAAGTCCCTCGAATCGGGGAAAGCGATATTCCTCCAGGCGGACCAGGGAGGACAGCAGATTCATTACTTCGCCCTCAAGAGCTCCGACGCAGTCTACCGGGCCGCCTACGACACCTGCGACGTCTGCTTCAAGGCGAACCGGGGATACCGACAGGAAGGCGACCTGATGATCTGCAATAACTGCGGGCAGCAGTTCCCGAGCGTAAAGGTGAACGAGGTAAAAGGCGGATGCAACCCCACCCCGCTTGCCCGGAAGGTGGAAGGGGAGTACCTGGTGATCCAGAAGAGCGACATTTCGGCGGGCGGACCCTACTTCGTCAGCAAACGTTCGTAGGGGAGCGGGGAGACACAAGATGAACATACGAATGCTCGCCTGGAGGAACCTTTTTCGGCGCAAGTCCCGCGCGGTCTTCACGGGGCTGGGGATCTTTCTCGGGATCGGCACGCTCGTCGCCCTGTCCACCCTCACCATGCAGATGGAAGGGGCGGTGCGCGACAAGCTTGACCGGTTCGGGGCGAACATCCTGATCGTCCCCCGGGCGGATCAGTTCTCGCTGGGATTCGGGGACATCGCGCTGGGAGGTGCCCAGGTTGCCCACGCCAGGTTGACGATGGAGGACGAGAAGGCGATCCGCTCCATCGGGTTTTCGGAGCGGCTCCGCTCTGTCGTTCCCTTTTTCCTCACGGCGTCGGACGCCTCGGGAAAGGACGTTGTGTGGATGGGTCTTCCCGCGAAAGAGATCGCCGTCGCGCGGCCCTGGTGGAAGGTGTCGGGGACGCCACTCCAGGAAAAGGGGGAGGTCCTCCTCGGTGCGGAGGTCGCCGCCCTGCTGGACAAGGGACCCGGGGGGACCGTCGTCTCCGGAGGGAAGACGTTCCGAGTGGCGGGGGTGCTCCATCCGACCGGTGAGAAGGAAGACACCATGGTGATCGCCGACATCCGGGACGTCCAAGCCCTTGCGAAAACCCCGAGAGCGGTGACCTTCTTCGAGGTGGCGGCGCTGTGCAAGGACTGCCCGGTGGAAGACATCGTCGGACAGATCGGGGGTGCTCTCCCCGGCGCGAGGGTCTCGGCGATCCGGCAGGTCGTGGAAAGCCGAAAGGCCGCGGTGGACCAGTTCCGGCGTCTGGGTATGGCCGTTTCGGCCATTGTCCTTGCCATCGGGGGACTGATGGTGTTCGTGACCGTCATGGGGAACGTTCAGGAGAGAACACGGGAGATCGGGGTCTTGCGCGCTGTCGGGTTCCGGCGGCGCGCCATCGTTTCTCTCCTCTTCTGGGAAACGGGATGGGTCTCCCTCCTGTCGGCGGTTTCCGGGGCTGTTGTCGGGATGTCAGCCGCGTGGATAGCCTCGCCCCTTTTCGGTGTGGCGAAGGCGGAGGTTCTCTTCACTCCGGCGGTGACCGGCGTGGTTATCGGCATGGTGCTGGGTCTCCTCGGGAGCGTCCCCCCAGCCAGGCGGGCTGCCGCCCTCTCGCCGACAGAAGCAATCCGAGCTCTTTAAAACCCAAGGAGAGAAGGATGGATCCCTTCATCGGACTGGACAATGTTTCCATGCTTTACGGCAATAACGGGACGTTCGCAGCGGCACTCCGGGGTGTCTCCTTTACGATCAACCCGGGAGAGTATGCCGTGATCACGGGCGAATCAGGGGCGGGGAAGAGCACCCTTCTCACAATCCTCGGCGGTCTCCAGGTTCCTTCATCCGGGAAAATCGTGATCGGAGGCGTCGATCTGGCGGCTCTGTCGGCCGACGGGCTCGCCGATTTCCGGAAGGAGACCATCGGCTTTGTCTTCCAGGCCTACCATCTTCTCCCGTACCTGACGGCCCGGGAAAACGTCATGGTGCCGATGACCCCGGAACGGTCGACCAACGACGCGAAGGCGGATCGGGCGGACTCCCTGCTTGCCTCCGTGGGGCTATCGGGGAAGGAGAACCGCCTTCCTTCCGAGCTGTCGGGCGGCGAGTGCCAGCGGGTCGCAATCGCCCGGGCGCTGGTTCACGATCCCCCCGTTCTGCTCGCGGACGAGCCGACCGGGAACCTGGACACGACGACGGGGGAGCAGATTCTGGACCTTTTCCAGGGTCTGCACAGGAAGGGGAAGACGGTACTCATGGTCACCCACAACCGGGCGAACCTCTCCCGGGCCAATCGTTTGATTCGCCTTCGGGACGGCCTGATCGAGGAGGATGTCAACCTTAACCCTTCCCGCCAGGTGATGTGAGCGCCGGGGGGGCACCTTTTTCGTGGACGAGGAGACGGAGATGGAAAAGGAACTGCCGGACAACAGAGAGGGGAGTTTCCGGAGAGGGGATTTTTTCACGGAAGGGCTGGAACCGGATTCCCAGGCCGGAATCTCGTCGCCAACGTGGCGGGGGCTTTTGATCGCGGTGATCGCCGCAATCGTTCTCTCGGTTACCGCGACGCTTTTGCTCGGGGGGTCGTTCGGATCAGAGAGAAGCGGTTCCGCGGGGGGTTGCGGCACTGGCAGCGGTTGCTGCGCATCGGGGACCGAAAGGTGATGGAGAAGAGAATAAGGGAAAACAATGCAATATGTTGCAACAGGCGAAGATTGTGAGAGAGGCGGAAATTTCTTGACCACGAGGAGGCGGCAGATGAGCGAAGGAAGGATCCGGAGGAACTGGATATTTCTCGTTCTGTTCTTCCTGATCACGCTGTCTTTACCCGCCCTTGCGGGAGAAACGGCCGGAGATTGGGATATTCTTCGGTCCCTCGTCCGGGAAGCCCTCGAACGGAATCCGGATCTCCAATCCACGCAGTCGACGGCCGAAGCGAAAGACCAACGGATCCTTCCCGCGGGCTCCCTTCCCGACCCGATGCTCTCGCTCGCGTATGCGAACCTGCCGGTGGACGATTTTTCCCTCGACAAGGAGCCGATGACGTCGAGGAACATCGGGTTCACCCAGGCGTTTCCCTTCCCCGGGAAGCTCTCCCTCAAGGAGGAGATCGCGCGGCTGGATGCGGTCCAGGCAGCGGACCGGGTGGAGAGCCTGAAAAACGCGATCCGTTTCCGGGTCAAGAGGGATTTCTTCCTCCTGCTCCAGAACCGGGAGGTGACCCGTCTCGCGGAGAAGAACAAGGCGCTCCTCGGAGGGTTGCTGGCCGTCGCCAACTCGCGCTACTCGGTGGGAAAAGCGCCCCAGCAGGATCTCTTCAAGGCCCAGGTGGAGATCTCCCGGCTGGAGAACATGCTGATCGCCCTTCGGAAGAAACGGGTGGAACTGCTTGCCGACCTGAACACGCTTCGGAACCGGCCCGTGGGGGAGGCTGTGGACCTTCCGCAATCGTACACAATGCCCGAGGTCCACTATTTAGAGGAGGAGCTCCTGGATATCGCGAAGGAGTCCAACCCCGACCTGAAACGGAAGGAAGACGCCGTGCGGCAGAAGGAAACGGCTTTGAAACTTGCAGATAAGCAGATCCTCCCCGACTTCCAGATAGGAGCTGTCTACAGGTTCCGGGAGGACGCCCCGAACGGGGTTGAGCGCCCGGACTTCTTTACCGCGCAGGTGATGGTTTCCGTGCCTATCTGGCACGGGCGGAAACAGGACAAGGAGGTCGAGGCCACGGCACGGGATCTGTCTTCCGGGAAAAGCAGCTACCAGGAGACCTGGAACGCCATCCGGAACCGGATCCGGGATATCACGGCGGACATCGTGGCGCTTAAGGCTTCCCTCTCCCTGTTCGACACCGGGCTGCTTCCGCAGGCGAAGGAGTCGGTTGCCTCCTCTCTCTCTGCATACCAGGTGGGGGAGGTCGAATTCGCTTCGGTCCTCCTCGGTCAGATATCCCTGTACCAGCAGGAGATCGAACGGGAGAAGACGGCGCAGGCATTGAGTATCCGCGCGGCCCAGATGGAGCTCGTGGTGGGAAAGGAACTTTTTTCAAGCGAGAGGATAGACCGATGACCGGAAAAAAGATCATCACGCAGATACTCCTGGTACTTGTCGCAGTGGGAGCGGGAGGCGCGGGAACCTATTACTGGATGATGAAGAGAGGGGTGCACGGCTCCCACGAAATGGACGCCAAGGGGGCGGTGGCGGAGGAGGAGAAGCAGTACACGTGCCCCATGCACCCGTTCGTCGTCACAGACCAGACCGGAGCCTGCCCCATATGCGGAATGACCCTTGTGCCGGTAAAGTCCGCTTCGAAAGCGACGGGAGCAGTGAGCGGGGAGACGAAGGAGCGGAAGATCATGTACTGGGTCGCCCCAATGGACCCCAACTACCGGAGTGAGGAGCCCGGAAAATCCCCGATGGGAATGGATCTCGTACCCGTGTACGAGGACGTGGGGGGGGAGGAAGGGACCATCCGCGTGGACCCGAACACGATCCAGTCGATCGGCGTGCGGACTACCCCGGTGACCGTCGGGGAACTGAAGAAGACGATCAGGACGGTGGGGCGGGTCACCTACGACGAAAGGCGGATCGGCACGGTGAACGCGAAGATCGGCGGATGGATCGAGAAGCTGTACGTCAACACCACGGGGGAAAAGGTCCGGAAGGGGGCTCCTCTCCTCGAGATCTACTCGCCCGACCTCGTCTCCGCCCAGCAGGAATACCTGATTGCCAGGAGGCACTTCGAACAGGTGAAGAACAGCCCGTTTCCAGACGTGGTGAAGAGCGCGCAGGATCTGCTCGACTCGGCGCGGAAGCGACTCGTCTACTGGGACGTCTCCGACGCCCAGATCGCGGAACTTACGAGGACCGGGACCGTGCAAAAGACGCTGGTGCTGTACTCACCCTTCAACGGTGTCGTCGTCAACAAAGCGGTTTTCGACGGGACGAAGGTCATGCCGGGGATGGAGCTCTTCCGGATTGCGGACCTCTCCCGCGTCTGGGTGCACGGGGACGTCTACGAGTACGAACTGCCGTGGATCAAAACCGGGGTGCCTGCCACGGTGACACTGGATTACCTGCCGGGGAAGACCTACCGGGGTAAGGTCACGTATGTCTACCCATATCTGGAAGGAAAGACCCGGACCGCCACCGTCCGGGTGGAGCTTGCCAATCCCGGCGGGGTCTTGAAGCCGGACATGTATGCCCACATCGAGCTGTCCCCGAAGGTGGGCAAGAAGACGGTCCTCGTGCCCTCTGAGGCGATTATCCGTTCGGGGATCCGGAACGTCGTGTTCGTGTCGAAGGGAGAGGGTCGGTTCGAGCCCAGGGAAATCGAGCTGGGCCTGGAAGGAGAGGAGGGAGTGGTCCAGGTCCTCTCCGGGCTTGCGGCGAACGAGCTCGTGGTTGTTTCGTCCCAGTTCCTCCTCGACTCGGAGAGCAGCCTGAAGGAGGCCCTCAAGAAGTTCCAGAGCGCCTTGGGGGGCGACTCCACCCCCGGAAACGGGGGGATGACTACCGACCCTCCCGAGGGGCATCCCTTGGGAGGACATGAAGGCAAGGGTCCCCCCGGGAAAGGGATGGAGCCGGACTCCTCCATGAAGGGGATGGAGATGGCCCCCCCCATGAAAGGGATGGAGAATCCAGCGGAAAGCCCGAGGGAGCGGTAACCGATGCTGGACAGAATCATCGAGGGATCCATAAAGAACAAGTTCCTCGTGGTCCTCGCCATGTTCTTCCTGGGCGCGTGGGGGGTCTGGGCGATGTTCCGCATGCCCGTGGATGCGATTCCGGACCTCTCCGACGTCCAGGTGATCGTGTTCACCGAGTACCCAGGGCAGGGGCCCCTCATCGTCGAGGACCAGGTTACCTATCCCCTGACCACGGCGATGCTCGCCGTCCCGAAGGCGGAAGTCGTCCGCGGGTACTCGTTCTTCGGGCTCTCCTTCGTCTACATCATCTTCGAGGACGGGACCGACATCTACTGGGCCCGCAGCAGGGTTCTCGAGTACCTGAACTACGTCTCAAAGCGCCTGCCCGCGGGGGTCACTCCCACGCTTGGGCCCGATGCGACCGGCGTGGGGTGGGTCTACGAATACGCCCTCGTGGACAGGACAGGCAGGCACGACCTGGCCCAGCTGCGTTCCATCCAGGACTGGTTCCTCCGGTACGAACTGACCGCGGTGGACGGCGTCTCGGAGGTCGCTTCCATCGGCGGATACGTCAAGCAGTACCAGGTGGTCGTCCATCCCGACAAACTCGCTGCCTACGGCATCTCGATCCAGAAGGTGCGGATGGCAATCCAGCGGAGCAACAACGATGTCGGCGGTCGCTTGGTCGAAATGGCGGAGACGGAGTTCATGGTCCGGGGGCTGGGGTACATCAAGACGCTGGAGGATTTACGGAACATCCCCCTGATGAGCGATCGGGGAACGGCCGTCTTCATCCGCGACGTGGCGGAGGTCAGGATCGGGCCCGAACTGCGCCGTGGGATCGCCGACCTGAACGGGGAAGGGGATGTCGCCGCCGGCGTCGTGGTGATGCGCTACGGGGAGAATGCCCTGAAGACGATCCAGAACGTGAAGAAGAAGCTCGAATCGCTCAAGGCCGGGCTCCCGGAAGGGGTGGAGATCGTCCCCGTATACGACCGCTCGGGGCTGATCGAGCGGGCGATCGCCACCCTCAAAGAGAAGTTGCTCGAGGAGTCGGCGGTCGTCGCGATCGTCTGCATCCTCTTCCTCCTCCATTTCCGCAGCGCCTTCGTGGCGATCCTGACGCTGCCCCTGGCGGTCCTCATGGCCTTCATCGTCATGTATTACCAGGGGTTGAACGCCAACATCATGTCGCTGGGAGGGATTGCGATCGCCATCGGCGCCATGGTGGACGCCGCGATCATCATGATCGAGAACATGCACAAGCATATGGAGCGCGACGGGGGGAAGCGGGGACACTGGGACATCGTGCTGGATGCGTCGAAAGAGGTCGGCCCGACCCTCTTCTATTCCCTCCTCGTCATCACCGTGTCGTTCCTCCCCGTGTTCACCCTGGAGGCCCAGGAGGGGAGGCTCTTCAAGCCCCTCGCGTTCACGAAGACCTACTCGATGGCGGCGGCCGCGATCCTGTCGATCACCATCGTACCCATCTGGATGGGGTTCTTCATCCGGGGGAAGATCCTTCCCGAGGAGAGGAACCCGGTCAACCGGTTCCTCATCCGGGTCTACCATCCGGCCCTGGATTTCGCCCTCAAGTACAAGAAGACCATAATTATCGGGTCGATCGCCCTGATGGCGGTCACGGTCTGGCCGATCATGAAAATCGGATCGGAGTTCATGCCTCCGCTCTACGAGGGGGACCTGCTCTACATGCCGACCACCTTTCCCGGGATCTCGATCACGAAGGCGAAGGAACTGCTCCAGCAGACCGACCGGATCATCCGGACGTTTCCCGAAGTACATCATGTCTTCGGCAAGATCGGGCGCGCCGAGACGGCCACCGACCCGGCGCCCCTCTCCATGCTCGAGACCACGATCATGCTCAAGCCGGAAGAGGAGTGGCGTCCGGGGATGACCCACGAAAAGCTCGTGGAGGAGCTCAATGCCGCCATCCAGTTCCCCGGCTTGACCAACGCGTGGACGATGCCGATCAAGACCCGCATCGACATGCTC
>Ga0255055_10002057_pt1 | contig 14290 bp, 11 predicted proteins | sample JV7_2_27_MG_FD_188633 | JGI IMG/M metagenome (GOLD analysis project Ga0255055, IMG submission 188633) | Seawater microbial communities from Jervis Inlet, British Columbia, Canada - JV7_2_27 | ecosystem: Environmental > Aquatic > Marine > Inlet | place: Canada: British Columbia | collected...
AAATTAGTCGTTAGCACAAAATGCAAATTACAAAATTAATTAGTCGATAGTTGTTATTTTTCCCTTTATAGATGCAAAATAATATGTTTAACCAGTCTTTGCCTTAACTAGCAAACCGGCTAATTGGCTAATCAAGCAAACAACTAACAAATCAAGACATACAATTAAATTATAACTATTTAAGTGATTATTAGATTGTACAGAAATTATAAAAAGAACATTTGTTCATGATAATTAATGTTCCACGTGGAACGCTTGCTTATTAATACAGGTTTACAGTTTTCGATTGTTAGTTTATTGTGTTTTATGTTATTGCCACGAGTCTGGTGTAGGTGGCGAATTCGTTCGCCCCAGGATACTTGGCCAACTTCTTTTCGCTAGTCCGATAAATTGAATCCCTACATTAGCTCAGGGAAAGGTGTTCTCCGTTTTCACAAGGACAGGCTCACCTGTATATTAATCGATAATTTATGGTTTACAGTTTTCAGTTATTGTAGGGGCGCATTTCAATGCGCCTCGGCTACTGCTGCACGCTAATCGCTATCTGCTATATTTCGAGATACGAGATACGGTTTCGTTGTTCGTTTTCGCTTTTTACAATATATCACTTATATTATCAAAAATATTTCAAAATTACAAAGGTCTTTTTTGGGGAAGACCTTCTTTTCTGGGGAATTTCGAAGGTGTATCTTTTATTTTTTTGATTACCAAAAGATGTCTTTCCTGATTAATAAAGGGGATTCTAACGTTTTCCACTCCAATCAACTCTCCGCCTAAAAACTTAATTGCCTTAAAGCTTTTTTCTGTTTCTTCCTTATATAACCTTCCTTTCTGAGCTACAAACAATCCTCCCACTCTTACTAAAGGAAGGCAATATTCACTTAGAACGTTTAAGTGGGCTACTGCCCTGGATATGACAACGTCATATTTCTCCCGATAATCTACACTTATCCCGAAAGTTTCTGCTCTACCATTGAGTATCTTAACTTTCTGAAAATTTATTTCCTCTGTCACCTTTTCCAGAAATATGGTTTTCTTATTTCTTGCTTCCAGGAGAGATAATCTAATTGAAGGACATATTATTTTAATCGGCATGCCCGGGAAACCTGCGCCCGCTCCTACGTCAATAACGCTTATTCCTTCTGTATCGATATATTTATTAATAATTTTTATACAACTAATAGAATCTAAGAAATGCTTAATAATTATTTCCCGGGGCTTTTTTAAAGAAGTTAAATTTATTTTTTGGTTCCATTGGGCTAATAACTCTAAATATCGGGAAAATTTTTTAATCTGCTCTTTGTGGAGATTAATGCCTAACCTTTGAGCGCCGTCAATTAAAATATTTTCATCATCTTTTAACAAAAAACAAATCTCCTTTTTTTATTTCGTTAGTCGGTTAACTGATTAGTTGGTTAGGGTAACAAGACAAGACACATCGTGCTTTTACCCTACTAAAGTAAGAATTTAATACGAAAACCTATAATTCAAAATCAAAAGCTTTTATCTCGTATATTGCGACTATTTTATTATATTTTTTTAATGCAGGGGCGAATTTATCCACTCCGGGTTTTTGGGTACCTCTTTTGGTGGGTTTGATGAATCGAACCCACGACACTACGATTTCGCCATCCTAGCCAATTAACCAACTAACATGTAACCAGCTAATTATTTCTGGACGCTACACTCTGTACGCTATCCGCTTTTTCCGAAATACGAGATACGAATTTAGCATTGTGTTTTTCGTTTTTCGCTAGATACTATATACTGCAGACTATATGCTCATTAACTAACGACTAACGACTACTTATTAATGATTAGTTATACTTTTCCACAATTTATCCACATGTGTAAAATAATATTAGATATTGTGGTTTAAACCCATTCTAATTCAAATATCAAAAAAGCACAATCAAAAAATTATTTTTGGTTTGCGGAGCCTTGGCTCCTGGCTATAAATAAACTAATTGAACATTTTACATAAGTAATTTTTTAACCTATTTTATTTGCGCGGGTATTGCTTTGATTGAGGGAATAACTTAAAAGCTTTGATTTAATTCAATTTAAAGTTCTCCACAGTTTATTCACACTTAGCTTTTTAAATGTTCCACGTGGAACATTGCCTCTTTAAGAAAAACTTTTTTACCGTATTATGTAAAATTAATCTATTATTTTCCGATACAAAAACGGGAAAATATATCATTAACTATTTCATCGCTTATAGAATCCCCGGTTATTTCACCCAGAGAATCCAGGACATCTTTTAAATCGATAGTTAAAAAATCATAAGCTATTTTCTTCTTTAATCCTGCCAATACATGCTCTAAACCTTGTTTCGCTCTATTTAGTTGGTTTGCCTGCCTTATATTATTTATAACCACTCCGTTTTCCGGTATCACTAATCCCTCTATGGCTGATCTGGCAAGCTTTTCTTCTAACTCTTCTATTCCAATCTTTTCTTTTAAAGACATCCTTATGCAATCTTTAATATTTAAAAGACCAAATAGCTTTTGTCTGTCAATCTTTTCCTTTAAATCTGTCTTGTTTTCGATTACTATAACTTTTTTGCTTTCATTCTTTCCTTTTTTTATTTCTTTAATTACTTCTTTGTCTTCTGAAGATAAGGGAACGCTTGCATCAAACACGGCCAAAATTAGCTTGGCTCCTTTTAAATGTTTCATCATCCTTTTAATACTTATCTTTTCTATAACATTTTCTGGAGTTTTCAGCCCGGCGGTATCTATTATCTTAAAAGCTATTCCTTTAATATTGATTAGCTCTTCGATAGTATCTCTGGTTGTCCCCGGCAGATGAGTAACAATAGCCCGATTTTCTCTTAATAAAGTATTGAAAAGGCTGGATTTCCCTACATTGGCCTTTCCAACTATTAGAGCATTTATCCCTTCTTTGAGTATTTTCCCGTAGTCCAGAGTCTCTATGAGAGAATTAACCTCTTTTAAAATATAACTTATATCTTCTTCTACTTCTTCTGGACATATCTCTTTAATGTCCTGGTCGGGAAAATCCATAGGGGCTTCAATCTCTGCGGAAATTCTTATCAGCCTATGCCTCAAATCTGTAATCTTCTTCTTTAGGTCCCCACCCAGTTGGGCTAACGACGAACTTAGGCTCCGCTCGGTTTTAGCCTGAATAAGGTCAATTACTGCTTCAGCCTGGCTTAGATCAATCCTGCCGTTTAAAAAGGCTCTTTTGGTAAATTCTCCCGGTTCAGCCATCCTTGCCCCACAATTAATCGCCGTTTCCAAAACTTTCCTAAGAGAGAGCACCCCACCATGGCAATTGAATTCTATAATATCTTCCCGGGTATAAGTTTGTGGTCTTTTCATTAAAACTAAAATAACCTCATCAATTTTCTCCTCGCTTCCGGGATCTACTACAAATCCATAATGAACGGTATAATTAGAGAATTCTTTAATCTTTTTTTTATTTAATTTTTTATCTCTAAACAACGCTTGGGCTATTCTTAAGGCTTTTGGGCCGCTTATTCTGACAATGCCAATTCCACTTTCCCCAATTGGTGTAGAAATAGCAGCAATTGTATCATTTTCCCAAAATCTCATAAGTACTCTCCTTAATTAGTCGTTAGCCTATAGTATAGCGTGTGGCGGGTAGTTGTGGATTAGCAAGACGCTTATCCTGATTAAACTGAAAATTTAAAGAGAAAACCCACAATTAAAAAATTTAAAACTTCTTCAGATAATTTATTTTTTGTGTAGGAGTCAAATTAACCTACGGGGTGTTTCGCTTTTTTTGTCGGGCTCAATGAACCGGGACCCCATAGCTCCTGAATTCTGTATTTTTCTTTTCTCTTTCTTCTGCACTGTATACTATATACTCGATACTTTCTTGTCTAACATACTATATACGGTATACTATATACTAATTATTCTATCCGCTCTACGTTATTAAAGCGCATAAAGTAATGCATCTTTCTCTGGGCAGACACAAGACCTTCCCTTATATATTATAAATTACTATTTTCATTACGGGATACGAACAACCGTTCTGATTTTTAACTATCTCTTTCTTCGCGTGATACGAAAACAAAAAGCATAAAAAGATTAATATTTGTCCTGGGGATAATATCTAACTTCTTATGCTTGTTGATAATTCTTTATTATTCTTCTGTATTGTTTTTGTTTTCTTTTGGGGCTATAATGACTTTTCTAAAAGGCTCTGTCCCTTCACTATAAGTGGATATCAGGGGCTCTTCCTGTAAAACAAGATGAACAATTCTTCTTTCCACCGCATTCATATAACAAAGAGCAATATTTTTTCCTGTTTTTTTCACTATTTCTGCTTTTTCATAAGCGTATTTGGAAACAATATCTTCTCTTCTTTCTTTATAACCTTCAATATCAACTATTATTTTTTTTCGTTCGGGTTCTTCGATTTCTTTATTAGTTATAATATGAACAATATATTGAAGGGCATCAAGAGTATGTCCATGCCTTCCAATCAATACTCCGGGATTAGAGGTTTTTATTCCTAAAACAATTGTATTAACCTCTTCGTTGTTAATTAACTGTATTTCTCCGTCCTCTATGATGAAATTTACTATTTTTTCCAGAGTTGTTTTAGCTTTTTCTTGAAGATTTAATTCAAAGTCATTAGTGTTTTCCAAATCTGTTCTCTCTTTCATATCTAAACTATGGGTTTAAAATTCTGGTGTAATACAGTTAGATAAAATATTTATCTTTAGTTTAATTGTATCCTTTGATTTGTTGGTTGGTTGCTTGGTTAATGAATTATTAACATTAAACCGGTTAGTTACTTTCTCTTGCTTTTTGCATTTGAAACTAACGGCTATTAAACGACTAATTTATCTTCTTTTTCCTTTTTTGTATTTTTTGGTTTTTGTCTTGCCTCCAGAGGGATTTTCCCCGTTTGCTCCTTCATAACCCGGGATCCAGGGTTCTTCTTTAAGAGACACTGGTTTCTCCGGTTTTTTTTCAATTAGTTTCTCTTTTTTACCCGAAACAACTTCTTTTGACATTTCAACTATTGTAGGCGTTTTCTTGTTAATCAGATACTGCTGCCCAATCCCTAAAAGGGTAGAGGTAAACCAGTACAGGGTCAAACCAGAAGGCAGGCTGAAACTCATAAAGCCAATCAATAAGGGCATCATAATGGTCATCATCTTCTGGGTCTGTTGGGAAGATCCTCCGTCTTTGCCCCCAGCAGCACCGCCAGTGGAGGTCATCTTTTGTTGGATATACATTGAGCCCCCCACTAAAAAAGGCAATATCCCAATATATTCTATTCCAAAAACTCCAAAAGAAATCAGTCGCTCAGAAAGAGCCAGTCCCGCCTTAGCAATGGTTTCGCCATTTTCTATAACGTTATATTGATTGGCAATCCATAAAAATCCACCGTCTATTATTTCGGTGTTGGGAATATGATATTTAAACACTCTTAAAGTCTGGAAGAGCAGGATTAATATGGGCATTTGAATCAATAGGGGCAAACATCCGCTCATAGGATTGACTTTATGTTCCTTATATAAAGCCATTAACTCTTTATTTAATCTTTCTTTATCGTTCTTATATTTCTCCTGTACCGCCTTCATTAAAGGCTGGATTTTCTGCATCTCCCTCATGGAAACCATCTGTTTCTGCATTAAGGGATACAAGATTAACCTAATAAGAATAGTTAGTAATATAATAGCAACTCCATAATTGTGTGTAAAACCATAGAGCGCCGTTAACAGTTTAGTGACTAGCGAGATTAAAGAACTCCACATATTTTCTCCTTTATCTATTTGTTTTTTTGTTTTTCTTCTATCGTTTTGTCTTGTTTATATTATACTATTATGTTTTATTGTTATTTCTTATGTGCACAAGCTCTCGAGAAATCGGGAAGGGGATCATAACCACCCAGACCAAAAGGGTGACAGCGCAATACTCTCCTTATAGAAAGCCATAGCCCTCTTAAAAGGCCGTATTTTTTCAGGGCCTGTGTAGCATACTCGGAACAAGTGGGATAAAACCTGCAGGTGGCAGGTTTAAAAGGGGATATATATTTTTGATAAAAACTTATTAGTAAAATAATTATTTTATTCATAAAATCTCTAACGAAATTCTATTACTTTTTCTTTTCTTTAAGAAAGAGTATAGATTTTCTTTGTGTTGGTTTAAATCTCCTGTTTACTTCTTCTTTTTTATAAAAACAATTTCCTTTTATAAAAAGCCTCTCTAAGTCATAACATATCTCAAAATAGCTTGATTCCCTGATATTGTTTTTGGGCAGTACAATTATATCATATCCTGGAAGTAATTTCTTGTTTAACAGCCGGCCAGCTTCTTTTAGCCGTCTTTTTATCCTATTTCTAACTACTGCCTTTCCTGTCTCTTTTTTTACTATTATCCCCAGTCGGTTAAAATCATAATCGTTTTTTAAAATAAATATTATTAAATTCTTGCCTTCGATTCTTCTGCCTTCCGAAAAAACCCTCTTAAATTCACTGGTTTTTGACAATTTTCTCTTTATCAAAATTCCTCTTATGTTTATAAAATTAATTATCCGGATACCGTAAGGCGCTTGCGTCCTTTTAAACGCCTTCTCTTTAATATCACACGACCGGCTTTTGTGCTCATTCTTTGGCGAAATCCATGTACCTTCAGTTTTTTTCTGGTATTTGGTTGATAAGTACGCTTCATTTAACTAGCTCTCTCCTTCTTTGTTAAAATGTAGAATTTAAAATTCAATGAAAATTATATCTTTAATGCCCTCTAAATGTCAAGCTTATGGGGAAAGTATCGGGTATACGGTATCGGGTATCGAGTCAAGAAGGAGAAAAAATACAAAAAAGCAGTATTCTTCTTTTTGCCCAACTACCTCATAAAAATTTAGACTAACGGGAAAATCCCGAAATTGTATTTTCGCTTTTTAATGCCCTCCATTTCGGGTAGATGTTTAAACTTTGTTTTTCAGCTATTTTCCCACTCCCGGTTACTGCAGAAAAATATTTTTGCTTAATAAAAATATTTTTGCTATTATAAGTACAAAATAAATTGCATTTTTTCTAATTTATCCACAGATGTTAATAAACTGTTAATAACTTCTTTAAGTCCTTTACTTTTAGCTGTTTAGCAATCTATAAATAAAGTATTAAAGTTTATTTTTTTAAGGAAAATGTTAAAATTTAATAAAAAAACTCTCCCGGGGTTTTCCACAGCCAGCTGTTAACTTTGGGGAAAATTCATAAAACCCTCATAGCTTATAGGTTTTCGTAAATGGTTTATAGTTTGCTAACCCTTTTTCACTCTATAAAACTTTTATAATCAGGTTCGGATAAAAAAATATTTAATTGTGCGGGAAGGTGTATGTATATGGAGTTTGCAGAGACTGAAGAACTGTGGAATAAAATTTTGGAAACAATTAAAGAAGAATTGAGCCCCCAGGCTTATAATAGCTGGTTCAGCCAAACAAAAGTTGTAAAATTCGGTGAAAACGAGTTGATAATTTCTGCTCCCGGAGACTTTTGTAAAGACTGGTTAGAAAAACATTATACTGGCTTTATTAAAAACATTCTTAAAGGAGCTCTTGGCTCAGATGATAATTTAAAAATAGAGTTTAGAACGGTTAATCAAAAATTTTCCTCTCCTTCCCGGCCTGCCCCTAAAAAGAAAACTAAAAAAGAAGATACTTTTTTTAAAAATACCAGCCCTCTTTTAAATCCAAAATATACTTTCGATGATTTTGTGGTGGGCAATAGCAACCGCTTTGCCCACGCTGCCTGTCTTGCGGTAGCCCAGTCTCCGGCAAAAGCCTATAACCCGCTTTTTATATACGGAGGAGTGGGTCTGGGTAAAACTCATTTAATACAAGCTATCGCTACTCATATTATGCAACATAGCGGTAAAACTAAAATTGAGGCTTTATATATATCATCAGAAAAATTTACCAATGAGTTAATTAATTCTATAAAAGATGGTTCTACCGCTGCCTTTCGCGAAAAATACCGCAGTGTCGACGTGCTATTAATTGATGATATACAGTTTTTGGCCGGGAAGGAGAGGACCCAGGAAGAATTTTTTCACACCTTTAATACTTTGTATGAGTCTAGTAGGCAGATAGTGATTACCAGTGACCGGCCGCCAAAAGATATCACCACTTTAGAAGAACGGTTAATATCTCGTTTTGAATGGGGCTTAACAACTGACGTCCAAGAACCTGACTATGAAACCCGCATTGCTATTTTAAGAAAAAAAGCCCAGTCGGAAAATTTAAGCGTGCCTAATGAAGTAATCGACTTTATCGCTGAGAAAATTCCTTCTAATATCAGGCAATTAGAAGGAGCCTTAACTAAACTAACCGCTTATTCTACTTTAACTAAAAAGGAATTGTCTATTTTTTTAGCTCAAAATATACTAAAAGACATTATCCCTTTAGAAAATAAAAAAATTTCTGTTGATCAGATTCAAAAAGCGGTAACAGATTACTACACTATTAAAGTTACTTCTTTATTGTCTAAAAAAAGGACCAAGGATATTGTTCTGGCCAGACAGGTTGCTATTTATCTCTCCCGAGAATTAACCGACCTATCTCTAGCTTCGATAGGGGAAGTTTTTGGTAGAAGAGACCACACCACTATTATTCATTCTTACACTAAAATTAAAAATAAAATTGAAAATGACAAGAGTTTCAAAGGTATTATAAAAAATTTAATTTTATCTATTCAAAATAGTTGATTGTTAATAACCTTTAAATAACCTGTTTAAAGTTTTTAATAACTGGTTAAATTTTTAATAATAAAAATAAAAAGTGGGGAATATGTGGGTAAATAGAAAGTTTATCCTTAATTTTATCCACAGGATAATTATAATAAAATATGGGGTTTTATTTTTCTTTCCCCAATTTTAACAGTATTATTACTAATATTACTATATCTTTATTTAATTATCTAAGATAAAAGGAGTAGAAACATGAAAATTATTTGTTCTCAAGAAAGTTTATCACACGGTATTCAAATAGTTCAAAAGGGAATATCTAACAGAATTGGATTACCTATCTATAACGGAATACTTTTTGAAGCGAATGAAGATAATAAAGTCCATCTATTTGCTACTGATTTAGAAATTGGGATAGATTGTTATATCCCGGCCCAGGTTATTAAAACCGGTTCTACGGTTATTCCCAGCAGAATAATAAGTGAACTAATTAAAAAATTTCCTGAAGGGAAAATAGAAATAGAGTGTTTAGACGGTAATATTACCACTGTTAAAGAAAATAATTCTAACTATAAAATATTAGGTTTTTCCGCAGAAGAATTTTCTAATTTTCCGGAAATAAAAATAAGAGCCAAAACCAAACTGAACCAAAAATTATTTAAAGAAGCTATTCAACAAGTTATATTTGCTACATCGCGTGACGAAAATAGAACTTTTTTAAATGGAGCTCTATTTAAGATAAAAGATAATAAAATAGAAATAATTACCACCGACAGTCATAGATTATCTCTTAAAAACATTGAACCGATAGAAATAAAAAGCCTTTTAGCTGAAGGGGTAGAAGTTATTATTCCTTACCGGGCCCTTTCAGAATTGTCCAGACTCCTTTTAGATAATAAGGAAGTATTTACCGAAATCAGAATTGGAGAAAAACAAATTCTGTTTATTTTATTTCCCGACAGTCAAAAGAACAGTATAAGAATATATTCCCGATTAATAGAAGGCCAATTTCCTGATTACCACCAAATTGTTCCAAATTCCTTTAAAACTGAAATAAAAGTGAATACCGAGGAGTTTAAGGGTAAAATGGAAAGAATTTCTCTTTTTGTAAGGGAAGACTTAAATACGGTAAAGATAGAAGCCGCCAATAAAAAAGATAGCCAAAAAGAGGAAAGATGCGAAATAATTTTAAACGCGGAGAACCCAAGCACCGGAGAAGCTTCTGAGAAGATTTCCTGTTTAAAAAAAGGAGAAGACATTACTATAACCTTCAACACTAATTATATTTTAGATGTACTGAAGGTAATAAAAAAAGAAAACACTATAATAAAATTGAACGACCCGCTCAATCCGGTAATTATTACGCCAGACAAAGACAAAGGCTATACTTATATTTTAATGCCAGTAAGGACAGATTAATTAGTCGTTGGTGAATAAACTTAGCGTGGGGCGTTTAGCACACAGTCTTATGATTAATAAAATTTATCCTAACCTTTTTTCGTATCGCGTATTACGTACCGAGAAGCACGTTAATAAAATAAGATTCAGGCATAGGGGCACAACTTATTGTGCCCCTATCTAATACTACTTACCCTTTGTCTCTTGTGAACATATGGTATTACGCCCCTACTGTTCCTTCTTTGATAATTATCTTTTGTAGGGGGCGGATTTATCTGCCCCGGGTTATTTGGGAGTTTTTTAACAAACTAACTATATAACCAAATATATGTGCTCTACGCTAGCTCTCTCCACACTATACAATATTTCTTCTTTGCGATATACTATAAGTAATATATAAAAACACAGAAGAGGAAGAAAAAAAATTGTATTTTAAAAAGGTGAGGTTGAAAAACTATAGAAACTTTTCCAACCTATCTATTAACCTTGATTCCAACCTTAATATTTTTATTGGAAATAACGCCCAGGGCAAGACTAACTTATTAGAAGGATTAAACTTAATAATTAAAGGAAGCTCTTATAGAACAAAAGAGGACAAGGAAGCAATTAAGTGGAACAGCGAAAAAGCCTATCTATTTGGAGAAATAAACAAAGATGGCGAAAACATTCAAATAGCCTTAGCCTTAGAAAGGAAGTCAGAGGACTTTTATAAAAATAAACCGATCAAAATAATAAAAATAAACCAAAACATTCAAAAAAAAGCTGCTTTGAACAAAGAGTTTAAAGGGGTGGTGTTTTCTCCCGAGCACCTGCAAATAATAAAAGGCGCCCCTTCTTTAAGAAGAAAATTTTTAGATGAGCAGATATCCCAAATTTACCCTCTATATTATAAATATCTTTTAGAATATTATAGAATTTTAGGACACCGCAACAATATATTAAAGAAAGAAATTAATCAAAAAAAGAAGAAAGAAAAACTTCTTATGTGGGATCCCCGGCTGATAGACAGGGGATCTTTTTTAATTTTAACCAGAATTAAATTTATAAAAAAGATAAACCGCTTGGCCTATAAACTTCATCAAAAAATTACCAAAGAAAAAGAAAATATAAAGCTAACCCACCAAAGCAATATATTAAAAAATCAAGAAGAAAACATTTCTTCGATAAACAAAGAATTTAAAGATAAATTGGAAGAACACAGAGAGAAAGAGATAGAACAAAGAACCACCTTACTCGGCCCTCACCGAGATGATTTTTCAGTATATATCAACGGATTTAATATTGCCTCTTACGGCTCACAAGGCCAGCAACGAACAGCCGTTTTATCTCTGAAATTATCCGAACTAGAACTAATTAAAGAAAAAGAGGGCATCTATCCTATACTTTTTTTAGATGATGTTATGTCAGAATTAGACGAAGACAGAAGACATTTCTTATTAGGATTAATTATTGATAAAAAAGTCCAGGCTTTTATTACCAGTATAAATCTGGATTATTTTAATAGTAATATCAAAGAAAAAAGCATGATATTTAAAATAGAAGAGGGGAAGGTAACCAATCCATGAAAAAGAAAGAAATAATTCCCCTTAAGCAGGCCCTGGAAGAATTTTTTAAAGAGAAAAAATGGAGCAAAAAGATAAAAGGGTATCAAATAATTAGTAATTGGGAGAATCTGGCAGGCAAGGAGATATCCCAATCTTCCCAGCCAATCAAATTACAGGACAAGTGCCTTTTTTTGGCTGTAAAAAGCAATGTTTGGGCCAATGAACTAAATTTAAGAAAAGGAGAGCTTATTGAAAAAATCAACCGGGAAGCGGGGGAAAAAATAATTTCTAACATCCTGTTTAAGATCCGAAGGTCTCAGTTTTAAGACGGATAAACAGGGATTTAAGGGATACTAAAGAGGGGGGCGAATTTTGACAGAAGCGCCATAATATAGTAAAATTAATAAGGTTTTTAAAATAATAAATTGAATCTTCACAACAAATTATAAAATAAAAACCGTAGCGACAAGCTGCGGTTTCATTTTGATAGGAGTTTGTGCTATTGTCAAAAAGAAAAAAGAAGATTAATAAGTCAAACGATCAATATACTGCCAAACAGATACAGGTATTAGAGGGCTTAGAGGCAGTCAGAAAAAGGCCCAGCATGTATATCGGGAGCACTTCAAGTAGGGGATTGCATCATCTTGTAGACGAAGTAGTAGACAACAGTATTGATGAAGCGATGGCCGGTTATTGTAAAAAAATAGAAGTGGTCATCCACCCGGATAATAGTGTTACCGTAACCGATGACGGGCGGGGGATCCCGGTAGATATTCACAAAGAAACCAAATTACCGGCGGTAACCATAGTGCTAACCAAACTTCATGCCGGCGGCAAGTTTGGCGGAAGTGGATACCGGGTTGCAGGTGGACTGCACGGAGTAGGTATTTCAGTTGTAAATGCCCTTTCGGAATGGCTGGAAGTAGAGGTAACCCGAGATAAAAAAACATTTTTTCAGAGATTTGAAAAAGGGGATGCCGTATCCGGTTTAAAAATAATAGGAAAATCTTCTCGCACCGGGACTAAAATTACCTTCAAGCCTGACCCGACTGTTTTTGAAGACACCACCTTTAATTTTGATAATATTGCTCACCGGCTAAGAGAAATCGCTTTTCTAAACGCCGGGGTTAAGATTGATTTAAAAGATGAAAGGGAAGAGAACAAAGAAATTTCTTATAAGTATAATGGAGGAATAAGTGAATTTGTCAGCTATTTAAACAAGAACAAAGACCTTTTATTTTCAAAGCCCATCTGTTTTACCGGGAAGAAGGATGATATAGAGGTAGATGTCGCGTTACAATATAATGACGGTTATATAGAAAATATCCTTTCTTTTGCTAATAATATAAATACGGAAGAAGGCGGAACTCATTTAGCAGGATTTAAAGCGACTATAACCAGAATAATAAACGATTATGCCCGTAACAATTTATTGCCCAATGGCAAAAAATTATCTTTAAAAGAAGGAGAAAACAATCTTTCCGGCAATGATGTAAGAGAGGGCTTGACTGCCGTAATTAGCGTAAAATTATTAAACCCTCAGTTCGAAGGCCAGACTAAAACCAAACTGGGGAACAGTGAGGTAAGGGGGGTAGTATCTTATGTTGTCGGTGAAGGTCTAAACAATTTCCTTAACGAGAATCCGAGTGTGAGCAAGAAAATACTGGCTAAATCCATTTCTGCCTTAACCGCCAGGGAGGCAGCCAGAAAAGCTCGAAATCTAATCCGCCAAAAAAACGGAATATTAGGATTGGGAACTCTTCCCGGAAAATTAGCTGATTGCTCTGAAAAAGACCCCTTGTTCAGAGAGATATTTTTGGTAGAGGGTGATTCCGCAGGAGGCTCTGCCAAACAAGGGAGAGACAGAAGATTTCAGGCCATTCTTCCCTTAAGGGGCAAAATTCTAAATGTAGAAAAATCACGTTTACATAAAATATTAGACAACAACGAAATAAGATCCATGGTTACCGCTTTAGGTATAAACATCGGGGAAGATTTAGACATCGAAAAACTAAGATATCACAAGGTTATTATTATGACTGACGCAGATGTCGACGGAGCCCATATAAAAACCCTGCTTTTAACCTTTTTCTTCCGGTATATGAAACCGTTAATCGAAAGAGGGAATGTTTATATTGCCCAACCCCCTCTTTATAAAATTGAATATAATAGAGAAAGTCATTATTTGTTTGACGAGCAGGAGTTGAAGGATAAATTAAAAGAGATAGACGGTAATCCTCGAATTCAGAGATATAAAGGTTTGGGAGAAATGAATCCCGAGCAGCTATGGGAAACCACTATGAATCCGGGAAACAGAGTTTTAAAGAGAATAGAGCTGGAAGATAACATAGAAGCAGAAACCATGTTTACGGTTTTAATGGGGGACAAAGTTGAACCCAGAAAAGATTTTATATATCAGCACGGTTTGGAAGTGAAGGATTTGGATTTTTAAACAAATTGGAGAATTGTTAAATTATGAAAGAAAAAGAAAAAGAAGATAGTTTAGATGATGGCAAAGAAGAAAAAGAAGAGCGCAAAGAAGAATTATTAGAAACATCCAGGAATTTACTCACTGATATCGGAGGCGAGATAAAAGAAGCTTATCTCAGTTACGCTATGAGCGTAATAGTAGGGCGGGCCTTACCTGACGTCCGT
>Ga0255055_10002058_pt1 | contig 14289 bp, 5 predicted proteins | sample JV7_2_27_MG_FD_188633 | JGI IMG/M metagenome (GOLD analysis project Ga0255055, IMG submission 188633) | Seawater microbial communities from Jervis Inlet, British Columbia, Canada - JV7_2_27 | ecosystem: Environmental > Aquatic > Marine > Inlet | place: Canada: British Columbia | collected...
GGGTCAGCACTAGAGCTAGCGCCCGACAATCCCACGGCTCTCTACAACCTGGCCCTGCTCGATCTGCGACAGGGAGAGGGTCAGGGAGTGGTCGTCGATTTCGAGCGAGTCGTCTCGCTCACTTATCAGGAACCGGGCGACGAGATGAATGAGCTGCGCGCCAAAGCTCTCTCGAGCATCGGCGTCATCTATCACCAGCAGGCGCGATACGGCGACGCCGAACAGGCCTTCTTGGAGGCCACTCGGACGGATCCTCAGCAAGCAAACTCCTGGAAGAACCTCGGTCTCATCTACCTGCAGCAGGGAAACTCCGCCGCTGCCATCAGTCCCCTCGAGCGGGCCCGCGGGCTTCTCCCGGACGATCGTGAGGTCAGCCTGGCGTTGGCCGAGGCCCTGGTGCACAGCGGGCGCCCCGGTGAGGCTGAGTCGACCCTCGAAACTGATCTACAGCGTCATGCCAACGATGCCCAGATGTGGCTCGAGTTGGGACGCATCGAACGGGACCAGGGAGTGACAGAAGAGGCGATCCATTCCTTCGGGCAGTGCCTTGCCGCTGACGCCGACAATTCGATGGGCATCGCCATTACGGCTGCTATCGAATCGGCAGTGGTCCATCTCGAGCGAGAAGATCTCGAGGCTTCCCTTACCCTGGCCAACCAGGCGGTGGGATGGGACCGGGAGAACCCCACGGCATGGGGCACCCTGGGTCGAGCACAGCTCGCAGCCGGGGAAGCGACCCAGGCGGCGGCCAGTCTCTCTCGTGCTACCGATCTCGATCCCACGGCGCTCGATCTGCTGATTCTCCTGGGCAATGCGCTGATGGCGGACGGTCAATTGCAGCAGGCCGAAGCGATCTACCTGCGGGCGCTATCGGTCGATCCCCAGTCGGCCGAGGCCAACACCAATCTCGAGCTCGTACGCAAGCGACAATCCAATGTGCGGGCGATCGCGGCCGGCAAGTCCCATCGCATCAAACCGATTCCGCCCAAGAAAATCGGACTCGACTTCGCCGGCATCGACTACAAGGATCTCCAGCTGCGCGGAGCCCTGGTCAAGAAGGTGAACAAGAAGAGCCCCGCAGCGCGAGCCGGGCTGCGCAAGGGCGATCTGATCCTGTGGATCGGTGACTACTCGGTGATCAGCGACAAGGACTTCTACCAGTTCCTCAAGCGCAACCCCCCCGGCGATACCCTCGACATCGAGTACCTGCGCGACGGCCGCATCTTCGAAGCCGACATTCAGCTGCGCTAGCGCTGGGGGGGATCGCCGACCTCTTGCTGGACCGCCTCAATGACGTCAGCGAGGGTCTGGCCCCAGTCGCGCTCGGGTTCCTCACTGGTCAGGGCTTCAATCCGGTGCCGCGCGAACTTGATCATCCTCTTGTTCCCGTTATGGGCCGCGAGGAAGCTCCCGTAGTACTCGACGGCTTTTTCCCGGTCGTCCAATTGGTCGTAGCAGGCACCGATAAAGTACTTGGCGACCGGCGAATCCGGCACCAGGGTCAGTACGCCTTGGTAAGCGGCAAGAGACTCTTGGTACTGGCGGGTGCTGAAGTGGCAATAGCCAATGAGCCCTAGCACTTCTGCGTTCTGGCGACCGCCGTACCAGTAGGCGCGGTGGAGGGGAGGGAGCGCCTTCTTGCACTTCTTCTTTTGCACCCAGGCCTGGCCCTCGGCATAACTCGACTGAACGATACGGTGGTGCAGGCGGTCGACCTCGATCTTCTCCCGCTCCTCCATTACCGCGGTGGTCCGGAATTGCTGCGAACCCCTCTCAAAAAGGAGCGGGATAGGCACTCCGACTGGCAATTGGCCAAAGATCTGAGACACCTCGAGACCGTCGGTGACCTTTCTGTAGATACCCGTCTCTCCAACCTCCAGAATCACGTCGCCGGCCTGGAGGCCGGCCCGCTCCGCGGGTGATCCAGGCGTCACGTAGATAACCCTGAAACCCATTCCCTCGTGCGGAGTGAGAACCACTCCCAAGTAGGTCCGGGTCGGGCTCTCCTGAGGAGTCGCCTCCTCCGGGAGAGGTGCCGGAGTGGGTGGCAACCGAGGCGTCAGAGTCCCGGCGTCGACCTGTCGACTGTCGAAGTGGCGCAAGAAGTCCACCGGAGAGGTGTCGTCGGGCCCGGAGAAGTGCAGGGAAACCCCCCGCCTCACCCAGCGCTCGACCCGGTTGCCATCGGCGTCGACAGCGTTCTCGTCGGGATCGCCCAGCTGGATCCACTCCTGATAGGTGGATCTGGGGTGACGCTCCTTGAGGTAGAGGTCGATGCGCCGGATGATTCCGGTCATCGGATCACACTCGATCGAGATCCGCTGGGCCTCGAAGGGGCCGGGATCGTAATCGTAGCGGCTTCCCTGCACCACCACCCTGATCGGCGCACCTAGAACCCGATCGGCGTCGGCTTTGGTCGAGACACCGGGCACGAGGCCCTCGAAGGTGCCGGCGAAGGCCACCCAGCTTGCGCTCAGGGCGATCCACACCAAGACGCTCAGTATCCGCCCAACGCTGCGCCCTGCCACGTAGTGCCCTCTTGCCTGGAGCCCTTTAACGATCTTGCCTAGCATCGGCTTCAGCCTGGCATCTGTCGAAGTACCGCTGGGCTTCGTCGAGGCACGCGGTCCTGCAGCGGTCATATTCGTCCTGCAATAACGTCGAGCAGTTGCTACTCAGACAGGAGTCGAATCGCTGCATCTGCTCGTGCCCGCAGTCGAAGTCTTTGCCGAAGAGTGTGAAGTCCTCGGATTCCGACGGCTCTGACTCGGGGGTGGTCGGCTTGTCGTCACCCTCCTTCACGCAGTCAATCCACTTGAAGCCACCGCAAGGGAAGAGGGGCATCGCTGCCTGGCACTCCCCGCCCATCATGATCGATGTCTTTTCGACCTCCTCGATGTCCCAATTGGCGGCCCGGTCGAAGCCCATGCTGCGGCAGTACTCCGAGGCCGCCGGCTCACCACAGTCGATACCGGTACGGTTCCCGTCCCGCTCGAACAGGTTCTTGCAGTTGTCGAGCCGCGCCCCACCCCACATGGGCGCATCGAATCGCTTGGAAGTTGTGCGCCCAGAATCGTCCGGCTCGCCCTCGGTTCGGCCCTCCTCGCCAAAGGTCGAGGAGCGCACTAGGGGCGGCAGGTCATCGTACCCGCTCGGCTCCTCTTCGAACGTGGAAGAACGCACCACGGGTGGCACGTCTTCGTACCCGCTTGGTGGCTCCGGCGGGACCTCGAGTGGCGGGTCATCTCTACGTCTAACGCCTGGCAGGCAGCGGCCCTCCCGGTCGCAGCGCCAGCTCGGGCAGCGCTGGTTCACCCAAAGCCGGGCGTCAGGCTCGCCGTAAAGTCCGCTGCTGAAAATCCAGAAGCGGGTCGGATCGGGATTTCGGATCAGCGAGATGCCGCCATGGGCCTTGCTGCACACCACCGCCCAGTCGCCGCCTCGCCGGGGACCCGTGGCGCACCCTCCGCCCTGGGTGCAGCGCCAACTCGGACAGGATTTGTCGATCCAATCCTTCGCCGTACGCGGTCCAGGAAAGGGGCCGCCAATAATGCGATGGCGCACCAGGTCGGGATTCTCGCCATAGCTCACTTGACCGCTTCTCGGATCGCACAGGGCAAACCAGGTGTAGTCCGCCGGACCCGGCACCGGGACGTCGGCGTCGCGGTCCTCGGTGCCAGAGATCGGGGGTTCCCAGGCTGGCGGGGTCCAGCTCTGTGCAACGTCCACGGTCGCCGATCCCTGCAAGATCGTCCCACTCCTCGTCCGATGACGGACCGTCACCGAATGGAGTCCGGCCTCTGCAAAGGTGAAGCTGGGGCCGCCCGTCGGCTCCCACCAGACGCTGCGAGTGTCGAGCTCGGCAGAGCTGCCGTCGCTGTAGATCAGCCAGACCTTGAACGGCCCGGTGCTCTCGCCTGCCGTGATACTCACGCGTGGCGGATCGAGGAACAGCCTGCTCGCCGTGGGCCCTTCGGCTCGTGGGGGCTCGACGACCGGTGGTGGGACGCTCGCCGGCGGTTTGCTCAGCTCGAGGGCAGCGCACTGTCGGGCGAGCTCCGAGAGCTCATCAGCGGTGGCACCGGTCCGCCTCGCGTCCTCCGCGATGGTGCGGATTTCGGCCTCTATGCGGATCAGCTCAGCAACTTCGCAGTTACCGACTTCATCCGTCACGGAAAGGAAATTCTGGATATCGAGCTTCGCCCGTACAAGCCGATCGGCGGCGTCAACGAAGGTTGCTTGAAGCTCCGCAGGTCGGCAGGCTCTGACCTCTGCCTCGAAACTGCGGACCAGCTGCTTGAGCTCCCAGAACTTGTACTCGACGGCGGAGTCCATGGTCGGTAGGTCCCCGAACGCTTCCGTCAATGCGTCGATGTCGTTGTAGAGGCTCGGCGCCGGCTCAGTGAGAAGGTCCTCGGCTTGCTCGGCGAGTTGGACCTCCTCATTGATCGTTTCAAGCTGAGGCAATTTCTCAATCGCACCGTTGACGCGATCCTGGACCTCACGAGCCTCCGAGAGACGCCGGCGGGCATCGGCGACCGCCGCGCTTGTGGCCGTGCCCCCCGTCACCAGAGTGCGTGCCTCCGCGGCCAGCTGGTCCAGTCGCTTGCTGGCCGACCGGGCTCGATCGAGCAAGGACGTCGCCAGCTCGGCGTCGTCGGCTCCGCGGCAAGCGGACAGTCGTGTCCTCGCGGCTTCGACGTTGGCGGAGAGGTCGCCACGCAGCGTGCGACATTCCGCCAGTCTGGTCTCGAGACGTGTCTGACTGTCGGCAAGGTCGCGACACGCTGGAGCATCCCGAGCGATCGTTTCGGGGGAACCCAGTGCATGCACCGCCCTGCCCGCGTCGCCCGCCAATTGGGCCGCATCATAGGCCTGGATCTCGAGACTCTTGCAAGCGGAGCGCAGCGTGGCCGCGGTCACCTCGATCTTCTCGCGCATCTGCCGCAGTTTGGGGTCGAGCTCGAGCTCGAGGTTGAGGTCGGCGCCCATCTTTCGGTTCTTGAGAATGCGCTCCAGATTCAAGCGCGCCTCCGACGCACTCTCGTACTGGTAGTAGTACTGCATTATGTCGGTGACGCCTTTGTGCAGCGTCAGCGCCGTAAGCACGACCGGGCCCGCCGGGGTAAACACGGTGATCGCGGTGACTCCAGCGATCATCTTCCAGTTCTCTCTTACCCCCTTGACGAACTGCTCAGCGCACTTGGCGACGGTCAACCCCTGGCTGCGACAGCGCAGGACCATTTCGGCCGTCAGCGTCACCGTCAAGGTGATGCTCTGGCCGGTCGTGGGTGGCTTCGTGTACTCGGCCCACCTTCTGGCCCAAATGCCTTGCGGCGCAGCAGGGGTTGGTCGCGGCGGTGTCTTCGGGATCCGCTTCCAGTTGGCGTTCGTTTCGCTTTGCGATGGCGATCCCCGGAAGTTCGGGTTGACGCGTGGCCCGGACGCCGCCCCGGGGGTGCCTGCTCCACCGGATCCGCCGCCGCCCGGTGTCCCGCCGCCGGAACCTCCCGAGCCGCTGCCGGAATCAACACCTGACCCACCGCCCGCGCCGGTGGAAGGCGACGGTTCTGTCCCGGACGATGGTGTCTCCGCACCCGGATGAGGTTTGTACACGGTCACTTTCGAGTTAGGCTTGACCGCCCATCTGGGTGGCGTGTGCCCTACCCTTCGCATCCCGGCGACGGCCCGTCCGATTTCCTTCTGTCGCTCGAGATCGAGAAATCTTCTCGCCCCTTCGATGCTGCTGGAAGGCGATCGCGGGTCGACTCCCGGACGGTGGAACAGCCGGTTGAGCTCGAGCTGCTCTTGCACCCGCTCGACAGCCCGGTGCAGGCTCGGCCGCCGCCGAACGAAGTGCGGTAGGCGCCGCGGATCCGGGACATTGCGCCGGAGGCTGTTCAACCGCCTCAGATGCTCAAACTCCTCCAACACAAGCTTGGCGGTATCTTTCGCTGTAGTGCCGTATCTCTTGGCCAGGCCTCGCACTCTTTGCGTGACGGAACGGTCCGGGGGAGGGGGAGGCAAGCCGTATTCAAGCCATAACTTCTCGGCCCGCAACCCCATCGGATCGATGTACCGCGTAGGCGCGTTGCGGACGTAGACGTAACGGTTGGCTGACAACGCGTCGGTGACGCGGGCCCACAGGGGATCGGCGGAGATGAAGCGTCCGAGCCGAGGGTCGTAAAACCGAGCTCTGTAGAAATACAGGCCGAGTTTCGGTTCGTACTCACGAGCTGTGAATCCGAACGGCTGGTGCCGGTCGAGACCTGACAAGAGCTCGTTGCCAAAGGCGTCAGTCCGGTACTCCGCCGTCAGGGTTCCGGAGGAATCGCAGAGGCCGACAACGGAGCCGAGTGCGTCTCGGAGGAACCAGTGGCGGTCGCCCCTCGATGAGACCATAAGTGGCCGGTCGAGCCAAGGACCGTGGAGGTAGCTCGTCACGAGACGCAAACTCGCGTCGAGATCGGCCAACCGATGGTCTCCGTCACTTATGAACCAGGTGCGTCCAGCAGCGTCCTCGCGCCAGATCCGCTCGCCGGAGGGTGCGTACCCGAAGCGAATAGTCTCCCCGTCCGGTAGCACGGCACTGACAAGCCTGTCCTCGGCATCGAAGGCGTAGCGCGTGGTGCCCTCAGGTCCGCGCCGCTCTACCATATTGCCGCGTGCGTCGTAGCGAAACGACTCGTCGCCGGCCTGCACCAGACGACCTCCCGAGTCGTACCGGTACTCGATTGTCGCAGCGCCATCGATCAGCGACGCACGGTTGCCGTCGGCAAGATAGCGATACTGATGGCTACCCTCGGGTCCATCCTCCGCGACCAGCTGGCCCGATCGGTCGTAGCGGTAGCGGGTGATCAAGGCATTATCGCCCGAGACCTCCATAGGGTTACCGTTGGCGGCGTAGGTGTAGCTTCGCAAGAGCGAGCGATCGCCCGACCGATTTCGATATGCGATTTCGACCGGGCGACCAGCCGTGTCGTAGCGCCAGACCTCAGAGATGCCGTTGGGGTAGCTGAGGACGATCGGACGGTCATCGGCGTCGTAGGTGATCGTGATCTCATCCCCCTCCTCAGTCACGATCCCCGCCACGCGGTCGAATGCGTCATATCGATAGCGGACGGCACGGCCCTCAGAGTCGACGAATCGGAGAAGCCGGTCCCGCTCGTCGTAGTTGAAGGACAGCGAGCGCTCAATCGACGGATAGCTGATACCGGTCTGGTTGCCGCGCTCATCATAGCTATACCGCACCGGAAACGACCCATCGTCCATCCCTACAAGGTTCCCGGAACCATCGTAGGTGTACGTCACGGTAACCTCGTCGGGTCTAGTCTTGTGGCTGAACCGCCCAGCCTCGTCGTACACCATCGATGTCACTCGCCCCTCCGGGTCGGACTCGCGAACCAAGCGCCCCGCCGAGTCGAATTCGCGCTCAACGGTTTGCCCGAGAGGGTCGGTGATGCGCACCGCGTTGCCAAGTGCATCGCGGACGAATGAGGTGGTGACGTTTCCAGGATGATGGATAGCGGCAAGCCAGCCGGCGGCGTCATACTCAAACCGAATCGCCTCGCCCTCCGGGCCCGTGATGCGGGTGAGCTGCCCCGCCGCATCGTAGGCATATCCGGTCGTGTACCCCAATGGGTCGATCTGCTCGAGCAGCCGGCCGGCCGCATCGTATCGGTAGCGGGCTGTCGCGCCATCAGCCTCGACGACCTCGGTGACGCGGCCCACCGGGTCGTGGCGCATGCCGGCCCCAACGCCGAGACTGTCCTCGATGCGAACGAGATTGCCTACACCGTCATAGATGTAGCTGACCTCTAAACCGGTTGGAAGAGCGACCCGCAGCGGCCTACCGAGCGGATCGCGATCGATAGCCGTGCGAAGGCCAGTGTCGGTCGAAATCTCCACCAGATTGCCGGTGGCATCGTTGCGGTAGCGTTCTAGGATTCCGGTGGGCAGACGCCGCTCGGTGAGCTGGCCGAGCGGGTCGTAGAGATCGCTCGTCAACCGCCCGGCCGGGTCCACGAACTCCTGCCGGTGGGCGGATGGCACGAATCGCTTGCGGAAGCCAGATGGGTTCTCGATACCGGTCAGTTGCCCGTCTGTGGCGTATTGATAGGTCCAGCTGGTGCCACCCGGCTCCGAGACCGCCACGACGCTGCCGAGCGAGTCGTAAGCGTATTCGGTGACCCCGCCCAGCGGGTTGATCTCGCGGATCATCCGGCCGGCCGCATCGTACTCGAAGCGCTCGGCGTGACCAGCGGGATCGACGACGCGGGAGAGCTGGCCGTCCGGGCGCAGCTCGTAACTGGTGGTGCGCCCGAGTGGGTCAACCTCGGTCACCAAGCGGCCCCTGGCGTCGTAGACGAATCGTGTCACGGCGCCAGTCGGGTCGGTGATGGCAACCAGAAGACCTCGCTCATCGTAGGAGTAGATGGTCATGGCACCGGCTGCATCGGTCACACTGACCATCCGACCTCTCTCACTGTAGCGCCAGCGTGCGGTATTACCCGCTGCATCCGTGAAGGACACGAGGTTGCCGCGATCGTCGTAGCGATACCTGCTGACCTGTCCCAAGGCATTGGTCTCGGTGTCGAGTAGTCCGTTGGGCAGGTAAGTGAAGCGGATCTTTGGAACGTCGATACCTTCGACGCTTTCGATCAGGCCGTCGGGATAGTAGGTGTAGCGCCGCGCCACCTCTCCATCCACCATCTCGGCAAGAAGACTGCCTCCTACGTCGTACTCGTAGGTCTCCGTCGTGCCGTCGGAGCGCTGGACAGTTGACGGCAGGGATGAGCTTCCGTGGTACTCAACACTCGTGGTGCGCCCGCCTGGCTCCGCAAACCGCACTACCCGGCCTGACTCGTCATAAATGAGGCGCGTCGTGACGCCCACCGCATCGGTCACCGCCACCGGTCGCAGGTCCGCGTCAAACTCGGTCACCGTTATGTTGCCGTTCGCGTCGGTCAGGGTCTCCCGGCGCCAATCTTCGCTCCAGACGATCACCGTCACTCCGCCCGTCACGTCGGTAAGACGGTAGGTCCTCGTCGAGTCATCGTAGGCGTGTGTCTCCGAGCTGCCGTCGGCCCAGCGTCGGCCTATTACCCGGCCGCGGGAGTCATACGCCAACTCGACACTCCCCGATTCCGGGCGCTCGATCGCGATCAGAGAGCCGGATTCGTCATAGGAGTAGCGTTCGGTCAGCTCGCCGTCGACGCGAACCTGGGTCAGCCAGTCGCCGTCATAGCCGTACTCCACCTTCGAGCCGAAAGACGGCGCGATCCTGATCACCCGTCCGGCTGCATCGGCGGAGAACTCTAAATAGCTGCCCCTGGGGCCGTCGATACGCGCCAGCGCACCGTCAGCCGAGTAGGTCCATCTGATCTGATTGCCGTAGTGGTCGGAGCGCTCGAAGAGTCGCCCGACTCCTTCGTGGAGCTCGTATACCGAGGTCCAGCCCTGGGCGTCCAAGCGAATTGCCCGCTGAGGACTCTCGAGGGTTAACCGTTCACCGGTCGCGCTCCAGAGGTCCGGGTCGCCTTCGAGTGTCCGAAAGGCAATCGCGACGGGACCTTCCAGGATCACCGCTTCGCTGGCAGCGGCGTGCAACTCGCTGCCCCAGCTCGGTCTCCAGCCGATGCCGAGCGGTCCCGGTAAGGGATCATGGGGCAGATGCCACCGAGTCGCTTCGAGTTCGACGACGCCGGCGCTGACCACGAGATCCGTCACCACGAGTGACAGCCCCCCCGTACGCGGATCGACCGTCTCCTGGCTGAGCGCGGGTCTGCAGAGCAAGAAGGCCACCGCGAGGATCACGGTGGCCGCCGGGAATCGCCAGCGGGTCGCTTCCGAATCGGCGACCCTGTACTGCCGGCATGCAGGGTGGTGCACCACTGCCCCTCCGATGGTGGTGGCGGCCACACCGAACCACCCGGGACATCAAGAGCAAACCACTGGCGCGATCCGAGTTGCCGAGATCACGATCCGGGTATTCGCCAGACTGTCCCGGACGATCGACGTGTAGACGTTAACTATGAACCCTTTTCCGAATGGAGGCAAGTCGCGGGCATCGCCTCGTTGCGCCGAATTCTGATCGCTCCAGGGACGCTCAAGGCTTGCGGAAGTTCAACGTGAAGGCGAGCCAGGTGCCGAAGGACTCCTGGAGCCGAAAGCCAAGGGATTCGGCAAGACTGCGAATCGATTTTCGGCTTTGGTAGTGAGGATCGGGAAAGACCTCGGTGATCGACAGCACACCACCGGGTTGGAGCAGGTCGTAAATCTCCTCTAGCGCCCGCCTCTTGTCCACGATCTCACCCAACACGGTAACGAGGAAGGCGCGGTCGAAGCCTCCCCGGCTCAGCTTGCCCTCCCCCACCCCACCGAGCACCGTCTCGACATTGTCGATGCCGCGCTCCGCCAGGCGATCTCGGAGGCGCTCCAGCATCGCCGGCTGAATATCGATGGCCACTACAGTGCCGACCGGACCGACGAGCTCGGCAAGAGGCAAGGTCAGACGGCCAGGACCGCAACCGACATCGAGCACTCGCATCCCAGGCCTCACTGCAGCACGGTCTAGAAGCGTGCGGGCGCCGGCCAGGGCCTCGACGTAGGGGTTCTCAAGCAGCGGAACCAACCATGAGGGGCAGGGCGTCTGCCGGCGTTTCGAAACCAGCCGCCAGATCACGCCTGTCGCGATCACGATCACCGCCAGGAATCCGATAGCAGGCAAAAGTCGCATGTTGCGCGACCTCAGTGACGCGCTGCGGCCACACCGGCGACGTAGATCACCAACGACCAGGCGAAGAAGGCCGCCAGGACCGCGACCACCGGAAGAAACCAGCCGCCGAGCCTGCGCGCCGCACTACCTCGACCACTCACGAGTCCTGGGAATGCGACACCGGCCAGCGCGGTCAGCACCAAGGGCATGAGCCAGAGAAGACCCTCGGTCCAGGCCTGGGTCATCGTATAGGCCTGCGCCTTGGCAATCTGATCCAGCCGTCGGATGGCTTGGATCACACAGATCAGAGCCCAGGCCACGCTCACCACGCGCCAGGTCGCTCGAGGCCAACGTCGCTCGTCTACAGGGTGCATCTGACTCCTTCTCAGGAGTCTCTACCTTATCTTGCCTGCCGGTCGGAAATCAGGTTCGGGGGCGTGATGCGGTGGAGCAAGCTCTCGCCCTGCTGACGAGATCCCTCCCAGAGAGTCTACTCAGAACCGCGCCTGGACGGTCTCGATCTCCCAGCCGCCGAACTTCTCGTCGCGCACGGCGAACAGAATCTTGTTGCCGTCGGTCCGCACATTGACGAGGCCGTAGATGGTTTGGTGGAGCACTCGCGATCCCACCACGTCCTTCTGCCCCGTAAAGCTCGACCGGGGACCGCTGCGGGTGCCCTTGTAGTGGAGCTTTGCGTCACCCGAATCCTCGTCAATTACGAATTCCTCGTTGCCAAAGTCGAACTCCGCGTGCTCGCTCATAGTCAGCTTCGACACCTTGCCTAGCGCTCCGCTACGAGCGATCTCGGTGCAGTACAGTAGCGGGGTCTTCATCGTGTGACCATCCGCCGACAGCGTCTTGTAACCGGTCATGGCGCTCGCCGCCAGCGCCGAGGGCCGCGGGTGCGAATGGCTCTCGTTGTCGCCCGAGGAGATGATGGTGGCGGTCGCATTCATGGCCTTCATAAACTGGTACGACACCTTGTCGCTGCCGTGGTGACAGGCCTTGCCGACGTCGCACTTGAACCGAGTGGTGTTCACCCCGTAGCGGTTCAGGAGCTCCTCATGGCTGTCCTTGTTGAGATCGCCGGTCAGGAGCACCCGGCATTTCTTGTAGTCGAGCCGTAGCACCACGCTGTTGCCGTTGGTGTTCAAGGATGGTGAGCCAAAATCGGGCACCGTCGGATTGCCGCCGACGCTGCCCTCGATCGGCCCGTAGACGCGGATCGTCACGTCGCCGTCCTGCGGCCGGAAGCCCGGCACGCACCCCGACTGGTTCGACTGGTCGCTCAGCCGCCGCACCACGGCGACCTTGTCCGACACTTGAGCGAGAAACTGCCCCCACTCGCCCTGCGGCCGGAAGCCGTCCTGGCCCGCCAGCACCGCCGCCAGGTGGGTCTCGTCGTCGAGCAGGCGGGTCAGCTGGCCCGTTTGCACCGGCCCGAGCCAGCGGTCGTTGCCACCGGTGTCCTTCCACCAGGAGACACCGGCATGGTAGAAGGCGTCGACGCGGGTGGTCTGCGTGTCGAGCTCCTCACCGCGAATCCCGGTGCGATCGAGCAGATCCCACAAGCCCCCGTAGTGGTCCGCGTCGCAGTGCGAGGCGATCATGCAGTCGAGGTGAATCTCGTCTAGGCCGTAGTCCTTGTAGAACTTCCAATCAACGAAATCGGCCGCGTTCTTGCCCGTCGGCTGGTACTTCCGCGTCCAGCCCCCGTCCACCAGGACGTGCTTGCGGTCGGGAGTGACGACGAGCACCCCATCGCCCTGCCCCACGTCGATGAAGTAGAGCTCTAAGAGCGCCTTGCCACCGAGATCGGCGTTGTCGATCCAACGATCGATCGTGCGCAACCGGGCTCGGATCCGCGACCGCGCCGGCCCCCGGTGATAGACCCGGACCTGATCCCCCCACAGCAGCGTCCCCTTGTCCTCGTCACCAGCCTCGTCCCTGTAGATCGTGGCAGTCTGCTTCTTCACGTAGTCGATCTCCGGCATGGCCGCCTCCTGTCGTTCTCCGCCCGATTTGTCCTGTCTACAAATAAGGTGTCGGTCGGGTACTGAATCCGGACACGAGCGACTGGGGAAAAAGCGCCGATCGTGCTAACGGCGATAATATGAGATTGAGCACAACTGATAGGAAGACCATGGAGCAGGCTCCTGAGCACGGCACCGTCGTCACCCGTGGGGACCCGGCGGATGTGCAGGCGAAGTACTCGCATGTGTAGAACGCGAAAGCCAGTGTTCCAATAGCTCCCCTGAAAGGCGCTCTAGCGGTTTATGCGCTTATACTCGATGGACTAGACAGATAGCTGACCAGGCTTCCTCGCAAAGGGACTCATAATCGAATGCCCGCCTTCTCCCCTCTCAACTACATCAACGTCGGGCCGCATGGGACGTTTCGGGAAAGTGGCAACCTCAAGACCAACCCTGAGGACATCGACGCAATCTTCGAGCACCTGGAGCAGACGGGTCAGGGGAAGCTCGCAGTCCACTTCCACGGCGGGCTGATCGGCGAGGCCAAGGGCAAAGAGATTGCCGAGAAGATGTGGAAGCTCTTCAAGGACGACGCCCACCCGGTGACCTTCGTCTGGGAGACCGGCTTCATCGAGACGGTCTCCCGCAACCTGAACGAGCTCTTCCCCACCAAGCTCTTCCAGAAGGTCGTTAAGTACGCGATCCGCCGGGCGGCGGCCAAGCTCGGCGGCGGCATCGGCGGCAAGGGCCCAGGCGAGGAGATGACGCTGACTGAGATCGAGGCCGAGCTCGCCAGCGTCGACCGCTTCGACCGCTTCGACCAGGGAGCCAAGGACGCAGCCGCCGTCATGGACGAGGCCGAGCTGGATGCGATCGCGACCGAGATCCAGGCCGAAGTCGAGCTCGATCTCGACGCCGATCCCGACATCATCGACATCCTGGAAACCGAGCCCCCGATCACCGAGCTTCTCGACCCCGCCTTTGTCGACGAGGTCCAGGCCGAGAAGAGCGACAAGGGCTTCATCAGCACCGCCAAGCTCGCTCTGCACATCTCGAAGATCGTTTACCGTGTCATCAAGCGCTTTATCCGCAAGCGCGACCATGGCTTCTACCCCACCGTCGTCGAGGAGACGCTGCGCGAGCTCTATCTGGCCGACTTCGGAGCCTGGGTGTGGGGCAACATGAAGGAGATCGCCGAGGCCATGTGGCAGCCCAACACCCTGCCGCTGACCGACGACAGCCACCCGGGCACCTACTTCCTGGAAAAACTGGCCGCCCATCAACAGGCGCATCCCGGCTTCACCATCGACCTGGCCGGCCACAGCGCCGGCTCGATTGCTATCTGCCACATGCTGGACCAAGCCGAAGAGCGCTTCCCGGCGCTGGCCATCCGCAACGTCCTGCTGCTCGCCCCTGCCTGCACCTCGGAGCTCTTCCGCCAAGAGATCGCCACCCGGCCGGACCGCTTCGACGCCTTCCGCATGTTCACCATGAAAGACGATCTCGAGACCAAGGACCGCCTGGTGCCGGCCGTCTACACGCGCTCGCTGCTCTACTTCATCTCCGGGGTTCTGGAAGGCACCTGGGACATTCCCCTCG
>Ga0255055_10002059_pt1 | contig 14285 bp, 6 predicted proteins | sample JV7_2_27_MG_FD_188633 | JGI IMG/M metagenome (GOLD analysis project Ga0255055, IMG submission 188633) | Seawater microbial communities from Jervis Inlet, British Columbia, Canada - JV7_2_27 | ecosystem: Environmental > Aquatic > Marine > Inlet | place: Canada: British Columbia | collected...
GTGCGGTAAACACCCCGGTTGTATGGTCGTAGTCACCACCTATATCGAACGACTCTTCATTATAAACAACTGTGGCAACCGTTGAATGCGCTGATGTCAGGAGAGCATGGAAACCACAGCGGGTATACGCATGGCCCCATGTTACAGGTTCCCACCAATCAGTCTGAGTGTCAGGTTGCTTGTTCAGATTCACAGCCTGGAGTGAGAAGTACATGATATTGTCATAGGTCACTATCGCATTGTAGGGGTAGGTCACCGTGTAATCCCAAGGTGCAGCTATACCAGGAACGCCTTGTGGCCCACGCGCACCTGGGCCGACAGTCGCTATTACCTGAGATGCCCAGAACTGATCGATGCCAGTTTCTGCATCACTGGGAGTTGTACTGCCCTGATCTATGTAATTGGCAGAGTTTTTGTTTATCTGTATCGTGCCGTTATACGCTCTGATCTGCCAACGGAACACAATATCGAACGGTGCATCTCGTTCAGAAAAGTCAAACCCAAATGTTCGCATATAGTTGCCAATGGTGTAGTTCGTCCCATTGGTCATTGACATATCGTAACCTGATGCGCCGACATTCTGCCATGCTCCACCATCTATCTGATAGTCAAGCTTTAGGAAACCACCACCCCAGGAAGAGTTATCGTTCCTATGAGGGATGTTGACCGTATAAAGAATCTTCGCAAATGCTGGTAGTTCTACTGCGGCCCATGTCTTGAATGTAACGAAACTTGTACCAATCTCCGCGTTAGTCGTTTTATCAGTCTGGATATCCAACACTGGCATTGTGGCTGTCATGTCCACATATTCCCAGTAGTCAGTCTCGGTATCCGGTTGCTGATTCAGATTACTGTTCAACAATGAGACATAGATCTTATCACCGTAATTGACGATCTCACCAGTTTGATAGGATGTCGTTGATGACCAGATTGCAGCTATCCCCGGTCGACCCTTGATCGCAGTGGTCGGGAGCTTCGTGACAATAACACGCCAGTACCACAGTTCAGCATTGAGAGCATTGGCTGCCCCAGTGGCTTGAGTGAGAAGAAACCCACCTTGAGCACCTAACTGCAACTCGATGGTGTTCTCGTCAACGTTATACCACTGGTTCCCCCACGAATCATTCGTCGAAGGACCGTAATAAGTAGTGTTATCAATCTCAAAGGAATCATCATCTGACCCTGTCGGTGAAACAAGAAACCGACATTGAATATCAGGGAGTTGAGCACCAAGGTTATGAACTACTGAGAAAGTCTTCGCTGCCCACGCACCAGCTTGGTATACCCATCCAGTATCGTAGGTCGCTATCTGAACTCCCTCGACATCGGCCGATGCAAGCGCCCAGTAGGTAGTCTCAGTCTCTGGATTCTTGTTCGTTCCTGCCAGAATGGCGTAGTAGAGCGCACCGTTGTAGAGAACAACAGCGCTCAGTGGGTAGGCGAGAGAGTTGTCCCATTCGAGAGCCACATCCGATGAGAGGTTGTGAGTGTTCGCAATCGCATCGTGATCTATATCACCATCCTCCACCTCAAGCGTGGCTCTGGCGGTAGCCGAATCGGCATCATCAATGAGTGTCTGGATGAACGCAGAAAAGCCAAGGCCGGTGAGTGCTTCACCATCTGTACTGTAGGTGAGAAAAGTCTCTGCCCATGAGGTTACCACAAGATCCGTAGTTACAGGCCTACCGTTGGTGAGCCCACCACCTTCAGCCCACATGAGAAAGTAACCGGCCTGTGCGGCTTTCTTGAGAAGCGTGCTGTCTGCGGTTGTGTTTGGGAATCTGACCGAACGGGTCACTTCGTCACGGAGCTGCTGCGCGAACATGACCATCTTGTCGAAGTCCTGCTCGAGCTGGTCCCGGCTGACCACTTCGTTGTGATCGTATTGAGAGTTCTGTAGATACGCGAGATCTCGCACGATTACAATATTGTAATTGGTCGCGTAGGTCGCGACGGTAGTTATTGTTCCACCATCAGCACCAAAAGAGTCTACCCAATAATCAGATACGTTAGTGAGGAGAGAGGGAACGATCGAACCGGGAGGCTCCAAATAGACTTTGATGTCTGATGCCTGATAGACCGGGAACGGATAGGAGAAGGATGTGAGAGCTCCGTTACAGGCATGGATCTTTTCTCTCGTAACATTATCAAACACTAAAAGCCTCCGAAGTTACCAAGATCAAAGTCGGGGCTCTTCCGACCCCCTCCTCGTATGCCTTCAGAAAATTTCGAGCCCATGAAAGGAGTGATCCAATCACCTTCTTGAACACCCTCAATGATATCTTCGAGTTCTACTTCCGGAAACGGAAAGAATAACGACAGAGCTCGCATGGTTTTATTTGCCGCATCGACAGGATCGCCCTCATCATATGCTCTTAGAGCCGAAACAATTGTATAGGGAAGCTGCATTGCTGGGTTAGGGAATTGATAATATCCCCTTGTCGCGCCAGTAATCGATTTGCCATAAATCGGGAGAGTACCGATAAAGATATCGCCCAAGATTTCTTGCCAATCTTCCGGTTCTGGAAGCCTACCATTCTTGAGCATCCAGATAGAAACGCCGCCAATCATAATAGCTGAGATGTTCATGAGGAACTGATCGTATCTACCATTCTTCAATTGGGCATATGCATCGTATGTGGCCATGTTCGCAATCTTGGTTGTCTGCTGCGTGAACATAGTAACCCAGCTAAGAAGATCACTTCTCCTGTAGATATCGGCAGCAAGAGCTCGATCACCAGATGGCTGAGTAGCAGAGGTGGCGTTACGAGCTTCTATGATCGCATCAGCTTGAGACATCTTCCCGCGCCCCATGCTGTTCCTGGTAACAGCGTCGTAGCCAATAGTAACCACTGCTCGGTCAAACATGCGAGTGATGAACATTGCGGCACTGGCCACTTTCTTTTGCGCTTCAGTGAACTTACTGGAACCTTTCATCCTCTCCTGAAGGAGCATCTGTTCATGTGAACGGTGCTTGAATATCGGATCTAAATCGGCGTACTTCTTCCACATGCCATATGGATTTGTCATGAATCTGGCAACTGAAGTGAGCAGATGAATCGGGCCAGCTTTGGCCATGTAATAGACATACGAAGGAAGCTGTTTTACCGCAACTGCCATTCTGAATCCGAGAGCGGCAATGGAATTGTTCCTTAACATGAAGTTGCTTATCTTTTCTATACCATCATCTTTCCGTAGATATTTAGGATTCTCTACATACTTGGTATAGTTCTCAACGGTTTTGTACCACGCCTTGGAGATGTTCTTCTCTACCGCATATTTGAAATCAGCATCGTGGACTACACGATTGAAGAGAGTGCTGAGTTCTGCGTGGGTAATATAATGAGCATGTTGTTCGACCATGCTTAGGTAGGTACTGTACGCATCCAACCTAATCGCACCAGCTTGCCGAAGAGCTGCTTCATTCTCAACCCGCGCTTCAGTGAACGCCTTTTCAATTCCTGTTCTCGGCATCGCACCATGATATTTGACCGCTTCCAGAAACATGTTGTAGTCAGCTTTGTAAATAGAGTCCTTTGAAAGACCGGGATAATAGTTGCCAATGAATTGGAGTTCCTGATTGGTCATGTAGGCATAGGCTTCTTTGACCTCTGGGAAAATCCTGCGGTAGTATTGCTGTATCCGATCAGCCATACCCTTCATCTTCGGATCCAGTTGATCGACAAACTGTTCGGCTATCTCGGTTGTAATGCCATTTCCGTAGACTACTCTCGTTTTCGTATGATCACTCTGCAAGGCCAGGTAAACGCCCATGGCATACTCTTGCGTCCAGACGAAATCCCCGACAGTGAGCTTCTTGAACAGCTCCTGGTGTCTAATCTTGTTGTCCTTCATGTACTGAATCATCGACTCAGTTTCAGTGTTCTTCATGTTGAGCTCTGCTCCCCATGCTTCATTACGCCGATTGATGAAGAAATCAAATAGCGGACCCTGATTGAGTTGCACACCATCGAGCGTATCAATGATACGCTCCATTGTTAGCAACTTTGATGGAGCTGCAAGAGCGACTTCTCTGAATCTTTTGTTACTTATGCCAGCGGGATTCTTCAGCATATCGAGTTGCCGATCGAGGACTTTCTTTCCTGTTAGATCCTGGGCATTGTCTATCTGTTCCTGAACGATAATGTCCATTTCCATATTCTTCTGGAGGGCATCACGCTTGCCAAGATATCGGACAGCTTCAGCACTCTGAACCACGAACTCGAGATCAGCGACACTCCACCGATTCACAGGTTTTGCCATGATCGCGAGGAGCTGGTCTTTACCTACGACATAGGGATTCTTCCTGAACTTATCCATGAGCTCTTCCCACTCAAGGACTTTCGCGTCAGAGACACTACGTTCTGAGATCATTCGCTGCATGGTTTCAATAATCTCACGAGCCTCAACGGTTACTGTTTTCGCCGGGATCGGACGATGGAGTTTGTGTAGCAACCAGTTGGTGTAGTTGCGCTGTCTGCTCTTGATTCCAGTTGCCACTTTGCCTTTGCGACCGGCAAGTCGGGAGGCTTCAGTCCACCTCCGTTTCATTTCAGTCTGTAGTATCTCTATTCGTTCTATGGCCTGTGTAGTACTTATCGTCTGCAATTCATCAATTTCTGCTTGAAGCCTATTACTCTCAGTAATGATATACGCAAATTCTTCCTCGAAAGCTTGCTCCCCGAGCTCATAGTCAACGTGCGCTGCTTCCTCGGTGAGCTCCATGAGTGACTTCTGCTGATCCTCCCAACCAGGGAAAAGATCTTCCATTATGTCTTCACCAGCCATATAGGTGAGCCATTCATCAGAACTAAGCTGTTCATCGATGTTACGGACCTTCTCTATCGCCTGGTTCTGAGCTTCGATATGAGCTTGGGAAAGCTCTACCATTCGTGCCTGGTTGCTAACGAGAGTATTGAGATCTTGGATCTTGTATAAAGACTGTGCCCTCGAACGACGTAGTTTCGCTATCTCTTTTGTGATTCTGTTTCTGTTCTTCATATCATTGCGGAAGACCTTTGCCGAAGCTCTCAGGGAAGCAATCTTTGAATCCATATTGGCAATGTTCTGCTGCTGATCTTTGACCGCATCACCTACCTTATACTCGGTAGTAGCCATGCTCTTAGCTCTTTCCTGATGTTGAAGAAGGTCGGTAACGATGTTATCCAGTTGCTGCTTCTTCGTGCTATCAGGCATTTGATTGGCGATTTCCATGATCTGATTGATAGTCGAACCAAGTTCATCGAAATTCCGCGCAGCTTTCGCCTGAATAGTCTTCATCCGTTCGCTTGTATAAGAGCCCTGCAGATTTGCGTAAAACTTATCGAAAGGCAAAGGTTTCTCGCCGTTAATCTCTGCTTCTTCAGATGCCTTTTCGTAGAGAATACGAGCATCTTCTTCAGATACGGAAACATCCAGATCGGTATCCGGAATCACTTGCTCGGCAGTGTCGCCCATGACGCGTTCTTCGTTAAACTCCGCGGCTTTATCCAGATACTCTATCTGTGAATTACGCAGTTCCAGGGTAAGCCCGAGAAACTTCTCAGCTCTTCGCGTTGGACGAGTCTGGGAATATTTGACGATAGTGGGATCAGCCTTGAACTCGGCCATGATGTCTTGCATATTGCCATTAGGGTTGTCTTTGAGGATCTGGAAAAGACGGTCGTTGATTTCTCGTTGGGCTACCTTCGATTGGTTATAGACTTCTGTGAGAGAACCTACTCCAGAAAATACTCCAGCGGTAAGAGCAGTCTGGATAACAGTCTCTTTGTACCTATTGAGGATCTCATCTCTGCTAAGAGGAGGGATCCTTCTTTCGCCTACCTCTTTCTGTGTTTTAAGCCAACCTTCAGGGCTATAATCTATCGAAGCACCGGGGGGCAATACGCCGAATGGAACCTGTCCCATACCAAGTTCAGCAAGTTTTAAATATAACTGAGTTTGCATCATCGTCGGTTTTGCTTCCTGATCAATCGACGAGGCTATTTGATGAGCAACCATGTTGACTGATTCTTGAAGTACCTCTTCGACGATCTCTTCAAGCAGATTCGAGCCAGCATATGCAGCGATCTTTACGAATGCGTTCTTGACGATTCCCTTGGCAATGACGTTGCTCAGTACTTTTTTGGATATACCGGACCACATCTTATTCAAGCCGGGTACGTTACCAGCGATGGCGAACCATTGAGCTCCTTCAATCATTCCGTTGATACCGCCGACTATTCCACCTATCGTCCGGATCTGTTGATCAGTAAGAGCACCATCGTATTGTTCATTGAGCTTGTATAGTTCTTCGATCTGATAGCCTTCCATGAGAACTTGCATGTACGCCATAGCCCCAGAGGCAGTGCCAACAGAAAAGGCCTGTAGTCCTAAAACTACAGGCAAAGCAAACTCATCGCCGGGTATCGGAGTGGCCAGACCAACAGCTGCGGCAGTTCCTCCAACTACTGCGCCAGCACCAAGGCCTGTATAGAATCCCTGGATTCCAGCATTTCGCCACATTGGCCATTGCTCTGCCAAGCCTTTCGCCATGTTAATCGGAAGAGCTCGCAACTGAGTGTCCATTGGAGGCTGAATATCTCTTAGATGATCGAGTCGCTTCTGTTGCGCTTCGTTGAGAGTGCCCTTTCTGGATTGCTCAACTCTGAGTAAAGCAATCTCAAGGTTTATCTCCGCATAATCCTTTGCATCTTTAATTGCTTTGCCATTACTAATAGGATCTACTTTCCCCCAAAACTCCATAGCGTGTTTGTCATAATCGCCATAAACCTCGGTGACAGACTTGCCCAAGTAGTTCGCCATCTGTTGAGCGTTTTCAACTCTTGCCCTTTCCTCTGCCCCTTCATCTCCAGGCAACGTGTTGCTGAACCTCATTAACTCATCAAAAGATGCCTGGTTTTGCACAGCGAGATTGTTGGATAGAGCGTTGAGTTCTTTATTGCCACCACCACTCGAATATGATCCTACAGGAAAAGTTTGTCTGATTGATTCACTCCAATCAGCGTCATCATCCTCCTCCTCATCATACTGGGAGGAGATTTCCCATTCACCATTGGGATTTGCTAATGGTGATGTTCCACCAAGGCCGGCAAAAAAGTCTTCATCGCTTTCATAAGTGCCATCACCCATTTAATCTTCCTCGTTGGCACGAGCTGCTTCCGCTCGTGCAGCCGCTTCAGTTTCATAATAAGTTTTGAATCCCATAGGCTCACCGATCCTATACTCCGCACCATTCGCTCCAAGGTAATAAAACTCCCATCCAAGTATTGCGCTTCCTGCTCTTCTTATTTTTCTGGCATGTCTGAGGTTGGTAAGCGTTTGCCAAGTACCTTCTTCGGTCATGACGTATTCACCGGCCAAGGAGACAACATACGACCCGGTTTGCCACGGATCTTGTGGCGCAACAACCTGCGGGTATTCACGTGCTAACTCTGACTTTGGCTTCATAGAGAGTCTTTTGTGCCCTAACAACCCTAACCGTGGTGCATCGTCGGAATCGACCCACCAATACTGACCACCTTTAGGATCGCGGCCAGCCTGATACCAAAAGAAAATGCGACCAGCATCATCAATGTCCATAGAATCAGGTGCACGTTCCATTTCGGTTGTAGCGAATCTCAAGAGTACATTGTGGATATCATCAAGCTCTTTCTCATACATAAACCCAAGCCCGCCATAATCACCTTCAAGAATGCTTCTATTCGTCTGCTCAAACCAATCAACATTTTGAGAATTTCCGAGACCTTTATTGGGTTTATAAGCTTCCAGATCCTTTCTGATAATTTTAGCCATCTCGTTTCTTCGATCTTTTGTGTGTATTGCGTCGATGTAATTAATAATATATTCTTGCATTTCTTTATCGGTAGCAGCATCGCCATCGATAACCACACCAGCAACTTCAAAGCCATTGTCCAAAACAGCATTTTCCCAAGATGCCTTGAGCCGTTCTTTCGTTGATTGGTCTACCGTGAGAGCATCGATAATATTATTGCCGAATGAAATCTGATCATTCGTCTTGCCATCCAATATCTGCTCAATTGCAGTGACCATGGTATAAGGGATCCTATTCTCAATGAACATTTGCTTAACTTGATCGTAGATGGCAGCTCGGATAGCAGGATCATTGGATACCTTAATTTCATCTCGAAATTTCCAATATTTAGCTCTGTCCTCCGGTGTTATAGTTTCCGCAGGTTGGTCTACTGGGTTTTTCATCTTGGCATAGAGCACATCAGCATTGATGGCGTTCAGCCCTCTTTCCTTGAGCCCCTCGATCATATTCATCGCTTGCTCGGTAGACATTTGATCCGTGTAGTATTGCTCCTGAAGAATATCCAGGCCTTCTGTGACATACGCCTGTTGTTTCTTTGCATCTATCACTGCATCACGCGATTCAGTAGCATCGCGTCGGAGTTGGAGATTGCTGACTAAAGTGGCGCGGTCCGCAGGGGTTAGGAATTTAGCGTTTACATATGAACCAACTTGTTCTGCTTCTTCCAGCTCGGCTTGCGTACCTTCTGGAGTACCGACCTCGGCAGCTTTTTGTGCCGCTTCCTTTTCTGCAGCCAATATGCCAGGTGCTTCTACCGCTTTATCTTTCGCTTTTTCTTCTTCTCTGCGTGTTTCGGCCTCCATGCGCTCTTCAAACAATTCTTCTGGAGCACCCTCTGGAAGATTAACGACACCCTCTCGAGGAGCATCTCTACGCTCGAATAGCACTCTTTCTTCTTCTTCTTCTGGAGCTACACCATCCTTTTTTTGCAGAAACTCTATCGCATTCGAGTAACCCATCTCATCGAGACTTTCTTCAAGAGTAGCTGTCTGGATCTTGTAGAGATATTCACGACCCATAGTGTATTCTTCATCTGCATTCCAGAAGCCCTGCTCCCTACCCACACGGAGAAGGGTAGCAACCTCGCGTATATCCCTTGACTGCGCGGCAATCTTGATATCTGCTTCAAGTGTAGATTTGGCTGCAGTCCTACCATCTACTACAGCGGTGGTGGTGGTTTTTTCATACCACACCGGGGTGTTGGTATCCATGAGCTGGTTATAGAATTCGAGAGCTCTACCATCGAGAAGATCCGCAGCACCAGTGCGTTCTTCTTCTTCCCATTCCTTGTATTTATCACCATGAGTTTGATAGTCGATATCTCCAGCCAATCCGTTGGTGAAATCTGTGTAGCGTTTTCTCGTCTGAGAGAATGCTGCTGAAGCTTGACGGTTATCATCCTGAAGTTTGAACTTGTCCCAAACCTTCAGCGTTGCATAACCTACATCCTGAAGTGCATTAGAAAAAGCAGTCGCTACTAAATTGCTCCTCTGCCATTTCTTTATGTAATGCGGACCTTGGACATACTCTTGGTATCGACCTACTCGAGTATCCTGAACCTGCTGCTGATACCTTTGAAAATCCATTTAATGCTCCTTAAAGATATCCGACACCGGCGGAAGCTCCACCTGCAGCCCCACCAAAAACATTGGACCAGAAGGTATCGCTTCTAATTTCTTCCGGATCTATTGATTCGGCGCGCTCTTCAAAGAATGTAGCTTGATCCTCAAACGCTCCAGCCTGGTCTTCAAAGATATCTGCTTCGGCAACAGATTGCTCATATTCAAACTGTGCGTTTTCTAAGGTTTGATTAACGTCTTGCTGCACACCAGCTGTGAAATCCTGCTGGAGTCCTTTAGCAGAGCCAGTTGTGGTAGCGAAGGCTGATGTAGCCTGGCCTACAATATTTCTTCCAAGTTGCTGAGTTCCTTGCTTCTGAAGCCGTGCGGCATCTTGAGCCCCCACTTCTAAGGCTCGATCGGCATTATCCCTCGCTATTTGGGCGTTGGCATAAGCAGTTGCCGCCTGTGCCGTGGCGTTTGCAGCTTCCTGGTTTGCCTCTTTTATAGCTTCCTCTGCTTCAGACTCAGCAGCCTTTCCTGCATATGCGCCCTTAATAGCACCCGCAGCAAGGCCAATTAATAGACTCCCCAAAAACAGACCCATTATTCTTCCTCCCCATCAACGAGGTATCGTGCACCCATGATCTCCACTTCTTTTGGATCGGTAGTCCCGATCCAGATTTCACCCATTCTCTCAAAACTTTGGTCTATTGCTATTCTCTTAACTCCAGTGAAACGCTCCGGAGCGGTATCGAGAACTACCTCATCACTGAGCTCGATCTCCAGAGCATCAGATTCATCATTTCCGAGCATCACGGTTTGAGTCTCAAACATGGCCAGGTCCAGCGCGGAAATGCGGAATCGATCGAATAGAGCCTGGGGTACTCGCATAGTAATCGCGTGTGGATTCGGCATCCTGATTCCAACCAGGAAGTCTTTCGCGTAGACAGACGGTGTTACAATGCCGGTTGATGTGACCGCAGAAGTGGTCGCCGAAGTGTCCTCCACCCACTCACCTTCGGAACGATACCGATAGAGAACTACCACAAAGTCACTGAACTTGGCATTGTCACCAGTGTTAAGGAAGTCCTCCGAAAACCAATCCTGGTAAGGAAGCGCGCCGCTCTGCGCTTCTGTCATCCATCCGAGTTCTGGAGACCAATCGTCCACTGTCTCACCAGCAGCATAGAGATATTGAGTAGTACCAGCTTCATCGTAGATATCGAACTTGGTATCAGAGCCATCCACGGTGCCATTCTTGAGGGTGAAGATTAGATCTCTAAAATTACTGTTAAGGATCTGGTCCTGATCGGAGAAGACAATGCGATCATCATTAGAGAAACCATCAGCAGTTTCGATCCAGAGTTGAATAGGATCATCTTCAATGGCAGACTCAAGTTTATTGGCAGCACCAAAATATCCTGTCAGTTCTACTGGGCCGGCAAATCGTTCAATGGCATCCAGTGGAGCTTCCCAACTGACTCCTTTGTCACCAACAGATTGCACATCATTCTCGTCAATATCAGTGACCTGTTCATACCTAATTTCTGACTCTATCGTGGTGAGGATGTAGATCTGATCCCCATTCTTTATAGAGAAATAGATTTTGTTGTCAAACACAGTGATGTAGTCGCAGTGTCCGCGAAAAGAGATCTCACACCAACCAAACGTGACACGATCAGCAGCCGCAGAATACAAGAACACACGACCATCATTGGTTATGGCAAACAGATAATTAGATGAAAGGTGTGCGCTGACAATCTGAACAATTTCCACATCTATTGGAAAATCAAAATCCGCAGTAATGCTACGAGTGATGTAGTTCTGTTGCTCGTTTGAATAACTGATCTCGTAAATATTCTGCTTATCAGCACCGACAAAGAGTATGTAATCACCGAACCAAGCAGGTTCGATATCGGCCACCGGGGTAGAAGACTGCTGATAAGGTGCGCCGATCGTAGAAGCGGCGAAGCCACTGGAAGTATCGATCTTATAGATACCCCTCGTGGTACCTATGACAATAGATCCTTCTCTGCCAAGTGCCCACTTCATCGATCCAAACTCAGCCCTGAGTTCCAGAGCAAATGAGTAGATATCAGAAGCAAGTCTGCTATCAAAAGCAAGGCCGTAACCCACAACACCGCCGACGATCCAGTGATCGTAAATCAACACAACTCGATCGTTGTAGGAGGTTACGTGATTCGGATATTCAGATAGATAAGGACAGAAGCTGAAGAAAACTGTGCAGTGATTACCGCCATTCGTATAGGCGATATCTTCGCCCATCGTGCTCGGGTTTGTACCGTTATCATCAAAGACTAATTCAGGCTCAAGGGTATTTGATCTGAAAACCCAGGTACTGCCGTTGTCATTAACGAGATCGCATTTTATCTTCCACCAGCACCACTTGTTGTATGTGCCACCATGATAGACGGATATGTACAAAAACGAATTACGCAAAGCCACTTCCAATTCACGATCTATATTGCCAGTGAATTGAGCATCATCGAGCGTTACTTGCCAATAAGTGGTGCCATCATAATAGACAGGAGCAGTCGCAGATTGGACAACTCCAACGTATTTCCAGTGAGCTACGCCATCGTATTCAAGACCATTGCCAAAAAGCACATATGGACTTGCCGCTTTCCCTCCGTAATCAGCCGAGGATATCGGTACGCTCGTTTCAAGCGTGTCGGCGGTATCTACATAAAATGCTTTTCCCCCCTCGTTGGGGATGTCGGCGTTGGGGATGCGGTACGAGAAGTAGTGATTAGCTCTGATATTGAACCACCTGGCTCGATTACCGAGATGGTTTTCTGTCAGATCGATATCTACGAGCACATCATTCGCAATTGTATCGACATCCTCTCCGTTGAGATTCGTAAGCTTGTAGGCATATGTTCCGTCTGAGTAGCAAAGCAGATAGATCGTACCGGCAAGATCGATGAATCTATACGAGAACTTGGTCAGATCATCTGCAACGATAACACGCGCGTATTGTTCAGTTCCCCACCTGGTCTTTATAGATCCAGCCTCAGTAAGAATCATATTCACCAGTTCTGAGAGCGAGCTCTCTCTGGTTTTAAGATCCTGTCTAAGTGCAACACGCTTAGATTTTGCACCATGGGTGCTTATTGTCTCAAAGTAGTTCTTCATCTGGCCCGGTCCCATAGAAGGGCCGAGGGATTGTTACGATCGGGATTCTCATCCTGGTTGCGGAAGATAGCTGTAGAAATATCAGCACCCAAGGTTGTCGAGATGATCTGATACTTCCTTAGATCTGCGACCAGAGGAATAAACAACTTCAGCGCGAGCGCAGAGGCGAGCGCAGATTGGAAATAGACCGGCATGTCAGTTACGACGCTCACCCTTGTAGTAGCAACCAGGCGAAGATCGAGAGTATCTGAGTAGATGTAGTTACCTATGAGCTGCCAATCCAGGTCATCGGTCTCGTCATCCTTCAGTTTCACAGAAGAATAGCGCCACATGAGCGGCACAGGAGATACGGGGAGATCGTAGACATAGGTGTATTCGTCGATCTCTACTAAATCCACGGTCTCAGCAAGATCGTAGATGTGTCGAGCGAAATTCCAATCTGCCTGGATGAGGAGCTCGTCGAGAGTATCGGCGTAAAGAGCATTGCACAGCCGGTCCTCCCGCGTAGTATCAGCGGTAAGAGAAGTGATCTGCTTACCTCCGATTCTCGCCAAAGCAAGATTAGCGATTCCAGTATCGGTAGTGGCCATGCGACCCCCTTAGAGAAAAAGGGAGCCCGAAGGCTCCCCTGAAAGTTGTGACGTACCTCAGAGTTAATCCCTGAAATAGAGGAATGCGTTGACTTTACCAGCAGTGAGAGTATTGACCGCGACCTCTACGTTAAAACGTAGATAGCGAGCAAGATCGTCACCAAGAGGCATGTCCAAGACTTTGTAGCCAGCAACAAGGGTCGCTTCAGCCACTAAGCCGGAGGCGTAGCCCGCTACATCGGTGTAGGTGATGTCATCAGGTGAATCCTGCAACTGAAAATCGACCGTAGAAGTCGTGCCCTCGATGTCTACTTCAATCGAGACACGAAACCACGGAGTCCTGCGTCCACCCGCAAGGTCATGGAGTGCGGAGGCAAGGTCGATATCAGTCATTAGGACACCATCGTCATCCCCTACGGTCATACCTGTCAAATCAACGCTGTCGGCAAAAACCAGTTTGGCATCAAGATCCATAATGCCCTCCTACAGCGCAGTCTCGGTGCTTTCAATAGCATCGAGTCTGGCAAGTGGTGTACCCATGAAATCCGCAAGGAACTTGCGCCCGTATGGGTCATCCGGGGTGTAGTTGACGTTGGTTTTGGTCGCGGCGTCTATCAGAATATTCTGATATTCGTTTTTGTTCATGAAAGCAACTGCACCGTTGGGATCCGGAAGGTTCGTAATTGCTTTAATGAGCGACTTCCACACAATGTCGCCATCGGTGCCTCGAGCGGTTGCATCAATCGAGGCGATACGCTGAACAGCAGTATCCTGACGAATGACGATTCCAATCTCGAACCAGAAGTGAGTTACCCAGTTCTCCTGAGAACCAGTTGAGCGGGTAATTAGCTGCTTGCCAAGGTCATCATCTCTGACGCCCATCTTGGCTTCGCCGCCGTTGCGGGGGAAGACAGCATAAAGACCGTCACCGCCCATCTGGCAAACCCAGACAGAAGTGCAGTCCGAATCAGTTCCACCAGCATCGATCACGTTGTCGCCAACGCTTGCGTATTCACTTCTCCAGCGAAGACCTTTCGGTTTCTCCGGATTGATGTCTACGTCTGAGTTGACAAACGCATCAGCGACTTCTTTCATCATTCCCGAAAGAAAGATGATGTCCTCTGAGCGTCTGAAGGCTTCCTT
>Ga0255055_10002060_pt1 | contig 14283 bp, 12 predicted proteins | sample JV7_2_27_MG_FD_188633 | JGI IMG/M metagenome (GOLD analysis project Ga0255055, IMG submission 188633) | Seawater microbial communities from Jervis Inlet, British Columbia, Canada - JV7_2_27 | ecosystem: Environmental > Aquatic > Marine > Inlet | place: Canada: British Columbia | collected...
GGTCGCGACGGAAGGTTAGTATAGAAAGTTCATCCAGATCGAGTTGAGGAGATGCCAGAGAGCACGCTCAGGGAAACCCTCCGTGAAGACATGAACGCCGCGCGGCGCCAGCAGGACAAGGACCGCGCGCGTTTGTTCTCCACGATCCTCGCGGATGTCCGCAACAGGGAAATCGAGCTGGGCCACGACCTGGACGATGCCGAAGTTGTCGAGGTGCTGGCCAAGGCGGTGAAACTGAGAAAAGAGGCCGCCGAGTCGATGGAGTCGCGGCCCGAACTCGCGCAGAGAGAGCAAGCGGAGGCGGAAGTCCTCAAGGGCTACATGCCGCCCCAACTAGGCGAGGAGAAGATTCGCCAGAGCATCGTGGAGGCAGTAGAGGCGGGCGCTTCCAACATCGGCGCGGTGATGGGCCGCGTCATGCCGCAGCTCAAAGGTCGCGCCGATGGGCGCGAGGTCAACCGTCTTGCCCGGGAGATACTCGAGTCCCGGGTCTCGGGAGACTGATCTATGCTTGGCGCGCGACACTCCGACCGACGTCACGCGAAACGGGGGTGCTGGTGAGCGAACATCAGCACCCCCGCTCCGTTATGGGTACGGGTAGGCACCGCTGATGAATCGGCACGCGCTGGCGGCGCTCGAATTCGATCGGGTCCTGGAGATCGTTTCGGCTTACGCCACCAGCGAGCTGGGCGCCAAGGCGGTGTGTGCCCTCGAACCTTCTCCGCATCGTATGGCGGTGGCCGAGGAGCTCGACCGGGTCGACGAGATGGTCTCGTGGCTCATCCGCGACGAAGACTGGTCACCGCCGCTCATACCCGACGTCCGCAGCCCGCTCAACCGACTGGCCTTGGAGGGCAGCGCTCTGTCGGAGGGCGAGCTGATCGGAGTGTCGAGGCTTCTGGACGGCGCGCGGGCGGCCCGGCGATCGCTTCTTCCCCAATCCTCGCAGTTCCCGCGTCTCGGCTACTTGGCTGCGGGCCTTTTCAAGGACGAGAAACTGCAAAGGCGGTTGCACGAGGCACTGGATGAAGAGACCGAGACGCTTAAAGACGGGGCATCGCCCGAGCTGAAGCGGCTGCGGCGCTCGGTTCGCTCGGCGCGTTCGGATCTCGTGCGGCACTTGGAGGGAGTGATCCACGGTCTGCCCGAGCGGGTCGCGGTCCCGAACGCCTCGGTCACGATCCGCAACGGACGCTACTGCATCCCAATCCGTCGGGAAGGTCGTTCGGATGTCGGCGGTATCGTGCATGACGAGTCGGCCAGCCGGGCGACGCTGTTCGTAGAGCCGCCTTCGGCCATCGAGCCGATGAACCACCTGCGCGAGCTGGAACAGGAAGAGGCGCGCGAGGTCGAGCGGATCTTGCGGGAGCTCGCGGATGCCCTTCGGCCCTACACCGCGGAGCTCAGCGACACGCTCCGGCTTCTCGTCGATCTGGATTCGTTGTTTGCCCGTGGCAGCTACGCCCTGGCTCGCGGCTGCGCGCGGCCCAAGCTGGTGGAATGGGAGGAAGAAGGCTACTCAGTGGTCCACGGGCGTCATCCCATCCTGCTAGAGGGCTCGGAGCCGCTGGTCCCATTCGACTTGTTGATGAACCCCGGCGAGCACACGCTACTGGTCACCGGGCCGAATGCCGGTGGTAAGACGGTGCTGCTCAAGGCCGCGGGTCTCGCGTCGGCGATGGCGCAGGCCGGCGTGCTGCCACCGGTGGGGCCGGGATCCGAACTGCCCGTGTTCCAGGGGATCTTCGCCGACATCGGTGACGAGCAGTCCATCGACGCCTCGCTCTCCACCTTCACAGGCCACCTGCGGAACCTCAACGAAATCCTGGAAGAAGCGAGCCCCGAGTCGCTGTGCTTGATCGATGAGATCGGCGGGGCCACGGACCCGGTGGAGGGCGCCGCTCTGGCTCGCGCCGTGCTGACCGAGCTGGCGGATCGCCGCTGCATGACGTTGGCCACCAGTCATCTCGGTTCGCTCAACACGCTGCCCAGCGAGCACCCGAGTATTGTCAGTGCGGGGCTCGCCTTCGATCCTGAGCGGTTGCAGCCGCTCTATCGCCTGATCAAGGGACGGCCAGGCCGCAGTTACGCCCTGGCCATGGCGCAGCGCGTCGGGTTTCCGGAGCAGGTCCTCGATGTGGCCCGAGCCGCGCTCGACCAAGAGGACGTGGATACGGCGCGCCTGCTGGCCGAGCTCGAACAGAAAGAGGCGGAACTGGATGAGCGTATCGCCCAGCTCGAGCGGGCCGAGAGCGAACTCGCCCAGCGCCTGGGGCGGCAGAAGCTGGAGACCGAGGAGTTCGCCAAACGGCAGCGCGATCTGGAACGCAAGGCTCACGAGCAGGCCCGCGAGTTCTTGCTGGAAGCACGCAAGCAGCTTGACGAAGCGATGAAAGCGGATCGCGAGTTGGCCCGCCAGGCGCGCAGCGAGCTGGAGGCTAACCTGCGCGAGCATTCCCAAGCGCTGCGAGAATTGACGGAAGAGCCGGTGGTCGAACGAGTGAGTGCGGGATTCGAGCCAGGCGAGGCGGTGTGGATCACATCGCTAGAGCGAGAAGGGCGCGTCGTCGAGATGCGCGGCGCCGATGTCGTCGTCGAAATGAGGGGCGTCAAACTGCAGTTGGCGTCGGCCGTCTTGATCCCGAAGGGAACGTCGCCCGTGCCGACCGAACGGGTACCGGTCTATGGCGGCTCGGAACTCGAAGCGCGCTCGGAGGTCGACTTACGCGGTATGGTGGCGGAGGAAGCACGCATGGAGTTGATGCGCTCGCTCGACGTGGCGATCCAGGCCGGCCTCAGCGCGCTGCGCGTGATTCACGGTAAGGGCACCGGCGTGTTGCGTGAGACGGTAGCCGAGTATGCGCGGGGCGATGGCCGCGTCAAATCACATCGTCTGGGAGCGCACTGGGAAGGCGGCTCTGGGGTCACCATCATCGCGCTTGAGTGATCTTTACTATGGGAATTTCGAGCAACAGAGCATTAGAACAAGAGAGCATTCGAAGTCGAAGTTTGTCCCGCGCCCGCGCAGGGTTCACTTCGACTTCTATTGTTCAATTGCTCTATTGCTCTATTAATCGACATTCCCGAAACACCGTTGAGCGTTGGTATCAGACGAGCTGATTGAAGAGATACGGGAGCAGGCCGATCTGGCACAGATCGTCGGCGAGTACGTCCAGCTACGTCGTAGCGGCCGGACGTATCGCGGTCCCTGCCCACTTCACGGCGGGGAAGGCCCGAACTTCTCCGTCGATCCCGAGCGCGGGATCTACAAGTGCTTCGTCTGTGGTGAAGGCGGCGACGTGTTCTCGTTCCCCATGAAGTTGCTGGGGCTGGACTTCATCGAAGCGGTCAAATTCGTCGCTGAACGTGTCGGTATCGCGGTGCCCGACGTCGACAAGTCGCGGGAGGAAGACGATCCCTACCGCGACATCCGGGAGGCTGTCGCCTTTGCCGCCGAATGGTTCGAGAAGCAGCTGTGGGATGAGAAGCAGGGCAAGCTTGCCCGACGCTATCTGATGGCTAAGCGGGGCCTGTCCGAGGAAACCGTCCGGCGCTTCGAGTTCGGCTACGCGCCGGACGCTTGGCGCGGCCTGCGCGAGGCGGCGGCCGTCCACGAGATGTCCGACGATGTGCTGAGCCGTGCCGGTCTCATCAAGCAGAGCGAGCGCGCGAAGGAGCCGTACGACCATTTCCGCGGGCGCCTGATGATCCCCATCCACAACCTTCGTAGCCGTCCCATCGGTTTCGGCGGCCGCTTGCTGGCCGATTCCGAGGACGCGCCTAAGTACATCAACTCGCCCGACACCGCGATCTTCCATAAGGGGAAGGTCGTCTACGGGCTGAATTGGAGCCGCCACGCGATTCGCCGCGAGGAAGTAGTACTCGTGGTGGAGGGTTTCATGGATCTCGTCTCGCTGATGGCGAGCGGGATCGAGAACGTCATCGCGCCGCTGGGCACTGCGCTGACTGAGCCGCAGGCGCGTCTGCTGGCGCGCTACGCGAAGAAGGCTCTGCTGCTCTACGACAGCGACAAGCCAGGTCTGGTGGCCACGTTCAAGGCGGCGGACGAGCTGTTGCGGGTGGGAATTCATCCCAGCGTGGCGACGCTTCCTCAGGGGGAGGACCCGGATTCCATTGTGCGGAAGGGTGGGCCTGAGGCGCTGGCCGAGTACACCGATGCTTCCATCGATGTGCTCGACCGCAAGATCCAGATCCTCCAGAAGCGCGGCTACCTGGACACGACCGAGGGTAAGCGCCGGGCAGTGGATGGACTGTTGCTTACGGCGCGTGCGGCCGCGGACGAGGCGTTGCGCGACATCTACCTGGACCGTATCGCTGCTGTGACCGGCGTGCGGCGTGCGACTCTGGAGCGCGAATTGGAGCGTGCCGCCACGGACGGCCGTCGACGCAAGGCCGCGGGGCCGAAGGTACCGCTCCCGGCGGCCGACGAGGTTCCCAAACTCGGGGCGGAGCGCAAACTGCTTCTGCTCCTGGTTCGAGATCGTTCGCTGGTTCCAAGGGTGGCCGAGCACGTCGAGCCGGATAACTTCAGGACACCGGAATACCGTGAAATCTATCGGGCCTTGCTCGACGCCGAGCCTTCGAATTCGTCGGACGCGGCCGGGCCTGAAAAGTCGGACGCGCTCCGTTGGGCGAACGAGCTTCCGGGCCCGCTTTACGAGCGGGTCTGGGAGCTGGCGGCCGACCCGGAGGAGCTTACTAATCCGGAAACGGTGCTCGTGGACGCGATCGCGCGCTTGCAGGCCCGCGCTCTCGAGAAGCAGCTGGCGGACCTGATGACCGAGGTCCTCGTGGCGGACACGGGGGCGGCGGTGGAATTGGCATCGGAGATCAAGAAGATCAGACTCGAGCTTGCAGCCCTGGGCGTGCGCGTGCCGGGCCGCGGGTTCTTCAAAGGCGAGTGACGTTAACGATAGAGAGTCGAGCCATATGAGTGCACAATCAGGAATCCTCCAGCAGCTGCTGGACTTGCACGCGGTCGATCAGCAGATCCTCGCCATCGAGCGCGAGCTGCGGCAGTGCACGGAAGAGATCGCCGGAATGGAGGACGGGGTCACCGGGCTGCAGTCGGGTCTCGAACGCGTCGAGTCCGAGCTGGAACGCGCCCGCGCCGAGTCGCGCCGGAGCGAGCGTACAGCGGACGAGCGACGCGATGCGCTCGATCGCATCCGCAGCCGGGTCAGTCAGGTCCAGAACGAACGGCAGTACAGCGCCGCCAGCCTCGAGTTCGATCTCGTTCGCCAGGACCTGCGTAAGCTCGAGGATCAGGTGCTGGAGCGGATGCAGGTGGTGGAGGAACTGGAGAATCGCAGCCAAGAGTTGACCGGCCAACTTGAAGCGGCACGGGGTGATGCGGGACCGAGGGGCGAGGAGATCGCGAGTCGTGTGAAGGAGCTGGAAGATGAAGTGGCGATCCAGCACGATCGCCGCCACAACCTGTCTATCAGGATCGATCAGGCTGCGATGGCGCTCTACGACCGAATCGCCAGTGGGCGCTCCAACGTCGCACTGGCTCCGCTCACTGAGGAAGCGGTTTGCGGCAATTGCTTCACCTCCGTGACTATCCACCAGGAGCAGCAGATCAAGAGCATGCAGAGGCTCATCTGCTGCGAAGGCTGCGGCGTCATTCTCTATCCGGGTGACTTTGGGCACTGAGTCGAAGGGTCCAGGCGCGTGAAGTCGGTTCTCAGCCTGCCCGAGTCCCTCGACTCGGCGACCGTCGGCGCACTGGTCAGCGAGCTCCAGCTGCCCGAGCCGATCGCGAACATCTTGGTGCGTCGCGGCTACGGGGAGCCGGAGGCCGCGAAGGCGTTCCTCCGTCCGCAACTCCAGAATCTGAACGATCCTTGGGCGATGGCCGACATGGAGAAAGCCGTTGCTCGGATCTCCACCGCCATCGACTCAGAGGAGCGGATCCTCGTCCACGGCGACTACGATGTCGACGGTGTCTGTGGCTCGACGCTGCTCGTTCGCGCTCTGCGCGAGCTCGGTGCTCGGGTCGATGCGTTCGTGCCCAACCGACTGAAACACGGTTACGACTTCGGACCGGCGGGTCTGGCCGCCGCAGTCGAGCTGGGCAGCGGTTGCGTGCTCACGTGCGACTGCGGGATCATGGCCCACGAGACCGTGGATGCCGCTCGCCGCGCGGGGATCGATGTCGTGGTCTCGGACCACCACACGCCGCCGACCGAGCTACCGCCGGCAGTGGCCGTGCTCAATCCGCACCGACCGGATTGCGACTATCCAGAGAAAGTCCTCTGTGGGGCGGGCGTCGCTTTCAAGCTGCTCCACGCCCTGTACGAGCAGCGGGGCCGCAAGGTTGACGACCTATATAAGTACCTCGACCTCGTGGCCATCCCCACGGTGGCGGACCTGGTGCCCCTGACCGGCGAGAACCGCATCCTCACGCGCTTCGGTCTCAAGGTGCTTCAGCAGACACCCAACCCGGGCCTGCAAGCGCTGCTGCGTGTCTCGGGCCTGAAGCCCGATCGACCGATAAACGCCGGACAGATCGGCTTCGTCATCGGACCACGGCTCAACGCGGTAGGCCGCATGGGTGAGGCGATGCGTGGCGTCAGGCTGTTACTCACCGACGACGGCGCTGAGGCACGGGAGATAGCCGGGATTGTCGATGAGGAGAACCGGATTCGCCGGGAAGCGGACAGAGAGACGTTGGAGCAGGCGAAGGAGATGCTGGAGCGGGTCTTCAACCCGGAGGCCGACTACGCCATCGTGCTCGCGTCCCAGGGTTGGCACCCCGGGGTCATCGGCATCGTCGCATCCCGAGTGCTCGAGCAACATTACCGGCCCACGTTCCTCATCGCGCTCGACGGAGAAAAGGGACGCGGGTCGGGCCGTTCGATTCCCGGTTTTCATCTCTACGACGCGCTCAAGTCCTGCGAAGGCCACCTGGAGCAGTTCGGCGGCCACAAAGCGGCCGCCGGTCTTCAGATCCGGGCCGACAAAGTGGACGCTTTCCGCGAAGCGTTGAACGCGGTGGCCCGCGAGCGTCTGACACCCGAGGACCTGCGCCCGCGCCTGCGGATCGATCACGAACTACCGATGTCGGAAGTCTCGGCGGAGCTCTGGCGCTTCCTCTCGCACTTCGGGCCTTTCGGTCAAGGGAACCCGAAGCCGGTCTTCCTGGCCCGTGATGTGCGCTTGCTTGCCGCTCCGCTGGTCGTCGGTGAGGACCATCTACGCCTGCGTCTCGCCGTCGGGGACGGGGCCACGCCGGACGCGATCGCCTTCGGGCAGGGCGGCGAGACGGAATGGCTCAGCGAGTCGTCGCGGGTGGACCTGGCGTTCCAGGTGGGTATCCGGCAGTGGCAGGGTGTGGAGCACGTGCAGGCCCAGGTGCTCGACGTGCGGCCGAGCGAGACGGTTTGGGCGACCTCCGAATCGTAGCCGGACGGTGGGGCCGCCGCAGGTTGAGGGCGCCCCGGGGATCGGCGGTTCGCCCCACAGCGGAACGGGCGCGGCAAGCCTGGATGAACGTGCTGGGCTCGGAGCTCGATGGGGCCGACGTGCTCGACCTGTTCGCCGGCAGCGGTGCTCTCGGGTTGGAGGCTCTTTCCCGCGGGGCGCGGCACGCTACCTTCGTGGAACGAGACAAGCGCGTTCTCGACTGCCTTCGAGCCAACATCGAGGTGCTCGAAGCGGGCAGCATGGCTACGGTGATCGCTTCGGACGCCTTCGCATACTTGAGCGGGCTCGGGGTCGGCGTCTTCGACATCGCGTTGGCGGACCCGCCCTACGGTCGGGGTCTAGCGAGGCGGTTGGTCGAGCGATACAAGCAGAACCCGTTCGCCCGTATTCTTTCGGTGGAGCACGAGGCAGGCGAAGCGATGTCGATAACGCCGGGGGCCGAGGAGCGGCGCTACGGCGATACTGTGATAACCTTCATCTCCGCAGCGGATCTGGAGGAGGACAAGACATGAGTGAGCCTCGGGTCGCCATCTATCCCGGTAGCTTCGACCCGCTGACCTTGGGTCACGAAGACATCGCTCGCCGTAGTCTCAAGTTCGTCGACAGGCTCATCGTATCCGTCGCCCATCATCCGACACAACACAAGGATCGTCTCTTCTCGGCGGAGGAGAGGGTGGCGATGATCGAGGAGTGCTTCGCCGACGAACCTCGAGTTCAGGTGGCGGAGTTCAGTGGGCTGCTCGTGCATTTCTGCCAGAAGGTGAGGGCGAACATCGTCGTCCGCGGACTGCGCGCGGTGAGCGACTTCGAGTACGAATTCCAGATGGCCCTGATGAATAGGGAGCTGCTTCCGGACCTCGAGATGGTGTTCATGACACCGGCCGGTGAGTATACCTTCCTGAGCGCCTCGCTCGTCCGCGAGATTGCGTCCCTCGGCGGCGACATCTCGCGGTTCGTGTCCGCGCCCGTCCTGCGGCGGCTCAAGGAGCGGATCGCGACCTAGATTTCTATGGTCTTCCTCGAAAAGCTGGCCCAGCGAGCCGAGCGTGCCGGCAGGCGCGTCGTCCTGGTGGAGGGGCACGATGAACGCGTGTGCGGGGCTGCCGTCCGCCTTCAAGAGATCGGTCACATCGAGCCGGTTCTACTGGTTCCCGATGACTCGGTGAGCGCCCCGGAAGGCTGGAGAGGCCCGCTGCGCTGCACAGCGGACGATCCCGAGCTCGAACGCTTCGCCGACCTCTATCGAGAAGTTCGGTCGACCGCCGGCGAGCGGTTGGCTGCCGACGAGGCGCGCCAGATCGTTCGGGATCCGCTCTACTTCGCAGGTCTAATGGTGCGGGCCGCTGAGGCGGATGGCGCGGTCGCGGGCGCGACGCACGCCACCGGCCAGGTGATCCGGGCCGCGCTGCGGACGGTGGGGACGGAGCCCAACACGAAGACGGTGACGGGCGCCTTCTATATGGTGGTCCCGTCCTTTCGCGGGACGCCGGAGCATGAAGTGCTCACGTTTGCCGACGCCGGGGTGATCCCCGACCCCGATGCCGAGCAGCTCGTGGAGATCGCCGCGCAGGCGGCCCGCATGCGTCGGGTGGTCGTAGGCGATGAGCCGCGGATCGCCTTCCTGTCGTTCTCTACGCGAGGCAGCGCCGAGACGCCGGCCGTGGAGAAGATGCGGGTGGCGCACGACCTGTTTCGCGAGCTTTGCCCTCACATCGCGGCGGACGGTGAGCTGCAGGCGGACGCGGCCCTGATCCGCCATGTGGGCCAGCAGAAGGCGCCGGACAGTCCTATCGCTGGCCATGCGAACGTGCTAATCTTTCCCGACCTCGGAGCAGGGAACATCGCCTACAAGCTGGTAGAGCGCCTGGCCAACGCCACCGCCATCGGGCCGATCCTGCACGGGCTGGCCCGGCCTTACAACGATCTCTCGCGGGGCGTCGACGCAGAAAGCATCGAGTGGGTATGTTACGTGACGGCGCTGATGGCGGCCGGGGCGGGGAAGCTGCCTTGCGGGTAGAAGTCCGTGAGTCGGGCTATATTATGCGTGGTTTAATAACGGAGGGCCAATGAACTTCGGAGTTTCACACCAAGACGATGTCACGATCGTCGAGGTCACCGGGCAGCTCATCGTGGGCAACCGGCAGGAGTTGAAAGACGACGTTCTCAAACTGCTCGAGTCCGGATCGCGCAAGTTCCTGATCGACTTCAAGGATACGGCGTATATCGACTCGTCAGGCTTGGGAGTCCTGGTGGGCCTTTCCAAGAAGATCCGTGAGAAGGGCGGCGAGCTGCGGTTGTCGAATCTGAACGAGGACCTGCGCACGCTGTTCGAGCTCACGAAGTTGGAGACCTTGTTCATCATCGCCGACTCCCGAGAGCGGGCGCTGGAAGAGTTCTAGACCGCTATGCCTGGACGCGAGGAAGGACGTAGATCCGCCCTCGTCGTCTCCCAGCGGCCCGAGATGGTCGCGGAGCTGACCGAGGCGGTCGGTGGTCTGGGGCTCGCGCCCCGCGTGATCTCGAGCCTCGATCACCTCGAAGCCCACGCCGACGCCCGTCCCTGGCTGGTTATCACCGACCTGGCCCTCGACCCCGGCGATGCCGAGTGGGCGTCGCTGGCGCAGCTCTACCCCCGTTCGACCCTCTGGGCCGTGATGGCCGCCGGCGATTGCGATGTGGACGCTGTGATCACCGCCTTCCGGCACGGCTGTCTCGACTGTCTCACGCCGCCTGTGACTCGCGAGTCGCTTAGCGAGAAGCTGGCATCGATCGGACGCTTGCCGGGAGCGAAGCCGGGCGAGCTGGATCGCTACATGTCGAACGAGATCAGGCTCGAGTTGCCCAGCGATCTGTCGGTCATCGAGCATGCGATCAAGCTGCTTGCCGAGCGCTGCCGCGATTATCGTAGCTACGGTCAGCGGGCGCTGGTCAACCTGCGAGTCGCCGTCAGCGAAGCCCTATCCAACGCCATCCTCTACGGCAACCGGGGTGATCGCTCCAAAAAGGTGCGGATACGCGCGAACGTGGACGCTTGGTCGATCAAGGTCCAGGTCTCCGACGAAGGCTCGGGCTTCGATCCCCGACGAGTGCCGGATCCCACGAGCGACGGGGCTATCGAAGAGCCGGGAGGCCGCGGGCTCTTCCTGCTCAAGCAGCTGGCCGACGATGTGACCTTCAGCGAGATCGGCAGTTCGGTGACCCTCACGCTGAAGAGCGATTGGGAAGAGCCGGTGGTCCGAGAGCCCGAGGGTCCACTGGGCGGCGAAGCCGATCTGCTCGTCGACTTGATGGAGCGGATCCGCGCCAGCTCGGGGGCGGATCTTCACCTTTGGACCGAGAACGTCGACGGACTGCCGCAGCACGTCGCGCCGCTCGATCAGAAGACCGACGCGGATCCGACGTCCCTCCACTGGTTACGGACTCCCGGAATCCGCTACGCGGTGCAGGTCCAGCCGCCCGGCGACGAGGGGGCCGAGCGCTGGGCGGAGTTCGCGCGCGATCTTCTGGACGAGGCGTTTGCCTACGAGTCGCGACTGGCCGACAGCCGGCGCGATCTGGCGGAGCGGCAGGAGGAGATCGAGCTGCTGCACAATATCACGGAGACGCTGGGCGCGGTGACGCGGTTGGAGGATGCGACCAGCCAGATCCTCAAGGGCGTCGTTCGGGTCACGGGAGCCGAGCGCGCGTCGCTCTGGATCTACGATCCGAGCACCGAGGAACTGGTGCTGGCCGCCTCGCATGGACCGGCACGGCTGCCCACGGAGCGCGTGCCCGTGTCGTCGGGTGTGTCGGTTTCCGCGCTGGCCTTCCGTGAGAACCGCACGGTGCGTCTCGAGGACGTGGATGATTTGCCGGAGGGCCTGGAGGGCAGGCTGGGCCCGATGCCGGAGCCCTGGGTGGCGGTGCCCGTCAGCTACACCAGCCCCGGTGGCGCGATGCGAACCGTGGGCGTCCTCAATGTCATCGGTCGGCGATCGGGCTCGGTGATCTCGGATGCCGGCGAAACGAGGCTGCTGTTGACCCTGGCGCGGCAGATCGGCAGCGCCATAGAGAACCTGCGGCTGTTCGAGGAGATTCTGTCACGCGAGAAACTGATCGGCGAGCTGAACTTGGCTTACGATCTACAGATGAAGCTGCTGCCCGACCTGAGCGAGTTCGAGGAGGTTGCGGACGTAGCGGCACGCTGCGTACCGGCCCGCCCGGTGGGAGGCGACTTCTATCAGCTGTTCAAGCTCTCCGACGGCAAGATCGGCGCGATGTTGGGAGACGTGACGTCCCATGGCTTCAGTGCCTCGCTGATCATGGCGCTCTCGATGAGCGTGATGGGTATTTACGCGCGCGAGACGACTTCCCCCGGCGACCTGCTGAGAGCGCTCCATCACGCGCTCATCCAGAAGCTCGAAAGCACCGAGATGTTCATGACGCTGTTCTACGGCGTCATCGATCCGGCCCGGGAGCGGCTCTTCTACGCGAACGCCGGCCACGCACACGCATTCCGCCTGCACGGGACCGCCGCGCCCGAACGGTTGGCGGCCACGAGCCCGCCGCTGGGGATCGCCGAGTATGGCGGGTACGGCGAAGCCCTCATCCAGTGGGTGCCCGGTGACGTCCTCTGCCTGTTCACTGACGGCCTGACCAACCCGTCGCTCAGGCTCGCCGAGGCGGCGGTCCTCGAGGCGGTGGACAAACGTCGACACGACCCCGCCGAAGAGATCGTGGCGGCGATGTTCGAGGCCCGCAGCAAGAGCGTTGAGCCGGCCCCGGACGATCAGACGGCTTTCGTCCTCCGGGCCTAAGGGACGCCGATGGCGGGACCCGGCCACCGCGCGAAGCGATCGCTCAGCCAGAACTTCCTCGTCGATCCCAACCTACAGCGCAAGATCGTCAAATCCCTGAAGCCGCTGGCCACGGATCGCGTCATCGAGATCGGGCCGGGCACAGGTGCGCTCACGAGGCATCTCGTCGACAGGGTGGCCGAATTGCAGATGATCGAGCTCGATGACCGGCTGGCTGCGCAGCTTGGAGAGGAATTTCGTGACAGGGATGACGTCGTAGTCCTGCACGCCGATGCTCTGGAGATCGCGATAGACGAGCTGACGGACGGCGAACCTTACAAAGTGATCGGCAACCTCCCCTACGGGATCACGACGCCCATCATCTTCCACATCCTCGACCAGCGGCCTCGACCCCAGGTCATGGTGCTGACCGTGCAGAAGGAAGTCGCCGAGCGCTTGGCAGCCCGGCCGGGCACGAAGGACTTCGGTGCATTGACGGTGGGGGTTCAAGCGGTAGCGCGGCTGGAATTGCTGTTCACGATATCCCGACAGGCCTTCCGACCGCGACCCGAGGTGGATTCCGCGGTCGTGCGCATCGAGCCGATAAGCCCGCCGCCGCTGAGCCTGCCCCAAGAGGAATCGTTCCGGCGGTTGACTCGTGCCGCCTTCAGTCGAAGGAGAAAGCAGCTGCAAAGAGTGCTCCGCCAGGCGCCCGAGTACGCGCTGAGCGCGGAGGAGGCGGCCGGCCTCTTGCGCTCGCTGGACATCGATCCGGCTACGCGGCCGGACGCCCTCCCCGTCTCCGACTACATCCGATTGGCGGCCGCCCTGGAAGGGCGCGTGACCTAGGAAACCCTGCCGTTGCACTAAGAAGACTGGCCCCGGGGCAGTTTGCGCCCGCTCCCAGCCGGGCCTATTTTGGCTTCGATGTTGCCTCTATCCGCGTCGTATCCCGTTGGCTTTCTAGCCGCTGGAGCGACGTCCGGTGCCGGTATCGATTCTGACAGCCCCAGCCTCACCGCGCCCGGGACGATACGCTCGTTGCGGCAAGGGTTTGCTGCCTCGTCCGACGGACCTCAGCGTCAGGGCCGCCGGTGAACGGCGCATTGGGCGTTCGCTGGGACGATCTTCCGCTGCTGAGGGATCGGGCGCTCTCCCTGCTGACGGAGGGCCCGGCTGGTCCCCCGGCCTTGGCGGAACAGATCTTCGGCTTGCGCTACGGCCCGCCACGCCTCGCCGCTTCGCTGGTTCGCGAGGTGCTGCACGGCGACCCGCGCTTCCAGGCGAGCCGCGGGCGCTGGCTGCTCCGCGACGGTGTGGATGGCTACGGCGAAGTACCGTTGGGCGAGCTGGACTTCGTGGTGGTCGACGTGGAGGCGACCGGCGGGTCGCCCGCCCGGGGCGATCGGTTGACGGAGGTTGCCGCGGTCAGGGTACGCGAGGGCCGGGTCGTCGACAGTTTCGAGTCGCTGATCAACCCAGAGCGACCGATCCCGCCGACGGTATCGCGGCTGACCGACATCACCGACGAGATGGTCGCCGGGGCGCCCACCTTCAATCAGGTGGCCGAACCGCTGCGGCAGGCTCTGGAGGGGGCGGTCTTCGTCGCCCACAACGTCAGTTTCGACTGGCGTTTCCTGGCCGCCGAGTTCCAGCGCTGCTTAGGGGGCCGGCTGGGCGGTGAGCGATTGTGCACGCTGCGGCTGGCGCGGCGACTGCATCCCGAGCTGCAGCGTCGCAGCCTGCACGCCCTGGCCGATTACTACGCGATCACAGCCGACCGCTGGCATCGGGCGGGGCCCGACGCTAGGGCGACGGCGGAGCTCTTGGGCCACTTTCTCAAGCGATTGGGCGAGGAGGGCGTGGAGAACTGGGGTTGTCTGCAGGCGTATCTCAAAGGCGAGTTCCCAACCGAAAAGGTCGAGGAGGACGAGTGCGAGAAGTCGGAACCGTGACATGACGCGGGTAGAATCCCGGGAGTTGGGCGCGTTTCGCCTTCATGCCCTGCACGCCGGCCTGCAGCGCTTGGACGGCGGGGCCATGTTCGGGGTCGTGCCGA
>Ga0255055_10002061_pt1 | contig 14278 bp, 13 predicted proteins | sample JV7_2_27_MG_FD_188633 | JGI IMG/M metagenome (GOLD analysis project Ga0255055, IMG submission 188633) | Seawater microbial communities from Jervis Inlet, British Columbia, Canada - JV7_2_27 | ecosystem: Environmental > Aquatic > Marine > Inlet | place: Canada: British Columbia | collected...
TTTTGATCGGAGCTTTCCAAGTTTACTCGGCCAAGTTTCGCCGCAAAGGTGTGGTGACCGGAATTCTGTATCGATGGATTCGCCATCCCCAGTATCTGTTTCTCGCCATCGCCGGATTGGGCCTGCTCCTGTTCTGGCCGCGCTTTTTTATCCTGCTCCTGTACGTCAGTATGTTATTTGTCTACTATCTGCTGGCGCGCTATGAGGAACAACGCATGCTGGCAAAGCATGGGGAAAGCTACCGCGCGTACATGGAGCACACAGCCATGTTTCTCCCGGGTGAGCCGGGCGGTAAAATTTTTCGTTCTCTGTTCGGTTGGATCCGTTCGAAAAAACTGGCGCTGGGGCTGGCTTATGTGGTCTCCCTGGTGCTGTTTACTGCGGGGGCGTTTGGCCTGCACGGTTATACAATTTCCAAAACATCGATAATATACCTTCCTGAAAAAAAGCTCACGGCGGTTTCGGTAATTCCGCAGACGGATGAATCGATGCAAAGTATTATCGACAGCGCCTTTCAGGACAGCGCTGTTTCCGCTGCGATCGAAAATTTACAACAGCAGGGGCACAAAGGGTTCATGGTACATATCATGCCCAGGCACTACATGATGCAGGCTCTTTTTGCCCAGCCCGATATGTCCGGTATGCGCATGAGGTCCAGGCGGTCGTTTGGCGCTATAATCGGGTTTATTTTTCCGCTTTTAAGTCGCCGCGGTCACAATGAGATGATGGGCTTAACGGGGAATGGCCCCATGCGGCTGATTTTCTCTCAACTGACCTGGCCGAACGGGGAGTATGCTTCAGGCAACGAAGCGCTGGCCTTCACGGTCAAACACTTACCCTTGCTACGGGTGGATGTGGATACCGCCAATGGCAAAGTGCTGAATGTTGAACCCACAGCACCGCGAAACTACTGGGGACAGATGCCCATGCCCGTGTTCTGAATAGGGAAAATATTATTCCACGCTTATCTTACACGCGATGAACGCCAGCCCGCATCATTCTGCCCACCACTAAATGATGAAAAGGGCGAATCAAATTAAAATATACCGGACCGGTCCAGTGCTTGTAGTGAACAATTGTCGCCACATGAAACCGCTTGCGATTATCTTCCATGGGTTCGACTACGACACCAAAAAATGCACTTAGGTGCTTATCCTCAGGAGTTTCGCCGACCCAATAGTGTTTTTCTTTTGCCAGCCGCACCGTGAAGAAGGTTACCGCTTCACCCACCACAAACGAAACATCTTCTGGAGTAAGTTCGGGGAGTGCCTCCGGTTGTGGTTGTTTGTAGAGGCCCAGCAGTTTAACGAGGATGGCACGAATGCGATATAGGAATACAATCCACCCGGGATAGTAAGACAGCATCGCAGCAATAAACTGGCGCAAGGAGGTTTGCCCCTCTACCGTTTTTATATCAATATAGTTTGATCCCTTAAGCAGTTGGGCGATCTCCGGGATTTGGCCGATTGTATTCATTTAGGCGGCAATGTTTTAACAAAGATTTTGGCTTTAATCAGCCAGGATTTTAACTTCTCGTCAGTTTTAAACCCCGTGCCATCCACCATTACCCAGCCTCTCATCGGTTTTCCGGTGATATCAAAAGGTCTCGCATAAGGCTGTTTTATTGCTTCGGCCGATGCTTTTTCTCCCAACCTCAGAATGAGGTAATCTTTGTGGACACCACAGACCATATTTCCGTTCAGCAGGTGGCAGACACCGCCGAACATTTTTTTCGCTTCGGCATTCTTCCAGCGGGTAACGATCTTTCTAATGCGGGCATCAATCTCTTCATTGTACGGCATAGATCCCCCCCTTGTATTTTAACTGTTGCATCAATCCGGCAAGAAAGTCGTCCCTCACTGGTCGCTGGCCACTGGCAAGAAGCCAGTAGCCTGACACCTAAAATGAAACCGTGTATTACAAATTCCTTACGGGACGTAACGCTATGATTGTTATCATTAAAAGCCCGTTTGTAATATCTCGAATAATTTTTCGATATCGTGTTCAGTGTTATACAAGTGCGGTGAAATCCGGATGGAATTGCCACGCACGCTGACATAAATTTGGTTGTGTGACAATCGCTCTACCAAATCGGTAGGGACGCCTTCAGGAAAGCGGATACCCAACATATGACCGACACGCAAATGGGGTGGTGCCACATTCAAACCCAGCGCTGTCGCCCGCTGAGCAATTTCTGCGGTCACGGTGGATAGCGTGGCGGCGATTTCAGGGACCTGCCAATCACAAATCTGTTTCAATGCGGCAAAAGCCATGGGCATCAGCGCAAAATTGCTGCGCTCGCCGACATCAAAGCGTCTTGCACCGCTTTGAAAATCATCGCGGTAGTTCACCAGTCCGGCAAAATCTTCGCTATGTTTTCTATTAATCCAATTGTGCTCCAATGGTACCCCGTCATGATAGTCGGGTTTTACATACATGAAACCCAGACTGTAAGGGCCCAAAAGCCATTTATAGCTGGCGGCGATAACAAAATCGGGCTGCACTTCGGAGACTGAAAACGGCATAGCGCCCAGTGACTGGGTCGCATCTATGACCAACGCGGCTTTAATCTCTTTACAGCGACGACCCAATTTAACCAGATCAATGATACTCCCATCGGTCCAGTGACAGTTGGCCACAGCGACCACGGCCGTATTTTCATCAATATGATTTAACAAGGCTTCGGTCCAATCATCGTCTTGGGGACGCGCGACGGTCTCAATTTCGGCGCCCTTTTCTCTGGCCAACTCGCGCCAGGGATAAACATTGGATGGAAATTGATCTTCCAAGACCACGACAACCTGATTCGCTTCGACCTTCACATTCATTGCTGCAACTGAAATACCGTAGCTGACCGCCGGAATGATCGCAATGTCATCTGTCCGGGCTTCGATAAGCCCGGCAAACAAACTGCGCGTTTGTTCGGTTAGGGTGAAAAAATCCGCTGCCGTCAAAAGCCAGGGATTCTCCTTGCCGGACACACTTTTTTGGCCTGCCTCGGTAACGCTGCGAAGTTGTGGTGATAAATAGGCACAATTCAGGTAGGTAATATCTTCCGGAATGTTAAACAGCTGTTTTTGATTGGGTATCATTTACCTTTATCCTCCTAGATTATGTCCCTCAAAAATGTTACAAAAGACGTAATAACTAAGGTTTCAGGTTTTCCGCCGCAGGCGGATCAGATAACAGAGAACAGAGGTCAGATGACAGAAAACAGTCTGCTCCTTGTCTTCTGTCATCTGTTTTCTGTGCTCTGTCCTCTGTATTGGACCGCCGCATAAAAATCAATAAGATTCAAATTGGATTGATTGACATTTGGAATTACGGAGCTTACCTTAACGGCGATTATTCGTGTCAGAACTGAAAACCTGCCGGCCCTGAACCGGCATAAACGGAGATAAACCAATGGCTTTTGAAACCAAGGAACAGGTATTGGAGCGCATCCTGGATCAGGAGAAACCGAAATGTCCCCATTGCAGTCAAGAAATGAGCATATGGGAAGTGCCGGCGATTACCGTCGGCGACGGCCTCGGATGGGGAACTCCTTACCTGTTTATCTGTTTTAACGACAATTGCACATGCTACCAGCAGGGTTGGGATCACCTGAAGGAAAACTATGCTCACACCGCCTCCTACCGCTGTATGAACTATCCGGGCACAGATCAATTTGAAGTGATCCCTGTATTCAGCAATATGGGCGGCACGGGACAAATTATCGATGATCAGGTGCTGGCTGACCAGGAAGCCTTAAAAGAGGCCATTAAGAAAGGATTTTCAATTCTGGCAGACTGCTATGTCAATAATGACGGCCCCCAGGTTCTTAAAATCCTGATGGACCCAACCGAGCCGGCGCGGGTGAGATTAAAAGCAGCGGAAATGATCGGAGACATTGGTGAACCTGAGGCCATTGAGCCCATCAGAAATGTAAAATTCGGCAATGAGATTTTTCAGAAAAAGGTCGAGGACGCCGTCACCAAGATTCATCAAAGGTATTTTACCCGGGAATGCCCTTTTTGCGCTGAAATTGTTAAAAAAAGGGCCAAGATTTGCAAGCATTGTGGGAAGGACATAAGTGGCGCCTAGCGCCACGATCGCTTCGCTCATAGCAAAAATAAACATATAACCCATTCAACTAACAAACTCAATTATCTGCTAAATCAGCTGCTATTGATTAAGAGCGTTCAAAAAATTCACATTTAGAAAAAAAATATTCAAGATTTTTGTGAAATAACCGATTCTTATAACTATGGAGAAACTAGATCGCCGAAAATTCCCGAGAGTGAAAATATTTAACCCGATTTCTTATGATTGTATGGATAAGGAAGGAATTCTGATAGATCAGAATATGGGGATTGCGCTGGATATCAGTCAAAATGGAATACTTTTGGAAACAGCAAAAATAATTGAGTCAAAAAATATCTTTTTATTATTCGTCGATCTGGAAGATAAGTTGCTAAAAATCGTTGGCCGCGTGATATTTTCCGTCAAGAAAAAGGATGGAAAATTCAAAACCGGCATCAATTTCGACGGAAACCCCGAAGAAACCATTCACTTTGCAAAAAATCTAATCCAAGCCTACCATTATTATAAACCGGATATCGTTCTCGAAACAAGTGCACACGCCTAAATTTCAATTCCCGGTTGATTTCAAATTTTCGGTCGAAAAAACCATATCAGACTTGTTCTAAAAGCCGATAACATCGTTTTTGAACCTCTCTCAGCTGCGGTCTGACGCCCGGTAATTAGCAGCAGCTTTTCGACTTGACCTTCATATGCAGCTCCCATTTATTCAGAAGGCTCCGCCGATGCTCACGCACAAAGGCATTCCCGCGCAATTCCACCAAACTCTCTATCCACTTGCGCAACCTTTCCAGTTGCCCTGGAGTTCCGGCCATGTTCTGCACATCAAGCAGGTTCATAACGTCTGTTAAGCTTAAGTGAGCCAAAAATACTCCTTTTTAAAGTTTTTATAATCTGCGGAACTTCGTCAATTCCCCTTTATACCATAGTGGTTGTTCCCTATAAATGGTTAAAGTCCAAAATCAAAGAAAAAAGGTCTTGACAAAGTAGGGATTTTAACTTATATTTCGATATATGTCGAACTCTCGAGATAATAATATCGAAAAATTTGCCGAAATGTTTAAGGCGCTTTCCAACCCCAACCGGCTAAAAATTTTCATGCGCCTGGTGTCATGCTGCATCCCCAAAGTGGTGACCAGCATCAGCAGCAGTCCGGAATCTGAAAACTGCGCCTGTATCGGCGATCTGGGCCAGGATCTAAATATAGTCGCCTCTACGATCTCGCATCACATCAAAGAGCTTCGTCAGGCCGGACTCATCCGCATGGAACGCAGAGGGCAGAAAATCGAGTGCTGGATCGACCCGGAGACGTTAACCGCCCTGCAGGGATTTTTTTCAAAACAAACACTTGGCTGATTTTTTTTTGCTTTAAATATTCGATAGTTTTCGAATTATAAAATAGTTAACACCAACAGGGAGGAAAGAATATGGAAACAAGAGAGAAGGCGGAAATCCGCGATGCCGTCCGGCAAAGATACGAACAGATCGCCAAAGCTGAAACTGCTAAACCCGAAAAAAGTCAGGCAGCATCCTGCTGTAGTCCCTCAAGCGCCATCGCCGATACAATGCCGGCAGCTTCGTGCTGCGGTGGTCCTGAAGTTACGCCCGAACAAATATCCACCGTCATGGGATATTCAAAAGAGGATATCGCCAGCGTTATCGAAGGTGCGAATATGGGGCTGGGCTGCGGCAACCCCGTAGCCCTCGCATCCCTTAAACCCGGTGAAACAGTGGTTGATCTGGGCAGTGGCGGTGGTTTTGATTGCTTTCTGGCAGCCAGGCAGGTAGGCGAAAGCGGGCAGGTTATTGGCGTGGATATGACACCCGAAATGATCAGCAAAGCCCGAAAAAATGCGAAAAAAATGGGAACCCGGAATATTGAGTTCAGGTTGGGGGAAATCGAACACCTGCCCGTAGCCGACAATGGTGCCGATCTTATCATGTCAAACTGTGTGATTAATCTTTCCCCTGATAAGCTGCAGGTGTATCGCGAGGCCTATCGCATACTCAGGCCCGCAGGCCGGCTGTCGATTTCAGACGTTTTGGCAACTGCCGTACTGCCCGCTAAAATTCGAAACAACCTGGCATTGGTGGCTGCCTGCGTCGGGGGTGCGGTTACATTTGACGATACGAAAAAAATGCTCACGCAAGCCGGATTTCAAAACATAAAAATCACAGCCCACGATAATAGCCGGGATCTTACCAGGGTGTGGGATCCGGACAAAAGTGAGAACGCCCTGGACTATGTCGTTTCCGCTTACATTGAAGCCGTTAAACCCGTTTAACCATTTTTAATTGTTTAGAACCCATCTCAAAAATAGGATCGGCGATAATCCTAAAAATTTTCCCCAAAGGAGGAAATCAATATGAAACCTTTATTTAAAGGACTCGATACAGAAACCCAGTTATTGGTTGCAATCGGTTCAGCCGTTGCATCGGGTTGTATTCCATGCCTTGAGAATATCTCAAGCACAGCACGGGCTGAAGGTATCGCAGAGAAAAAGTTGAAAACCGCAGCGATCATTGGCCAATTTGTCAAAGACCAGCCTGCAGCGAACATGAAAGCAACCGCCGACAGGCTTTTAGGGACCCATCTGCAGTCGGCCCAGATACAGACAGGTTGCCCCGCGGATTCGACTAAAGCAGAAACTGCCGAGGAATATGACGGCCATAAATCAGCCCGTGGCTGTGGCTGTTCTTAGGCTAATACCTGAATCTTGCATGAAAATTAATGAGAAGTTGGGGAACCAATCATGAAAATGCAATCGCTTTATCAAGAAGTCACCAAACTCAAAACCGAAAAAGCCGCCCTTAAAGTTAAAAGCAAACTGTTTGAAAATTTTGCGGCCATGGCGCACTCATGCTGCCGGGCCCCTACCGAGGCCGATTGGACAGAGCTGAAAGATACGTTGCAGAAGACCCTGGAATTTTCCATAGATCTGACCCGGGCGGATGAAGGCAGTCTGGTGTTAATCGACAGCAACGGTGTCGTTTCCGACACCATTAATCGTCCTGCGGGCAACGACCTGAATCACCACTCTCATTTGAGCGGTCGGGTATTGGACCAGGGACTGTCCGCATGGGTGGGCAACCACCGTCAAATCGGGTTAAGTAGCGATACAACTAACGACGATCGCTGGGTGACAGCATTGCATCAGACGCAAACCATTCGCTCGGCTTTGGCCGTACCTATCCTTAAAGGCAAAGAACTGCTTGGCATTCTTAGCTTACATCATTCTCAGCCAGAACATTTTAGCCTTGAAATGGTTGAACAGATGCAGGCAACATCCGACCAGATCGCCCTGACCCTTGAAAATGCCAGGCTTTATGGAAAATTGGATGAATCTTATCGGTCTTTAAACCGATCTAAACAAGAAATTGAGGCCTATTCAAAAGCACTCGACGATGAACTGGAGAAAGGCAAACAAATACAAAGGGACTTCCTGCCCGATCAAATTCCAGCATTGCCCGGTTGGGAAATCGCAACTTATTTCGCGCCGGCCAAACAGGTATCCGGCGACTTCTATGATGTTTTTTTATTACCGGGTGACAACTTGGGGATCGTGATTGCAGATGTTTCCGACAAGGGTGTGGGGGCTGCTCTGTATATGGCGCTGATTCGAAGCTTAATCCGCGTTTTCTCCGGACATATCAGCTTACACGGATTTTCCAATTTTTCGGTTAACAACGGCTTAACCCGGTCGGTAGCGGCGCATTCGGCAACCGCCGATCAGCTAAATGCACTCAATGCCGTCAAGCTCACAAATGACTATATTGCCCATGAGCACGGTAAAGAAGGCATGTTTGTTACGTTGTTTTTTGGGGTCATAAATCCCGACACCGGCGTGTTGGCCTACATCAATGCCGGGCATGAGCCTTTATTTATGGTTAATTCAGCCGGTGCAAAGCAGCGTCTTAAACCCACGGGGCCGGCTGTGGGGATAACACCCGATATGAATTTTGAGATCCAGCAAGTTGAAATTGAACCCGGAGATATTTTGATCGGCTATACCGATGGCGTGACTGAGGCCCTTTCTCCAAACGGGGAATTTTTTACCAGGAAGCAACTGTTATCCGTTTTGGAGCAGCCTGCCGATTCAGGTTCCGATCTTGTAAAACGCATTAAAACGAAAGTGTTAAATCATATTCAGAACGCTGCACCCTCAGATGATATTACCATGCTGGCCGTGCAACGCTTACAACAGCAAATGAGCTAATCCGCCAAAGATCGGTGGCGGAAAAAATGATCTAAAATGCCTAAAATTATGGTTTCGCTTGCGCGGCGTGTGTGCCGCGTGGCGCTCCATTTTTTATAATAAAAAGGAAAGAATTCCTCAACTTTAGGCACTTTAGCTCATTTTAGGCATTTTAGGCACTCCTAACTTTAGAGCACCTTGGAAACTTTTTTACTCTGTCTTCCAAAATGAACTGCCAATTTTGAGATAGCTTACCGTATTACCTAGCAATTTCTTAGCCAGATTTGACTTTAGGCTCCCATATCTGATAATCCTTCGATTATATTCTAAAATTAAATTCTTCAACTTAAACGCTGCCGCTCAATTCAGCACCTATCGGCTATTTAGGACTTTAATCGCGTCCACCTTGCCGGTTATTATGCAAAGGTCATTTGAGCTTAAATTGGAGGAAGCCTCATGCCCGCTGGGTACAGCAAAATAGGATGCCGTCATCGAAGCCTGGCAGGCGTGGCTGTGATCCTGGTGTTTATGACCTGTGGGGGGATTCCGGGACCCGCTGCTGCAGCCCCGGCTGAACCGATTCTCCAGCTGACACCGGATATATATCGCTATTTTCTTGGTCCCTATTTGGCTTACCTGGAGGACCCGCAAAAAAAGTTGGCCATCGAGGATGTGTCTTCACCGCAAATGTCGATCCGCTTTGTTAAGCATGCGGACAAGATTCTCAATCTCGGCCTAAATTCTTCAGCTTATTGGATTCGTTTCACCGTAGACGCATTCGAAGATCAAACCACACAGCAAAAGTGGCTGTTGTACTTCGACTGGCCCAACGGGATAGATTATGCCACCCTCTACATTCCCAAATTCCCTGATGCCGGATGGTTTACCAAAGAGGTGGGGCGCATTCTCCCGACTGGTCCCGACCCACAGCCAAGCACCCCGGCCGCTTTCCTGCCCCCTGAGAGCTTTATTCAACCCGTAACCTTCTATCTGCGGGTGGAGAGCTCAGAAGTCAAGATCCTCCCTTTACAAATCTTAACCGATGAGGCCTACCAGGGCGTGTCCCGAAGACGCTCGTTATGGTTCGGTGTCTATTACGGCATCATGTTGGCCATGTTTTTATACAACTTCATTTTGCTGATCTCGCTGCGTGAACTCAATCGTTTTTATTATCTGCTGTATCTGATCTTCATGAATCTCTTGTTCCTGGAGTCCAATGGATTGTTATGGGAGTTTTTGCAGATTGGTATTCACCTGGGCCAGGTTCTGGTATTGGTCTTTATTTCCCTCACATTTTTCTGGGCCAATTTATTCGCCAAGTCCTTCTTAATCACTAAAAAAAACGCGCCTCTTTTTGATAAATTATTGTCGGCTGCCATGGTTTTGGCCCTTGTCCTGGCGGCAATGATTCCCTTTGTGAATCTAGCCTGGATGACGGCGGCCATCAGCTTCCAGTCCATAGTGGTCCCGCCGATATTTTTGATTGCCGCTCTCATTTGCTGGCAGCGCGGGTTCCGACCGGCGCGGTTCTTCCTGCTTGCATTTGCATTACTGGCGTTGAGCACCATGTATGAAGCTTTGATATTTTTCGGTGCGTTGCCATATTTAACCCTGTGGAGTGGACAATTCGGTTCAGCGATCGAGGTCATTCTTCTCCAGCTGGCCCTGGCCGACCGCTTCAGAAGCCTGAGCCTGGAGCATGACATGATAAAGCAATCCCTCGATCTGGCCCGTGAAGTCCAGCAAAACCTTTTGCCCCATAAAAATCCGCAGATGGAAAGGTTGGATATCGCCGGTCGCAGCATTTATTGTGATGAAACCGGGGGCGATTATTATGATTTTATTACCAGTGATGCGGGCGAAAATGGACAACTCGCTGTCGCCATCGGTGATGTATCCGGACACGGCATTTCCTCTGCCTTGCTGATGGCCACGGTGCGCTCGTCTTTACGGCAGCGCTTATCACAACCGGGGGGTGCCGGCGGTATTGTCTCCGATGTCAACCGCCAGCTGGCTCGAGATGTGGAGGATTCGGGCCAATTTATGACCCTGTTTTACCTGATGATTGACCCGACAAAAAACCACCTCCAATGGGTACGGGCCGGACATGACCCGGCTATTTTTTATGATCCAGGCACAGACACATTTGAAGAGTTGGGCGGATCCGGAGTTGCACTGGGTGTGATTGAAGATTCGGTTTTCAAGGCGTATACAAAAACGGCTTTACGCAAGGAGCAAATCATTTTTCTCAGTACAGACGGAATCTGGGAGTCACGCAATCAAAAGAGGGAAATGTTCGGCAAAAAACCCATTTACGATATCATTCGCAAAAATTCATCCTTAAGCGCAAACGAAATTCTCAGCGCCATGTTAGAATCTTTAAAACAATTTCAACAAGGCGCTAAAATAGAAGATGACATCACTTTGGTGGTCATTAAAATCAAAGATTAATCGATGTCTATAAAAAAGCATGAACGTACCCATCATTTTACTTAAGATCAACCTGTCTCACTGATACAGCCTTCCTCTATTTATTCGGCTTGTTCTCGGCTTCGTATTCCTGCTCCTGCGACACAGCGATCGCAGCAGCAGCACCTGCCTCAATCAGTTTTTGTTTGACACATAAACGCATCTTTCTCTATAGTCGATTTTAATAATCAGGTTCCTTTAATTATCATTCATTTCCACGCCCGTTTTCGTCAGAAAAACCGATCCAATTATTCTGCAAGGTATAGTTCGTCCCAATCAAATCCAAAGAAAGGAGCGAAAAAAATTAACCCCCATTTCCGAATAAAAGGAGGTCAAAAAATGAAACAAAGACATGCGTTGACAAAAAAGGGGATTACGACTCTATCGGCATTGGCACTGCTGAGTTCTTTAATCATAGCTGGTGCGAGTTGGGCAGCTGAATGGCCCAAAGATGTAAATGTGATTACACCGGCTCCGGGAGCCTCGGTCCATATGATCGCAGTGGGTGTGGGCAGGGCCGTGCAGAAACACACACCCATCGAAAACTGGATTGTGCAGCCATTGGGCGGACCCAAATTATGGCTGCCCATGATGAGTCAAGGCAAGTGTGATTTTGCCAATCACAATGCCGCGGATATTTTAAATGCTTTTCTGGGGCGCGGGCTGTATTCCAAACTGGGACCGCAGAAAGTTCGCACCGTCATTGCGGGGCATGAGTATATGTTCATGTTCTGGACGACCCCTGATAAAGGTATAAATTCCATCGCCGACTTGAAGGGTAAAGTCGTCTATATAAAATTTAAGGCAAATCCAATGTTTATCCAAATGGCCACGAACCAGCTGGCCTCTGCGGGTTTAACCTCTAAAGATTTAAAAGCGGAGCTGGCATTTTCAAGCATCAAGGAAGCCATTCGGGGCCTTATTGAAGGTCGCGTGGACGCTATCCTTTACCCGGTTGTTCCCGGGGCGGTTATGCAGATAAATGAGGCCAAAGGGGAGACTAAATTCATTAATCTTACGAAACAGCAGGCTGAATTTGTCGCCGAACGAATGGAAGGATATTATATCCAGGATATCGCCGCGAATGATCCCCGCTTCCGTAATAAAAGCGCGGTGCCCAATGCGATAAATTATCAAAGTGCGATGTTCACTGCCTACAATCAGAATCCGGAGGTCGTCTATGGGGTGACCAAAGCGATTTTGGAAAACACAGATGAGTTTGCCGATTCTCATCCTTCGGCCAAATACTGGTCCGTGAAGCACAAGCCGGTTAATCTGGCGGTTCCTTATCATGACGGCGCTATTCGATATTATAAGGAGAAAGGTCTCTGGACCCCGGAGGCACAGGCCTATCAAGAAAAATTATTGAAAAAGCAGGCTGAATTGCTGAAAAAGCAATAAGGCGGTCAAATCTCTTGCCTATTGAATAAGCGTCTGAAATTGTCGGTGGTAAATGGAAAAGGGCTAAGATGGATCGGTTTGAAGTAGGTCAGCGGTGGGGAAAGCGCAATTTGCGATCAAAAATGGCGCTCACGGTAGCGGTTCTTTGGTCTGCATATACGCTCTCCCACCTCTGCAACCTTTTCTTTTATTTAGGCCTGGTCGTTTACCCCATTACCCACCGGGCCGTCAGTGCTGCGCTCATCTGCGCACTGGTATACCTCCTCTTGCCGCCGAAAAAGGGAATGTCAAGGGACACGCTGAAATGGTATGATATCCTGCCCATTCTGGTTATCATTAGCGGCTGTGCCTACATCGCCATAAACGCCAACAATCTGGTTGCGGAAGGAAGGCTGATTAGCTATCGCTATGAGATGGTTTTGGCCTCCCTGCTCTTTTTGGCCGTCATCGAAGCCACACGCCGCGTAATCGGCTGGACCCTGGCTGTATTGGTCATTCTCTCATTTTTCTACGCTGTCTACAGTAACCACTTCCCCGGTTTTTTGCGTAGCACGGGCTTTTCATACCCCATGGCCCTGGGCTGGATGTATCTGAGTGCCGAGGGTTTTTGGGGAATGATCATCGGCATCGTCTCCACAATTGTGGCCGGATTTATCATCTTCGGGGGCTTTCTGAGGGCCTTAGGGGCCAGTCAATTCTTTAGTGACCTGGCCCTGGCCGCCGCAGGCTCACTGAGAGGTGGTGCGGCCAAAGCAGCTGTCATCGCCAGCACTTTATTCGGGACCATTTCAGGCTCAACCGCAGCCAATGTGGCCACCACCGGTCAAATCACCATACCGCTGATGAAAAAAACCGGCTATGAAAAAAATTATGCCGGAGCAGTAGAAGCCACCGCCTCCCTGGGTGGTATGTTCATGCCGCCGGTTATGGGCGCAACGGCCTTTCTAATTGCTGAATTTTTACAAATGTCTTATTGGAGCGTCTGCGTGGCGGCCTTTCTGCCGGCCATCGCCTATTACACGACCCTGCTTGCCCAGGTCGATTTAGAGGCGGCCAAGATCGGCCTTAAAGGTCTGCCGCGGGAGAATTTGCCCTCGCTGAAAAAAACATTGATGGGCGGCTGGCAGTATCTGCTGCCCTTTGCACTCTTGCTGTTTTTTTTGGGAGTTCTACGCTATTCGGCTCAGACCTCTGTCATGTATACACTGGCCGCTTTAATTTTGGTGAGTTCCTTTAGAAAACAAAGCCGCATCACGCTTAAAAAAATATTTTTTGCCCTGGAGGATTCAGCCCGGGGTATGATGCCCATAATACCCCTAAGTGCCTCAATCGGTATTTTGGTCGGCACCATCCAAATGACGGGTGCCGGAACGAAATTTACTTCAGAACTGCTTGACATCAGCGGCGGCAATCTAATGGTGATCTTGTTAATGACGGGATTCGCCGCCTTTATATTGGGCATGGGCATGACGGCCGTGGGGGTCTACATTTTAACGGTGGTTCTGCTGGCGCCCGCGTTGATAAGAGCAGGGGTAGAACCGATCGCGGCCCATATGTTTCTGTTTTACTTTGGTTGCCTTTCATTTATTACACCCCCCGTATGCGTCGATGCATTTATTGCGGCCGGCATCTCGGGGGGGCATCCATTTAAGACCGGGTTCCGGGCGATGCGGTTAGGATTTGCGGCCTATTTGGTTCCCTGGGCCTTTATATTTAATCCCGGTATTTTGATGATTGGTTCCCCGCTACAAATCATAGCGACATTTTTCTTCGTTACCCTGGGAGCCGTTGCCGTGGGCAGTGCTTTTGAAGGTTATCTGCTCACAAATAACAGAAGATGGGAAAGTATTCTGCTGGCGCTAAGCGGTATCTGTGTATTTATCCCCAATGTCATAACCCGGGGATTGGGGATCGGTTTCATCGTCCTGTTCTTGTTGTTACAAATTATGCGCACAAAAAAATCTAAAATTTAAATGCCGGCAATGTTGCCGCAAAAATATGGTCAGAAGCGGCGAATAAATAAGCTTAAGGAGATGAACATGAAAATCGATATCCATAATCATTTCTATCCCACCCGATTTTTAAAACAACTGGAAAAAGACGGGGCAACCGTCGGCATCAGTGTGGAGACC